>BNJU01000286.1_pt1 | contig 111623 bp, 125 predicted proteins | sample 8539281 | NCBI WGS metagenome assembly BNJU01 (sample SAMD00202456, study PRJDB9452) | human saliva metagenome | isolation source: human saliva | place: Japan
ATGAAGATACTATTTCTCATTGATAAATAAGCAAACGGACTACTTCTTGAAATAAAGATTCTCATAAAATCAAAAAAATTCTCAAGAAACAAAGTAATAGTTCTCTTTTAATTCTCTAAATTGCTCATATCCAAGGTACTGCTCCTTCTGCAAGCGTCCTAAGACAATACTAGGGTGAATATCTATTTCCTCAGCAAAGCAAAGGATATCTGACTTATCAAAGTTTCCTTTTTTGACAAAAGCTTGATAGTCTTCTGGTCTAATCAAGAGATCTTTTGCAAACTGGTCTGCCTCTTCCTCAGAACGTAGGTAGGATTCACTATTTCCATCATCAGATGAAAAATCATTCTCCAGAATATGCCCAATCTCGTGAAAAAGTGAGAACCAGAAAATATCGGATGCTTTGTTTCTATCCGTGAGTAAAAAGCAAGGCACTACCATTTACTGAAATTTTTTTAGTCGCACCATTCAGATTGGCATTTGGCAAAGCAGGTAGACCAACTAGGACAACACCACAGTCTAACAAGATATCAGTACAAGCGTTGAGGAAAGACTTCTGGATCTTGTCTGGTCAACTTTCTCAAAGGCAGGCAAGCTTTTTCTCAAGCTTTCTGCGATTGAGCTTAGTGCTCGTTATATCACGCGCTTTTTTAGACGCCAACTCCAGCATGATATTGGAGTTGACTATACTTTTAGTCGTAAACTCACGCGTATTCCGATAGCTGACTAGATGGTTAAAAGATGTAAGGTTTTCTAAACTTGCCACACCGAGAATCTTGCGAAGCTCGACAATCTTTTTCCTTTCCAAGCTATAGCGTTTGTCTGGAACGTAGCCTTCTTCCTTAAAAATACTTGAAATCAATCATCTCACAGATTTCTTTCTCGCTACCTTCTTCAAGCTCTCTTTCCTCTGCAATCTCAGCCACTTTTACATCATAAGCATTTTGAAGATTGAGCCAAGTTTGCATGGAAACTCCGCTTAGCTTAGCTAACTTATGAGCCGTCTCTTTACTGATGGACTCTTCAGCATTGACAAGCTTGCTGACAGTCTTTGCCGAAACTCCTAATCGCTCCGCAAATTCTTTTTGCGTTACGTTATAATCTTCAATCAACTCTTCAACATACTGACCTGGATGAAAAGCAATCAGGTCTTTGTATTCAACAATTTTATTACTCATAGTGATTGCTGACCTCCTCTATTTTTAGGATTTCGATTTCAACAGGATTTGGAAATACCTTTTCTAGATCCTCCTCACGAAATTCTACAATCAAACGATAGGAACTCTTTCGACCATCTATATCCAAAGCAAACTGTCCCTGTCTCTTTCCCTTAAGTTGGTGAAAGTGATATTTAGGAAAAGCTGTCACACTAGCCAAAGAATCCGCTGCTTCCAAAAAGTTGATCAACTGATGCAACTTTACAGCAACCTTATCCGAAAAATCCTTTTTCGCCTGCCTCAGCTCTGTGCACTGCTTTTTAACAGTTTTGTTTGTATAGATGAGCTTCATAAGTTCCTTTCTGTTAAATTAAATTACCTATTAGGTAATTTAATTATACCATCTTTAAACAATAAAAACCAGCCAAAGGTTGATTTGGCTGGGATTTTAAATCGGGTTGACGTTTCTAACTACTTTCCCATCACCCTTTAAACTCCTTCAGAAACTGTTTGAGCTCAGCATCTGCTTCTGGTGTGGTTCCTTGGAGTTGATTAAGCATTTCGAGTAGCGAAACTGTTTGGCTTCGATTGCTTTATTTGTATCATTAATCTTGCTGACGATTTCTGTCAGTGGCTCTACTTCTTCCTCCTCAAAGGTATCTACATAGCGTGGGATATTAAGGTTGTAGTCATTTTCAACAATTTCTTCATAGCTTGCTAGATGAGCAAACTTGTCAATCTCCTCTCGAGACTTGTAGGCTTCCAGAATCTTCTCGATATGAGTATCCGTCATGATATTCTGATTTTTTCCCTTATCAAATTCCTTAGAAGCATCGATAAAGTAGACGTCCCGATTGGTGCGATTCTTTTTGAGAATGATGACTGTGGTCGGAATGCTTGTATTGAAGAAGATATTGGCAGGAAGACCGATCACCGTATCAATAGCTCCTTCTTCCAGCAAGGCCTTACGAATGGTTCCTTCAGCATTGCCACGGAAAAGAACACCGTGGGGAAGGACGATAGCCATGACTCCCTTGTCCTGCTTGAGGTGATAATAACCATGTAAGAGAAAGGCAAAATCAGCCTTGGACTGAGGCGCGAGCTTGCCAAATGGGGAGAAGCGTGGATCCTGGAGGAAGCCTGAGCTTGCGGACCACTTGGCAGAGTATGGAGGGTTCATGAGAACACCGTCAAAGTTGGTCGGCTCCTGGGTCGGCCAGTCTTCATCCAGCGTATCGGCATTGTGCAAGAACTGGTTTTCAACAGGAACCCCGTGGAGGATCATGTTCATCCGAGCTAGATTATAGGTCGAGGTATTGAGCTCCTGACCGAAGTATTGGACGGTTTGAGGTTGATGGGAATACTTCTTGGCATTGAGCAAGAGCGAGCCTGATCCCATGGTCGCATCGTAGATGGTAAAGCCCTGCTCGTCTTCACGCTCTAAAAAGGCAATCTGGGTCATGAGCTTGGCCACAGGCTGCGGAGTATAGAACTCTCCTGCTTTCTTTCCAGAGTCGGTCGCAAACTGACCGATCAGATACTCATAGGCATCACCAAGCATATCTCCTGCGTGCCCCTGCCACTTCCAGTACTGCTAGCTCTTTCATGACCGCAGCTACTAGCTGATTTTGCTTTTGAGGAGTTGCGCCTAGCTTCTTAGAGTAAAGATCAATGTCCTCAAAGAGGTTTTCATAGAGTTCATCACATTGCTCAATGTCTCGGAAGCCTTGAGCTAAATCTTCCAACTGGAAGGTGCCTTCATTGACCCGATCCACCAAGGCCGTAAAGGTCAAGTCTGGCTTGATAACATAGTTGAGCTCATCCTTGATGACTGAGATCAAGTCCTCTTGAGAGTCTGGATCCTCATAGTAGGATCGGTAAAGAGCCAGGGCTTCATCCAAACTCTCTGTCTCCTCCTCCATGGTCTCAGCCACGAAGAAGAGCAATTTATCTGAGAGGTATTTATAAAAGATCATCCCCAAAAGGTAAGACTTATAGTCATTGGCATCCATCTTAGAGCGGAGCACATCCGCTGAGTTCCACAGGGCTTGGTAAAGCGACTGGGAGGTTTGTGTTGTTTCCATAGTAATTCTTTCTGATTTCTTTTAGATGTTTTCTTGTTCCAGCGGGACGACAGCGAGGGTCTTGCCCAGACTAGCTAAGACTTTCAAGACCGTGTCTAATTGAGGGCTGGTCTTTCCTGTCTCCATCCGAGCAATGACCGGTTGACTGACACCACTGAGTTCTTCTAGTTTCTTTTGGCTAATACCCTTTTCATGCCGGGCTTCAATCAGCTCTGCCATGATTGCGACCCGCAAATCACTTTCCAGGATTTCTTCCTTGGTGAAGAGCTCTGCTCTCACATCTTTCCAATTGCTACCGATGGCACTATTCTTCATCTTTTAGCCCCCTTTCCTTCAAATCTTGCAACGCTCGCTTGGCTTTCTCGATCTCTCGTCTAGGTGTCTTTTGCGTCTTTTATGATTTCTATTCAAATAATCCTATTTATATATAATATACTTTTTCATATCTTCTATATTTTTATAAGTAATTAGTTAATTAAACCACTTAAAAAAAGTGTTGGTAATATTTACCTCAAAAAGGGATAGTTTTACCATAACAAATATTATTACTAACAATATAAGCTTCAACGTAATGTCTACCGAAATAAGAAGTCTTCTCTTTTTAAAAAAATCTTTTTGCCTTTAAAAATAATTTCCTCTAAGACAATTAGCATTTGTCGCTTCCATTCCTGTATTAGTAACCTTCCAATAGATATCGTATGTTGGAGGAAAATTACCTATTAATTCAAAAATCAACATCTCCATTTTTTTCGATATTACCTCTCCACTTTTTAATACGTTTCCTAGTATTATCTTGTCTAAAAAAAGCACTGATACTTATTGGTAAAATTAATGATTCTGACCATTTACTTTTTTTCATAATACGAAAGTTCTTTCAAATCAATTCCAATATTAAAATTTTTTTATTATCTATACTTCGTCTAATATAAAACATTTTTCATCGAATCTGAAAAATTCAATATTTGTACTAAAAATCTGAGTAAAGTTGTTCTAACCAATATAGAAACTTTTTGAAATAACGTTCATCTTCACTCCATTTTGTAGATAAATTTTTCTTTTTCATTTACAGGATTAAGTACACATTTACGATTGGTACTGTCATTATCTATTCCCTCAATCAAATGTAAAATTACATTTTCTAATAATTCTTCAAATGTTTCACTTTTTAGAAACAACCTTTTGATAAGATTTAGCAGCTAGCGTTGTAATAATAATCGAGGAAGGTTTGTACTCCAATTCATTCTCAAAACATACTTCTGCATGCCTTTTTAGTAATTGAACAATCCTTTGTAAAGGTGTCTTAATTGTATATTCAGGAAATTCCTCGAAAATTTGATTTAATCTTTTATACTCTTCTTTGTAATGCTCAAAATTAGACTGAGCCCGGAACCATTTATAATAACCTTTTGGGTTACTTATTTCCCAACTATTAGATAAATTATTAAAATCATGATGCCTCTTATCAGTGATTGCTATATCATCAGTTTGAGAATCGCCATACGGAACGCTAGGTAAAATATCAACATGAAAATTCACATCATCGCTGTATTCAATCGTCCAGCACCTATTACCATTATAAGGTTCCTTCTTCATACTATGTTTTTGCATGTAACTCCTTATATATTTCCCTAACAAATTTTTTAAATCCTCTTGAGACTGTTCAAGCATATGTTTTCCAGTAAAATTACACACTATATCAACGTCATAGTTCCCATCATTAGTAAGTGGCTTTTATAGCAGTACCAAGTTTTATAGATCCTTGTAAAAAAATATCTGGTCTATAATTTGATAATTCTGAATCGGAAATATAATCTACTATGGAATAATATCTATTTGTTGCTTTTTTTCGTAATTTGCATCAGAAATATCAATACTTTCGATCAATTCTTCAAGTTCAGGAACAGGTCTTAGTTTTTTTCAATTTAATACCTCAAATATCTTATAAAATATACTTTGAATGTGCACCGATTTTTTTAGAAAACTCATTAATCTGTACGCACTCTTTTTCAATATCTCGAAAATCTATTAACTTAATCGTATCATGCTTACTTTGATAATCGCATATTAAATTCTCATATTCTTTTTGGTAAATATATTTCGTAAATATCGAATATTAGAATTTCTTCTTTTTGATAATTTGTTGAAAAATCTAATTCTAGGTTCTATTTGTTTAATATACTCAATTCTTATATTCCTTAAGGCTTCATTAGGAAGAATATTATCTGTTATTATTTCTTCTAAAAATTCTCTATACACTGATACTTCACGATTTTTTTCTAGAATTAAACCAATCTAAAATCTTTAATACATACTTACCTTTAGAAAAAAAGCGTAAATCCCCATCCTCATAAAATCCCACTTCATTCTCAAATCTAATTTCAAATTTAGTCTCTAACTCTTTGAATGAATCATAAACTTTATAAACACCTCCAACAGGTTGATATTGATCTATATGCTCCCCTTTTTATCAAAAGATACTTATTAGCAATTTTTATTCTATATAAATAAGCAATACTAAATCTGATATCTTTATTCCAGAAACGAAGCACATCTAAATACATTTTTAATTCTTTTTTTCTGTTTGCAAATGCAAATCCGATTATTGCCCATATAACATTTATTAATAATCCTAAAAAAAATATCAAACAGCAGAAAATCCTCCATAAAATCTATAAAAACATATCTTGCAAGAGTTTCTTTTTCAGTGTTTCTAACTGAGAAATTTTTTCTTGATAAGCACCAATGAGGTTATCGAGGTTAGAGAAGTATGTGCCGATGGCTTGTTGTTCTTCAATAGTTGGGATAATAATAGCAATATTCATAAAATCATCAAAACTAATATTTAACAATCCATCCATTCTCGCCCCTGATGAAACAAGTTTTCCTAATTCTCGATCCGGGATTTTTGTTGAAAACATTATTTCAATAAATTTTGCATCTGCAAGTTGATTAACTCTAAAACTATGATAAACCTTTGGAACAAGCGCTTCTTCATAAGCTTGTAATTCAAAAACAACTCCATATTTTGCTAATTTTGAATTACCATGGTTATATGATAGTTCCCCCTTTTTTAACAGAGTATAATTCTTTTGTTCTTTTCCAGCAATATTAGCAGAAAATCGATCAATTTGATTCATCCAACCGCCAGATGCAGAAATTGTTAAAGTTGGCAAATCCATTCTTCCATCATTACCCTGTACACGATGAGCAACATCTTTTAATTTAGACTTATTCCACTCACCTTCAAATCCATCCAAACGAATCTCAGGAACGGTCTGTCCAGCTTTTGGAAACACCTTGGAGAGCATGGTCACCTTGAGAGATTGATAGTTGGCTAGATTATCTTTGTAGCTATCCAGAAGGTCGTCGAGGGTGCGGAAAAGGGATCCAATGGCAGATTGTTCGTCTTGACTAGGAAGTGAAATCCTCCTCTCCTCCATCATATTTTTTGTAATATGAACCATTGTACTACCATTAGTATTTTGTTGGATTTTATTCTTATCACTCTCTAGCCAAATATATAAGTAATCTTGATTGATATCTGTTTTATCGAATTCAAGTTTCCAGATATGATAATGATAAATTGCTTTTTCTTCCGTCCATATTTCTGGTCCAAAATTAGTTGCCCATAGGTAAAGTAGGTCACCCTTATTTACATACTTATTGTCTTCAAGCTCTAAATTCGAATAATACCACTTGCTATTTGTATTAAAATTTCCAACTCTGAGAACTCTATACTTTCCTTCATCTAATAATTCTTCCTGCTTATATGCACGACCATTTAACAAAGAAATATGACGTCCTATTGTGCTATCTAGCCACTCATCTTCAAAATTTTGAAACCTAATTTGTGGAGATTTACTTTGTTTTTTCATATACCTTCTTTTCCCTATACTCATTTAAGATATTTTTTACAACTTTGGTTACTGCTATTTCTTCTTGATCCCATTTACTTCGTTTCTCATCCCCATCATAATTATACCCAAGGCAAATGTTTTTTTACTTTTCCTTTTTTTATTTTTATCAATGATATCAGATTTGTTTTCTTCAATATATTCTTCAATAACATTTCTTTCTACATCGTCATAAAAAACAGGAATTAGGCTCAAATGCCTTCTCCATGCTTCACCGTCTTGTTGAAGTAAATCTTTTAACAAATACATCAAGTTTATTTCGACAGAATCAGATAAGTAATAGTAATACATAGATGGGAATTTCATATCATCCATCCTGTCGAATAATTTTAAAAAATTATACTTTGGTTGAACAGATATCCCCCTATATTCGTCAATATAATGTGAACTGAATTCTAACAAGATTGTTTGGTGGTATTTTAGACGTAAAATCTGCCATGTTGTTCTTGCGTTGGGATGGATGAGTGCATAAACTGGAGCTTTTAGTTTATCGTTCTGTGGATCATCGACTAATTCCAAAGTATATTCAGGAAATTTCTCATAGTACCAAGAACGAGTCTCATAATTCCCCTTCATCTCAATCCAATGATCGTGGTCAGTTATATAGTTAATAACACGTTCCTTAGGGAAAGGAGTTAATCCAAATCTAAACTCGAATAGTTTTTCAATATCGCCTATTTCTGCCTGACTATCAATTGCAGTATTCTTAGAACCTTTTCGAACATAAATTCGATTTTCTCTAACTTTACCATAGTTTTTAGTTATGTAGTATGGAACCCTATTTGATTTTTTTATAATTAAAACATCTAAATCTCCATTATTAATAGTTCGAAATTCAACTGTCGGAATCATGTCTCCAGCCCAAGTTAAATTTTTGTAAAAATCCTGATAATTTTCTTGTGTCCACTTATTAGAAAAATTGTTTTAACTCCTGTTATTTTTAACAGGTTTATCTTGAATTCCCATGATAATGTAGGCATCATGATTACTTAAATTATTTGCCATACAAATAATATCATGGAGAAAGTCGTTCTTCTTTTTTTATTTTTTTTCTTCTTTACTTTGACCTTCGAAGAAATATGGTTTTTCTTTAAAATCCCAATATTCCCCTTCCACTCCAAGATAAATTAATTCCCTTACGATTTCATCTAATTGATCATTTGTTAACAATTATAATTACTCCCTATAAACTGTAATTCCTTTTTTTGAAAAATCCTGATTTATAACGTTCCCTATACTTTAGATAACAAGAATTTTTCGAGCACATATTCTTCACTGAAATTTGGAATAAATACATGAAAAACTATTTTCAAAAATTTTTCCTTGTCAAAAAAATAAAATCCTGTTTCCTATCGGCATCATGTCAGCTATATCTAAAAAGATTGCTTCAACTTCATAATAGCAACACTCGAAAAATTCCTTTTGCTAGTATAGTTTTCGATAATTCCACAGACAATATTTTTCAAAAATATGACTGCCCATTATTACACTTATCATTGCAATTTGCTCGACTAAATTGTTGATATATATTGTCAATGTTATTTTTTTATCAAAAAAATGAATTTTACCTTTTTTTCTATTGAAGTACTCTCAAAAAGAAATTTTTTTCAAATTGTTTTTCCTAAAAGATGACCTCTATGGACAATATTGTTATGAGGGATACCATCATTTGTCGTATAGTAATCTGATATGTCTTCTTTTAATAAAACCCGCCTTGGAATTTTTTTACTTTCCAACCGACATATCTATTCTTTCTTTTGCAAATTACCTTTATCCCTTCTATAGCGATTAAGTGTAATTTCTTTATTAATATCAATAGGTGTGATAGATTCAGTGAGTTCTAATGTTTTTAATTCTTTCTACGAGTTTGGGAATTGTTGGAACCAACTTATAATAATTTGTTCTCTGCCAAATACATCTACTTATATTTGACCTATGCAACAATGAAAGTAATTTATTTTTATTTCTTATTCCAAGTCTTTTAAGAACTTCTGTTTCTTTCATTGTAACACTCCCCTACCTCCCCACTCTTAGTGGTTCAATCACCTCTTCGATCAGTTGGGTATAGGCTTCTTTGATTTGTTTTTTGTAGCTGAGTGGGTTGAGGGCGTCTGCTACTTCTACCTTATAGTCTTTGTAGCGTTGGCTCTTGGTCAGCTGGCTTTCACCTGTTTGCTTTTTGGCGCCTTTGCGGTAGTGCTGGATATAGTAGCGAAGCTCGTCCTCTCCGACATACCATTTTTTGACAAAGTTAGAGATATGTTTATCAATCACCGTCTCAATCATATTATCTAAGACACCTGTGATGGATAAACCACGATAAAGTTTTGGATTTGCTTGCACTTCTGTCCAAAGATTTTGGATGATTGTCGCAAGTCCTGGATTGGTTCTATTCAAGCCTTGGATATAACCATCTACGGCAGCAATATCCTTGTCACTAAGAGGTTCTGCTACATTGTCATCCTGCTGGATCATACTCTGGATGAGAGTCAAGATATAGGCATAGTTGATCTCATCGACCTGGACAGACTCAAGCTCATAGTGGATATCCAGCGGATCATCTTGATCATCGTCATCTACACGGCTTTTAAGCTCTGCTAGGATATTTTGATAGAGCCCTAGGTAGCTTTCTAGCTTGGCATTCGTCAAGCCAGTCTCTTGGTAAATCTCCTCTTCTTTGTATTCGTTATAGACTCGGATAGAGGCCAGATACTTATCAAAGGCTTGGTAAGATTTCGCTATTTTACGTAGCTGAGCTGTGCTAGCCTGCTCGATAGCAATTCCTTCTTCTTCATGGTCCGTAACTTGAGCTTGAAATTCTCCGCAAGCTGATAGAAAGTTGCTTTTTTCTTCTTCCCAGCTTGGAGCCAGGACCTCATTTTCTCCACCATTGGAGTAGAGCTTGAGGGCATTGTCGACAGCTTCCTTAAAGGCCTGAGGGCGCTGGAAGGTGATGATATGGCCGAAGCGCTTCTTGTCATCAAAGATCCGATTGGTCCGGCTAAAGGCTTGGATCAAGTCCTGTGGGCGCATAGGCTTGCGGTCGATAAAGAGCGTGGGAGAGACAGGGAGCATCAAAGCCAGTCAAGAGACGATCAACCACGATGACCAGGTCCAACTGCTCATTGCGATAGAGGTACTTGTCCTGCTTTCTGGCCAGGCGATTATTGACATCGGTATTAAAGCCCCGCAGATCCGCTAGTCTAAAATGCGTTCCAAACTCTTGGTTGTAGTCCTCCATGACCTGCTTCATATGGTCTTGGTATCCGATAGACTCTTCCTCGTTTTCAGATATTGAGTAAGTGATGGTAAACTTTGGAAAATCTGGTAAATGGCGTTTGACCCGCTCGGAGACTTTGACCCGCTCATTGCCAGCCATGATACTCTTGAGCAGATTATAATAAGCCTGTGCTTGTGGGATGGACTTGACTGTCAAAATAGCATCATAGCTTTTTCCAACTCCTTTAGGGATATTGAGCTGTTGCTGGCTCTTATTGAGGATAGCATCCAGGACCTCTAGCATGTGTTCCTTGTCCTCATAAGCACTATCAGGAATCTCTTCCTCCAGCATATCAGAGATGATGGTATTTCGATAATCCACCTTAAAGCCGAGAACTGCTCCATCATGGATGGCTTCCTTAACTGTGTATTCATGCAGGCGTTCGCCATACTGTTGGTGAGTGGTTTGAGCCAAGTCTCCCACTTGTTTTCGTTTATTTTCCTTGAAAATCGGAGTTCCTGTAAAGCCGTACCAGAGAGAGTTTCGGAAGTAGGCCTTGATCTCTTTTTGCATTTGTGGAGTGACAGCTCGGTGGCACTCATCCACGACAAAGGCCACGCGCAGGTCCTTAATCTTCCCAGCATCCCGCTGGTACTTGCCTTCTTCAAACTTGCGCATCATGGTCGTAATTTTCTGAATGGTCGTGACTACCACGCGCTTGTCATTGCCACCTAGACGTTTGACTAGTTCGTGAGTATTGTCTGTCTCATCGATATCAATGACATCATTGGCAGCGTATGAGAGGAAGGACGAGGTCGTCTGCTGATCCAGATCTCTACGATCGACGACAAAGATGGTCTTTTGGATGGCAGGGATCTGCAAGAGATTGCGGGCCACCTTGTAAGAGGTCAGGGTCTTGCCTGAGCCTGTCGTGTGCCAGATATAGCCCGACTCTTGACGGCGAGAAGCATCCTGTACCGCCTCAATGGCATGGATCTGATAAGGGCGCAGGAGGATCAGGGCTTTCTTACTATCGTCTATGACCGAGTACTGCATGACCATCTGATGAGCCCGCGGGATGGAGAGGACCTCATGGGCAAAGCTAGTCAGATCAGTCACAGGCCGGTTGTCCTTATCCACCCACTTGGTCAGAAACTGTTTGTTTAGCTTATTTTTCACGGGCTGCAGCGATATAGCGAGTGTCGACCTTATTGGTCACGACAAACATCTGCAAGCTCGAGTAGATGCCACGGAACTTGCCTTCACGGTCGTATTTTTCTATCTGATAAAAAGCTTTCAAAAATCCAACTCCTGGGCTCTTGAGCTCAATGTGAATCATAGGAAGTCCATTAATCAGAAGAGTCACATCCATTCGTCTGTCTTGATCTTGAGCGTATGCCTTGTCTCGCTCGACTTGGTTGACTACTTCATAGCTCGACTTACCAGCAGCGATATTGTCCCGCCAGATGACCGCTAGACGGATGGTACCTAGACTAGCATCTTCGCGCTGAACCTCTACCTTGGCAATGCCGTTTTCTCCTGCTAGCCACTTGGCCGCCTCATAATAGCTGACAAAGTTAAGCTGATTCTTGATCTGGTGTTTTTCTTGATCGGTCAAGGGATGATCCGCTAACATGGCCACATTGTTTTGAGCTAGTTTCTCAAAAAAATTCTCCCACAACTGGTCCTCTGTCTTAAGATCGTTCCGATAGGTCCACTGGCTTTCTCCAGATGCCAACTGCTGGATCAACTGTTTTTCAATTTCTAATTCTTGGCTTGTTTTCATTTGATTTCCTTTTGCTTTACATGAGGATTTTTACATTATTCTTCTATGTTTCATTATAGCATAGAAAGGCTTGATTTTATAGCGTTTCCATGGTCTGGCAAGAAAATCCCCAGCTCATTTCAAGCTGGGGATGACTTTATATTTTTAATTCATAGACTTCCTGCCAGCCTGCTGGTCCTAATATGCGCTGGGGCTGTTTGCTAAAACCGGTCTCCCGGTAGAGATAGGAAGCGACTTGATTTCTCTCATTGACGCCTAAGATGATGCTTTTATACATGGGCAGATGCTCTCTTATGAAATCCGGCAGGAGCTTCAGCGTATGACTACCGTACCCTCGCATCTGAAAGTCTTCATCCGTCGAAAAGCTACGAAGGAGCAGGCTATCTGGCTGACCGCCATAAGTAAACTTCTTTTCTCCAGCATCCAAGATTAGAAAGGTTACGATTTGATGTTCTTCAAGACCCAAGATAGCATAGCGATTTTCTAAGTCAGCTACAGCCTCCTTAGGATGACTGGTAAATCTCAAGTCCGTTAATCGGTAAGACTGCAGGGCTTGTCTATCTGAGCTGCGATAGAATCGGATTTTCATCTAAAAATCCATTTCATCAGGATTTGGCGCGCCACCGGCCAAACCGCTGACATTTTTGAGCACTTCCAAGTCGGCAGCATCTAGCTCGATGCCAAAGCAGTCCAGATTGCTGGCAATCCGGCTCGGAGTGACCGACTTAGGCAGGGGCAGGAAGCCTTCCTGCAAGCTCCAAGCTAGCGCGACTTGAGCAATGGTCTTGCCATACTTGTCTGCCACAGCCTGCACAGCTGGATTTTGGAAGAGCTCTCCTTGGCCAAATGGTCCCCAAGCTTCCAGTAAAATCTCATGCTCACGGCAGAAGTTCACCGCCTCTGTCTGATAGACACCTGGAGCCAGTCGGATTTGATTGACAGAAGGAGTCATGCGCGCTGTTTCAAACAAGGCTTCTAAGTGATGAGGCAGGAAATTGCTGACGCCAATCGCTCGAATCTTTCCGAGATTATAAAGATCTTCCATAGCCCGCCAGACTTCGGCATTGCGCTTTTTCCAAGCATCGTTTTCCCTCAGGGGTTTGGGATTCGGCCAGTGGATGAGGTAGAGGTCCAGATAGTCCAGTCCCAACCGCTCCATTGAGGCAGCAAAGGCCTCTTGAGCTTCCTCGTAAGTATGAATGTCATTCCAAAGCTTGGTCGTGATGAAGAGCTCCTCCCGCGGAATGCCGCTGTTCTTGATTGCCCGTCCGACACTCTCTTCGTTCTTATAGATGGCTGCCGTATCAATGTGCCGATAGCCTGCCTTGAGAGCGGCTAATGTCGCTTGATAGGCTTCTTCGCCATCCTGAGCCTTCCAAGTACCGAAGCCCAGCACCGGAATGCCAACACCATTGTTCAAAAGATATTCTCTCATCTCATGTCTCCTTTATAAGTTCCATCTACTACCTTCAGCAAGGCAGCTACTATAGTGTTCACAAGAGCAGAACTGCTCACTTCTTTCCTTTTTCTTCAGTATTGGCTTGGGTTTGAAGATATTTTCCTTGGTCGGCTCCATGCCTTTACTGAAAAAGCTATAGATAATGAAAGCTGCTCCTGCGACAAGGATCAAGATTCGTCCAAAGATCAGTCCCGCTAGCAGCAAAACAAGTCCCATTATAAAAAATTTCGCATCAATTCTTTTCATAGCCTACTCCTGTTTACATTATAGTCTCATTATATCACGCCTAAGAAAGCAATTCAAATCTAGGCGAAGACTATCAAGTCGTCTGCCAAACAAAAAGAACAGGTTGCCCTGCTCTTTCTGAAAAATATAAGGAGACTAATTTAAAATACCTGCGGTTCTCATACATGGAATCGTTCTTGACCATCAAGATAAGTAGCTACCAGCTCTAAATCTTTATCTAAAACGATAAAGTCAGCATCGTAGCCTTCCTTGATCTGTCCGCAGACATCATCAATATGGACTGATTTTGCCGGAATCAGGCTAGCCATCATGACTGCCTGATGAGGATTGGCAATGCCCCATTTGACCACATTTTTCAATCCGTCCTTGAGTTTGAGGATAGAGCCAGCTAGATTGCCCGTTGACTTGAGCCGAGCGGTTCCTTCCGCCACAACCACTGGAAATTCTCCCAACATGTAGTCACCATCTTCAAGGCCTCCTGCGGTCATACAGTCAGTAATGAGGGCAATATTTTCATGTCCCTTCTGCTTGAGCAAGATGTCACAAGCCTTAGGGTCCACATGGTGGCCGTCACAAATCAGTTCTGCATAGGTGTGGGGCAACTCATACATGGCACCAACCATGCCCAGCTCCCGGTGGGTCAAGCCCCGCATACCATTGTAAGCATGCACCCAGACGCTAGCACCTGCTTCGACCGCAGTTTTAGCTTCATCAAAGGTAGCGTTAGAGTGCCCCAGAGCAACTGTCACGCCTTCATCAGTCAGCGTGCGGACAAATTCCTCTACGCCATCACGTTCTGGCGCGAGAGCAATCTTATTAAGCAAGCCATTTGCAGCCTTCTGCCAAGCACGAAACTCATCTATACTAGGATCTTTCATATAGGCCGGATTTTGAGCGCCCTTGTACTTTTCGGTGAAGTAAGGCCCTTCAAAATAGAGACCGCGAATCTTGGCCCCACTGGCTTCTTGATAGCGAGCACCGATATTTTCAGTGACTGCTAAGAGCCGCTCATAGGACGAAGTTAGGGTTGTTGGTAAAAAGCTGGTCACACCGGTAGTCAAGAGACCCTCACTCATGGTATGAAGAGTTCCTTCGATGTTATTGTCCATTACATCAACACCGCCGAAGCCATGAATGTGAGTATCCACCAGACCTGGTGCAATCGAGTAGCCACTGTAGTCTATGACTTCTGCATCCTGCAGAACAGACTGCACCAGCTTGCCAAACTTGCCGTCAATCAGCTCTAAATAACCGCCCTGACGGATTCCCTGAGGATAGAAAAATTGATCTGCTTTGATATATGTAGGCATAAGACTGCCTCCCTTGTCTTGACTTCTGTATTCTCTGCCATTCAAAGCGGAATTCTGTGATAGAGCTAGCATCTTTCTATAGCTACTTTCTAACTCCCGCTTTTGAATCTCTGAGTTTTCTTGACTATATTATAACTCTTTCTTTTTTATTTGTAAATGGTATATACCTATTTTTTTACGAAAAAAATTGTTATATTAAATTTAAAAATAAAAAAACCCAGCCATGATAGCTGAGTTTCTGCTTTATTTTTTTATCTAAATCGCGCAGCATCTGGTCGATTTTATTGCCATACTCGATGGATTCGTCCTTGACAAAGGTCAAATCTGGAATCTTGTACATCTTCAGATTGTGACCCAGCTCTCGCTTGATAGTACCGGTCGCTTTTTCTAGACCGGTCTGAGCTTTTTGATTATCAGAGGCCAGATTGCTCATAATCGTGTAGTAGACCTTGGCCATGGACAGGTCGCCCAGCATTTGGACATCAGTGATGGTCACTCCCTGCACCCTCGGGTCACGAACTTTCTTCTGCAAGATTTCATTGACTTCACGCTTGATTTCCATGCCTACACGGTCTGTACGAAAATTATTTGCCATGAGATTTCCTTTCTAATTTTTCTCTTCTGCAATATAAGCTAGGCCTAGCCTAGCTTATATTTTTAGTTTTAATGAATGAAATTTCGATCTAAACTCTTTGTGAAAAAAAGGATGTTGGACTAGAAGTGTCGACTTCCACCAAAAATGATTTTCACTGCGAGTTTTTAACCGACTTCTTATCTTATTTCTTAATTTCTTCCATGATGTAGGCTTCGATCGTGTCATCTACTTGGATGTCATTGTAGCCATCAATCATGAGTCCTCCTTCGCGGCCGTTAGTAACTTCCTTAACATCATCCTTGAAGTGCTTGAGGCTGGCAAGTTCTCCATCGTAAATCACGACACCATCACGGATAACACGAACCTTGGAATCACGGGTAACTTTACCGTTGATAACCATAAATCCACCGATAGTACCAACCTTGGAAACCTTGAAGGTCTCGCGGATAAGAGCTTCCCCGATGATTTTTTCTTCGTATTCTGGGATCCAGCATTCCCTTCATGGCATCTTCCATTTCTTCGATAACCTTGTAGATAATGCTGTGGAGACGAATTTCGACATCGTCAGCTTCTGCCTGTTGGCGAGCCTGAGAAGTTGGACGAACGTTAAATCCGATGATGAAGGCATTTGAAGCTTCTGCTAGTGTTACGTCTGACTCATTGATAGCACCAACCGCTGAGTGGACGATGGTAATCTTAACGCCTTCCACTTCAATCTTCTGCAGGGAAGCTGACAGAGCTTCTACAGAACCTTGTACATCAGCCTTGATGATAACATTAACAGACTTAACTTCACCAGCTTTGAGGGTATCGAAGAGATTTTCCAGACTGACGCGATGAGTAGCTTGACGCTGTTTGAGAAGAGCACGTTTGGCACGTTCTTCACCGGCTGCACGTGCAGCTTTTTCATCTTCATAGACCGCAAAGTGGTCACCAGCCATCGGAGTTTCATTGAGACCAGTGATAGAAACCGGTGTAGATGGTCCTGCCACCTTAACACGACGGCCCAAGTCATTGGTCATAGCCCGAACCCGACCGAAAGTATTACCAACAACGATTGGATCCTGCACATTCAGAGTTCCCTGCTGAACCAGAAGGGTTGCGACAGCACCTTTTCCTTTATCCAGACGGGCTTCAATGACTGTACCAATCGCTCGAACAGTCGGATCGGCCTTGAGCTCTTGAATTTCAGCCACCAAGAGGACTGTTTCCAGCAAGCTGTCGATATTTTGATTGAATTTCGCTGAGATTTCAACAAATTCAGAATCTCCGCCCCAAGCTGTTGACATGACACCATGCTCAGCCAACTCACCAATCACACGTTCAGGATTCGCTCCTGGCTTATCAATCTTGTTGATAGCTACGATGATTGGGACATCAGCGGCTTTGGAGTGGTTGATAGCTTCGATTGTTTGCGGCATAACACCGTCATCAGCCGCTACGACCAGAATAGTGATATCCGTAACAGAGGCACCGCGGGCCCGCATAGAAGTAAAGGCCGCGTGTCCAGGCGTATCCAAGAAAGTAATCTTCTTGCCGCTTTCCTCAATCTGGTAAGCACCGATGTGTTGAGTAATACCACCTGCTTCACCTGTAGCTACGCGAGAGTTACGCAGGGTATCCAAGAGGGTTGTTTTACCATGGTCAACGTGTCCCATGATGGTGACAACTGGCGGACGCTCTACCAAGGCATCTTGGTTGATATAACCTTCTTCTACGAAGAAGCGCTCAATGTCAGCTGTGTCAACTTCCACCTTCTTCTTAGCTTCGATACCGTAGTCCACCATGAGGAGCTCAATAGTATCGCCATCAAGAGATTGGTTTTGCGTTGCCATCACGCCCATCATAAAGAGCTTTCTTGACAATTTCAGCTGGTTCGCGCTTGATCCGTTTTGCAATTTCTGCAACGGTCATTCCGTCTGTATATTCAAATTCAGTTGGCAACTCATGGAACTTACGTTCTGTAACAGGTTTTGGTGCCTGATTATTGTTGCCCTTTCCTTTTTTTATTTTTTTCTTGTTTTTTTATTCCAATTACTATTTCTTTTGATTTCTCACTTGATTTTTGACTGCTTCGATTCTTTTTGTTGTTTTTCTTGGACCTTCTTCTTCGCGATCAAAATCATCGCGCTTCTTATCTGGTCGAGCTTGCTTCTTACGACGCGTATCCACAGCGGCTGGCGCTGGGCTTGGATTCGCTGCTGGAGCAGATGAGGCCGGTGCAGGCTGAACTGGTGCACTTGCTTCTGCCTTAGGCTGCTCCTTGCGGCGGTTTTGCCGTTCCAGCACTTCTTTAGCTTCTTGTGCTTGCTTAAAGCGTTCCTCGCTTGAGCGAGCGTATTCAGCATTCTGCTCTGCTTTCAAAGCTGCTGCCCGAGCCTTAAAGTCAATCTTCGGTCCTTGTGGCTGTTGGCGGTTTTGACCGTTAAATCCTTGATGATTCTGACCATTGCGGCGGCCATCTTGACCACGATTATCGCGACGGTCATTTGGACGATTGCCCCTATCTCGGTCGTTGCGGTTTCCGCGATTCTTATTTCGATTATCGCGGTCCTCACGCTTGCCTTGCTCTTTGTTTTGTGGTTTGCGGTTGCCTTGCTGCTTACGACGCTCTGCCTCTTCTTTGGCTCTCGCTTCACGCTCTGCCTTAAAGTTCCGACTTTGCGGGCGCTTGACTGGCGCCGCTGTTTCTGCTTTCGCTTCTGGCTTAGCAGTTACTTTTGCTTCTGTCTGTTCTGCCTTGACTGGTGCCGCCTCTTTGGAAGGAGTTTTTTGCGGTGATGTCTGAGCTGCTGCAGGCTTTTCTGCAGCAGCTTGAGGTGCGGCTGCTTTTGTAAAGCTGGATTTGATTCGCTCACCAGCGTCAGCTTCTACGCTGGATGAATGACTTTTGACATCCAGTCCCAGCTCCTTAGCACGAGCCACTACCTCCTTGCTTTCTTTTCCCAGTTCTTTGGCGATTTCATACAATCTTACTTTAGACAAATCTTGTCCTCCTCTTCTATTACATAAGAGACCTCATTTTCTTTGTAAAACCAGCATCTGTCACGGCAAGCACTTTTCTGGCCTTGCCAATGGCAGAGCTTAATTCCAGTGTTGAAAACACGGTTGATACTTCTACTTGGTAGTAACGACTTTTATCAGTGATTTTCTTGCTGAGATTAGGAGCTGCATCCTGGGCCAAAAAGACCAGATTTGCTTTTCCCTCCTGGATAGCTTTGACGGTCAGCTCCTCACCAGAAATGATGCGGCCAGCCCGCTGAGCCAGACCCAGCAAATTTGCAAGTTTCTCTTTATTCAAGACCTAACTCTCTTCTTTTGACCTTATGATCGACATAAGCGATTAACTCATCATAGAAAGCCTCGTCCACTTCCATACTGAAGCTGCGGTTAAAGACCCGCTTCTTCTTAGCTTGAAGAGCTTCTTGATTGTCCAGCTTGATATAGGCTCCACGGCCGTTGGCCTTTCCTGTCGGATCGATAAAGACTTGACCTTCCTTGTTCTTGACAATCCGCAGCAAATCACGCTTGTCAATCACTTCGTTGGACACCACTGATTTTCTTAAAGGGATTTTTCTTGTTTTTGCCATTCCAGCCCCCTTAATCTAGTTCTTCAGCTTCGCTTTCTATACCAGCTGTTTCTAGTACAGTTTCCTCTGCAGCTGCGTCAAAGTCTGTTGCTTCTGCTGCTGAAACTTCTGTCTCTAGGACAGCTGCATCCGCAAGGATTTCTTCAGCTTCCTGAGCAAATCCGCCCAGTTCATTGGCTGCTTCCATTTCTTCAAACTCAGTGGCAGACTTGATATCAATTCTAAAGCCTGTCAAATGAGCTGCCAAGCGAACGTTCTGTCCGCGACGACCGATAGCCAGAGAAAGCTTGCTATCCGGTACGACAACCAAGGCCCGCTTGTTATCTTCTTGATTAAAGATAACTTGGTCAACCTCTGCCGGAGCAATAGCGTTGTAGATAAATTCAGCTGGATCTGCTACCCACTCGATGACGTCGATATTTTCTTCAGTCGGCACCATACGGCCGCTCTTTGGATCGTATTTGGCAGGATGGAACTTGCTCGTAATTTTCTTGATATTGGCTCCACCGCGTCCGACGATTGTTCCGATGGCATCCACATTAGGGTTGTGGCTGCGAACCGCTACCTTGGTCCGATCGCCTGCTTCCCGTGACACGCTCATGATTTCCACAGTTCCGTCATAGACTTCAGGGATTTCCTGCTCCATCAAGCGCTTGATCATTTCTGGATGGCTGCGGCTGACAAAGACATTGACACCGCGAGGGTTATCTTCTACCTTGTAGACAAAGACTTCGATGCGGTCATGAGAGGCAAAGACCTCACCAGGAATCTGATCTTGCTTCGATAATTGTGCTTCAATGCTACCAAGATTGACATAGATAAAGCGATTGTCAAAACGCTCCACCGTTCCTGACATGATTTCATTTTCATGCTCTTTATAGGTATTGTAGGTGATTGCTCGGGTCTGCTTGCGCATCTTTTCCATGATGGTTTGCTTGGCTGACTGAGCAGCGACACGGCCAAATTCAGCTGGCGCTTCTTCAAACTTGATCTTGTCTCCCAACTCATAGGCTGAACTAATAGCCAAGGCATCTTTGAGACTGATTTCCAAACGGCTGTCAAAGACCTCGTCCACGACTTCGCGAACAGTATAGACACGGAAATCTCCTGACTTTTCGTCAAACTCAATAGCTGCGCTGTCTGCCTGACCATAACGACGACGATAGGCTGAGCGGAGTGACTCAGTCACTGCGTCAATGATATCTTCTTTCTTGATTCCTTTGTCTTCTTCCAAAATGCGGAAGGCCTCTAGCATTTCTTTACTCATTTTCATGTGACTTTTGCCGAAACAAAAGTGTTCCTTTCTTTTCTATATTGCTTCTGCGGCTAAAACTTAACGGCTAATCTGGCTTTGGAAACCAGACTGTAGGGAATTTCGACTTCTTTTCTGCGAGTCTTGTCCAGATATTCCATGTGCAGAACATCCTCTGCAAAGCTCAGCAAGGTGCCTTCAAAGACTTTCTGCTTGTCAACAGCCTTATAGAGACTGACATGGATATAGCTGCCGACTGCATCGGCTAGCTGTTCCTTGGTCTTGAGCGGGCGCTCCAAGCCAGGACTGGTCACTTCCAGAAAATACTGTTCTGGGAAAGGATCTGGCTTGATTTGATCCAAGAGCGGACTGATAATATCCGTCAAATCCGCTGTATCATTGACCGTAATGCCCTCAGGCTTATCTACAAAGACACTGAGAACGTAGTCCCCGCCCATCTTTCCGTACTCAATATCGACTAATTCATAGGGGGCCAAAATGGCTGGTTCAATAACCTCCCTCACCAATTCAACAATCGTTGCGATATGACGACACCTCCTCACAGATAAGAGGCGAAGATACTTCCTCGCCTCTCTTTCCTTATTCATTATTAGTATTATAGCACGACAAGTCCCAGAATGCAAGGGAAATATGCTGTACAAGCTTTTAAAGACGGAATCCCACTTAAAACGATCTTATTTTTAAGCAAAATTCTTTCCTAATAATAAAGGCCCCAAGGAGTATTTCCTCGAAGACTCTTCTTATTCAAATGCTGCTTCCACCCGGTAGATGACTTGTCCTTTGTTAGCAAATTTCTGCTCATACTCAGTCAGGACATTGTCTTCAAAGTCGCTGGCATGCAAATCTAACCACACACCCTTCAACTTCATACCATACTGTGAAAAGCTAACTAAACTATATTCAAAAAGACCTCGGTTGTCCGTTTTGAAGTGGATTTCTCCATTTTCTGGCAGAATCTGCTGATAGGTCGCCAGAAAGGACTGGTAAGTCAGACGGCGTTTTTCATGGCGTTTCTTGGGCCAAGGATCTGAGAAATTCAGATAGAGGCGGTCAATCTCGCCCTCTTCAAAATAATCAGTCAGATCCGAACCGTCCACCCAGAGAAGCTTGATATTAGGCACATCCGTTGCCAGCACCTTATCCAAGGCATAGCTGAGGACCGATTTCTGGATATCAATCCCTATGTAATTGATCTCAGGATTGGCCTTGGCCATGCCGGATACAAAGGCTCCTTTACCGCTGCCAACCTCTACATGAATGGGATGATCATTGCCAAAAATCTCCTGCCATCTACCCTTGGCGTCTGCTGGATTCAAAATCACATACTGGGGATGCGCCTCTAGCAGTTCCGTCGCTCCCTTACGATTCCTCACTCTCATTGTCCTCTTCCGTATTTGGAACGGAAGTTTCGTAATGCGTAAATCTCCCGGTTCACATTTTCTAAATCATTGTTTTCATAGTATTTGGCAATCTGCATCAGATAAGAATACTGACCAAACCAGTATAGCTTATTGAAAACAGTCTGATTATACTTATAACCATAAGCGCTCAGCCACTCTTGCCAACCTGAATCAGGCACATAATGGCTCAAAATATGTGCTACATCCATCATCCTGTCTGTCAGGCGCACAGAATCCCAATCCACTAAGTAAATAAGCCCGCTGTCGGTCTCTACCCAGTTGCTGTGGCGCACATCTCCGTGAACGATGGTCGCATAGTCCTCACGAAAGGCTGGTACAGTCTGGCGCAGGTCGCGGATAACTGATTGCAGATATTGATTATTCCTCAAAGCAAGCGGCACTTGATTGAGCCATGCATTCAGCAAATCAGTTGGCGTTTCCAAAGTATAGCCCAGCTTGGTCAGCTGAGTCATCAATGGGCGCGAGCGATGCAGCCGTGTCAAAATATTGATTACCTGCTTTTTGGACATATCATTTGGGGTCAGAATAGTGCCTGAAAGCCACTCCTGCCCGCTCATTACGTTGCCGTCCGGCATCCGGCGGCTCCACAAAAGCTGCGGTGCGATTTGTTCTCGAGCTAAGCCTGCTAAGATAGGGGTTGTATTCATCTTGACGAAAACGCGCCCCCCGTCCGGATAAGTCCCCATATAGGCCTTTCCGCTCTTACCAGCTATCGGTGTCAGGGTCAGCTCGTTATCAACCAAGTCCATGTTTCCCCTCCGTAAAAAGCTTTCTTTATCATTTTACTAGTTTTACCTCTTTTAGTCAACCAATCTCCGTAACTTAAACGGCAGATAGAACAGATAGAGTAGGGCAGTCGCTCCCATCATGGCAAGCACTGCTGTCTTGTCTTGGAAAAATAGCAGAGCAGTCAGCACTTCAGCCAAGAGAACACTGCTGCCAATCGAAGTGATAATTTGTCTTGCTCCCTTCAGCTTTTCCCCTCTTTCTATCGGAAAAAGCTGGGTCAAAAACTGATAATCAAAAGCTTCGTACAAGGCTGTCAGCTGGAAGAGCAAGAGGTAATTGAACAAGATCGCAAAAGCTGCAGCAATCCAAGCTTGACTGACAAAAACCAAGGCCAAAAGAGCCAAAAAGAGCAGTCTTAAGGTCAGAGCAAAGAAGTCTCCATTTCGCAAGTAAGAACGCAAAAAGAGATTCTGCCAGGTCTTGTTATGCTGCTTGCCCACAAGTCTCGTCAAACCATCCAGATAGGCCCGGCGCTTGACACTGTTTGAAATGCCTTTAACATTGGTAAAGAGAGCAAAGAAGCGCAGAATCGTCTGCTTTCGGGCTGCTTCATAAGCCACCAGAGCCTGCCAATCTATGCCATTTTTCAGTAAAGAACTTCTTGGCCTTAGCCTGAAACAAAAAAACCATTTCAAGACTAGCATAAGGAGACAGTAGAGCACGAAGCCCCAAACAGGCAATCCCAGAGCCAGAAAAAAAGCGGGAGCTAACAGTAGCAATAGCCCAGTCTGTAAGACTGCGTACAAGAGATAGGAACGTAGAATCTGAGCCTTGATAAAAAGTCCTGACTTCTGCTTCTCTGACCAAGAGAAAAAGAGCATCCGGCTTTTTCCAGATAGGTCGCAATCCGTCCAAAAGGCAGGATAAAGAGCGATAGAATAACCAGACTAGCAATAATGGGGTAGGTGATTGGTCGGAAAAATGCCGCAAAAAGCTGACTGTACTGAACACCTAAAAATCCCATAAAAATCAGAAGAAAGAGCACGAAATGATCATTAAAAAAACATAACGCAGGTACTTTCAGGCACTGCTGACGAAAAATCCTGCTTTCGTTTGGCAAATAATTCTTTCATAGCACTGCCTCTTCTGTCAGGGCTAGATAGATGTCATTCAGACTAGCATCCGGCATTTGAAATTGAGCCCGCAACTCAGTCAAGCTGCCCTTGGCACGTACTTGCCCCTTGTGCAGAATTACAAAACTATCGCACATCTTCTCAGCAGAGTCCAGAACATGGGTGCTCATCAGAATGGACTTGCCCTTCTTCTTCTCATCATCCAAGAGCTGGATAAGGTCTGCAATCGCTACCGGATCCAGACCCAGAAAAGGCTCATCTACAATAAAAAGGCTGGGATCAACTACAAAAGCACAGATAATCATCACTTTTTGCTTCATCCCCTTTGAAAAGTGAACAGGGAACCAATCCAATTTTTCCTTGAGTCGGAACATTTCCAGTAGCTTATCCACGCGTTTAAAAGCTGTCTCCTGCTCAATGTCGTATGCCATAGCTACCGTTTCAATGTGCTCGCGCAGGGTTAATTCTTCGTAGAGACTAGGCGTTTCCGGAATAAAACCGATTTTCTTGCGGTAATCACTGGGATTAGTCCGCAGCTCCAGTCCATCAATCTGAATCTGCCCCTTATAAGGGCGTCAAAAGACCGATAATCTCATTGATAGTCGTGGACTTGCCCTGCACCGTTGAGACCAATCAGACCAACCAGCTGGCCATTGCCCACTTCAAAGCTGACATCCTTTAAAAACCGGGATATTAACATAGCCGCCCGTAAGCTCTTTGATTTCTAACATATTTTCTCCGAATTCTGGTATAATGGTTCTTATATTATAACAAAATCTAGCGAATAGAGGTACCATTTATGGCTGATTGTATTTTTTGTAAAATTATTGCCGGAGAAATCCCTTCTTCTAAAGTCTATGAAGACGAGAAAGTCCTTGCTTTTCTGGATATTTCCCAGGTAACACCAGGTCATACCTTGGTTGTCCCTAAAGAGCATTTCCGAAATGTGCTGGATATGGATGCCGACAGCACCAGTCAGCTCTTCGCTCGCGTACCTGACATTGCTCGAAAGGTCATGAAAGCCACAGGTGCAGCCGGTATGAATATCATCAACAACAACGAAGAAATTGCTGGACAAACTGTCTTTCATACCCATGTGCATTTGGCACCGCGCTACAGTGATGCAGATGACCTCAAGATTACTTTCGCAGCCCACGAACCAGACTTTCCGGCTCTGGCTGAATTAGCTGAGAAGATTGCACAAGCTTAAGGAGGGACTATGAAACTTTCAAATATTTTCCTATTTATCGGTGCCGCAGCAGCCAGCTACAAACTGGTTGAAAACCGACAAAAAATTCAAGAAGAAATCATTGAAACAACAGATAGTCTAGACAAAGTAAAGGACAGTCTAGCCAATATCCAACGAAATATTGCCATCATTCAAGAGCAAAAAGAGCAAGTCAAAGACATCGCTCAAGATCTTACCTATAAATATAAAGTCCTTGAAAACCAAGCTCAAGTGCAGATCCAGCAAGTCAAAGACATCTGGGAAAAGTACGAGTCTTGATAGAGAAAAACTCCAGTTTTTAGCTGGAGTTTTTCTCTATCAAAAGGTGCTGTTTTTGAAATACGAAATGGTTCTCTGAAAACTTTTTCTACATCTATTTATCACAACTTATTCTTCTTCATAAAAAGGGACTATTTTTCCTTTACGGATATTTCGAAAAAGGAGGATTAGCATAAGGACAAATAGTCCTTCTAGAAAGAAGAAAGCAACCTCACTATTCATTATAAGGGAATCAACTTCAATACTATATCGGCGTAACCCTGCTATATTAAAAAATAGAATCCTAAGAAATCGTCGAAGAAAGATAAACAGCTGCAAACTATAAATTATGAAGACCTTTTTAACTCCAATTATTAAACGTTGTTCTTTTGTAAAATAAGACATAGCAACAGCATTTAATAGCAGCATGACTGTTAGGCTAAGGGTGTCTTGCCGAAGAATCATAGGATCAAAGTAACTAAGTCTAAAGTGAATGAGAGGAGAAAATTGAAAAAGAAGAATCCCTATTAAACTTGGAAAGAAAATTTTCTTAAGCGAAGGCGGAAAGTCTAGACTCAATCTCGTAAAGGACAAAATAATGAGCAGGATAATCAGAATAATGCTATAGAATATGACAACACCTGAAACCAATTGGCTTCTTTTTGCCAAAGCAGAAAGAAAACCAGCAGAAAGAAAAATACCAATAGGAGTAAGCCAATCTAGTGAATAATTCCATTTTGGACCCTTATTAACCTTAAATCCATCAATAAAGCAGAAAAAAATGTTATAAAAAGAGAGTCCAACGATAAGTCCAAGAGGTAAAAACGGAATGGCTAAGAAAAGGAATAAAATTCCCATAACCCACATATTGAGATTGTAGTAAAGTTTGGGCTTCATACCTCGAGCAAAATCCCCTTCTTCCATGGGTGTTTGTCGCATTCTCAATATATAATAGTAAAAAAGAGATACCATTCCTACATAAACCCAAGAATTTAATCCAAGACGTTGCTCTTGGGTACTTTGTATGAGGCTAAATACAGTCAAAACAGCAAATACAAACTGCAGAAATTTATTGGTGAATATCTGTCTTTTTTTCCAAGACGAATAGGATAGTTTCGACTTAGGATAACTGAGCTCATAGGCATAGGCTGTCATCTCTTCAAGTTTCTTGTCCGTCTCCTCTGTCATCATATGTGGAGCAATTTTAGAAGTAGTAAATCTTCCAAGAACAAATCTCAAGACTTCTCCATCTGTGAAGCGTCGATACTCCTTGTATATCTGTTCAAACAAGACAGTTAGAATACGAGGCTTTTCTTTAAAATATTGCTTCCACTCATCCCAATCATTGATGAGTTCATCACTTTTCGTTAGTTTTTCAACATAAAGATAGCCTTCGTAATACCAATATTCAAAATTCTCCTTATTATCTAGTTCAAACTCTTTTACAACAGAAGGATAGGACTGAACAATATTCCAGAATTGTAGCTTTTTCAGATAGGGATTCGACTCCTCGTCACTTGAACGCTCTACAAATTGGAGTATCAGGGTTAAAACCTTTTTATTCTTTAAAGGATAGACATCCACTTTTTCTAACAAAGATAGTAAAAGTGATTGATCCTTAACCCTTTCAAAAAGAAATTGCCAATCACGCAATAGACTATAGTCGTCTTCATAATGAGCGTTTAGCAGTTCATAAAAAAACTACCTCAACCTCATCAGGGTTATCTAAAGAGTATTGATTAAAGTCAACATTTTCACCAAGTTTTACCTTTAATTTCTTTAAGTACTCAGCTAGGTCATCAAACTGTTCACGATCCTCTTTAAACATTACTTGTCGCACCTTTTCAAGGATATAAGTTAAAACAGGGACACTCTTAATTATGTGACGCTTCTGACTCACTTGAAACAGCACGACAAAAGCAAGATGCGGGTGCTTAAAAAAATCTATCCAAGATGTTAGTTGATTTGCTTTTTTAGAATCTTTGAGAATTTCTTGGCATAAAAGATATGAAGCGTAAAATTGCTCAGTCTCTTCTTTCGCACTTGCAATAGATTTCTGTTTTTCTACTGCCTCTGCCCTTTTGATTTCCCAATGATTCAGTTTGTAATAGTAACTCCAGTTGCGAAAATCAGGGACATAGTCTTTCAGTAAAGGTATGATGATAGAGAATTGTTCAGGCTTGTTAAAAATATAAACATCCATTTCCTCTAGGACAGTCTGAACAACACTCATGTCATATCTATACTGACTAAAGAACTGGCTCCAAAGATTTTCTTGCTCTTCAAAGCTATAATCAGCATTGCCGATTATGCTTTCAATCGAATTCCCGAATTATATACGAAGTTTCATTATAGTCGCTAAAATCCAGGGTAGACTTTGCGGTTTCTTCTTGTAACTGCGCTTCCTCCACCTTCAACGTTTCAAAGTTTAGAGAAGTCTCTGGTTCTTCATAGTTTCCGATTGAAGCAGTTGAACGTTTATAGTCACTAAAGTCAAGTAGAGACTTTGCACCTTCCTCTTGCGACTGCTCCTCTTCTATATGTAAAGTATCAAAATCAAGGAAACTTGAAGCAGAGTCTTGGGTTTCCTCACATGTCTGGCTTTCTTGCTGATGGGAAATCGGTTTTCTTAGACCAATCTCTGAGCTAGCATTGATTGATCTTGCATAATTTAAGGCTACTTGATAGGCTTCAACAATTTGCTGATAGATTTCTGGTTGGTCTTCAGGATGATAATGTCGAACCAGCTCAGCATAACGTCTCCGAATTGCTTTGACATCATGAGTTGGCTCAATACCTAAAGTTTCCCATATACTCATATTTTCTCCTCTCTTACAACCCTCGTTCTAGATAATCTAAGTAACGAGAAAATGACTGGTAAACCTTAGGTAATTGATAGACAGACGCCTGTTTGACCTCTTCCTCAAATCTCTTTGTTTCCTCCATCAGATTATCTCTTCTCCTGCCGAGTAGCATACTATAGACGCGATTGGCCTTCTCAATCAAGAAGCGGTAGACCTCTGTCTCCTGTGCATTAATCTTATAGCGAGATAATTCAGATTGTTTGGCCTTGATTTCCTTTTCTGTCAGCGTAATACTATCTTGCAAGATGACATGGCTAAAGATTTCTTGAGTCGAGTCAATTTTCACTTCCACATCCAATATTCCATTAAGATCATAGGTGAATCGGACTGTAAAACCTTCATTAGCTCGATAATTTACAGGAACTGGAACTTCCAGTTCTCCTAAGAATAAGTTTTGGGTCGCCTTCATCATCTCGCCTTGGTAGACCTTTATCTTCACCTGGCTCTGTCCCATTTCAGCAGTATAGTAATGCTCCAACCGCGAAGCAGGGAGGGTGGAATTTCGCTCTATTATTGGTGAAAAATGATCACCGACTACCTTAATACCGAGTGTGAACGGGCAGATATCAGAAAGCAACAGGTCTCGTATCTCTCCTTGACGTTGCTTGATTCCTGCAAGGAGCGCACATCCTCTTGCAATCATCAGATCAGGATCATCAGATACTTGCACCTTTTGATCAATACAGTAAGATAGAAAATCCTGAACCAATCTCAATTTTGAAGTTCCTCCAACTAGGACAAAATTATCAGAGGTTACATAGCTAAAACGTGCATCCATTAAAGCGCGGTCTAAACTGCCTTAACACGGGCTAACAGAGGTTGACAAAGCTCATAAAAACGCTGATAGGTCAAATTTAAAGAATATTTCTGTTTCTGGTCAAGTACTGACATTTTCACTTCTTCTTTGTCATTCAAGTCCAACTTAGTTTTCTCAGCTTGCACCAAAATTTTGCTATAGAATTCGCGCGAAATGGAGTCCTTGGTCAATTGATTGAAGACTAAAAATTCCTCAGCAATAGCTGCAGTGAAATCCTCTCCTCCCAAACGATTGTCACCTGCTATAGACACAATCTCAACAATATTATCAAACAACTCTACAACTGAGATATCCAGAGTACCTCCACCAAAATCGACTACAATGAAAGATTGATCCTCTTGATGACTCATGGAGCTTTTAGCAAGGGCAGCTGCAGAAGGTTCATTGATAATACGATCAATCTTAACCCCTGCAAATTTGCCTGCTAGTTTTGTCGCATAGCGCTGAGCATCATTGAAATAGGCTGGTACACTAACGATAACTTCATCAACTTTCTCTCCAAGATAAGTTTCTGCATCATCTACCAACTTTCGAATCACAAAAGAGCTTAATTCTTCAGCCTTATAAGTTCTATTTCCTAGTCTTAAGTCGTGCTTAGTTCCCATAAAGCGTTTAAATTGAGAAACAGTCTTGTCAGAATGAGTGACCAAGCGCTCCTTAGCGATTTTTCCCAACTATGATTTCGTCATTATCGTCTAAGGCCACAACAGAAGGAGTCAAAAACTCTCCAAAAGCATTTGGGATCAGCTTAACCTGACCGTCTTGATAAATTCCAACCAAAGAATTTGTTGTTCCTAAATCAATACCTACAATCATACTTCTTCTAACTCCAAATTTTTATACATATTCCCATTATACAGGAAATATTCTATTTTTAAGAAAAATCTGCTAGTCATACAATACAAGCTACGAAAAAAATGTATGCAACTTTTTTTCTAGCTACATACATTTTTCAAGATATTTTTTTGTTTTTTACATTCAAACTTGTTCATTTTTACTATTTCGGTTTGATTATACTATGAAACTTTCAAAAAAATATTATAGGAAAAACTGCTGTCAGAAAACATTATTTCTTCATGTGCTTGTAGTGCATCACTTGCTAGATTCAATTCAATAATAACAAGAGAAGTTTGATATAATTGACAAATGTTTTAAAAAGAGAGAATCAATAACAACTTCACTTGATGTTACTTTTTGTCACCAACTACAATTTACAAAGAGCTGGCCTCTTTTTATATTTAACTTTCTACTCTGTAGTCGCATTGACTACTGGCTGACTTTGTGGGGGGCTGACACTGACATCTGCCGCTGGGGCAGAGGAAGCTGCTGGAGCAACCGGAGTCGTATTCGTAGTTCCAACTGTTGTATCTGTCGTCGGATAAGAATAATTTTCATAACCATTATTATAAGTAGGCTGACTATAAGAATTCTGGTAACTGCTATAGCTTTCTGTGCTACTAGATGTACTACTGCTATTGCTGCTTCTTAGACTATTGCCGCCCATAATATCTTCATAGAGAACAGCATTGGTCTTCAGACTCTTAACTGTGTCCAAGCCTAGAGACTTGCGGATTAGATTCTGCATGCTCAGCAGATGCTCCGACGTCACCAGCTGATAGCTTCCACCATCAGGCAAGGTCGCATCTTCTCCACGTAGTTGCTCGGACTTGATGTTCTTAAAGGCATCCTGATAGCCTAGCAGTTGTGGAATGCTTTTTGAATCAAGCGCGATATTGGTCTGCATGTTGCTGCTGACAGCTTTTAAAATAGCCTGATAATGGCTGACACTGTTGAGACTGAGAACTTTTTCAACCACTTTCTTAATTACTTCACGTTGACGCTTCTGGCGGCCATAGTCACCCTCTGGATCCTGATAGCGCATGCGAGCATAGACCAACGCCTGATCACCATTGATGGTTTGCTGCCTGGTTCCACCTTAGCAGTATACTCAGGCTCATTATCTTCAATAGAAATTGGGAAGTCAAAGGTATTATTGACTTCAATACCACCTACTGCGTCTACTAACTGAACCAAGCCCTGCATATTAATCATCACATAGCGGTCAATGTGGATATTCATCAGGCTCTCAATGGTCGAAATGGCTAACTCTGCTCCGCCATTCGCATAGGCAGCATTCAGTTTGGCTTCAACTGTCTGACCGTTCTCATCAATCTGAGTCAAAATATCACGTTCCAAACTCATCATGACTGTTTTCTTGGTCTTGGGATTGACACTCAGGAGAATCATGGTATCACTGTTTCCGACCCAAGTATCCTCGCGGGAGCCACTCCCTGTATCTACACCCATCAGCAAGATAGTCATAGGCTTAGTCGCAGAAATGACATCTGTCTCATTTCCCAAGCCCTTATAAGTCTTGGATAGTTCATCTGTTGACTGACCATAAATCGTCCATGCATAAGTACCGATACCAGCTGTCGTTACGACAAGGAGGCTGAGAAACATCATTATAATCTTTTTAAACATATCTTTTTTAGTCTATCAGTTTACCCATCAGGTAAACATCAAGAAATATCCCTTCTTTTAAATAGGCTCCTCTTTTTTTGTAAGCCTTCAATTTCAAATCCTAAATCTTTATAGAGATGAACTGCTCGTTCATTTCTAACCTGAACGCTCAATTCCAAACGTCGAATAACTTGAGAATCTTCTGCCCAAGTCAGTGCCTCTTCCAGCAATATGCGTCCCAGTCCTTGGTTCCAGAAAGTTTTCTTCACCACGACAAAGACTTGACCAATATGGCGAATTCGCTCATGGAAATCAGCTGTGATGCTGATAAGACCGGCAATCTCACCATTTAAAAGAGCCAACAGATAAAGCTGATTACTAGAAGCAGCCTGATGCTCAATGAATGAAGCCATCTCCTCTTGATTCATCAAGATTCCAGCCTCATCCAGCGTCATATAATCTGACTCAGACCCGACCTGATTGAGGAAGGCAATCAGCTCAGCAGCATCTGTTTTTTCCGCTTCACGCAAGCATAATTCATATTCAGTCATTCTGCAGTTCCTCAAGCAACTCTTGGGCTCGTGTTCCTTTGGCTTCAAAAACCAATTCACGCCCGTCTTCCTTTTTCAAGAGGCTTAATTTGAGATAGTCTTCAGGCAGATTTTCTCCCATCAGCTCTCCCCATTCAATGACCGTCACACCCTCCCCGAAGAGAAAGTCATCCAAATCAATGGAATCTGGATCGTCTCCAATGCGGTAGACATCCAGATGATAGAGCGGCAAGCGCCCCTCGTATTCCCGAACAATGGTATAGGTAGGACTTTTAATCATTTGACTGATGCCTAAACCTAGAGCCAGACCCTTAGTAAAGGTTGTCTTCCCTGCTCCTAAATCTCCCGTTAAAACCAGTACGTCCCCTGCCTGAAGCAATTTGCCCAGACGTTGCCCCCACTGGATTAATTCTTCCTCATTATGACTAAACATTCTCTTATTATACCAGAAAAAATTTTTTTCTGCTTAATTTTGCAAAAGAAAAATCAGCTACCAAAAGCCGATTTTTTATACTGAAAATATAAGCTATCCAAACTTCACTAGACACAAGGAAATCCAGCAATGTTTAGACCTAATTTAAAGCCAGATTTACGAAATTCAAAATAAAGAGAAGATCCAAAATCCAAATCATAGAATGCACATCCTTGGCTTGACCTTTGAAGACTTTAACCAAGGTGTAGGTGATAAATCCAGCTGCTATCCCGTGAGTGATAGAATAGGCAAATCCCATAAAAATAGAAGTAAAGAAAGCTGGAATGGCTTCTGCCATATCATCCCAATGGATGTTTTTCAGACTAGCCAGCATCATAATCCCCACGATAATGAGAATCGGTGCAGTTGCAGCATTAGGAACAATAGCCAAGAGTGGGCTAAAGAAGCTTGACACCGCAAAGCAGATGGCTACGACCAAGGCTGTCAGACCTGTTCGGCCTCCAGCTCCGATACCAGCTGCAGACTCCACATAAGTCGTCACGTTAGAGGTTCCAGCAATGGCGCCAATAGAGGTTCCAATGAGGTCCGAGTAAAGAGCCTTATCCAGACCTTCTGATTCATGGTTTTCCCCAGAAGTCGCCACAATCCCGACCTTTTCACCTGTCCCAATCAAGGTACCAATGGTATCAAAAAAATATCTGTCAATGAAAAAAAGCCAGAATAGCCATACATGTCTGAGGCCAGCGAGCTGAATCTGCTAAAAGGGCACCCAGACCTTTCGGTCCTACTGCCACCCCAAAAATCTGTCCCAGTTCACTAACAGCAGTGCCAATGTTATTCTGCCCAAAGTCAATGGCTGACAAATCAACCAAGCCAACCAGAATAGCCACAACTGTCGTTACTAGGATGGATAGGATAACACCACCCTTGATGTTTTTCACAATAAAGAAGATTGTGATGGCCAAACCGACCAAGGCTACGAGGACTGCTGGATTGTTAAAGTCTACCAGACCAGGAGTTGCTGCAGAATTAGCTGTAATAGCAGCTGCAGCCTTATCTGCTCCCTTGCCAGCTACTGTATAATTGCCCGGATCGATTGAAAACTTGAGCAAGCCAGCATTTTTAATACCTACATAGGCCAGAAAGACTCCGATCCCTGCTGAAATAGCTGCTCGCAAGGAGCCTGGAATTGACTCAATGATCATCTTACGCACCTTGGTCAAAGTGATAATGAGCGAAATAATCCCGCAGATAAAGACCATGGCCAAGGCTTCCTGCCAAGTATAGCCCAAGGCAAAGACGACCGTAAAAGTGAAAAAGGCATTCAACCCCATACCTGGTGCCTGCGCATAAGGCAGGTTGGCGAAGAAGGACATCATCAAGGTGCCGGCAACAGCCCCGATAATCGTAGCTAGGAAAACACCCTGCTTGGGCATACCTGTCTGAGCCAGCATAGCTGGATTGACGAATAAAATGTAGGACATAGCAAAGAAAGTCGTCAGACCAGCCAAAACTTCTGTACGGGCATCTGTCCCTTTTTTTCGGTCAGTTTGAAAAAAATTTATCCATTTTTCAATAAATCTCCTTTTGAGTAAAATTTCTAATATCTAGTTCAATAACAAAGAAAAAAATAGATTTAAATCTGTTTATTTACGAACGATATTTTTAAATTATAATAAAAAAACATTCACTTTTCAAGATGAATGTCTCGCTTTTTCTTATTTTTTTATTATCTCTCATCAGAAATACCAAACTCATAAACTGCAAAAAAGTAAAACCAAGAATGAAAGGCAGACGATCAGGCTGCAAAGTTTGCAAGAGTTTCTGTAGAACCAGCTGAGGATGAAGCAATAAATCCCAGCTATTAAGGCGATCATAACGTCCTATGTAGATAGCCAGACTGGACAAAGCCGACAGAGCTGCCGTCAGCAACAAATCCCAAATACCAGTTAAGCTTCCAGCCTTCCTTGATGACATACCAGCTCTCCATACCACAGAAAATACCGAACAAAATACTAGAAACAAAAGCTAAAAAGAGCAGGAAAACACTTGGCTTACTCAGAACATCTGCCACCCAAGTCATATGAATCAAATCGGTAATCATATAGAAAGTGTTGGGGAAGAAAAGCAACCACAAGAGGAAAAGAAGAGGATAAGCCCACTTCTGCTTCTTGAATAAAAGCGTCAAGACAGCTGCATCATAGCTGATTAAGGCCAAGGTCATATTCCAGATGAGATAGGTAGGACCGCCATTTAGAGATTGGATATAGATAAAAAAGGCAATCATCAGAAAAAGAGCATGAATCATGATCGGTTTACGCATACGAAAAGCTCCTCCTTGCTGTGTCATAATTGTGACTGATTAGAGCACCATTATAACATAAGTCGTGTTATTTACACTGAATTCTGTTATAATAGTCTGTATTATCACTGAAAAGAGACTCACATGACAAAAAAAGTAATCGCTGTGGATTTGGACGGAACCTTGCTGGATTCTAACAGCAATCTGTCTGACTTCACCAAAGAAACCATCAAAAAAATTTCCCAAAAGGGCCACAAGGTCATTATCACAACAGGCCGGCCCTACCGCATGGCTTTGAAATATTATAAAGAATTAGAGCTCAATACGCCCATGATTAACTTCAATGGCTCTCTGACTCACATTCCAGAAAAGAAATGGGACTTTGAAAAATCGCTGACGCTGGATAAGTCCTTTCTGCTGGATATGGTTAAGCGCAGGGATGAGATTGAAGCGGATTTCATTGCCGGCGAATACCGCAATAAATTTTATATCACCAATCCTAATGAAGAAATTGCTGATCCCAAGCTCTTTGGCATCGATGCTTTTAAGCCTGAAAATCAGTTTCAAGCCAATCTAGTAACGGAGAATCCTAACGCCATTCTCCTGCAGACACGAGCAGCTGACAAATATGCTCTGGCAGAGGAAATGAACGCTTTTTACCAGCATGAACTTGCTATCAACTCTTGGGGCGGACCGCTCAACATTCTCGAGTGTGCTCCAAAAGGGGTCAATAAGGCCTTCGCCCTTCAGTACCTGCTTAATGTTCTCAATGTGGATCGTAAAAATTTGATTGCCTTTGGCGATGAGCAAAATGATACTGAGATGCTGTCCTTTGCTGGCACCGGCTATGCCATGAAAAATGCCAATACTGACCTGCTACCCTTTGCTGACCAGCAATTATCTTTGACCAATGACCAAGATGGCGTCGCTCACGAACTCAACAAACTATTTTTATAAAAGTAGACAATTAGGCAAACTCTGTTCGAGAGTTTGTCTTTTCTTTTTTTGTCCTCTCTCGACCTCAATCATGCTCAAAAGCTTTAACAATCGGAGCTTATTAGCTGCACTATGATATTATAATAAATCCACACTTAGATTTGTAAGCGTTTGCTATTTGTTTGAGTTTGTGATATAATTAACATAATCGAAAACTAAATAACAGGAGGAAACTACTTATGAAAGCAGTTGTTGTAAATCCAGAAGGAACCAATGTCCAACTCATCGAAAATAAGGAACTTCGTCCTCTTGAAACAGGGGAAGCTCTCGTTGACATTGAATACTGCGGTGTCTGCCATACGGATTTGCACGTCGCGCATGGTGACTTTGGTAAGGTACCGGGTCGCGTTCTTGGGCATGAAGGTATCGGTATTGTCAAAGAAATCGCTCCAGATGTTAAAAACCTCAAAGTCGGAGACCGCGTCAGTGTCGCTTGGTTCTTTGAAGGCTGCGGCGCTTGTGAATACTGTACAACTGGTCGCGAAACCCTTTGCCGTACAGTAAAAAATGCTGGCTATTCTGTTGATGGTGGGATGGCAGAGCAATGCATCGTAACAGCTGACTACGCTGTCAAAGTCCCTGAAGGACTCGATCCAGCACAAGCTTCTTCTATCACTTGTGCTGGTGTAACTACCTACAAGGCTATTAAAGAAGCCCAGCTGCAGCCAGGCCAATGGACAGTAATCTTTGGAGCAGGTGGATTGGGTAACCTAGCGGTTCAATATGCCAAGAAAGTCTTTAATGCCCATGTAGTCGCTGTTGATATAAACAATGACAAGCTCGCTCTGGCCAAAGAAGTTGGTGCTGATATCGTCATCAACGGTCATGAAGTTGATGATGTCGCTGCTCTTATCCAAGAAAAAACTGGCGGTGCGCATTCTGCAGTAGTAACAGCCGTTTCTAAAGTTGCCTTCAACCAAGCTGTTGACTCTGTTCGTGCTGGCGGTCGGGTAGTTGCCGTTGGATTGCCATCTGAAATGATGGACCTCAGCATTGTCAAAACCGTTTTAGATGGCATCCAAGTCATCGGTTCCCTCGTGGGTACACGTAAAGACTTGGAAGAAGCCTTCCAGTTTGGTGCTGAAGGATTGGTGGTTCCTGTCGTTCAAAAACGCCCTGTTTCAGATGCAGTGGATGTCTTTGATGAAATGGAAGCGGGTACCATTCAGGGGCGTATGGTACTTGACTTCACACACTAATGCTTTAAAGCATGTCAATCCCAACATTTACCAAGCTCTTGGAAACTTATGATAGACAGACTTGATACTATTTAGAAACTTTTGCCATTAATAGAGGGAGATTAAAGACATAAGATGCAATTTCTTGTCTTTGGTTCTCCTCTTTCTTTTTGATAAATAAACACTTTCTCAAACACGATTCTTTTCTTTCATTTCAAAAAGTCTCTTTCATATTATTTCAACATTTTTTTCATATATTAATCTGTTGTTTTTTCTGTTTTCCCTAATTTATTAAAAACATTTCTATAGCTAAGGTTTGCTTATACCTATATTTATCAGGGGTTCAGCAAATACTGGCATTTTTTGAAAGAAAAAAAGTCGTTTTTAGGAACAAACGCTTGCATTTTTCATGAAAAACGTTTTATAATAAACTTGCCTTAAAGTTTTCTTAAAACTTAAGTCAAACATTTTATAAGGAGGAATGTCAATAATGAGTATCGGAATCATTATTGCTAGCCACGGTGAATTTGCTGCTGGTATTCATCAATCAGGTTCTATGATTTTCGGTGAGCAGGAAAAAGTACAAGTTGTAACTTTCATGCCCAACGAAGGACCAGATGATCTCTATGCAAAGTTCAATGACGCTGTGGCTTCGTTTGATGCGGACGATGAAGTGTTGGTCTTGGCTGACCTTTGGAGTGGCTCTCCATTCAACCAAGCTAGCCGTGTCATGGGTGAAAATCCAGACCGCAAGTTCGCTATCATTACAGGCTTGAACCTGCCTATGCTGATTCAAGCTTATACAGAAAGGATGATGGATGCCAACGCCGGCGTTGAAGCTGTAGTGGCCAATATCATCAAAGAAGCCAAGGAAGGAGTCAAAGCTCTACCTGAAGAGCTGAACCCTGTAGCTGAAGAAGCAAATGCTCCTGCTGCAGCTGCTCCAGTTGCCCAAGCAGCAATCCCTGAAGGGACTGTAATCGGTGACGGCAAGCTCAAAATCAACCTTGCCCGGATCGACACACGTTTGCTGCACGGTCAGGTAGCAACAGCTTGGACACCAGATTCAAAAGCAGATCGTATTATCGTTGCCTCTGATTCAGTAGCTCAAGATGAACTTCGTAAAGAATTGATCAAGCAAGCTGCACCAGGTAATGTCAAAGCCAATGTTGTCCCAATCGACAAATTGATTGCCGTTTCAAAAGACCCTCGCTTTGGCAACACACATGCCTTGATTCTATTTGAAACTCCTCAAGATGCTCTCCGTGCTATTGAAGGCGGTGTGCCAATCAAGACCCTTAACGTTGGTTCCATGGCTCACTCAACTGGTAAAACAATGGTCAACAACGTACTGTCAATGGACAAGGAAGACGTTGCTACTTATGAAAAGCTGCGTGACCTTGGCGTTGAATTCGACGTACGTAAAGTACCAAATGACTCTAAAAAAGATTTGTTTGATTTGATTAAGAAAGCCAACGTGCAGTAGAATCAAACGTTTTGCTTTTATTAATTTACGAAAGGATTTAGAACATGTCTATTATTTCTATGGTTTTAGTAGTCTTTGTTGCCTTCTTAGCTGGTCTAGAAGGTATCTTGGATCAATTCCAATTCCACCAACCACTGGTTGCTTGTACCTTGATTGGACTGGTAACTGGTAATTTGGCTGCCGGTGTTATGCTGGGTGGCTCTCTCCAGCTGATCGCTCTTGGCTGGGCTAATATCGGAGCTGCTGTAGCACCTGATGCTGCCCTCGCTTCTGTTGCCGCTGCCATCATCATGGTACTGGGTGGAGACTTCTCAAGCAAAGGAATCGCTGTAGCACAAGGTGTTGCTATTCCGCTTGCTGTTGCTGGTCTCTTCTTGACTATGATTGTCCGTACTTTGTCAGTCGGTTTGGTTCACGGTGCAGATGCTGCTGCGAAAAAAGGAGACATTAAAGGAGTTGAACGCGCTCACTTCATCGCTCTCTTCATGCAAGGAGCACGTATTGCTATTCCTGCAGCACTTCTTTTGATGATTCCTGCTGAGTCTGTTAAATCTGCTCTTGAAGCTATGCCAGCTTGGCTATCAGAAGGTATGCAAATCGGTGGTGGTATGGTCGTAGCCGTTGGTTATGCTATGGTTATCAACATGATGGCAACTCGTGAAGTATGGCCATTCTTCGCGATTGGTTTTGCTTTAGCTGCTGTCAGCGAACTCACTCTGATTGCCCTCGGTGCAATAGGTGTTGCCATTGCCCTCATCTACCTTGCCTTGTCTAAAAAGGCGGAAATGGTGGCGGTGGAGCAACAGCTTCATCTAACGATCCAATCGGCGACATCCTAGAAGACTACTAAGAAAGGAGACACACTATCATGACAGAATTAAATACTGTAAAACCTGATGAGTCAGGAAAATTGACTCTTTCAAAGGCTGACCGTCAAAAAGTTTGGTGGCGTTCTACTTTCTTGCAAGGTTCTTGGAACTACGAACGTATGCAAAACTTGGGCTGGGCTTATTCACTGATTCCAGCTATTAAGAAGCTTTATACTAAAAAAGAAGATCAAGCTGCTGCTCTTGAGCGTCACTTGGAGTTCTTCAACACTCACCCATATGTTGCAGCTCCAATCATCGGAGTTACACTTGCGCTTGAAGAAGAAAAAGCAAATGGTGCAGCAATTGATGATGCGGCTATCCAAGGAGTTAAAATCGGTATGATGGGACCTCTGGCTGGTATCGGAGACCCTGTCTTCTGGTTCACAGTTCGTCCTATCCTTGGAGCACTTGGGGCATCTCTTGCTTTGACTGGAAATATCATTGGTCCACTTATCTTCTTTTTAGCTTGGAATGCTATCCGGATGGCTTTCCTCTGGTACACACAAGAATTGGGCTACAAGGCTGGTTCTGAAATCACTAAAGACATGTCTGGTGGTATCCTCCAAGACATTACCAAAGGTGCTTCAATCCTAGGTATGTTTATCTTGGCTGTTCTGGTTGAGCGCTGGGTATCTATTAAGTTTGTCTTTAACGTTTCATCTGTTAAGCTAGATGATAAAGCATATATCCATTGGGACAAATTGTCTAGTGGTTATAAGGGTATCCAAGAAGCCTTTGCCCAAGTAGGTCAAGGACTATCTCAAACCCCTGAAAAAGTTACAACTTTCCAACAAAACTTGGATTCCTTGATTCCTGGTTTGATGGGACTGCTTCTAACTTTCGCTTGTATGTGGTTGCTTAAGAAGAAAGTGTCCCCTATCACGATCATCATCGCCCTCTTCGTAGTTGGTGTACTAGCTCACGTTGCTGGTTTGATGTAATCAAAAAAGAAGGTTTCGACCTTCTTTTTATTGTGGTATAATAGCTATATTATTTAAAAGGGAGTTACTCTATGGCACAGTCACAAAACAAAACAGTTGAGTTTAATACCACTGGCGTATCCTATCTTGGATTAGGCGGAAAGGTTGGGAAATTTCTAATCGGCGAGACAGCTCTGGAGTTTTATGCTGATGCCAATGTAGAAGATTATATTCAGCTGCCTTGGACTAGCATCACTGCTATCGGTGCTAATGTTTCTGGCAAAAAAAGTCAGCCGCCATTTTGAAATCTGGACTGACAAAGGAAAGTTTCTCTTTGCCTCCAAAGACTCTGGTAAGATACTCAAAATTGCACGAGAGCATATTGGCAACGACAAAGTCGTTAGATTGCCGACTCTGTTACAAAAAATTGCTGGAATCTTTAAGAAGAAAAAATAGGGTTGAAAAGTTTCAACCTTATTTTTTATATTTTAGACTAAGACAAAAGCTGCTTGTACCACCAAAATGGAGCTAGCACAAAAAATTGGAAAGTGAAACAATCTGAGAATGCACTATCTCAGCCCCTTGAAATGATAGAGTGAGGGTAGCTGACACTATCAATGCAAGACCGCATCATTAGATCTTCAAAAAGTATAAACATCAGCTAAATTTTTTTCTCGAAAGTCCATGTCTTGACACCTTCAACATCACGGACATCTAGTTGTTTAAATCCGTTCTTTTTGTAAAAACGACAGTTGCTTTTCTGTATGAGTAATCAAAGTAAAGCCGCTGGCATTTCTCTTCTTTGCAAGCAACTCAAGCCCCTTTGAGATAAAAAGACCGCCAACTCCCTGTCCTTGATAATCAGGCAGCACACCCAGTAGTTCAAGATAAAGAGTTGAAACACTCCTTTTTCTTAGCTTCTTTACTGCCCTCCCCAAAGACTTTTTGAAAGGCTAAAAAGCTGGGAATATATTGCCACATCCTCCATGCTCCTGCCCGCAAAAAGGAAAAGCATACCGACAGGATGGTTACCGAGCTTATGAATGGTAGCGACCGCCATAAGACGCCCGTCCATTTCAGCAAGCAGACAAATATGATGACGCATCGCTGCCTTAACCATAACTGCATGCAATCTATTTAGAAAATCAATATAAGACTGGCTGCTGCCAAAGAGAGGACGGAATTTTTCTCTGTAGATCTCATGCTCAGCAAAAGCAGCAGTTAAAACTGAGACCACAGCATCAAGATCCCTTTCATCTGCTCTTCTAAAACGAATCATGATAGCTACCTCTTCAAATCTTTTCCGCTAGTTTTTCTAAAAAAGCCTGCCGTTTTTCAGCTGTAGACTGAGAAATATTCCCGAAATTCAACCAACGGCGCTGTCTAGCACCGATAGACTTAAAGGTATGGCCCAACATGGCTTTCTTGACGACATCACCACAGAAATACTTAAGATAGAAGGTCGGTGCTGCTGAAGTAGTAATAGCCAATACCTCTTTAATATTGGTCAGACGACCAACTAACTGGCGAGTTTTGCTCTCCTCGTAAATCTTATTTTTCAAAAAAACCTTATCTTCAAAGCCCTTGACAATAGCTGGCATATCCGCCCACCAGATAGGAAAAATCATGATAAGGCGGTCACAGGACGCAAGAGCTTCCTGATATTTTAAAACCAGTGGGTCTAGTGCCTGCCCTTTATTAAAAAGCGCTAGCTCTTCCTTGGTATAGACTGGATTAAAACCATCCTCATAGAGATCAATCAGTTCATAGGTCTGACCTTTCTTCTCCAACAAGTCCTGAACCTGCTCTAAAATAGCATGGTTAAAGCTTTTATCATAGGGATGTGCATAAACAATGAGATTTTTACTCATATTTGTAACCTCCTAGTAAATCATTGAACATTGAGCGATAGATTTCCTCATCAAAAGGCTCCAAGCCTTTGGCAATAAAATGGCCATAGCCTGTGATGAAAGTGTCCAGCTTGAGCAAGAGAATCTTTTTTTCTTTCTGACTCTCAATAGGCAGCCGATCCAGATAAGCCACTGTCTTGTTCCCGATTTCCAGAAGCTCACCTTTCCGATAAGCCTCTGTCGCCACAGGGCTGAAAAAGAGAAAATCCATCATCTGACTGTTAGTCTTATATTCCGATAAAAGAAAGAGTCCTATCTGCCAAATGCAATCCAGAGGATCAGAGACTCCATCTAGATACTGCTCCTCTAAACGCTTAAGCTGCCTCTGGTTTTCCAAAAGACAGACCTGATAATAAAGATCCTCCTTATTCTCAAAAGCCTTGTAAAAAGCACCAGTCGTAACTCCCAGCAGAGATGCCAGTTTTCTCAAGGGGATATTCTGATAGCCATACTCTCTGATAAGCTGGCTTGCCTTCTCAATCATACGGTCGCGTGTTGTTTGTTTTACCATAAGAACTCCTTCAGATAACTGTGTTACCTTTATTTAAAGATAACATAGTTATCTTTTTCTGTCAAGATTTTTCCTATCCTGGGATTTACATTTTCCTGAAAATCTTGTATAATAGTTGAAACGGATAAGTACTATTGGGCACTTTTCAGAAAGTCTGCGGTGGCTGTGAGCAGATAAGGAGAAAATAGGAAATTCTACCGTTAGTTTAAAAATGAATAATTAAGCAAGTGCACTTTTGTGAAGTTGGATGGAACCGCGGCTCTGCCGCTCCAACAGTTTCATAAAGTGCTTTTATTTTTGGAGGTCTCTATGTTAGATTTAAAACGTATCCGTACAGATTTTGATTCTGTAGCTGAAAAATTAGCTACACGAGGTGTTGACGCTGCTACCCTTAACCAAATGAAAATCATTGACAAAGAACGCCGGGATTTATTGGTCAAGGTAGAAGAGCTCAAGGCTGAGCGCAATACTGTTTCTGCTGAAATTGCCCAGGCTAAACGCAACAAAGAAAATGCAGATGATAAGATTGCTGCCATGCAAAAACTCTCTGCTGAAGTCAAGAACTTAGACGCAACCTTGGCTGAGCTGGATACTAAGTTGACTGAATTCACTACCACTCTGCCGAATATCCCGCACGAAAGTGTTCCTGTCGGAGCAGATGAGGACGAAAACGTTGAGGTTCGTCGCTGGGGGACACCGCGCCAATTTGACTTTGAAGCTAAAGCTCACTGGGATTTGGGTGAAGAACTGGATATCTTAGACTGGGAGCGTGGAGCAAAAGTTACTGGTGCTCGTTTCCTCTTCTATAAGGGGCTGGGAGCTCGATTAGAGCGTGCTATCTACAACTTCATGCTGGATGAGCATGGCAAAGAAGGCTATACCGAAGTCATCACTCCTTATATGGTAAACCACGATTCCATGTTTGGGACTGGGCAATATCCTAAGTTCAAAGAAGATACGTTTGAGCTAAGCGATACCAACTTCGTTCTGATTCCGACTGCTGAAGTTCCACTGACCAACTATTATCGAGACGAAATTCTCGACGGAAAAGAATTACCAATCTACTTCACGGCTATGAGCCCATCATTCCGCTCTGAAGCGGGCTCTGCTGGTCGTGACACGCGCGGTCTCATCCGTCTGCACCAATTCCATAAGGTTGAAATGGTGAAATTTGCCAAGCCAGAAGAATCTTATGAAGAGCTGGAAAAGATGACTGCCAACGCTGAAAACATCCTGCAAAAGCTGAATCTGCCTTACCGCGTTGTAGCACTCTGTACTGGAGATATGGGCTTCTCTGCTGCTAAGACCTACGACTTGGAAGTTTGGATTCCGGCTCAGAACACCTACCGTGAAATCTCTAGTTGCTCTAACACAGAAGATTTCCAAGCTCGTCGAGCTCAAATCCGCTACCGTGACGAAGCAGATGGTAAGGTCAAACTCCTTCATACTCTCAACGGTTCTGGACTGGCCGTCGGACGCACAGTAGCAGCTATCTTAGAAAATTACCAAAACGAAGACGGCTCTGTAACTATCCCAGAGGTTCTGCGTCCTTACATGGGTGGATTAGAAGTTATAGCTCCAAAATAATTTACCTCGTCTAACAGATAGTTTGTACCAGAGATATAAGTCTAGCTCATATCACCAGCCAGCGCCTAAAGACGCTGGCTTTCACTTTGTTCAAGCCTCATTGCTCTTGACTCGTCACAAACCTCTCAAAGAGGTGTTTGCATTACTTACCACTATCCCTACTTAGATATTCACCTTCTTTCAAACTTAATCTATCCATTGCTATATTGTGCTTTTCCTGCTCTTGTATATCTTTCTTGATTGTGGCTTCGTTGAGTTCAACTGTACTCATGTAATAGATTTCTGCTCAGAAATACCTTTTTCTCAAATTTATACTTAGGATTGGCATGTTTACAAAAACATCGTAAAAAGCACTTTTACCTTTCAAGTAACCCATAAAATTTGAAACGCCTATTTTTTTGATAGGATACTCATTAACATATATACATAATCCGGAATAAAGTACCCTTCTATAATTTTCAATATCCTTATAAACACATAATATTCCACCTAAACTACTTTGATATTGATTTTCAATCTATACTTAAAGTGTAAACACAATGCGATAGAACACATCCACTTTATATGTGATAAACAATGTACTTTTTGTGATTTTTCCTCCTTTCACTTTACAATTGGCTTGAACACCTTTATTGTATCGTGTCTGGAGTTTTTTGATATAATCCTTGATACGCAATCGCATAGTGGGTGATTTATTTGTCTTGCACCTAACGAAGTGAGACAAACTGAATGTCACAAATCAAAAAAAGCCAAGACATTTGTCTCGACCTTCATTTTATTCAACGATAAATTTACTCAAAATCCCGTTAATAAACTTACTGGACTTTTCGTCAGAGAATTGCTTGGAAAGCTCAATGGCTTCGTTAACTGCTACCAACTGTGGGGTGTCAAACTCTGTAATCTCAAAGATACCCAAACGCAGGATATTTTTTTCGACCAGCGTCAGACGATCTACTGTCCAGCCTTTTTTGAGATGCTGGGCAATTTTCTTATCCAAGTCGTCCTTGGACTGGACCACACCGGATACCAGATTGAGCAGGAAGGCTGGAATATCAGCTTCCGCCACTTTGTCTGCCTCTTCGTCCTTATCATAAGAATAGGCAAAACGGCAAGCCTCTACAAGATCCCCTTCATACTCTAGGCTCATCAGGGCCTGAAAAGCCCGCTGGCGCAGACCTCTTCTGGATTCCAACAGTATATCAGTCATTGAGGAAGTCCTCATCAAATAGATCTTTCAAGTCTGGCTTCGGTGCCTTTTCTGGAACAATGCCTGCCACATGGATATTGACAGCAGACAGCTCTACCTCAGCCATATCAAAAACTGCGCTTTTTACAGCTTTCTGGATTGCTACTGCAACAGTCGGAACGCTGACACCGTATTCCAAATACAGATAGATGTCTACAGTCACATCACCTGTCTCATCGGTATGGAGTGACACTCCGCGGCCGAGGGAGCGCATAGAAAGACTGTCTGACATACTCTTATTTGCGAAGGAATAAACACCTTCTACCTTTGCCGTTGCAATGGCAATGATTTTTTCCAAAACACGTGGCGCAATGACGATTTCACCTAATTGTTCAGCTGCCATAGTTATTACCTCTTCTATATTATGCGCGAGAAACGTAAGTTCCTTCTGCAGTGTTGATGATTAATTTTTGTCCAACTTCGATGAAGTCTGGTACGTTGACAACAAGACCTGTCTCAAGTGTTGCTGGCTTACCAGATCCGGTAACAGTAGCTCCCTTGATAGATGGCTGAGTATCTGTCACGACCAATTCAACTGTTGTTGGTACAGTCACACCAATCACTTCTGTTCCGTAGAACTGGATTTTCACATCAGAGTTTTCAAGGATAAATTTCAATTCTTCTTCTACATTGACTACTGGAATTTCATATTGATCGTAAGTCTCAGTATTCATGAAATAAGCAGTGTCATCCATTTGGTACAAGTATTGAGCTGGAACAGTTTCAATAATGGCTTGTTCAAATTTTTCTTCTGGGCGGTAGCTTGTGTCAAATGTAGAACCAGTACGAACGTCACGCAATTTCATACGCATAATCGTATTTCCCTTACCTGGTTTGTGGTGGCTCGCTTCCAAAACGCGGATGAGTTTTCCATCAGCTGTTTCAAAGGTCATTCCAGCTTTCAGCTTACTTGCTTCAATCATTCTATATTACCTCTTTTTAAAATTATATTTCTACTTATTCTATCATAAAGCCTGATAATTCTCAAATAACAATCAACTCTTTCGGCGCAAGAGTTAGGACTTCGCAGCCTGTTTCTGTGATGAGGAGATCGTCTTCAATACGGACGCCGTATTTGCCGTCCAGATAAATACCCGGCTCATCAGTCAGGACCATGCCGGCTTCAATCGGCTCTTCTGACTTGCCAAAGTAGGAATTTCATGTATATCCAGGCCGATACCGTGGCCAATCCCATGGCTAAAGTAAGGACCGTAGCCAGCATCGTTAATAATCTGGCGCGGAATCCGGTCAAAATCAATCCGGCTAAGACCAGCCTTAGCTGCTTCTATCAGGGCTTGATTGCTGCGCAGGACAATATCATAGATTTCCCGCTCTTCATCTGTCACTTGCCCCACATGAACTGTCCGCGTCATATCACTAACATAGTGATTGTAGTAGCAGCCAAAGTCCATGGTCAGGGTTTCCCCCTTTTGAATGACCTTGTCACTAGCCACACCATGCGGCATAGCAGAGCGATAGCCCGAAGCGATGATGAAGTCAAAAGAGGCACCTGAAGCACCTAGCTGGCGCATACGGGCATCTAAAAAGTTCATAACAGCCAGCTCTGTCGTCTCACCAGGCTTGATAAAGTCCAGTACATCTAGGAAGGCTTGGTCCGAAATCTGACAGGCCTTGCGAATAGTCGCGATTTCGTGCTCATCTTTAATCATGCGCAGATTTTCAATGAAGGCTGTCATGGGAACCAGTTCGTAGGCCGAGAAGACACTTTCCAGCATTTTGAAGTAGGCATAGGAAATCTCATCCTCAAAACCGATTTTTTGCAGCTTGTCATCCGCAATAATCTTGACAATCTCTCTAATCGCGTCGCGGGTTTCGACAATATCAAAACCTTGGACTACTCCCTTGGCAATCAGCGTATAGCGTGCATCCGTCAGGAAAATCCGACGAGTCCTGCTGATGAAAACCGTCGCTTCTGTCCCGCTGAAACCAGTCAGATAGTAAATATTTTTCAGATTGGTTACTAAAACAGCATCGCATTCTGTCTGAGCCAATGCTGCTTCAAACTTCTCAACTCTTGATAACATGAGCCACCTCCATGAAATAACTAAGCTTATTATATCAAAAAACCAGTCAAATAGGACATTTTTTTGACAAACCGTATCTAGGAGTTAGATCCAACGAGCATTCTCCAACACGAAAAATCCCTGTTTTTAATACCAAACAGGGATTTGATGAATTATTTTACATGCAGTTTGCCTTTCAAATACTGGCCGGTATAGCTGGCTGGATTAGCTGCGACTTCTTCCGGTGTACCCGTCGCAATAATCGTACCGCCACCGACACCGCCTTCTGGTCCTAAGTCGATAATATGGTCAGCTGTCTTGATAACATCCAAATTGTGCTCGATAACGAGGACTGTATTGCCATCGTCCACAAAGCGAGATAGCACATGAAGGAGCTTGGCAATATCTTCAGAATGCAGACCCGTGGTCGGCTCATCCAAGATATAGAAAGACTTACCAGTCGAGCGCTTGTGAAGTTCGCTGGCCAGCTTCATCCGCTGGGCTTCACCACCTGACAAGGTTGTGGCTGGCTGCCCCAGGGTCACATAGCCTAGCCCCACATCCTTGATGGTCTGGAGTTTGCGGGCAATCTTGGGAATATGCTGGAAGAATTCTACCGCATCATTGACTGTCATGTCCAAAACCTGAGCGATATTCTTCTCCTTGTAGTGGACTTCCAGAGTTTCGCTATTATAGCGGGTGCCGTGGCAGACCTCACAGGCCACATAGACGTCAGGCAGGAAGTGCATCTCAATCTTGATAATCCCATCACCCGAGCAGGCCTCGCAGCGGCCGCCCTTGACGTTAAAGCTGAAACGGCCCTTCTTGTAGCCGCGAATCTTGGCTTCATTGGTCTTGGCAAACAGATCGCGAATATCGTCAAAAACTCCAGTATAAGTAGCCGGATTAGAGCGTGGTGTCCGGCCAATCGGACTTTGGTCAATATCAATCAGTCTGTCCACATGCTCAATACCGCTGATTTTCTTGAACTTACCTGGCTTGGCAGAATTGCGGTTGAGTTTTTGAGCAATGGCCTTTTTAAGGATAGAATTGACCAGCGTTGACTTACCGGATCCAGAAACTCCAGTCACAGCGATAAATTTGCCCAAGGGGAATCTGGCCGTGATATTCTGCAAGTTATTTTCCTGAGCTCCTGTCACTTCAATAAAGCGGCCATTGCCTACACGGCGGTCCAATGGCACTGGGATTTCGCGCTTACCTGACAGGTATTGGCCTGTGATGGATTTCTTGCTCTTAGCCACTTGTGCAGGAGTGCCCGCTGCAACGATTTCACCTCCAAAAACACCAGCTCCTGGTCCCACGTCAATCAGCCAGTCAGCCTCCCGCATGGTGTCCTCATCGTGCTCAACCACGATGAGGGTATTGCCCAGGTCGCGCATCTTCTTGAGGCTGGCAATCAGGCGGTCATTGTCACGCTGGTGCAAGCCAATAGAGGGCTCGTCCAGGATATAGAGGACGCCACTCAAGTTAGAACCAATCTGAGTCGCCAAGCGAATCCGCTGGCTCTCGCCTCCTGATAGAGTTCCTGCCGAGCGAGACAAAGTCAGGTAATTGAGGCCAACGTTATTGAGGAAGGTCAGGCGGTCGTGAATTTCTTGAGAATAGGCCGAGCAATCGTAGCTTCATTGTCAGTCAAGCTAAGCTTGTCCAACTGAAGCAAATGATCAGCAATGGACAAGTCTGAAATCTCACCGATATGCAAGCCGTCTTCGCCGCCAACCTTGACAGACAAGGCCTGAGGGCTGAGTCGATAACCATGACAAGCCGCACAAGTCAGCTCATTCATATAAGCCCGCATCTGTGTCCGAGTAAAATCACTATTGGTTTCATGGTAGCGACGGTTGATATTGGTGACAACCCCCTCAAAAGGAATATCAATATCGCGCACGCCGCCAAATTCATTTTCATAGTGGAAATGAAACTCTCGTCCATCTGAGCCAAAGAAAATCAGCTGCTTTTCTTCCTCCGTCAGCTCCTCAAAAGGCTTATCCATATCAATGCCAAAGGCTGCCATGGCCTGCTCCAGCATCTGCGGATAGTAGTTGGAGGAGATGGGATTCCAAGGTGCTAGCGCTCCTTCGCGCAAGGTCTTGCCAGCTTCTGGCACAACGACATCTAGATCCACCTTCAGCTTAACCCCCAGACCATCACAGTCCGGACAGGAGCCAAAGGGCGCATTAAAAGAAAAGAGTCGCGGCTCTAGCTCTGGCACTGTAAAGCCACAGACTGGGCAGGCATAGTGCTCAGAAAAGAGAAGCTCTTGACCGTCCATGGTATCAATCACCACATAGCCCTCAGCAATCCGCAGAGCAGCTTCGACCGAGTCAAAGAGGCGACTGCGCACCCCTTCCTTGATAACAATTCTGTCTACCACAACCTCAATATCATGCTGCTTGCTCTTAGAAAGCTCTGGCACTTCCGTCACATCGTAAATATCGCCATCCACGCGCACACGGACATAACCGTCCTTCTGAATCTTATCAAAAACGGTCTTATGCTGGCCCTTTTTCTTGCGGATGACCGGGGCTAATATCTGCAGCCGCTGACGCTCTGGCAATTCCAAGACCTTGTCAACAATCTGTTCAACAGACGAAGCCGTAATAGCTCCATGACCGTTGATACAGTATGGAGTTCCAACACGAGCATAGAGCAGGCGCAGGTAGTCATTGATTTCGGTAGCTGTTCCCACTGTTGAGCGGGGATTTTTACTGGTCGTCTTCTGGTCGATGGAAATAGCCGGGCTGAGACCATCAATCGAGTCTACATCCGGCTTTTCCATATTGCCCAAAAACTGCCGAGCATAGGCCGATAGACTCTCCACATAGCGGCGCTGCCCCTCGGCATAGAGGGTGTCAAAAGCCAGACTGGACTTGCCTGAACCAGACAGACCGGTCACCACGACCAGCTTGTCCCGCGGAATTTCTACATCAATATTTTTTAAATTATGAGCTCGCGCTCCATGAATCACAATTTTATCTTGCATCTTGACCTCGTTTCACTTATAAACCTTCTCCATTATAACAAATTTTTCTGCAAACTTTTGTCCCAAAAGCCCGAATTTGTAGTATAATAGTACGGTATGCAAAAAACACTCTGGAAAGGAAAAAGATCATGAAGCAAGTCTTTTTATCTACTACGACAGAATTCAAAGAGATTGATGCGCTCGAATCAGGCACCTGGATCAATCTTGTCAATCCTTCCCAGAGCGAATCAATCGAAATCGCCAACGCCTTTGGCATTGACATTACTGACCTGCGAGCGCCGCTCGATGCGGAAGAAATGTCTCGGGTCACCATCGAGGATGAATACACGCTGATTATCGTCGATGTGCCCATCACAGAGGAGCGGAATAACCAGACTTACTATGTCACGATCCCCCTTGGTATTATCATCACGGAAGAGGCGATTATCACCACTTGTTTGGAAAAATTACCTCTGCTGGATATCTTCATTCACCGGCGCCTGCGCAACTTCTATACTTTTATGAAGTCACGTTTTATCTTTCAGATTCTCTACCACAATGCCGAATTATATCTGACAGCCCTGCGCTCCATTGACCGTAAGAGTGAGCAGATTGAGAGCCAGCTGCACAAGTCCACGCGAAATGAAGAACTGATTGAGCTCATGGAGTTGGAAAAGACCATCGTCTATTTCAAAGCCTCTCTTAAGACAAATGAGCGCGTGATTAAAAAGCTGACCAGCTCCACCAGCAATATCAAGAAATATCTGGAAGATGAGGACTTGCTGGAAGACACCTTGATTGAGACCCAGCAGGCCATTGAGATGGCTGATATCTACGGCAACATTCTCCACAGTATGACAGAGACCTTCGCCTCTATCATTTCTAATAATCAGAACAATATCATGAAAGCCTTGGCTCTGGTGACCATCGTTATGTCTATCCCGACCATGATTTTCTCGGCCTATGGGATGAACTTCAAAAATAACGAACTGCCTCTCAACGGCGAACCACATGCTTTCTGGATTATCATGTTCATCGCCTTTGCCATGAGTGCTTCGGTCATGGCCTATCTCATGCACAAAAAACTATTTTAACCTTTAGAAAGAACGCCTATGTCACAAGTATCCCTCGACAAACTCAGCAAAAAAAACAAAGAATTTATCCATATCGCGACTAATCAACTCCTACAAGACGGCAAATCTGATCAGGAAATCCAGACTATCTTAGAAGGTATTCTACCGGAAATCCTGGAAAATCAAACCAAGGGAATCACTGCCCGCGGCCTCTACGGAGCCCCAACCACTTGGGCAGCTTCTTTGACCGCAAAAGAGCGCTATGATGCCGAGCATCCAAAGGAAAATGACGATCCTAAATGGATGATGCTGGACTCTGTCCTCTTTATCTTTGGTTTCTTTACCCTCCTGACCTCTATCGTCAATCTGGCTTCCTCTCAGCCATCTGTCTATGGACTGACAACTCTCGTACTTGGAAGTATCGTTGGTGGCCTTTCTTTCTATGCCCTCTACCACTTTATCTACCGTTTCTACGGACCAGATAAGGACCGCAGTCAGCGCCCTAAACTGCTCAAGTCTATCCTTACCATGGCAGCAGCTATTCTCCTCTGGAGCATGTCCATCGTATTGACCAGCCTCCTACCTGAATTCCTCAATCCCCGCCTGTCCAATGTCGTAGTTGCTATTGTCGGCGCTATTACCCTAGCCCTGCGCTTCTATCTCAAAAAACGCTTCAACATTAAGAGCGCGACTATGGGACCGACGAGATATTAATATCACACAAAAAGAGGTCAATGACCTCTTTTTGATTTGCTTCGGAAATATTTCCAATAAAGAGAGTAGGGAATGGGCAAACCAAGAATCAACCAAAAGCGATTGACAACAATGTCCGCCTTTCCTACCCTGTTAAAATGAATGGGGACCTGCTCTGGCAGCAGGCAGATAATCAGAAATATGATTACTGCTAAGAAAAACAAAACGAATAAATCTTTCTTTTTCATTAGCCATGGACCTCCTTAAAATATCCTTGTTTTATTAAATGCCTATAAAGGACGACAGCCAAAAGCAAAAGTCCAAGAGCTGAGATTCGCAGCGACATCTCCAAGTCCATACCAAATAGTAAGGAAAAGCAAAGAGGGAACACAAGAACCAAGATGCCAATTCCTCCAGACAAGATAGCCGAAAAACTTTGCTTAATAACAATCATTTCATTGTCCCAGATGAACTTAGGATAATGAAAATTGACCACAAGTCCCTGAAGAGCTGTAAATAGAGAATAAGGCAGTGAAATAAGGACCAAGTCCACTACTTGCAATCCTCCTAGCGAGAAACGCCAAACCAGAACAGGCAAGCCCAGCAGCAAGGCCACGAAATGTAAAGACACCGTCAAGGCCAGCTTTGCCATCATTATCTGCCTCATAGAAACCGGGAGCGTCTGAAGCAGCCAAATCTCTTCACCCTCTAAGGAAATACTGACAGCTGCAGGATTGGAAATACTGAGACAGCCAGCCAGTAATAGGGGTAAAAATTCTCGGCTATCGCTGAGTCCTATCGAAGAAAAGAGGACATCAGGACTCATAAAACAAAGTGAGATGGCTAAAACGATGATTAAAATAGTTCCCAGCCCACTATTGAGCATATAAAGATAGGAACTCACAAAATTCGCAAATTCTCTCCTATAAAGAGCCATAAAGGGAGACTTCTGCCAGCTTCTATAGACTTTGCTTTCTGACTTCACTCCTGTTATCATCTGATTCATTTTTAAATAATTTCTACTTAAATACCTTAGAAAAAGTCCTGTCAGCGCAAACGATATAAGCATCAACAAAAGGCTAGCCCACAAAAAATGCTGAGGGTTAAAAAACAAGCTTGCCGGAGGATAGAGAGAAGTCAGTTGCTTGGTAAGCAAGAGACCAACATTTTCTGCTGACATTCCTGCCCTCATAGCCCACATACTGCCTGTTGCCAGCCCCAAAAGCAAGAGAAGAGGAAAAAGGAAGGCAACTAGATTCTTATGAGGGGCCTTTGAGGCTATGTAGGCAACGCACAAGCCAAGTAAAGAGGCTAAACAGAGAGGTAAAAGAGGGAATCAATCCCATTAAAAGCAGATAAAGAAGCAACTCCAACAAGGACGCACTATATCCAAACCAAACGAGGCCTGCTGGGAGCATGAGAAGGACGGCAAACACACTGTTTAAAAGATAAAGAAAAGCATATTTCTCATAGACGATTTCCCTAATACTGAGCGGCAATACAATGAGCCTTTCAAGTTCCTCTTGGTCAAACAAGATACCATTTGACTGCATCAGACTAAAAAAGAAAATAATAAAACTAACCAAGGCAATCATATAGGCTGGAATCAAATTTGCCTGCCCAAATCTTACCAAACTCAAAGCCGTCAAAAGGTTATAGCCTGAAAATAGCAAAACAAGCAAGAAGAGCAGGCCAAGCTTAAAATACTTGCCCAACCCTCGTCCTTTCCTTAAATCATTAAGCGAAAATGTGCTGTATAATTGTACTTTTAAAAGCAAAAGAATATTAGTCATCATCCTGTAACTCCATAAATACTTGTTCCAAACTGAATGTCCCCTTAACTTCAGAGGTTCTTCCATTAGCCACCAAACGTCCCTTTTGCAGAATTGCTACCTTATTGCAGAGTTCTTCCGCAACCTCTAAAACATGGGTAGAAAAGAAAATCGCATGCCCTTGACTGGCTAGCTCTCTCATGATCTGCTTAAAATAATAAGCACCTTTCGGATCTAAACCGACAAAAGGTTCATCTAAAATCAACAATTCTGGCTCATGCAAGAGGGCAGCTATTAGTGCCAATCGCTGCTTCATTCCATGTGAATAAGCTGATATCAACTGATCCAAAGACGTATCCAGCTCAAACATTTTAGAATACTTTTCTATAGCTGCTTGCCTCTTTTCCATAGAAACCCTATAAATGTCTGCTACAAAATCCAAAAACTGCCTTGCTGTCAGATTTTTATAAAGATCTGGGTTATCCGGCAGAAACGCCATCTTTTTCTTACAAAGCAAGGGCTCCTTCCTGATAGAGTGCCCGCAGATATAAATCTCCCCTTTATCAAAATCATGAATCCCCACAATGGACTTAATAGTGGATGTTTTACCTGCTCCATTGGCGCCGATGAAGCCATAAATATCTCCAGTCTCCACCATCAGACTAAGATCATCCACTGCCTTTTTACCGTTGCTATATACTTTTGTTAAATGTTCTATTTTTAACATGAATTTCTCCTTTTATTTAAACTTACATCTTGTCAGTGTTAGCCTAAAATTTTTTTAAATATCAGGATTAAAAGATTGAAGATTTAAACTGACATTTTGTCAGTTCTATTTCTAAATAAAAGGCAGAAAACTGCCGATTATTCTAAAAATAGATTCTTCTAATCCTAAGCTTCTTTCTAGGATTGCCTGGAAGCTGGTGAGATAATACTGAAAAGTCTCTGGTTTTTCCTGACTCATCTTGATATCATTGGACACAAAGACGTAGGCAGTCATGAGAAAAGAAGCCGTTTCATGTGAATATTTTAAATGAAAATCTCCTGATTTCTGTCCTTCCTCCAAGATATGGAGTGAGAAAACAATCATCCGTTCACAGAGTCTATGATAAAAGCGATCCAAGACATAACGATTCGTTTCTAAATTGACTGTTTCCTGCAAGACTTGATTTTCCTGTGTTCTGCTTTCCTCTGGGATAAGGGTTGCCTCAATAAAGGCTCTGATTTTTTCCTTGGCTCCGACATTTGGCTGATAGCTAATCTTTTCTAGCTTTCTCAGCAAGGGTTCAGAGTTCTTTTCAATCAGACAATAGAGAATGTCTTCCTTATCCTTAAAATGATAGTAAAGCAGGCCTCGAGAAATTCCAAGCTTATCAATAATGTCTTGAGTTCTTGTCTTTAGATAGCCCTTTTGGGCAAAGAGCTGCAAGGCTGCAGACATAATCTCTGCCCGCCGCACCTCTACTTCCTTGACATCACGCATGGTTTCTGCCTCCTTGTGGTCAGTATAGCACTTCACTGACATTTTGTCAATTATAAAATAAAAAAACAGCAAGCCAGAGCCTGCTGTTAATCTAATTAGTCTTCATTTACGAAAGGCATCAAAGCCATTACGCGAGCGCGTTTGATAGCTGTTGTTACTTTACGTTGGTTTTTAGCTGAAGTTCCTGTTACGCGACGAGGAAGGATTTTCCCGCGTTCTGAAACGAAACGGCTAAGAAGCTCAGTATCTTTGTAATCAACATATTCAATTTTGTTCGCTGCGATGTAATCAACTTTTTTACGGCGTTTGAATCCGCCACGACGTTGTTGAGCCATGTGTTTTCTCCTTTATATTATAGTTAGATTCGATCCTTAGAAAGGTAGATCGTCGTCTGAGATATCCATTGGGTTAGAATTACCAAATGGGCTCTCATCACGAGAAAAGTTCGGTACTTGGTTAGACGAGTCTGCACTGCCATAACTTGGAGCAGAGCTGCCGGCAAAGCTGTTTCCACCGTAACCGCCAGATGACTGACCTTCACGATTAGAGCGGCTTTCCAAGAGTTGGAAATTGTCCGCAACAACTTCTGTGACATAGACACGCTGGCCTTGCTGATTCTCGTAGTTACGCGTTTGAATACGGCCTGTAATTCCGATCAGGGCTCCTTTTTTAGCCCAGTTTGCAAGATTTTCTGCCTGCTGGCGCCAGATGACAACATTAATAAAGTCCGCTTCTCGCTCGCCACTTTGATTTTTAAAGTTGCGATTGACAGCCAGAGTAAATGTTGCGACCGCTTGGTTCTGCGGAGTATAGCGAAGCTCGGCATCACGGGTCATGCGACCCACCAGTACAACGTTATTAATCATAGTCTACCTTCTTAAGCGTCAAGTTTGACGATCATGTGACGAAGAATGTCAGCGTTGATTTTTGAAAGACGGTCAAACTCTTTAAGAGCTGCATCGTCGTTTGCTTCAACGTTAACGATGTGGTAAAGTCCTTCACGGAAATCTTGGATTTCGTATGCAAGACGACGTTTTTCCCAGTCTTTTGATTCAACAACAGTTGCACCATTGTCAGTCAAGATAGAGTCAAAGCGTGCTACCAAAGCGTTTTTAGCTTCTTCTTCAATGTTTGGACGAATAATATAAAGAATTTCGTATTTAGCCATTGATTTTTCCTCCTTTTGGTCTAATGACCCCAAGACTTTGCAAGGGGTAAGTGAGGTTTGCTCACAAATAACTATTATAGCAGACTTCCAGCAGAATGGCAAGGGAAAGTTTTGATATAAAGAAAACTCTCCCTGTCACCAGAGAGAGTCCGAAAAATACGATTCGTTTTTAGAGAGGCTAGACAATTCTACCTTGATCGACGACCAGTTTTCCAGCCTTGTAGACCTGATGGGTCAGGTTAGTCGCAAAGAAATAGAGTGGATAGTCAATATTCTTAGCGTCTAGGATAGTAATGTCCGCCTGCTTGCCAGTATCAAAGCTGCCAATCTTATCTTGACGGTTAACTGAATAGGCCGCATTGATGGTTACAGCGTTGAGAACTTCTACTGGCGTCAGACGCATCATAAAGCAGCCCAGCTGCATGACGAACTGCAGATTAGCTGTCGGACAAGAGCCTGGATTGCTGTCTGTGGTCAGAGTAATGGCCATACCAGCTTCCAGCATCTTGCGGGCTGGTGCATAGGTATCTTCCATCAGACTGAAAGTAGTTGCCGGCAGGAGATTGCCGATAACCTTGGCTTCTGCCATCTTGCGAATGCCCTCATCGGTCGCTACCATCAAGTGCTCTGCACTAGTTGCTCCTAGTTCAGCTGCTACATCTACTCCACCGATAGATTCGATTTCATCAGCATGGATACGAAGCTTGAAGCCCATTTCCTTAGCTTTAGAAAGCAGGTAGCGTGACTCGTCAGCTGTAAAGACACCTTTTTCACAGAAAATATCACAGAATTCAGCTAGATTTTCTGCCTTTACCCGAGGAAGCATTTCCTCGACGATGAGCTCCAGATATTCCTGGGAATGTCCCTTGTATTCTGGTGGAACGGCGTGGGCAGCCATAAAGGTAGAAACGAGGTCAATCTCGTGGTCACGGTCCAGAGCCCCAACGACATCCAGCTGGCGCTTCTCTGTTTCCCAGTCCAGACCATAGCCACTCTTGGCCTCAACAGTCGTTACCCCATGCAGTAGCATATAGTCCAGCAGCCTCTTGGACTTATCATAGAGAGTGTCAAAAGAAGCTTCTCGCGTTGCCCGGACTGTACTGAGAATACCGCCGCCTTGGGCAAGAATTTCCAGATAAGGGACTCCGGCTAATTTCTTAGCAAATTCATGCTCCCGGCTACCACCGTAGACCAAGTGAGTATGACAGTCAATCAAGCCAGGTGTAGCAATCTTGCCTTCATAAGACTGAATCTTAGTATCTGGTCCAACCAGACTGGCATCCGGCTCTCCGCTGCCAACTGCTAGGATTTTGCCGTCTTTGACTGCAATGTAGCCGTCTTCCAAAACCTGAGCTTCCTTCATCTCCTCACCAAAAAGGGGATGTCCGAGGTCCTTGGGACAGAAGACTTGATTAAAGTGAGTTAATAGTAAATCAGCAGTCATGCTTGTTCCTCCATTTCATTTCCGACATATTTGCTTTTCATCATAATACACTATCGTCAAATTATAGTCAAAAGCTTGTAAAAGATAGGAGCCCCACTTTTTTTACTGTTTTTGTCATTTTCTTGACTCTTTATGGACGGGAGTCTTATAGAATGTAGGAGAAAGATATTTTACACTTGACTAAAAGGAGGATTTTTCATGTCATACTTTAGTGAAAATGAAATTGCAGCAGCAATGACCGTCAAATTAGACGATGTACTGCCTGAAAAAACAGTTTTCCAAGAAGGCATCCGCCGAGCACCTGACCGGGGCTTCCGTTTGACTCAAGCTCAAACCGAAATTGCTCTTAAAAATGCCCTTCGCTATATTCCAAAGAGATTCCATGAGGAAGTAATTCCAGAATTCTTAGAAGAACTGAAGACTCGCGGACGGATTTATGGCTACCGCTGGCGTCCAAAAGAACGCATCTACGGCAAACCAATTGACGAGTACAAAGGGAACTGTACTGCAGCCAAAGCTATGCAGGTCATGATTGACAACAACCTGAGCTTTGAAATCGCCCTTTATCCATATGAATTGGTTACCTACGGAGAAACTGGATCTGTCTGCGCTAACTGGATGCAGTACAACCTGATCAAGAAATACTTGGAAATCATGACCGACCATCAAACATTGGTCGTGGAATCTGGCCATCCACTTGGACTTTTCAAATCTAAACCAGAAGCACCTCGTGTTATCATCACCAATGGCCTCTTGGTCGGTGAATACGACAACATGAAGGACTGGGAAATTGCGGAAGAAATGGGCGTCACCAACTATGGTCAAATGACAGCTGGCGGCTGGATGTACATCGGCCCACTAGGTATCGTCCATGGTACTTTCAACACCCTCCTCAATGCTGGGCGCTTGAAACTGGGTGTGGCTGACGACGGCGACCTGACTGGCAAACTCTTCATCTCTTCTGGTCTGGGCGGCATGAGTGGAGCTCAAGGGAAAGCGGCCGAAATTGCTAAAGCTGTGGCAATCGTAGCTGAAGTAGACCAATCTCGGATTGAAACTCGTCATTCCCAGGCTGGATTAGCCAATTGGCTGAAAGTCCAAAAGAAGCAATCGAGCTAGCTCAAAAAGCTCTGGAAACTGGCGAATCCACTTCTATCGCCTATCATGGTAACATCGTAGATCTCTTAGAATATGTCAACGAGAACAATATCCATGTAGATCTACTGTCTGACCAAACTTCTTGCCACAATGTCTACGACGGTGGCTACTGCCCGGCTGGCATTAGCTTTGAAGAGCGGACTCGCCTCCTGGCTGAAGACAAGGAAACCTTTGCTAAGCTGGTTGACCAAACCTTGGAACGTCACTTCAAAGCGATCAAGACCTTGACTAACAATGGTACCTACTTCTTTGACTACGGTAATGCCTTTATGAAGGCGGTCTATGACTCTGGCATCAAGGAAATTTCTAAGAACGGCTTTGATGATAAAGACGGCTTTATCTGGCCATCTTATGTAGAAGATATCATGGGCCCAATGCTCTTTGACTATGGTTATGGTCCTTTCCGTTGGGTATGTCTGAGCGGTAAACACGAAGACCTGGTCGCTACTGACCATGCAGCTATGGAAGTAATCGACCCTAACCGTCGCTACCAAGATCGCGACAACTACAACTGGATCCGCGATGCAGAAAAGAACCAGTTGGTTGTTGGAACCCAAGCTCGGATTCTCTACCAAGACTGTATGGGACGCGTCAATATCGCCCTCAAGTTCAATGAATTAGTACGCGAAGGCAAGATTGGTCCTGTCATGATTGGCCGTGACCACCACGATGTATCTGGTACTGACTCTCCATTCCGTGAAACTTCTAATATTAAAGATGGATCTAATGTTACTTGCGACATGGCTGTGCAATGTTACGCTGGTAATGCAGCTCGCGGTATGAGTCTGGTAGCTCTCCACAACGGTGGCGGAACTGGTATCGGTAAAGCAATCAACGGCGGCTTTGGCTTGGTACTGGACGGCAGCGAACGCATTGATGAAATCATCAAATCTGCTATCGCTTGGGATACAATCGGCGGAGTTGCACGTCGTAACTGGGCTCGCAATGAGCATGCTATTGAGACTGCTATTGAGTACAACCGCCTCCACCAAGGAACAGACCACATCACCATTCCATACTTAACTGACGAAGATTTGGTCAAAGAATCTGTCAAGAAATTGTTCGAATAGAAAAAACTTGTCCCCCAACTTCCGACCTGAGCTAGGTCTCATACCTAGCTCAGCTGGAAGTTCCACTTTATTCACTTTGTAATTTTAATAACATATAACACGAGGTAATATCTTATGGCAAAAATTGTTGAATGTATTCCTAACTTTTCTGAAGGCCGCAACCAAGCGGTCATTGACGGTCTAGTTGAAGTAGCTAAGAGCGTGCCAGGCGTAACACTTTGGACCACTCTTCTGATGCCAGCCACAACCGCAGCGTCTTTACCTTGGTCGGCGATGATCAAAATATTCAGGAAGTGGCCTTCCGTTTGGTTAAATACGCTTCTGAAAATATTGACTTGACCAAGCACCAAGGTGAACACCCTCGTATGGGCGCAACTGATGTCCTGCCTTTTGTACCGATCAAGGACATCACAAGTGAGGAATGCGTAGAAATTGCGAAGACAGTATCTGAGCGGATCAACCGTGAGCTCGGTATTCCTATCTTCCTCTATGAAGATGCAGCGACTCGTCCAGAGCGTAAGAACTTGGCTAAGGTTCGCAAAGGACAATTTGAAGGTATGCCTGAAAAACTCTTGGAACCTGACTGGGCTCCAGACTATGGTGAAAGAAAGATTCACCCAACTGCTGGTGTTACTGCTGTTGGTGCTAGAATGCCGCTCATCGCCTACAACATCAACTTGGATACAGACAATCTGGAAATTGCCAACAATATTGCCAAAGTCATCCGTGGATCAAGCGGTGGTTACAAGTACTGTAAAGCGATCGGCGTTATGCTGGAAGACCGCAACATTGCTCAGGTTTCTATCAACATGGTCAATCTGGAAAAATTCCCACTCTATCGTGTCTTTGAAACTGTTCGCTTTGAAGCCAAACGCTACGGAGTTAGTATCCTAGGCTCAGAAGTCATTGGTTTGGCACCAGCTAAAGCTTTGATTGACGCAGCAGAATACTATCTGCAAATCGAAGACTTTGACTACGGCAAGCAAGTTCTGGAAAACCATTTGCTGGGCTAGGAGGACAGAAACCTATGAAATTAGTAGATTTAAGCTTGACAGAATTTGCCCAAGTCCTAGGCTCAGATGCTCCTGCACCAGGAGGCGGCTCTGCCGCTGCTCTTTCAGCAGCTAACGGGATTTCCCTAACCAAAATGGTTTGTGAATTGACCCTTGGTAAGAAAAAATACGCAGAATTTGAAGCAGAAATTGCTCAAGTGCACGCAGAAAGCGCCCGCCTCCAAGAAAGCTTGCTCGCAGCTATTGACAAGGACACCGAAGCCTTTAATCTAGTCTCCGCCGTCTTTGATATGCCTAAAGAAACAGACGAAGACAAGGCTGCCCGTCGAGAGGGGCGATGCAGCAAGCCCTCAAGGAAGCGACCAAGTCACCTTATGGCATGATGGAAGACATCTTGGCTGCCCTGCAAACAACTCAAAAGGCTGTCGGCAAGTCCAATACCAATGCTGCCAGCGACCTGGGAGTAGCAGCTCTCAATCTTAAGGCTGGTCTGCAGGGGGCTTGGCTCAATGTCCTCATCAATCTGTCAGGTGTCAAGGATGAAGCATTCGTCGCAGACTACCGCAGCAAGGGTGAAGAGCTACTGCAAAAAGGCTGCGCTCTAGCCGATGAAATTTATCAAGAAATTTTGAAAGTTGTCTAATAGATAAACTGAAGAGAAGTCTGCTCTTTCCCATGAATGGGCTTCCTCTTCTCAAGAGGTAACAATATGGTTTTATCAGATATTGAAATTGCGAATTCGGTTCAAATGAAGCCCATCAAAGAGGTGGCAGAAAAGCTAGGAATTGCTGAGGACGCCTTGTCTCTTTATGGAAATTACAAGGCAAAAATCAGTGCCGGCCAACTGGAAGCCTTAAAAGACAAGCCAGACGGCAAACTGATTCTCGTGACAGCTATTTCTCCGACACCAGCCGGAGAAGGCAAGACCACGACTTCTGTCGGATTGGTCGATGCTTTGGCTGCTATCGGTAAAAAAGCCGTTATCGCTCTGCGGGAACCTTCACTCGGACCTGTCTTTGGTATCAAGGGCGGAGCTGCTGGCGGTGGGCACGCTCAAGTTGTGCCCATGGAGGACATCAACCTCCACTTCACTGGTGACTTTCATGCCATCGGTGTTGCCAACAACCTGTTGGCGGCCCTCATTGACAACCACATCCACCATGGCAATGCCTTAGGCATCGACTCTCGTCGCATCACTTGGAAGCGGGCGGTGGATATGAATGACCGGCAATTGCGCCACATCGTGGACGGCTTGCAAGGCAAGGTCAATGGCGTTCCACGTGAAGATGGGTTTGATATTACGGTCGCTTCTGAGGTTATGGCTATTCTCTGTCTGTCAGAAAATATCACTGACCTCAAGAACCGTTTGGAAAAGATCATCATTGGTTACAGCTTTGAAGGTAAGCCAATAACTGCTAAGGATCTGAAAGCTGGTGGCGCTATGGCTGCTGTGCTCAAAGACGCTATCCATCCAAACTTGGTTCAAACTCTGGAACACACACCAGCCTTGATTCACGGTGGACCTTTTGCCAACATTGCCCATGGCTGTAATAGTGTCCTAGCTACCAAGCTGGCTCTCAAATATGCCGACTATGCAGTCACGGAAGCTGGTTTCGGTGCTGACCTCGGTGCTGAAAAATTCATCGACATCAAGTGTCGTACATCTGGCCTTCGTCCAGCCGCTGTAGTTCTGGTTGCTACCATCCGCGCTCTCAAGATGCACGGTGGTGTTGCTAAGAGTGATTTGGCTGAAGAAAATGTCCAAGCCGTTGTAGATGGGCTGCCAAACTTGGAAAAACATCTGGAAAACATTCAAGATGTTTATGGCCTGCCAGCAGTCGTTGCCATCAATAAATTCCCACTGGATACCGAAGCAGAGTTGCAAACAGTTTATGACGCCTGCCAAAAACGCGGCGTTGACGTCGTGATTTCTGATGTCTGGGCAAATGGCGGAGTTGGTGGTAAAGAGTTGGCTGAAAAAGTCGTTGAACTGGCCGAAGGAGACAATCACTTCCAATTTGTATATAATGAAGAGGACTCCATCGAGACTAAGCTGAACAAAATTGTTACTAAGGTCTATGGAGGCAAGGGCGTTCGCCTGACTCCTGCTGCTAAACGCGAGCTCAAACAACTGGAAGAGCTGGGCTTCTCCAACTATCCTATCTGTATGGCTAAGACTCAATACTCCTTCTCAGACGATGCTAAGAAACTGGGCGCACCTAAAGACTTTGTCGTGACTATCAGCCAGCTCAAAGTTTCTGCTGGTGCAGGCTTTATCGTTGCTCTGACTGGTGCAATCATGACCATGCCAGGACTGCCTAAAGTGCCGGCTAGCGAAAAGATTGATGTTGACAAAGACGGCAATATCAGCGGTTTGTTCTAATAAATACCAAAAATGACAAATGTAACCCTTTTAAGAGTAAATGATTTTTCAAGTTTCCGATTGGTCGGGGAAAGACAAAACAGCTTTTATCTTTTCCCCGCCAACTGGCCACTATGGCAAGCGGGACTTTGACTATCGGCTATCGACAGCGACTGTGGAGTTGGCTGAAAGTCAGTTTTCTGACCTCAGCGGCTTTCACCGCATTCTCATGAGCCTGGACCACACTTCATCTCCACAATGCCAGCCGGCAGGAGGAAACGGTTCTAGCTCCCTTTACTCCCTATGTCTTTGAAGGAGTGATTCTATCACAAGTCGTGGGACTTGTACCGACTTTAACTTAATCTACAGCGACCATTATCAGGGACAGATGATTGCCATCTCGAATGGGCAAGAGCTTAGCCAAGATGACGAAATTCAATTTATCTATGCCTTAGAGGATCTGACGGTGACGGTAACAACCCCTGCCAGTGCTTAACCCTAGAGGCAGAGCAGCTTCTGATAGTGGAAAAAGAGACTCAGGAAACTGAGCTGCATATAATGTTTTTCGAGTAACCAGCCAAAGGAACGCCCCTTGCTATATGGGCTGGTTTGACCCATCATCCTACTAGTAAAAGATACCATGATGCCTTGTCACCATTCTATCTTTACTTGGAAAGGATCCCATATCTCTAAAGGAGAAACATTATTATGGATGCAACTAAACTCACTGCACAAGAACAAGAACAGGAAAAAGCGAAATTCAGCTTTTTCCGGTGCAACCCTCTACGGTATCAATGCCGTTATCGGATCAGGGATTTTCCTCCTACCGCAAAAGATTTATAAAGGACTTGGTCCTGCCTCTCTAGCTGTCATGCTTGGAACTGCCCTTCTCGTTATTCTCCTAGCCGTCTGCTTGGCAGAAACTGCTGGTTATTTTAATAAAAATGGCGGAGCCTTCCAATATTCCAAAGCAGCCTTTGGAGACTTTGTCGGCTTTAATGTAGGTTTCCTAGGCTGGGCGGTTACCATCATCGCTTGGTCTGCTATGGCAGCAGGATTTGCGAGACTTTTTGTCATTACTTTTAAATCCTTTGCCCCCTATGAACTTCTGCTCAGTGTGAGCCTGATTATTTTGCTCAGTCTAATGAATATATCAGGTCTTAAGACTTCCAAAATGTTCACCTTGACCGCAACCGTAGCCAAGCTCATCCCAATTGTCGCTTTCAGTCTATGTGCGATTTTCTTCATCAAAGGAGGAATTGACAAAGGAAACTTCACTCCGTTTCTTCAGCTAGAACCTGGCGTAGATATCATGAAAGCTATCTCTAGTACAGCCATTTATATCTTCTACGGATTTATCGGATTTGAAACCATGTCTATCGTTGCTGGTGAAATGCGCAATCCGGAAAAGAATGTACCTCGAGCTATTTTGGGCTCTATCAGTATTGTCTCTGTTCTCTATATGCTGATTATCGCAGGAACTATCGCCATGTTAGGCAGCCGTATCCTGCAAACAGATGCTTCTGTACAAGACGCCTTTGTTGAGATGATTGGCCCTGCTGGTGCTTGGATTATTTCCATTGGAGCACTCATCTCTATCACTGGTCTTAATATCGGGGAGTCCGTCATGGTTCCGCGTTATGGTGCAGCTATTGCAAATGAAGGCCTGCTTCCTAAGAAAATTGCAGAAACCAACTCTAAAAATGCCCCTATAGTCGCCATTATTATTTCAGGAATCCTGGCCATCGCCCTGCTCTTCTCTGGTAAATTTGAAGAATTAGCAGCTCTCAGTGTGGTCTTCCGCTTCTTCCAATACATCCCAACTGCTCTAGCTGTACTAGTATTAAGAAAGAAATATCCGGATAAGAAAGTGGTCTTCCGTGTTCCATTTGGTCCAGTAATTCCAATTTTGGCGGTTCTAGTCAGCCTCGTCATGATTTGGGGTGAAAACCCAATGAACTATGTCTACGGCCTCATCGGTGTCCTTATCGCCAGTGCAGTATACTTTATCTATATAGTACTGATTTGTAAAAATAAAGTTCTTGAACAAGAAGGAGAATGAATCTTATGACACATGTAATCAATTTGGATGGCGAACACCTTACTTTAGAAGACGTCATCGCAGTAGCCCGTCATGGAGCCACCTGCGAAATCGACCAAGAAGCTAAAAAAGCAGTAGAAGCTTCCCGCAAAATCGTGGATGACATCGTCCGCGAAAAGCGGGTAGTCTACGGTGTTACAACTGGATTTGGCTCTCTCTGCAATGTCAGCATCTCACCAGAAGATACGACTCAACTGCAAGAAAACCTAATCCGTACGCACTCCTCAGGCTACGGCGATCCCCTGCCTGAAGATGCAGTCCGTGCTATCATGCTAATCCGGATTAATTCCTTGGTAAAGGGCTATTCTGGCATTCGGCTCTCTACTGTCGAAAAGCTCCTAGAATTGCTCAATAAAGGCGTTGTCCCTTACATTCCAGAAAAAGGCTCTTTGGGAGCTTCTGGTGACTTGGCCCCGCTGGCTCACATGGTTCTGCCTATGCTAGGACTGGGCCGCGCTTACTATCAAGGCCAATTACTCTCCGGACAAGAAGCTTTGGACAAGGCTGGTATTGAGAAAATTGCTCTAGCAGCCAAGGAAGGGCTGGCGCTGATTAACGGAACGACTGTCCTGACAGGTATCGGAGCTCTGGCTACCTACGATGCCATCCAGCTGCTTAAACTGTCAGATGTCGCTGGTGCTCTTTCCATGGAAGTCCACAATGGTATTACCAGTCCTTTCGAAGAAGACCTGCATACCATTCGACCTCAAAGCGGACAGCTGGCTACAGCCCGCAATATCCGCAACCTTCTAGAAGGCAGTGGCAATACGACCGTAGCTACTCAACAACGGGTCCAAGACCCTTACACCCTGCGTTGTATTCCGCAGATTCATGGTGCCAGCAAAGACTCTATCGCTTATGTGAAAACTAAAGTTGAGATTGAAATCAACTCTGTTACGGACAACCCTATCATCACCAAGGAAGGCCATGTTATCTCAGGCGGTAACTTCCACGGAGAACCAATGGCACAGCCATTCGATTTCCTCGGCATCGCTATTTCTGAAATCGGTAATGTATCCGAGCGTCGTGTAGAACGTCTGGTCAACAGCCAACTAAGTAAGCTCCCATCCTTCTTGGTCAAACACCCAGGACTCAACTCTGGCTTTATGATTACCCAGTATGCTTGTGCCTCGCTCGCTTCTGAAAACAAAGTTCTGTCTCATCCAGCCAGCGTAGACTCTATCCCATCTTGTGAAAACCAAGAAGATTTTGTCAGCATGGGAACTACTGCAGCACGCAAGGCAGCTGAGATTCTCAAGAATTCTCGCCGCATCGTAGCAACAGAAATCATGGCAGCCTGCCAAGCTCTCGATCTAAAACCAGAAATCATGAACTGGGTAAAGGAACTAAGCCAGCCTACGACCTCTTCCGTCAGCATGTCCGCTTTATCGAGTTTGATAAGGACATCGAAATCTACGAAGAGCTAAACAAGGCTTCTGAGCTGATTGAAAACGAAGAATTCCTAGCAGCAGTTGAAAAGGCTGTGGACTTGAGCATTCAGTTCTAAAGCTGATGACTCTGTAAAAAAGCTAACATAAGAAGCCCGCTTTCACTCAGCTGGGCTTCTTTTCCCGCTAAAAGTCATTGACAGGCTTAGCGGAAACTCTTATAATAAAGTCGCAAGTATCGTTATGGAAAAGGATAAAATCATGTTAGAAGATTACTATCAGCTAGATAACAGCTATTATCATAAGAGACTGGATGATGATTTATATGCTGCCAAATGGGGGATGGTTATTGAGTTTTTGGACTTAAATGACCCTAACTTAAGACCCTTTGACGGCGTCAACTTTGCCTTGATTGGCTTCAAGAGTGACAAAGGGGTCTATATCAACCACGGCCGAGTGGGGGCTGTCGAAGGACCACAAGCTATCCGAACTCAGCTGGCCAAGCTTCCTTGGCATCTGGGCAGAAACGTTCGCGTCTTTGATGCTGGCGATATTGACGGTCCTAACCGCTCTCTGGAGCAGCTGCAGCAAAGCTTGGCTCGGGCAGTCAAACGCCTGCGAGAGCTCAATCTCCGGCCCATTGTCCTAGGTGGCGGCCACGAAACAGCCTACGGCCACTATCTGGGCCTCAAGTCGTCACTAGGACCTGACCAAGACTTGGCTGTTATCAATATGGATGCCCATTTCGATTTGCGTCCTTATGACCAGACTGGTCCCAACTCTGGTACTGGTTTTCGCCAGATGTTCGATGACACTCTGGCTCAAAATCAGGCCTTTAACTACCTCATCCTAGGGATTCAGGAGCATAATAACAATCTCTTTCTCTTTGACTTTGTGGCAAAATCCAAGGCTATCCAGTTTCTGACTGGAATGGATATGTACCAAATGGGTTACAAGGAAGTCTGTAAAGGTGGTCGATACCTTTTTGGCCGGCAAGGAGCAGGTCTATTTGACCATTGACATTGACTGCTTCTCAGCTGGTGCCGCTCCTGGTGTCAGTGCCATTCAGTCGCTCGGTGTGGATCCCAATCTAGCTGTTTTGGTCTTCCAGCACATCGCTGCCTCAGGCAAACTGATCGGCTTTGATATCGTCGAAGTCTCTCCTCCTCACGATATAGACAACCATACGGCTAATCTGGCAGCCAGCTTTGTCTTTTACCTGACCCAAGTCTGGGCGCAAGCACATGACTGATAGGCATTTAAAAACTTCATTACAAACATCAAAAGAGGATGAACATTGCTTTCATCCTCTTTTATTTTGTGCTTAATGCCTGATACAGACCTTGGCGTAAGTTTTCTAATTCCTTGAGTTGGTGCCGATCTCGGTAGGGATTGAGCTGGCTTTTGGCCGTTTCATAGTAGGTGTCAAAGTCCTGATCCAGCAAGACTTCAAAGCCTGCTTGCTGCAAGCTGCCAGTCAGCAATCCATACTTAATCACAGCCATCAGATAGTAGATCAGCCCCTTGTCCCGCGGATTACCATAGCGACTAATGAGGCTATCCTTTTTCCGTAGCAGATCAAGCACCGGCTGATAATCTCTCTTCTCACAGCCAATCAAGGCCAAATACACTTCCAACTGGGTCTCTTTCCAAGGAAAGCTAAGGGACTTCAGAGCTGTTTTAGCTTTGAGGAAAATCCGCTCCGCCTGTTCATAATCTTTCAGCTGATAGTAAGTCATACCCAAGCCGATATAGAAAGCAAAAATCGAAGGCTCTGCTGTTTTATTTTCCGTCAACTTAATGGCCTCCTTCTGATGAGCCAGAGATGCCGTAAAATTCCCGCGAATCTGCTCAATCTCTGCCAAATAGTCTAGAGCCGCCGCAATCTGAATCGAGTACTTGGAACGCAGCGAAGCCGTCAAGCTGAAACAATCAATAGACTGGTAGAGATGGTGAAGCGACTGCTCCTCATCTCCAATCATGAGATGATAGAGCCCCTTGAGTCGGAGGTTGATAGCAATGGCCTCGTGATTGTTGGCCTGGACCGAAGCATCCAGAGCCAGCTCCGTATAGTAGCGCATCTCAGGGATATTCTCCGTCTGGATGCAGTAGTAAATCATCTGCCGATAGCCTTCTAAGAGGAACTCCATCTGCTGCAGCTCCTTGGCAGAAGCAATCACCTGTTGGATATTGTCCATCCCTTGCTGGTAATTCCCTGTCCGGATGGCATAGCGCCCTTCTAGATAGAGGAAACGGAGAACCAATAGCTGAAAATCCTTGTGATTCTGGTGATTTCTCTCTAAGCCCTCTATCTCCCGACGGATACGGTCAAATTGGTCTAAAACCGCTGATTGATTGCTATCATCCGACTTTTCGATAAAGCCAAACTCCCGTGAATAAATCGGAAAGAGCTCATGATGAAACTGCAAGGTAGCCTCAAGATAATGCAGTTCGTACTCCAGAGACTTAATCGGCTGCTTGGACAGCTTGTAGTGATAGGCGATTTCATTGAGCAGCTGGGCATGATAGAGAGAGTCTCCCAGCTGGTCTTCCATGCCTTGGGCAATCTGGTGATGCAGCATTCGCTTCTTGGCAAGCGATAAACGCTCATAGGCATAGATTCTCAGAAGCTCCTGGCTGAACCACACTACCAATTCCTCGCCCTGCTCCTCTTCCATCAATAGCTGCTTCTGTCCAAACTCCTCAGTGATTTCGACAACTTCTTCCATCGGAAGGCCTAATAACCTAGCTAAGAGCGAAACCGACGCAGGAGCCCTAAAGCAAGCTAGATAGTCCACCAACTCTTCCTCTTGGCTGCTCAAATAATCCAGCTTCAGAGACAGCTTGGCCTTGATGGCCGGAGTCAGCGGATGAAACTTCTCGCCTCGCAGGAGCTGCTCAGCGTATTCCGATAGGAAGAAAGGGATACCTTGACTGACCCGATAAATATCCTCAAAGCCTTCTTCAGGTATGGCTAACTGACCTGTCTGGGCTTGCAAGTAAGCCACACTATCTTTAAAATTCAGCGGCTGCAGCTCAATAAAGCCTAGCTTATTGCGAACCAGCAGGTGATTGAAAAAATGTTCCAAATAAGAAGGGGTGCTCAGATGCTTGGTCAGCACAAAGGCCACAGGATAGCCGGTCAAATGATTCATGACCTGCTCCAAGACAGCAACACTGGCCTTATCCATCCAGTGACAGTCCTCAATCAAGACAATCAAAGCCTTTTTCTTAGAAATCTTCTGCAGAATATCCACTACAAACTGAGCCAGCTTGTCCGCATCCAACTGAAGACCAGAAGTGCCGCTTGTCAAAATAGGAAAATAACTCTCCAAAATGACCTGCCACTGGCTGATAGAGAGAATCTGGTGCTGAATGACCAAGTCGCCCAGGCCGTCCAACAAGCCACGCCAAGGCTGCAGCTCTGCCTTCATCTCTTCCTTGAAGCACTCCGCCATGACAATCTGAAAATACTTGGTCTGATTGGCCAATACTTGACGAGTCACTGTCCGCTTCCTATACCAGTACCACCAACTAGAACAAGAGCACGCGCCTCCTGAGTCTCTATCACCTTAGAAAAGTAAGATTCCAAACGCTTGATTTCATCGACCCGCCCGAAAAAGTGGTCTGTATTGCGCAGAAACTGCTTGGTCTTGCGCTCGCTACGGTCCTTGGCAAGCACTTCATGATATAGTTGCTGGATAGGCTCCGTAGGACTAATGCCCAGTTCCTTATCCAAAATATTGACCAATTTGTAATAGGTCTCTATCACCTTGCCAGGCCGATCATGATCCTGATAGAGCTTCATGAGCAAATGGTAGTTCTTCTCATCAAACTCATCAATGCTGATCAAGCGACACAAATTCTGCTCAGCCTCTTCCAAATCCAACTGGTCTTTTTCCGTTTCAAGCTGTTGGTAGCAGGCTTGGATATAAAGCTGCTCATATCGCGTCCGCATCTTGGAAACCCAATAATCAAAGGCCTCACTGTCCTTGAGATAGAAGCCCTGCAGAAAATCCCCTTGATAGAGCGACAGATGCTTTGCAGGATGGTCCGTGAAACGTTCTACATCACTTTCAATCGCACACTCGGGATTAAGCGACAGCACAGTCCGGTTGGGAGCGACAACCCATTCCCCACCTAATAGCTTGTTAGCTTGATAAATGGTGTTGCGCAAATTCTTTTTGGCGGTCTGATTATCCTTGTTTTCCCAGAGGATTCCTGCAATCTCCTCCCGATTGACTGCTCCATTGATGTGGAGATAGTAAAGCAGAGCATTGATTTTGGCAAAAGGAAAAAAGACTTCCTCTTGATTGAGAAAGACACTCGGACTTCCCAGCAATTTCAACCTCAACAGATTTTTCGTCATGCAAACGCCTCCAAGAAACCTTATAGAACTAATATAAACAAAAAGAGACAGTTTGGCAAGTAAAGTATTATACTAGCCCTTAATTTCCAGTTTTTAAATTGGTTTTATTTAGGATTTTTTTGTTATACTAGGATGAAAATAAAATTTTAGAAAGTTACTTATGAAGAAAAATATTGTTCTTTTCATTTTTCTCCTTCTGAGCGCGATTGGCTTAGAATACGAGACACAAGCCTATACTACTGGCAGTATGTCAGGTACTTCCTATGGGATTGTCGGACTATCAGCCCTCTTGGCCCTGCTCTATATCATTTCCTTCCCTGCTCTTGATTCGTCAACTGGGAGAAAAATGGCAGACGCCTGCACTTAGTCTTGGGGTAGCTCTGCTAGGTGGCCTTTTCATTTCTGGCTGGACCTCTGGCTTGGCCAACACCTATATCCACGAGTGGGTCAGCACGAGCTTCCCAAATACTCTGCTCAGCGACCTAGAAAATGCTATCGCAGCTCCGCTGGTTGAAGAACCCCTCAAGCTGTTGGCAGTTGCCTTCGCAGTCTATCTAGTCCCCGTCAAAAAGCTCAAATCCTTCTTGATGCTGGGTATTACAGCTGGCATGGGCTTTCAGATTAGCGAGGATTTCTCTTATATCCTCTCTGACCTGCCCGAAGGCTTCTCCTTCACTATCTCTGGTATCCTAGGCCGCATCACAGGCGGCGTTGCCTCTCACTGGCTCTACACTGCCCTAACCACTCTCGGTCTAGCTCTCATGCTGCGCTATGCCAAGACTCAGAAAAACCACTTCCGAGCAGGGCTCTTCTACTTCCTAGCAGCCTTCGTCCTCCACTTCTTCTGGAACTCACCGCTGACTGCTATTGAAACCGACATCCCCCGTCATCGTTCCAGCCATGACTGCTCTAGCTGTCTTTATCTTTTTACCAAGCCCTACCGAACAGCCCATAAAATCGATCAGGAAGAATTGGGAGTGCATTAATGCAAAAAAACGACCGTTATGGTCGTTTTTTTGATACATATTATAAATACGTCTTTATCTAATACTATTTTTCAGCAAATAGGATGCGGTGAAGCATGTCAACTAAACTAGTATACTGATTCTCTTGTTTATGCAAGTTTCTCAAACTTTGATAATTTACAATTAAAATGGCTAATAAACAGAAATGACGGACATCGTACAATAAACCAATCTGGTTATAATGCAATAATACTTTAAAAATATTTTTTTAAAATAGAAGAGAGCCACGACGCAATAGATCATACAAAGAAACATTTGCAGAAATGCTAAAAATTCTAAATTCTTGTGCAGTAGAATACGTTTCAGAATAAATGACAACACCAAAACAAGCGAGATTGACCATGACATCGATACTAGCAAGTCCAGATTAGAATGATTAATACTATCAACTGATTTCAAATCTGAGATTGACATAAAAACTTTATCATCAATCACTACCGTTGGAAAAATAAATATACCAAAGTAATAAACCAAAATGAAAATTACTTCTACCTTAAAATCTTCATCTTTAAAATTTACACTCCCACGATATTTTCTCATCACCAATTCTCCAATCTTAATTTCCCATCCTCAACAGCAAAACCTTTTTCTTCACCTTTTAAACGATAAATACCATTTGGCAAAGGCTCTTCATCGTTCAATTCTTTCAGGCTTTTTTTAAAAAACTCTGTCTTCTCATTATTGCTCAAATTATTCGGTAAATCGATACTAACGTAAATTAGACCATTTGCAATTGCATCTTTCACAGATAGTTCTTCTGCGCCGCCAAAAGTAGAATGACCTTTTTGTATATTACTTAGCCTGGATTCATCGAGCCAATGGAGTGATTGACTACCTATAAAGTTATCAGAAAAAGTACTTTTAAGACTGATTCTAGCCCCCTTTAACTCAGATGACTTTTGTAACCTTTTTGCAAAATCCCTCTCAATAATTTTATACTCCTTTTTTTCTTCAAAGACTTTCTTGATTATTGATTCGTATATTTCATAACCATAATTCCCCAATCTATCTCTTGAATATGCAGGCGTGTTAGAAGATATTGGATAAGAAACCTCTCCTTTGTAGGCTGGCAAAATAAGATCCAACCAACTCATATTTTTAATAGGAAAAGTATAAACCTTACTCCCAACATTTTCAGTATAAATATAAGACACTTCCAAAAGATGCCCAATTTCTTTTATCATCAGGAATGAAGCTCTTAACTTGAACTTTTTCCACTAAAATATTGAGCTTGGTAGCCTGCTTTTAGAGCGACTTTCTAAATTTTTTTATCCCCAATAACCATAGCAGAAAAGAGAAAGGAAAAAAAGAATAATGAAATAAAACCTCGGTATACTCTTTTAATCATCATTTCTCCTCTCTTTTGACCCATGTAATCGCATCCTTACCAGTAATATCATCTTTAATTTCCCAGTCAAATAGTTCTCTTAGTTCTTTCCTGCTAACTTTCTGAGTCCGGAGATTGATATAGAGCATTTGCTTTTCTCTAGTCCAAACTCCAACATAGTCATCATTACCATCGCCGTATAACTTTATTCTACCACTTAGCCCTACAAAACCTTGCTCATACGCAATCTTAAGCAAATCCATTGTCTCTTTTTTGATTCCTTTATGATCAAAACGATAATAGTGAATTTTAAAGTACTCATGTGGATCTTTGGTATAACCTTCATCTTTTCTTGTTCTAGAATCTTGGAAAACTATATAATGACGCCCAATATCAATTGATTCATATTCATCCTTATCGAGAGGGCGTTTTAAGGATGCAGACACAGACGGTATAGATGTAATATAGTCAATTTCTACTATCCCCTGATTGTGGCCTACAGTAAGATAATTTTCTTTTAAAGCCAGTTTTTCCTCATAACTTTTGTACCAGAAACCACAGATAAAAATAGATAGAAAAAACACCACTATCCCAATCAAATGCACATGCCACATCTGCCATTTAAAATTCTGGAATCTTTTCATTCGCTTCTCCTCGTTTTCTGGATGCCTGATACTGAGCATTCATCCTTTTCCAATCTATATTCTTCTTTTTATTCATCTTCCAATATTTTACCACGAATACTATCCCAAACAAATGCTTCTTGGAATTTTTCATAAGATTTTAGAAACTTTCCAATACCGCTGTTTATATATTACTTTTTAAAATAAGTCAAACTTCTCTGCTCCATCTTACATTTTATTCTACAATCTTATCTCTAATCCTCTCCCCACCAGCCTTTCTATCCTCTCCTTTCTCTGCTCTTTCCTTAAAGAAATGTTAACATTTTCTTAAAACTAACTTATATCAGGAACTTTTAAGCCGCAGTCTGTATACTTTCTACAAATCATCTAAGAAAGAGGTATGGATATGGATTATCTAGTGATTCCGGCCTATGAGCCTGATTATAATCTTATTAAGCTGATAAAAAAAATTCACCATAAGAGTGATTTTCATATCATTGTTATCGATGACGGCAGCTCTTCCAAATGCCAGATAGTCTTTGAGCAGGCGGAGCAGTACGCGACTGTGCTTCGTCATCAGGTCAATCAAGGCAAGGGGCGAGCGCTGAAAACTGCTTTTACCTTTATCCAAGCACTGAAAATATACGGAACGGTGGTAACAGCAGATGCGGACGGCCAGCACAAGGTCTGGGATATTTTCCGCGTAGCGAGCAAGGCTTCTGAAAATCCCAATCGGCTGATTCTGGGAGCACGCGCCTTTACTGGCAAGGTGCCTCTGCGCAGCCGCTTCGGCAACAGTCTGACTCGGGCTCTCTTCAAAGTCCAAACTGGCGTTGGTGTCTCCGATACTCAGACAGGCTTACGAGCCTTTACGACCAACATGATTCCATTTATGCTAAAGGTAGAGGGGCAGCGCTATGAGTATGAAATGAACATGCTCCTAGAAGCCAGCAAGGAATATCCCATTTTGGAAGTTCCCATTGAGACGGTCTATATCAATGATAATCAAGGTTCACACTTCCGGCCAATTCGGGATGGGCTCATGATTTATAAAAATATTTTTAAATTTGCCCTGACTTCTCTCAGTAGTTTCGTCGTCGACTACATCGTCTATGCACTGGCTCTCTTGTTTTTAACTGCTGTGCCGACCAGCCTGAGAATTCTTCTCGCTAACGGGATTGCTCGAGTGACCAGCTCAATCTTTAACTATTCGACCAATAAAAGGCTGGTTTTTAAGAACAACGACAGTATACTCAAGACAGGAACTGGCTATTTCAGCCTAGCTGCAGCGCTCTTTATCTTAGACACACTGCTGATTCGCCTCTTCTATGCTGTCTTTGGTATTAATCTTCTGATTGTCAAAATCATCGTCGGCATCTTGCTCTTCACCGTCTCCTGGATGGTGCAAAAGAGATTTATTTTTAAGGAAAGGACACACACCGCATCATGAAATTTTTAAAGAAACGCTATGCCTATGCCTCCATTTTCGGGCTGCTTCTGACAGCTTCTTTCAGCTACTCCATGCTGAAAACCTTCGTCATCGCTGAGACCATTTCGACGGTTTCAAGCACAAGTTCGTCGTCCAATGCCGAGGCTGCCAGCAAGGCTGCGGAAAAAGCGACAGTGACGGATACCAGCTATTCAGACGACAACATCTCGGTCACACTGACTGAAAAGACCGTCAGCAACACCCAAGTCTACGTCGCTGATGTGACCGTTAGCTCATCAGAATACCTGAAAACGGCCTTTGCCCAAAACACCTATGGAAACAATGTCACAGCAAAGACCTCGGAAACGGCCGCCAACAACAATGCCATCCTAGCGGTCAATGGCGACTACTACGGGGCCAACACAACTGGCTATGTCATCCGCAATGGCGTCGTGTACCGCGATACTGTCCGAGAAGACTCCAGCAATGGGGATTTGGCTATTTACAAAGACGGCTCCTTCAAGATTATCTATGAAGACCAAGTCTCTGCCGATCAACTGGTCAAAGACGGCGTGGTCAATCTCTTGGCCTTTGGCCCATCTCTCGTAGAAAATGGCGAAATTGTCGTTGATACCAACTCCGAAGTCGGCCAGTCCATGTCTTCCAATCCTCGGACTGCTATCGGTATCATTGACGAAAACCACTATATCATCATCGTTTCAGACGGACGCACCTTAGAAAGCGAGGGACTTTCCCTCTACCAGATGGCAGAAATCATGAAATCTTACGGTGTCAAGGCCGCCTACAACCTTGATGGCGGCGGCTCCTCTACACTTTACTTTAACGGTCAGGTCATTAACAAACCTACAACCAACGGAAATACTATCTCAGAAAGGTCGGTGAGTGATATTGTCTACATCGGTTACTAATCCCAGCAAAAAACGTTTTAGAAAAATAGCCCTTATCTACGCACTATTAACTATTTTCTTCTTTGCTTTCAGCAGAATCTATGAATCCTTCAGTTTCGGCGAAACATCTAGCCACATGCACTATCTCTTTACCATTCCTCTAGCGGGCGGCATCCTACTCCTGCTCTTTATGAAGGTCATTCCTAACCTCTCTCGGCTCAGCCTCAATCTCTGGAACTCAGCAGTAGCCATCATGACAGCCGGCATGCTCTTCCGTGGCATCGTCAACCTATCTGGCCGCTCTACGACACTGGATACTCCCTATTGGTATGTAGGAGCAGCCTTTGCGGCTCTGGCACTACTCTCCCTGGTCTTTACCCGAAGTGTGTGGACAAAAGAGACTTAAATCCCAATAAAAATATTTACAAAAAACTAGTTCCAGAAATAATTCTGAAGCTAGTTTTTTTCTGCTTTAGTGCTACTATTTTTTTATAAATTTCTACCTTTTCTCAAAACGTTTTTCCAATAAAGCCTGCTAGGAGTTCGACTGTACTAGCCTCATTGTGCTCTGCGAATACCGTTGCATCCTTATTTATAGTTGCAATTTCTTCCATATCAGCTTCTGTCAATTCAAAATTAAAAATATCAAAATTTTGGCGAATACGCTCTAAAGTCGCAGACTTAGACAAAGATACAATTCCTCGTTGCAGCTGCCAACGTAACATAACCTGAGCAGTTGTTTTACCATGTTTTGCAGCAATCTCCATTAGCACCGGATTTGTAAAGACATCAAACTTAGCTTCCGCAAAAGCTCCCCAACTCTCAGTCTGAATTCCTTTCTCAGCTAGATACGCCACTTCAGCTTCTTTTTGGTGGAAAACATGTAGCTCAATTTGATTAACGGCAGGCGTGATTTCGTTGAAGAGGGACAGATTAGCTATTTGATCTGGCTTAAAGTTAGAAACCCCAATAGCACGGATTTTCCCTTCCTTATAGAGCTCTTCCAAAGCCTTCCATGCACCAAATATATCTCCTACCGGCTGATGGAGTAAATAGAGGTCTATATAGTCTAAATCAAGTTTAGACAGCGATTCCGCAAAAGCTTTTTTTGCACCTTCATAGCTCATATCCGAAATCCAAAGCTTGCTTGTTATAAATAAGTCCTCCCGGGGCACGCCAGATGATTTTATGGCTTTTCCGACTGCTTCTTCATTTCCGTAAGATTGAGCTGTGTCAATTAGACGATAACCTACCTCAATCGCTTCTTCTACAACCTTTTGAGTAGTTTCTTCATCACGAATTTGGAATACTCCAAAGCCAACCATCGGCATTTGAACTCCATTATTTAAAGTTGTATAATTCATCTTTTTGTCTCCATTCTTTAATTAATAACCTTATTATACTCCCTACCCTTCCACTTGAAAATTACTTCTTTTGTATGATAGTATACAGATAGCGAATGCTCTGGAGGTGGATATGAATCGACAATTATTAGAACAGCTCATCGCATTTGAACAATATGGGACCCTAGCAGAAGTTGCCGAACAGCTCTTAATCACTCAACCGACTGTTACTCGAAGCATGCGAAAATTAGAAGAGGAATTAGAAGTTGTACTTTTTGATCGCAAACCCAATAAAATTAAGCTGACAGAAACTGGAATCTTAGCAGTCCAAGAGGCAAAAAAGCTGCTGCAAGCCGAGGACGACTTTGTCCAAAAAATTCAGCAATTTAACTCCAAAAACTCCATGCTGAAAATCGCCTCTACTGAACCCGGCCCTCGCTTGTTTCTTCAAGGCTTTTCCGAGGAAATATTTGATATTTCCCCAGACAATATTTCCATTTCCTCGATAGAGCATGGACTAGAGCAGTTGGAATTTGATGCCATCATCTCCAATCAAGAAATCCATAGCCAAACACTGGAATCTCTCTATTTAGGAAGAGAAAAGCTGGCCTTTCTAGTTGATACTCTTACTATTTCTTCTGATAAGAAGAGCAGCACTTTCGCTGAGATGGATGGAGTGAGCTTCATTCTCCTTGAAAATATCGGCATTTGGAGTGATATTATCCAGAAAAAAATGCCCCACTCAAAATTTCTCTATCAGCGTGATCGAGAAGCCTTTCATGAAATTCTTGACCATACAAACTTTCCGCATTTTGGAACCAACCTCAGTATTGATGTTAAAACTCTAGCAACACAGCGCCGGCAGCTTTTGCCGATTCAAGACCCAGAAGCAAACTTGGATTTCTATATAGTGTACCGTATCGAAGAAAGGGACAAGATTATTTCTCTAGCAAAGAAGCTACAGGAACAGTGGCCAAAATTTTTTTAACAATAGCTACAAAAAAGGAAAACACTATAATTTTCCTTTTTTTAATTCTAACATCAGTTGCCTAGAGCTACCAAGAATACGCTCTTTCTTTATCCGCACTCATACACATCACCCGTCAGCGGGTCAATCACTTCCGCCAGCTTAAAGTGTCCCTGCTCATAATGATAATGGCAGATAGCGCAGTTGCCAAAACGGACTTTAGGATCCAGAGCCTGAGCTGCAATCTTGAGATAAAAAGCCCACATGGCACCGCCGTGGCTGACGGCCAAGACTGGCTCTGCATCCGCCTGCTCCATGACCTCAGTCAGAGTAACCAGCACGCGCTCACCGACCTGGTACACACCTTCTCGCCATAGGGTACAAAGAGGTCTTCAAAGGACGTAGCTCCCGGTCGAAATTTCGGCTGCAGACGTTCGGGCTGGGCTTCAAAAAGACCGAAGTTCCATTCTTTAATGCCCTTAAGGCGAGTATAGTCGGTCCGGCCAGAGACAAGTTCCAGCGTATCAGAAGCCCGCTCCTGAGTGGACGAGTAGAGATGCCCAAAACGAATGCCCCGCTCTTTCAAATAAGCTCCTGCCTGGCGTGCCTGATCCTGTCCCAGTTCAGTCAGAGGGGAGTCACAAGCTCCCTGCACCAAACCCTCTTGATTGAAAAAGGTCTGGCCATGCCGCATCAAGTATAAATCTTTCATTTATTTTTCCTTCCAGCTGCTAAAATCGTGACCAATCACTTCTTCTAGGTAAAATTGGTCCTGTTCAAAAGTAAACTTCAAAATACCGCAATTGGTCATGTGACCTAGACTTTCCAGACGCCAATTTTTCTGCCAAGCCCTGGCAAAATTGGCCATAGCTGCGCCATGAGAGACCATGAGCACAGACTGACCGTCTGTCTCTTGCATGAGCTGAAGAATGGTCGTTGCCATACGCTCCTGCACCTGATCTTGTGATTCACCGCCATAGATCACAAAGAAATCTTTATAAGGCAGGGGTGGATTGAGGTCTTCGCTTTCCCCTTCAAAGCTACCGAAGTTCCACTCCTTGAGTCCCTTGACACGCTTATAGGGAAGCTTCCCGTCTGTTACCAATTCCAAGGTATCACAGGCCCGCTCTTGAGTAGAGCTATAAGCATCGTCGAAATAATTCCGGCATCCTTAAAATATTGCCCTGCCACCTTGGCCTGATAGATGCCAAAATCAGTCAGAGGAGCATCACACCAGCCTTGCACCTTGTGGCGTAGGTTGAAAAGCGTCTGCCCATGCCGCATCAGATAAAGAGTTTTTGCCATCATTCACAGCTCCTTTAGATGAGTTCTAACTTTTCAAAGGCCTTGTAGAGACCGTCTTGGCTGACCGAGTCTGTCACCAAATCGGCCATGGCCTTGATTTCCGCTCCGCCATTTCCCATAGCGACCCCGATCTGACAATAGTCCAGCATAGGAATATCAACCTTGGCATCGCCAAAAGCCAGAGTATCCGCCCTGTCAACCTCCAGATGCTTCAGCAGAACCTCAATAGCATGCGCCTTGGTAATGTCTTTGACGCCCAAGTCACCAAAGAGAGCATGCTCGCCCCTTGCCTCCCCAAGTACCTGCTTTGAGCTCAGGAAAAGACCGTTTGGAGTCCAGATGGTCTTGGTAGCTCTTGAGAATAAAACTGACTTTGTTCAGGTCGTCTCGGTAGAGCTCCCCACCATAAACCAGGCCATGAAGAGCTTCTTCAGCCTCCATATTTACTACTTTTTCTGGATTGACACCTTTTCCAAGTACATAGGTCCGAAGCACTGGTCGTGCTGCTTCGCGGAATCCCCTGCTTGCAAAGAGACCGTTATTACTCTCCAGGTAAAACTCTAGCCCTCTCTCCTGAAGCCAGTCGACTAGCCTTTTAGCGACATCTCGCGGAATCAGCTGGTACAAAATAACCTGCCCCTCATGCTCCACATAGGAGCCGTTACCACCAATCATACCATCAAAGCCAATATCCCAAATTTCCGGCGGCATCTCAGCCTTGCTGCGACCTGTACATACATAAACCAAATGGCCCTTTTCCCGTACCTTCCGAATGGCAACCACAGCAGACTCCGGTATATGATTATCATAGTCGATGATGGTACCGTCCACATCAAGAAAGATGATTTTTCTCGTCATAATGCTCCCTTCTTTCTCTTTTTTTCCTGGCATTTGCTGAATGCTTTCTTCAATTTTTACAAATTCTCTCACTTTTGGCCAATATTATTTTACGAACTCTCTATCCTATTATATACCTTTTTTGAAAGCCTTTTTCTATAGAATTATCAGATATAATGGTACTATCCTTTTTTCTCATAAAAAACAAGAAGGACAGCTTTTAATCAGCTTGTTCCTTCTGCTCTTTTTATTCCCATCTTATCTACTCATCCTCTGCTTCAAATAGCCAGAGTTTAGAATCAAAGTCATAGCTCGGCTTTTGCTCAGAATCCTCCAGAAGCTGACCGCTGGAAGCGTCCGTTGTGACCAGCCCAACTCGCATAAGCTCAGCTCCAGTATAGGTACGCCCCTCTAGCCGATAGACCGTATCCGCAGCCAGCCCTTTCAGTTGCAAACGCTGATGAGAGCGATTGACTTGATTGAGGACCTTGAAAGTGCCTAAAAGCGCAGTGTTCTGATCCTGACTGACAAGCATCCAAGCTGTCTGCCCATCTCCCTTAAATGGCGACTGCAGCCGATAAAAAGTTCCATTATGAATCAGTTCTCGATGGCGCTTGTAAAAAGCTATCTGTTCCCTGACTTCAGCCAATTCTCCTGGGCTTAGCTGATTAAGATCCAGCTCATAGCCAAAGGAACCGAAAAAGGCGACATTGCCCGCGTCTTCAACGGAGTCAGACGGTTGGTCTGGTGATTGGGCACGATGGAGACATGGGCTCCCATGGATGAAAGCGGATAGAGAAGGCTAGTCCCGTACTGGATCTTCAAGCGCTCAATCGCATCCGAATCATCGCTGGTCCAAGCTTGAGGAGCATAGTAGAGCATACCTGGATCAAAGCGGCCTCCACCTGAAGAGCAGGATTCAAATAACAGTCTCGGATAGCGACTGATTAAACGCTCATACAAGTCATAAACACCCAAGACATAGCGGTGAAAAATCTCCCCTTGCTGATCGGCTGGCCAGGCAGCTGAGAAGACATCCGTCAGAGGGCGATTCATATCCCATTTGATATAATCCAGCTGCGCTTCTTCGATAACCGCCGATAGACGCTCAAAAATCTCATCCACTACTTCCGGCCGAGAATAGTCCAAAACAAACTGGTTCCGACCATGGTGGGGCTGTCTATCTGGCACTGCCAGAAGCCAGTCAGGATGAGTTCGGTAGAGTTGGCTGTCCTTATTGACCATTTCCGGCTCAAACCAAAGACCAAACTGCATGCCCAAACCGTGAATTCGCTCTGCTAGCGAGCCCAGACCCCCGCGGCAGCCTTTCTGGATTGACAAACCAATCCCCCAGCCCAGCGTGATCGTTAGTCCGCTGGCCAAACCAGCCGTCATCTAGCACAAAGAGCTCGACTCCTACTTCCTGAGCCTTTTCAGCAAGCTCCAGCAGCTGATCCTCACTAAAGTCAAAATAGGTAGCTTCCCAGTTATTGATGAGAACAGGACGCGCTCGCTCGCGCCAGTAGCCCCTAGCTAGGCGTCGACGAAATAGCTGATGAAAGACTTGACTCATGCCGTTGAGGCCCTGCTCAGAGTAAACCAGCAGAGCTTCTGGACTGGTAAAGGACTGGCCCGCAGCCAGCTTCCATTCAAAACCAAAAGGATTAATGCCTAGCTGCAGCCGTGTCACATTATAGGTATCCACCTCAGCCTGAATGAGAAAATTGCCTGAGTACACCAAGGCCGCTCCTAGCACTGGACCTGAAAATTCAGTCGTTTCCGGTCGCTTAAGAGCCACAAAGGGATTGTGGTGGGGACTGGAAATGCCGCGGGTTGACTCAATGGACTGAATCCCCTGCTGAAGCGGGCGCTCCTTGATATGACGTTCCCGAGCCCATGCTCCTGATAGCTGCAGCCAGTCATAGTCAGCATCTGGCAGATCCAGCGACAGACTAGCTAGGGATTCCAAGTAGCAAGTTTCCCTGCTTTGATTAATCACTTTGCTAGAGCGAGCGATAACGGGCCAATCAGCAAAAATCGTATAAAACAGCTGAACTTCCACCTCTGTCAACGCATCTCGCAGGGTTAGAATAAGAGTTTTAGCCTCCGTTTGAGTCTCTGTATAAGTAGAGGGCAGCCCCTCTAAAGCTGGCTTACCATCTGCTATCTGATAACTGACATAGACAAAATCAGTAATACGCGAGCCATTTTCCTGCCGCAAACAGATAGCGGGATGACGAAAATCTGTCGTGCCGTATTCTGGAAATTCCTGCCGCACATGCTCCAAAGAATAGCGTAAATCTCCTTCTTTCCGATAGGTCGTCATGGGCCGATGCTGCAGCTCCACTAGATAAGAATAATCCCGATCTGGTACCGCCGCTCCGTAGTAAAGCTGCAAGAGTTTACCATCCTCAGAAACCCGAAAGATATAAGAAATCTCACCATTAGTCAGATGAAATTGCCTGCATTCTTCCTTAAACCAAATACTCGCCTTATTCATGACCTTCTCCTTTCACAGTCTGCAATCATACTTCTCCTTTCATTATAAAAAAGGCCACCCCTTTTGGTAAGCCTTTCTTTCTAGTATTATTTATCCAAATGTGACTTTTTACAGCTCCTGCCCCAGATGAGAGCTAGCCTTGCGAAAGTTCAAAGGCGACTGGCCGCGCGCCTTCTTGAAGGCTTTTGAAAAGCTCTGTGTTCCGGCAAAGCCTGTCTTATTGGCAATCTCTTCCACCGAAAGCTGGCTGCCCGTCAGCAAATCAGCTGCCATATTGAGTCGCAAATCATTGCTGTACTCCTTGATCCCCTTGCCTACTTCATCCTTGAAAAGCCGAGATAGGTAGGAAGGGTGCAGCGCCAATTTCTGCGCCAACTCCTGCACAGATAAACTTTCTGGCAGATGACTGCTCAGCAGTTCCAAGACCTGCTGGACATAGGGATTGACCCGACGGCTTTCCGTGATTAAAGATGTCTGCTTAAGACGCTGGGACAAGAGCTCTAAGAAGCGATAAACTTGCCTTTGCAGAGCCAGTTCAGCTGTTATTCCGCTGCCCTCATAAGCCAGACTTTCAAAGACCAAGGCCTTAAATTCCTGCAAAGAAGTCAGCTCAAAAGACCATTGGCTCGACTGTAAGCCCAGAGCCTGCAGATAAGGAGGCAAGAGACGCCCGCCCAGTCCCATCCAGACATAAGACCATGGCTCTTCTCCATCAGCCTGATAAAAGACCGACTGACCTGGCGGCACCACAAAGCCCTGCCCTTCCTGCAAATCATAGCGCTGATTGCCCACGGAGTAAGTCCCCCGTCCCTCCAGTACGATATGAATGACATAAACATCCCGGACAGCCGGCCCAAAGCTATGATGGGCTTCCGTTTTCGAATAACCGCAGAAGGCAAAAAAACAATCTTCTTGGCCAAACTGCATAGACTTAACCAAGGTCAGCGAATGCTCCATCAGCTCCTCCTTAGATTTGGATAAGTTTTTATCCTTATTATAAAACAAAAACCACTAAACAGCAACTGAATCTGATTAGTGGTTTCTTCATTCATCTTAGAAAGATTGAACGGATGGATTATGATTAAAGAGGGCATGGGTAGCCTTGTAGATATGGTAGGCTGTTGCAGCATTATTCATAGTGTAAAGGTGTATGCCCGCCACATCCTGAGTCACCAAGTCAACAATTTGATCCACAGCATAAGCCAGACCAGCTGCTCTCAGAGACTCTGGATCATGTTCGTACTTATCCAGAATAGCCCGGAATTTTCTTGGCAGCTTGATATTCTCGCATGTCTTAAGCAGGCGGAGAGCCTGATTGCGATTGAGAATCGGCATAATCCCAGCATGGATTGGCACTTCAATACCAGCTAAAATGCACTTGTCCTGAAAATCATAAAAGCGCTCATTATCAAAGAAAAGCTGGGTCACCAGACTAGAACAGCCAGCATCGACCTTTTTCTTCAGATTTTGAATATCCGAAATCTGATTTGGCGAATCCGGATGGCCCTCTGGATAGCAAGCTCCGATGATGTCAAAGTGCGGTGCTTCTGTCTTGATGTATTCTATCAAGTCAGTCGCATAGGTAAAATCATCCTTAGGCGCCACATCTGGAAAAATATCCCCTCGCAAAGCTAAAATCTGATGGACACCAACCCGATCCAAAGACTGCAAGATATTAGACACCATGTCTTTGGTCAGATAGACCGCGGGTAGGTGAGCAATCGTCGGAATCTGGAGTTCGTTGGCGATGAACTCAGTCAAACGAACCGTCGTCTCCTCAATGTCAAACTTATTATTGCTGGCTGTCACACTGATAAAGTGAGGAGCCAAATCTTGCATCTCTCTCAATGCCTGAAAAATCTTATCATTGCCTACTGCCGGATTGGGAGGAAATACTTCAAATGAGAGACTGGGTGTGTGACGACGAACCATATAACAAAAAGTTCCTTTCAATGATGGTAGTGATAGCCGAGGACAATCCTAGAAGAATAGCTCCTGCAGGATTGTCAGCTCTGCTTCAATTTTAGTATGTTCCTCCATCAAGATCAACTTTTGAGGTTCAAGGAGGATTATTTCAGGTGTTGTCTAGCTGCTTTAGCTGCTTCTACTAAGCGCTCCAAGCTAGCTTTAGTTTCTGGGATACCACGAGTTTTAAGACCACAGTCAGGGTTGATCCAGACCTTGCTGCTTGGCACCTTAGCCAAGATAGCTTCAATCGTATGGTCAATTTCTCCTTCGTTTGGCACACGCGGTGAGTGGATATCGTAAACTCCAGGCCCCACTTCTGTCTGGAAGTTCTTAGCCTTGAGCTCATCCAGGATTTCCAAGTTAGAGCGGCTAGCTTCAAAGGAAATCACGTCCGCATCCATGTTGTCGATAGCAGGGATGATATCGGTAAATTCTGAGTAACACATGTGAGTGTGGATTTGCGTATCTGGCGCTACTGTTGAGTGTACCAAGCGGAAGGCTGGAATTGCCCAGTCAAGGTAGTCTTCGTACCAGTCGCTGCGACGGAGTGGCAATTTCTCACGAAGAGCAGCCTCGTCGATTTGGATAATCTTCACGCCCGCAGCTTCAAGATCAAGTACTTCATCCTTGATAGCAAGTGCGATTTGAAGAGTAGAATCCTTGATAGAGATGTCTTCACGTGGGAATGACCAGTTGAGGATGGTAACAGGTCCAGTCAGCATACCTTTAACAGGTTTGTCAGTACGGCTTTGTGCGTAGCTAGACCATTTAACAGTGATTGGGTTGAGACGAGTCACATCACCCCAGATGATTGGTGGTTTGACCCCACGCATACCGTATGATTGTACCCAACCATTTTTAGAGAAGAGGTAGCCTGACAGATTTTGACCGAAGTACTCAACCATGTCATTACGCTCGAATTCACCGTGCACCAGCACGTCAAATCCGACTTCTTCTTGCCACTTGATCCATTCATCGATCTGCTCAGCTAAGAACTTGTCATAGTCTTCTGCTGACAGCTCACCCTTGCGGAAGGCCAAACGTTTAGCACGGACTTCCTTAGTTTGAGGGAAGGAGCCAATTGTTGTAGTTGGCAACGGTGGCAGATTGAGTGTCTTGTGCTGGATTTCCCTCACGTTCTGCAAAGGCTGGCAAACGAGTGTAGTCAGCGTCTGTCAAACCAGCAATCCGCGCACGAAATTCTGCATTTTCACCAACACGTTCAGTCGCAAAGAGTTCTTTGTTAGCAGCAAGTGCTTCTGCACCGCTGCCATTGCGGATAGCATCCAAGTCACGGATTTCATCCAATTTTTCCACCGCAAAGGCAAAGTGGTTCAAGATTGCTGGTTCAAATTCTTCATTAGCCGTTGTAAATGGCACATGGAGAAGTGAGCATGAGCTTGTCAACACAAGATTTTCAGCTGGGATTTGCTCAAGAACAGCCAAGCTCTTTTCATAGTTATTGCGCCAGATGTTTTTACCATTGACAATCCCTGCATAGAGAGTCTTGTCAGCTGGGAAGCCACCTTTGACAAGTTCAAGTGTTTTCTTGCCTTCGACAAAGTCCAAACCAATCGCATCTACTGGCAACTCTACAAGATCTGCATAGATGTCACGAACGTCACCAAAGTAGGTTTGAACCAAGACTTCCAAGCCTTTCTTATCCGCCAGAAGTTTCTTATAAAGATCTAAAAAGAGGGCTTTTTCTTCTGCTGACAGATCCTTGACCAGACTTGGCTCATCCAGCTGGATGCGCTCTGCGCCCAGCTCTGCTAATTTTGCAAAGACTTCTTGATAAGCTACAACTAGTGCATCTACAAAGTCAGCCGGCGCTACACCGTCTTCAAAGTCAGATACCTGCAGGAGAGTGAATGGGCCGACCACAACAGGACGGGTTACCAAGCCCAACTCTTTAGCTTCTGCAAATTCATCAAAAATCTTATGCCCAGCCAGCTTGACTTGGGTTTCTTTTTCAAATTTAGGAACGATATAGTGGTAGTTGGTGTTGAACCATTTCTTCATCGGAAGAGCACGGACATCCCCTTTTTCGCCCTGATAGCCACGAGCCAAGGCAAAATAACGCTCCAAGTCAGTCAGCTCCAAGCCTTGCACAGATGATGGTACTACGTTAAAGAGAAAGGCCGCATCCAGCACATTGTCATAGTGAGAAAAATCATTTGATGGAATCTCAGAAATTCCTTTTTCCTTAACAATATTCCAATGCTTAGCACGGAGCTCCTTAGCTGCAGCCAGAAGCTCTTCTGCTGAGATTTCATGTCTAAAGTATTTTTCAGTTGTAAATTTCAATTCGCGGAATTCACCCAAACGTGGGAAACCAATAATAGTCGTTGACATAAACGTCCTCCAAAATTTTTCTTGATTTTATCTTATCAGAAAATCTCCCCTCTGTATAATTGGAATTTTCCAGAGTTTGATATAGCCTAAAACTATAACCTGGTTCTCTATACAACCATAAAAGCTTATTTTTCAACTTCCATTGATTAAGATTATTGTTTGCTATAGGTAGAAGTTATGTCCTTGGAAAAAGAAAAACCAGCGAGAATAAACTCTCGTTGGTTTCCATAATATCTTTTTTAGTCTGCTTCATGATACAGCTTTTTAGCCTTTTCAATATCATAGTATCGGTCAAACTCTTCTTTGGAGTTGACGATATGTTTTTGACTGTCAATAGAAAGTTCTGAGGGAATGGTTACAGCTTCATATACATTCACTGTGGCCGGCATAAATAAGCTATAGACGGTGGCCTCACGCTCAAATTGCACCGCGCTATTTTTAGAATTTAAAATAAATACAGTCGTATTTCCTTTTTCTAAGAGCTTATGGGGCTTTGAACTCTTCTCAAACTGAGTCTGTTCCAAAAAAGCTTTATCTATTGAGAACTCCCCGCCAACAGAAACAGTTTTAATACCATTAGCTTTATCATCCCAAGATGTTGATATTGTTACTCCCAACTTTCTGTTAAAGTCATGAGCTAGAATTTCATTTTCTTCAATCTTCTTATTGCGCAAATTAAGAAAAAGTGGTTTAGTATTTTGATAATTCTTTAAATCCCTGTATCTGAATCTTTAAATACTCTTGTCCTTTCCAAGTATAAATATCCCCTAGCTCTGCTGGTATATAATCCACATTGTAATCTTCTACCACCTTGTAAAGATCCAACTCCGTCTCCTCCTCAAGCTTCATGCCCTTAACTTGGTAAATACTCAAAGTCCAGTAAGCTCCATCAATTGGCCGCTCCTGTAAATAATAAGGAGTATCTTTAATTTCATATTCTGACGCAATATATATCGAGAACCTACACGAGTATTTTGTACAAATCCGTAACTCCCAAACTCTTCCATTTTTTTGTCTTCGTCCGGAGTCGTTGAAGTCCAATGGACAATAGCGCCCGCACCATCCGCAATCATTTCATAATCATCAATCTTTGCTTTACCCGTATACTTATGGAATTGTCCGTAATATTGTTTATTGCAGTAGAGGTAGAGAGTCCAAGACAGTAAAGATAAACCTGCTAATACTAGCAGTGTAATAAGACTCTTTGTTTTGCTCCATTTCATAATTAAGCTCCTATTTTTGCAAATTTATCGGCTAAGTAATTAGGCAACTTCTCCACTTTCATTCCTCTCCTCCTTCTCCACAACAAACTCTCTAACCAAGCGGTAGATAACTGCAAAGATAGGCGTGAAGAAAATCATGCCGACCAAGCCAAAAAGGTTGCCCCCAATCAGGGCGGCGGCTAGGGTAAAGAGAGTTGGGAGACCGACGGACTGGCCGACCACGCGCGGATAGATGACATTGCCCTCAATCAGCTGCACTCCCTGAAAGACTGCGATTGAAAGAAGGGCTTTCCAAGGGCTATCGGTAAAGATAAAGATAGCTCCCAGAGCACAAGCTGAGAAAGGCCCGATGTAGGGAATGAAAGAGAGCACTCCGGCCAAAACTCCTGTCAAGGCCGCATAAGGCAGGCCTGTCAGAGAGTAGGCAATAAAGACTAAAATCCCAACAATGACGGCCTCTATCATCTGCCCCATCAGAAACTTATCATAGGTCTCAACAATGACAGAACCGACATAGGATAGGCGTTTCACAGCCTTCTCAGGAAGCAGGACCTGCAAGAGACGGCTAGTAATTGTCTGCAAATGCTCCTTGCTGCTCAAGAAAGCAAACATGAGAAAGATAGACATGATGACAGAGAAGAAATTGCCAAAGATGGCAGAGATATTGCCTGTCAGGCTGCCTAGAAGAGAGATGGCTCGGTTGACAATGTCGCTGTTTTGCAGCTGCTTGGTCAAATCTTTCAACTGGCTAGAGGAAAGCAAACCAGACTGCTGCAGCCACTTAGCTACCTGAGGCGCTACCTTGCCGATTGTTTCGCTCAGCTGATTGACCGCTGTGGTCAAAGTCGGCACGACGATGGAGACAATCCCCGTCATAATGAGAACTAAAATCAGCACCTCTAAAACTAAGGCCAGGCTGCGCTGCAACTTCTGAGGGACTCGGCATTTTTCTAGAAGGTCTTCCAGCTTTTTCATCGGGACATTAAAGATAAAGGCTAGAACTCCACCCAATATAATGGGTGAAAAAACCGAAGTCAGACTCTGCAGGCCAGACCAGATGTTCCCGATATAGAGAACCAGGGCCAGAGCGATCGCCGCAAAGACGATGAGTTTATAGGATTCATTTATTTTTTTCATAAGGCTTCCTTTTAAGGTTTTGTCATTTCCTTATTTTATCATAATTTTCGAGGGCTTTCGAGCAGAAGGAAGCATGGGTTAGTCAGCTTTGTCATCGCTCTTGAATTTGGGTACATCTTGAAGATAAAAAATCCCCGATATGATAGCTAGAACGCCGGCCAAGTTCCCCAAAAATGGAATGATTCCTGCAAGAAAGGCGAAAAAGAGAAGCTTATGGCTCATCTTATTGACTCTTGGCTCTTCACTATAATGAGCCATTCCAGCCAGGGAAAGACAAAGAAACAGCAAGCTGATCAGTATGATCAGGACGCCCCAGTCAGACTTTTCGACCATTTTGGGAACTAAAGCAACTATTTCCCAGTGCCATCTCTGAGAAGAAGCGTAAAGGATGATGAGGCCTCCTAAAATTCCAGTAATTCCATTTACCAATAACAATTTCTTTGACTTCATAGAAATCTCATTCTTTCTTTTTTAAACATAGTATACCTAGCCACTTTCTAATCTGTCAACCATTATAAAAGAATGATTGTCACATCCGATAAATCCGTTTTCATTCAAATTATCTTATGATAAAATAACTTTATGCACAAGAAAACAATTATTGATTTTAAGCAGTTGGGCCAACGCCTGATTTTTACGAATCCCATCAAGGAGCTAAAGACTCGCCGCCTTGACCAAGTGGAGGAACTTTTGACAGAGATTGAGGGTTGGCAGGAGAAAGGATACTATGCTGTCGGCTATGTCAGCTATGAAGCAGCGCCAGCCTTCGAGGAAAAATTCCAAGTTCATTCGGCTCCGCTCCAGAAAGAATACCTCCTCTACTTTACTATCCACGATAAGGCCGAGCAGGCTTCCATTCCCTTGACCTATGAGGAAGTGGAAATGCCAGCAGCTTGGCAGGGGCTGACTTCTGAGCAAGAATACCAGAAGGCTATCGAGACTATTCATCATCATATCCGCCAGGGCGATACCTATCAGGTCAACTACACGGTGCAGCTGTGCGCGGAGCTCAATCCTGAGGATAGCCTGGCTATTTACAACAGGCTGGTCGTTGAGCAAAATGCAGCCTACAATGCCTATGTAGAGCATGACGAGACTGCCATCTTGTCCATCAGTCCCGAGCTCTTTTTCGAGGAGCACCGAGGTCAACTGACAACTCGTCCGATGAAAGGAACTACCAATCGGGGACTGACCTTAGAGCAGGATAGAGAGCAGGCTGCATGGCTGGCCCAGGATGCTAAAAACCGAGCAGAAAATATGATGATTGTCGATTTACTCCGCAATGACATGAACCGTATTTCTCAAACAGGCAGCGAGCGGGTTGAGCGTCTCTGCAGCGTCGAGCAATACTCTACAGTCTGGCAGATGACCTCTACCATCAAAAGCCAGCTGCAGGAGGGAATCGGACTGGCAGAGCTTTTCAAGGCGCTCTTTCCTTGCGGATCCATCACAGGCGCCCCTAAAATTTCGACCATGGCTATCATCAAGGCGACAGAAAAAGCTGCCCGCGGGGTCTACTGCGGTACAGTCGGTATCTGTCTACCAGACCAGAGACGGATTTTTAACGTCGCCATCCGCACCATTCAGCTGGAGGGAAGAAAAGCCATCTATGGTGTTGGCGGCGGAATCACTTGGGACAGCACCTGGAAATCTGAATACATCGAAACCCAGCAAAAATCTGCCGTCCTCTATCGAAAGAATCCGCGATTCGACCTGATTTCTACGGGAAAAGTGACAAATAGAAAGTTAACCTGGCAAGAGCAGCACCTGCAAAGACTGACAGAAGCAGCCGGCTACTTCGCCTATCCTTTTGACCAAGACAAACTGAAGCAAGAGCTAGAAGAAACCTGCACTCAGCTAGACAAAGAAAAAGATTATAGGCTACGTATAGCTCTTAAAAAAGACGGCAGTATTGAGCTAGAAACGACTCCTCTACTGCCACTGACGGATACTTTCAGAAAGGCAAAATTGGTCAAGCAAACAGCCAATCTAGCCCAGCCTTTTACCTATTTCAAAACCAGCCATCGGCCACATCTGACCTTGGAGCAGCAAGAACAGATTTACTACAATGCCCAAGGCCAGCTACTGGAAACTTCTATCGGCAATCTGCTACTGGAGCTAAACGGCAAACTCTACACGCCTCCAGCTGAACTAGGCCTGCTCAAGGGCATCTACCGTCAGCAGTTATTAGATAAGGGTCGAGCTACTGAGAAGATTCTGACTCTGGCTGATCTGGCTCAAGCGAAGAAAATCTACGCCTGCAATGCAGTCAGAGGGCTGTACGAGCTGGAGATTGAGGATTAAGAGTTCCACAATTTGCCACTTGCTTTTAATCCTCACCAAAAACTTTAGAAATATTTGAGAAATTCTTTATAAATATTTGAAAGTTTGGCGCTATACTAATTAATAAGAAGAGGAGTTTTCTCTCCTAGTATCATGAAAAGGAGACTTGACATGGAAAATGTTTTGGTTTTACAGCAAGTCAGCAAAAAATTCGGCCGGCAGTACGCTCTGACCGATGTGAGTCTGACGATAAAAAAAGGAGATATTTATGGTTTGATTGGCAAGAACGGGGCCGGAAAGACCACTCTGATCAAGGTCATCACCCAGCTTTTGGAAGCAAGCAGTGGCAATGTCTCCCTCTTTGGCTCTCAAAACTATCAAGAATGGACGCAAAGTCTCAAGCGGGTCGGTTCTGTCATCGAAACGCCAGTCGCTCACAACCACCTGACAGCCTATGAAAATCTCAGCTACTACTGCAAGCTCCGCCATATTCCCCATGCAGATAAGGTCATCCGTGAAACCTTGGAATACGTGGACTTGACGGATACCGGCAAGAAGAAATTCCGCGATTTCTCACTCGGGATGAAACAGCGGCTGGGTCTGGCTATTGCGCTTCTTACTAGACCTGACCTGATGATACTGGACGAGCCTATCAATGGCCTGGATCCAGTCGGCATCAAGGAATTCCGCCAGCTGGTACAGCGGCTAAACGAAGAGTTGGGCATGACCTTTATCATCTCCAGCCATATCCTGTCTGAACTCTACTTAGTGGGGATCCGGTTCGGCATTATCGAGGAAGGACGGCTGATTCGCGAGATTTCCAAGGCGGAGTTTGAAGAACAGAGCGAAGACTATATCGTGCTTAAACGTCGCAGTTGGAAGAAGCCAGCCGGCTGATTCACGACCAGCTCATGCATCGTATCAAGGTGGTCAATGCTTCTGACGAGATTCATATCTTCACCCATTCGCATGAGATTAGCAAGATTGTCAAGGAACTTGCGGTTGCAGATATACCAGTGCAGGAGATTTACTATGCACGACAAAACCTAGAAAACTTCTTTACAGACTTGGTCGAATGAAAAAGGGAGGCTTATCATGATGGATTTCATTCGAGCCGATTTTTACCGGCTCATGCGCTCAAAAGGCTTTTGGATTACTGAGTTTTTATTATTCTGTGCGATTATCTCAACAACCTTCTTCCATGCAAATATTCATTTTGGAGCAAATATCTCCAGCAATGCGGCTGCTAGTCAATCTCTAGGAAAATTAACCGGCCTTCAAGCTCTGGACTATTTTGCAGGCAATACAGACAGTCTACTCTTTTTCACCATCATTGGTCTCAGTATGGTCCTTGGAGTAGATCTGTCTCGGAAACTGTATAAAAACTGCCTGAGCTACGGCATCTCTAAGCTCAGCTATTATTTTTCTAAATTCTTTGTTTGCGTTAGCATCGCAGCCTTTCACTTCCTGATGATTTTATCTATCTCCTTTGTGACCGCTAGTCTGTCCAACGGAATTGGCAGCGCCCCCAGCTCTTTTTTGCCTCAGTTGGGAGCTGCTCTCTTCATTCAATTTCTCAGCACGGTTGCATGGATTGCCATCATTTCTTTTATACTCTATGCCAGCCACTCGATTGTATCTAGCTTTCTGACCTATTTCCTTGGCGGTACCTTACTGACTATTCCCCTCATCTTTTACCCTGATAATGAATGGTTGCTCTATCTGACCCTGCGCTTTAACACAAATATGGCAGCAGATGGCGGAGCTGTTATCAAGGCTATCCTGACAGTGGTAACGGTCACCCTAGTCTTTCTGATTAGCGGGCTGATGGTTTTCAAAAAGAAAAATTTATAAAAAGCAGGAACAATCTTAATCATTCAGAGGAGATTTCATGTTACATACTATTCAGGCGGAACTCTACCAGCTTGTCCGCTCCAAACCTTTTTGGCTAATAGAAGGGCTGCTCTTTTTTCTCATTTTCATCAGCTCTCTTGGTGAACGCAACTTTAATTTTTATATCTCTACATCTTCTGATCCAGAAGAAATAGTCATCCAAGGTTGGACAGGATTTGAAGCTCTCGGGCAGCTTGCTAAAGACTTCCTGCCCTTTGTCATGATTACTGTCCTTGTGCTCATCATCTTTCTGTTAGGTCGTGACCTGACTAGAAAACTGTACAACAATATATTAGCTAGCGGGATTTCTCGTAAAGAATTTTACCTATCCAAAATAGCTGTTCTTATCACAATTATCATCTTGCAAATGGCGGCAGCCTTTGCTGTAGCCTTTATCTTTGGGAGCCTCTTCCACGGACTTGGGACTATGCCAAAGAACTTTTTCTGGAGCTTCTCCTTGTCTTTCTTTCGCTCCTTTCTCTTTATTATGACCTGCAGTTCCGTAGTTAGCTGTCTCCTCTATCTGACCCGCTCCACCCTAGCCAGCTATCTCGGCTTTTTCGCCCTGATTATGCTTCAGTCTAGCCTCGTCATCGTTTTCCCTCAGATAAATTCTGAACTATTCTTATTCCTTATCCTAGCTGGTTCTCTCTTAGGTGGTTACCAAGCTTTTCAGCACAGGGACTTATAAATTTAAGCAGTCAGCCCTTTGGCTGCTTTTTTATTGCTTTTGGATTGATTCTGCATTTCTTTAGAAATATTTTAGAATTTCTTGAGAAATATTTGAAGTCTAGCTTGTATACTAAAATCAAACCTAAGAAAGCGAGAATATACCATGCAAACTGTTTTAGAAGTAAAGAAAGTTACCAAACAATATGGCCAGCAATACGCCCTTGATCATGTGAGCCTTTCAATCCAGAAAGGCGATATTTATGGACTGATTGGCAAGAATGGGGCTGGCAAAACCACTCTTCTCAAGACCATTAGCCGGCTCATTCATGCCAACAGCGGAACCGTATCTGTTTTGGGCTCTCAGAACCAACAGGAATGGACAAAAGCCCTCGGCTATACTGGATCTGTCATCGAATCCCCTGTAGCTCATGCCCACATGTCGGCCTATGAAAATCTGCGCTACTACTGTACCGATCGGGGCATTCCAAATGCTGACAAAGTCATCAAAGAAACCCTGCAATATGTCGGCCTGACCGATACTGGAAAGAAGAAATTCCGTAATTTCTCTCTGGGGATGAAACAGCGGTTGGGCATTGCCATTGCCATTTTGGGGCGTCCCGACTTGCTCATCCTGGACGAGCCCATTAATGGTTTAGATCCAGTTGGGATTCAGGAATTTAGAGAAATGGTCAAGCGCCTCAATCAAGAATTAGGCATCACCATCATCATTTCCAGCCATATCCTGTCCGAGCTTTATCTAGTAGCAACTCGCTTTGGCTTTATCAATCAAGGGCATTTCATCAAGGAGCTGTCTAAGGAAGAATTTGACCGAGAAAGCGGCGACTATATCATCCTCAAAACGGATAATATCAAGCAAGCTGCTCATTTAGTGCAAGACAAGCTAGGCTACCAGCTCAGACCGACCAACAAGGAAGATGAGCTGCATATTTCCGGTAAGGTACAAGAAATTCGCAAGATTGCCAAGGAACTAGTCCTAGCCGACATCCCAATCGGGGAAATCTACTACGCCCACAAAGACTTAGAAAAATACTTTACAGACTTAATCAACCAACAAGGAGGAAACACTCATGTTTAATAGTATCAAGGCGGATTACTACCGTCTCTTCCGCTCCGTAGGATTCTGGGGAGTGCAGGCTTTCTGCATCTTTGGAATTCTCCTCGGCATTTTCACTTCCAAAGTTGTCAGTTCCGACAACGGTATCTTTTTTGCCATAGATGTCGTCTCCTACAACAGCGGCATGCTCTTTATTGCCTGCAATGTCATGACTAGCTTGCTTCTCGGTGTTGATCTCAATGACAAACTTTATCACAATAACCTGACTACAGGCAAGACTCGGACCCAGTATTACTTCTCTAAATCACTGACTATCGGTAGCTTACTTCCTATGCAGTTCATACTACTCTACATTTTTGGTATTGTCATCGAATTTGTCCGAACCGGTGGTAATATGGGAACCCTGCCAGCTAATTTCTGGGGACAATTCGCAATACTCTTTGTCATGCAGGTCATCTGTACCTATGCTTGGTACTGCATTACCAGCTTTGTCCTCTACTTGACTCGAAACTATAGTGTCGTCTTTATCACCTATATCATGACCTACATCTTACTCGGCCTCCCTAGTCAATGGTTGATGCCAATAATGAATGGTTCAAGGCTATCAAGATGGAGTTCGTCTATGGAGACGCTTCAATACCAGGTGTCATCACCAAAACAGCTATCTTTGCTCTCAGTCTGATCACGGTCTTTAGCTTAGCAGGACTGGCTACACTGAAGAAGAGAGATTTGTAAAATAAAAACTCAGCTAATCACTAAATTAGCTGAGTTTTTTTGAGCGGATTTTAATTGGATGATGAGCGGATTTCACTCCTTCTGGTCTAGAACCGCTTTATCGGCTTTCTTTCACTGCTTCCAATCTTGCTTTTTCAAGAACAGACTAATGCAGACTCCTAGGATAAGGTAGAAAGTGACAAAGGTAAGACTGGCTGCCAGACTGGTCGGATATGGAAAGATCTTGCCCAGAGGAAAAAGAATATTAGATAGAAATCCAAGGGGAACAAAGAGCAAGAATAAAATCAAGGCCAGCTTAACCTGAAAAGAAGGTCTTACCTCGGATAGATTGCGGCCTGTTCCCCACACCAGCAGCCCTACTCCCTGAACAATCAGCACCGGCGTTAGCAAGATACTAATCTTGAGAAAATCAGCTAGGATAATGGAGAGGATGATGCCCAGACCGATAAAGCCAAGAGAGAGCTGATAGCAAATATTGCTGGCTATTCTCCTGTGCTTGATTGACTGCTCTTCCTCTTTCTGTACTACAGGCTCCATTCCCTTAAGCAGATAGTCTGTGGTCACCTCAAAATAGTCACTCATGGAAATGATCTTATCCAAATCAGGCATACTCTGCTCGCTCTCCCACTTGGAAACGGCCTGTCTAGACACACCGAGTTGGTCGGCTAGCCCCTCCTGAGAAATGCCCCGCACTTTTCGCAGGTACTGGATTCTGTCTGATAGATTCATGGATTGTTTTACCTATTCTTTCTTATTTTTTATACTTTCTTTCATTGACACTTATTATAGCACAAGACGGAGAGACTGCAAAGTCTGATTGTCACCTCTTCATAAAATGCTAGACTTCTTCTTTAGATGGAAGAGCTTTTTCCTCCCTATCCGTCCGATACCAGAGATAGATACTATAAAGTGTCAGGAGAATCACACCTCCAAAGTAAAAGAAGGGATTGACTTGAGAGAAATCCAATTGATTGTTAGCTTGAGCTATCCCAACAAAAGTCGGGATGAGGGTGTTGGAGAGCGCATGAAAGATGTTACAAGCAAGGGCAGACTGGGTCTTCTTATAAAGTGCAGCAAGCCAGAAAGAGAGAAAGATACTGAAAATGATAAAAACTGAGAAAAGATCCTGGCTTCGATCATAAAAGCGATCGTAAAACCAGAGAGGAATATGCCAGATGGCCCAAATAATACCGGTCATCAAGGTAGAGACAAAGAAAGAAAACTTTTTCTCCAAGGCCGGCTGTAGAAAGCCGCGCCAGCCAAATTCTTCAATCCCGCCCGATAGGACAATACAATAGATAAAAAACCAAGGAAAGCTTACTAAAGCGCCGTCTACCAGCTTGCCGCCAGAAGCTAGGGCATAGAAGGCAGTCAGACCGCCACCATAGATTAGCAAGTAGAGCCAGGTCTCTTTCTTGCCTGAAAAGAGATAGGAGCAAATGGCCTTGAAGCCTTTCTTTTTCAGTACAATCAGACTGGCCAGCATAGGCCCAAACATAGCAATACCATTTAGAATAGCTTCAAGAGCTAGATAGGCTGTAGGTGGATTGTCTGGCCAAAGGTTTTTGAGGATAATGTCCAGCAGCCAGAATCCCCATGTCCAGCCGAAGTTCCAAGCCAGGAACGGCAAAATTAGTTTTGGTTGTGGTTTGATAGTTGTTTCTGTATTCATGAGAATACCTCCTTATAATATAATTAAACTCAAGTTTTTGATTCAAATCTTCAAAGACAGCGACTCGTTCATTCCGAAATCAAAAACTTGGTTTCTGCTTTCAGATTAACAAAAAAGCCAGTTGCCTTTCTAGCGACTGGACTTGGAATAAAGAAAAAATCTAGTTGCTTTTTGAGTGATTGAACTTGGAATCATTGTCAACTTTCAGTTGCAAGTCAGTTATATCAAGGGTTTAGAGCAGTTGGCTGATTTTTCACTTTGACTGTTAAAATGACCTCGCTAATATGACTTGCTTTTCAAATCACAAAACAAAAAGGCATCTTTATCATGCCTTTCTTCGACTTAATCTAAAAATAAACCTCCGCCAATTCAAAAATTAGCTGAGGTTTTTTGAGCGGATTTTGAGGCTAGCTAATAGAGCTTAGCCTTTCTTGTTTTGATTTTTTAAGTCTTTTTTACAATGTCACAACTAGTTCAAACCAGTCGTCCTCTGCTTTCATTGTCAAGTCCCCGCCTAGGATTTCGACTAACTGCTGGGTGATGTAGAGCCCCAGCCCTGAAGACTCCTCGCTGCTGGATAGATTTTCTGAGTAAAAGCGATTGGTCAGCTTATCCAGATATTGGATAGGCTGCTGGACGATATTTTTGACGGTAAAGATACAATGCTCGCCCTCTTTTTTCAGAGAAATGCTGGCAGCCTTACGGCCGTGCTTTGAGGACATTGCTTATCATATTTTGGACAATGCGCTCTAGAATTTCTGGGTCTGTCTCTAACTCTAGACCTTCAGCCAGCTCTACCTGCAGGTCAATCTGGGCTTTCTGAAAGGCATCATAATAGGTAAAAAGCTGCTGGGTTACCAGCTGGGATATATCTGTCGGCTGGACATTGGCCCGAATGGCTCCCTCCATCAGCCGGCGGTACTCCATCAAGGCTTCCAGCCGTTTGGATACCATTCCCAGACTATCTGCAATTTTGATTAGCTGCTGACTTTCCTGACTATCATCCTTCAGCAGCTGCTGGGTATAGCCGCTGGCAATGGTCAGAGGGGTGCGGATATCATGGGCGATATTACTGATAGCCATATCCAGCGTCTTCTTTTCCTGCTGGACGACAAAGGTCGTCTTATCTAGCTCCCTAAAGAGCAGCTCTGCTTCCTCTGTCAGCTCCAAAATACTAGGGTGCATGAGCAGCAGGAGCCAGACGATTCTGGCTCCCTGTCTGCCGCTTCAGACGAATCTGCTGTGCCACATCCTTGACCGCCAGATGATAGCGTATGAAACCAATGGCCAGAAACAGACTGATAAGGGCAAATAAAATGACTAACACCAACATATCAGTCCTCCTTGAGCCGGACACCCAGACCCCAAACAGTCTCTATGTATTCCTCTGTCGGGTCCAACTGAGCCAGTTTCTTACGTAGATTGCTGAGGTGGGTATTCAAGGTATTATCCCCAGGCAGATAGCTCTCTTCCCAGACCTGCTCAAAGAGCTCTTCCTTGGTGTAGATCTTCTTGGGATGACGGAGCAAGAGCTGGAGGATATGATATTCTTTCTTGCTCAGACGGACGCTTTTCTCACCACAGACCGCCTCAAAGGTAGCCTTGAGCAGACGGATATTTTTAAAGGACTGGCCTTCTTCTTCGCCAGTCAAAGCCTGCTGGCTGCGCAGCTGCACGGTGATACGGGCAAAAACCTCATCCAGATTGAAGGGTTTGACAATATAATCATTAGCACCATTCAGCAGATACTGGCTAACCAGCGCTTTCTCCCCAAGGGCTGTCAGCATAACCACTGGCACTGTAGCATTGCTGCTGCGAATTTCCCTCAACACTTCATCGCCATTCTTCCCCGGCAGCATGATGTCCAGAAGGACCAAATCAATCTCCTCCCGCTCAAACAGCGAAATGCCCTCCGTCCCCGAATAGGCGGAATAAACCGTGTGTTCCTTCTGAAAAAGATCTTTTAGAATTTTATGAATATCACTATTGTCTTCGATGAGTAAAATATGAGCCATAAACACTCGCCTCCAGAAATTTCCTATCACTAGTGTAGCAAGGATAAGAGGCTAAGTCAATAAAAGATGGACTATTCGAAAAACTTTAGAAATATTTTAGAATTACTTGAAGGATATTTGAGAATCGAACTTTAAAATAGAAAGAAATAAGAAATGTATGTGCTATAAAAAGGAGGCTCAGAATGTTTAAAATTTTTTGCAAAAATCATTTTTAGAAGTATTACTTTCGCCCTTGAGGGCTAAGGAAAAAGGAGACTCGCATGAAGAAAATCATTTATTCTAACTCTTCTAACGATTATAACTCTAGGACTCTTCCAGCCAGCTACTGCATCGGCTGAGGAGTCTCAAAAGCTGCCATCTGGTATCGAACGTGACCAGATCAGCCAGAAAAATCCAAGACTATGTCAAGGAACATGAAAAAAACAACAGCTGGCATGGCAAACTGCTAGTCTTTGACAAGAATGGTACCATTTATCAAGGCAACTTTGGATACATGGATAAGGAAAAAGGCATCAAGGCCGATGATGATAGCGTCTTTTGAATGGGGCTCCGTGACTAAAGTGACCATCTGGGATCTCTGTCATGCAGCTCTGGGAGCAAGGTAAGATTAACCTAGAAGAAGACATCCGCACCTATCTGCCAGAGGGCTTTCTCAAAGAAATCTCCGTTACGATAAGCCTATCACCATGCTGGATCTGATGAACCATCAGGCAGGATTTCGATGAGACTACCTTCTACATGCGAAGTGACAAAAGTATCGAAGAAATCCTTAAAGAACAACAACCTATCCAGTCTTTTGAACCCGGTACAGTCACAGCTTATTCAAATTACGGTGCTGGCTTGGCTGCTCTGATTGTCGAGCGGATCTCTGGTCAGACTTTTGTCGACTATGCCCATGAGCATATTTTCCAACCACTGGGCATGGATAAAACGGCTATTTTGCCGGATCTATCAGACAATTCCTACGTTCAGAAAAAGCGTCAAGAAACCAAAGGGTTACGACACTAAAGGAAACTTGCTGAGCAAGGACCATTTCATCACTAGCATCTATCCTACCGGAGCGGCTACTGGCACCTTTGAAAGACTTGGAGAAGTTCGCCCAAGCCCTGCTGACTCGCAAGACGCTCTTTGATCGCCCAGAGACCTGGAACACCCTCTATACTGCCAGTTCCACCTACCCTGACACGGATATCATCCGCAATGCTCATGGCTTTTGGGCCAACGAATACGGTACTACTGTGTTGGGCCACGGCGGAAATACAGCTGGCGCTACTTCACGGATAATGTTGGACTTGGAACACGGTATCGGCTATGTCGTCATGACCAATCAAGGTGCAGAGCAAAATTATAATTTCCAAATGCCAGAGCTCGTCTTTGGACCGCGCAAAACAGCCAGTAAGGAAACCAAAGAGCAGTTCAGTCCAGGCTATTATCGCACTCTGCGTAACTTTAATCAAGGGCCCTCTAGCTATCTTTAAAATGATTCCAGCCTCCGCAGACTACTTACAGGAACCATCTGACGATCAGCGATTGCCAAACAACTTCTGGACCATCTATCAGAGCCAAGGCAAGACCCTTATCGCAGTGGCTGTCGCAGACTATGAGAAAGTCTCTGACTTTGATTTCTTTAAAGACTATGTTGTTCTAGGCTTGGCCGGACTTGGTATCATCTACTCCCTCGGCCTGCTCATCATCAGCCCGCTTCTAGGAGTCTATCGGCTTATCTTTCGCAAGAAACAAGACCAGCCAGACCGCACTTGGAAGGTCTGGAACCTCCTAACAGCTGTTGGTATTTTGGCTGTTCCAATCAATCTCTTTCTGCTATTCATGTCAGCAACTTCAGGAGATTTCAGCGAGATCGCTCAGTGGCGCTACATGCTCTTTGCTGCTTGGGACTCCTGCTAACCGCAGCCGCTCTGTTACCTCTCTTCAGAAAGTTCAGAGAAACGCTCAGCAAAGGCCGCCTCTTCCTAACATCCGTGACCAGCCTATCTGCCTTAGCAGTGGCCGCTAATATCCTCTATTGGTCTCTATATCAGTGGTGGGTATTCTAATATGAAAGGAGCCAGCTATGAAAAAAACATTTTCCCTAATCCTTTTAACTTTTCTGACTATAGGACTCTTTCGGCCAATTACCGCACTGGCTGAAGAGCAGAAACTCCCATCTGGTATCGAACGTGACCAGATTGGCCAGAAAATCCAAGACTATGTCAAGGAGCATGAAAAGACGACTGCCGCTATGGAAACGGCAGTCTTTGACAAGGATAGCACCATTTACCAAGGCAACTTCGGTTATATGGATAAAGAAAAAGGCATCAAAGCTGACAACAGTAGCGTCTTTGATTGGGGCTCTGTGACCAAGCTGACCGTCTGGATAGCTGTCATGCAACTCTGGGAACAAGGAAAGATTGACCTAGAGGCAGATATCAAGACCTATCTGCCAGAGAATTTTCTTAAGAATCTGCACTTCGACAAAGCTATCACGATGCTGGATCTCATGAATCATCAGACGGGATTTGATGAATCTCTGTCTTACACAAAAGGTGATAAGAATATAGAGGAAAATCTACGCATGCTCCAGCCTGTCCAGTCCTTTGAACCTGGAACAGTAACCTCTTATTCCAACTATGGTGCTGGGCTCGCTTCTCTGATTGTCGAGCGGATTTCCGGCCAGACCTTTGCTGACTATACCCACGAGCATATCTTCCAGCCGCTTGGCATGGACAAGACAGCTCTCCTACCGGACTTATCTGATAATCCCTATGTCCAGAAAAAACGCCAAGAGTCTAAGGCCTATGATACAAAGGGAAATTCACTAGGGACAGCTTTTTATGAATATGGTCTCTACTCAATTGGCCAAGCAGCCGGTACCTTGGAGGATTTACAGAAATTTGCTCAGGCTCTGCTGGGGCGCAAGGCTCTCTTTGAACGTCCAGAAACTTGGAATACCCTCTACAATCCCACTTCGACTTATCCAGGTACAAACATAGCCCGTAATGCCCACGGTTTTTGGATCAACGAATACGGAGTCAGCATCATTGGCCACGGCGGCAATACTGATGGTTTCAGCTCCCGGCTTATGCTAGACTTGGAAAGTGGCATTGGCTACATAGTCATGACCAATCAAAGCATGGAAGAGAATTACAACTACCAAATGCCCGAACTGGTTTTCGGAAGACGCAAAACAGCTGACGAAGAGACTCAAAAGCAGTTTAAACCAGGCTACTACCGTTCTCCGCGCACCTATCTCCATGGTCCCTTGTCCTTTCTAAGACTCATGATGCCCTCAATAGAGAAGATTGACAATCCTGCTCAGAACCGAATCTTGAGTACCAATTTTTGGACCATCTATAAGAGCAAGGGAAAGGTTACAATCCCCGTCGCCGTGGTGGACTATGAGAAAATCTCTGCTTTCGACTTCTATAAGGACTATATCATCTTAGGTTTAGGCATCCTTGGAATTGTCTATAGTTTTGGAACGCTCATTATCAACCTTTTATTAGGAGTTTATCGCTTGATTTCCCGAAAAACGGTTGAGCCCACAGACCGCACTTGGAAGGTCTGGAATCTGCTGACTTCTCTTGGTATTCTGGCTGTTCCCCTAAACCTACTAATGATTATGATACCTTTGATGTCAGATGACCTCGATTCTCTAGCTCCCTGGCGCTACATGCTCTTTGCTGCCTTGGGACTCCTGCTAACCGCTGCTGCTCTGCTGCCGCTCTTCAGAAAATCCAGAGAAAAGTTCAGCAAAGGCCGCCTCTTCCTGACGGCCATGACTAGTCTATCTGCTTTGGCAGTGGTCGCTAATATCCTTTACTGGTCTCTTTACCAGTGGTGGGTACTTTGATAAATGAGGTGTTGTTATGTTCAAACTGATTTCTGCTTGGTTAAAAATCTGGATTCCCATTCTCTTTGCTATGGGAATCGGTATTCTCTTATATCTTATCACAAATTGGACCACACTAGATGCTGGAAGCAGATTTGTCGCTATAATCTATGTCATGCTCCCTTTACACTGTCTAGAGGAATGGAGATTTCCTGGCGGTTTTCATTATAACTACAACATGCTTCGGCGCTCTCGAAAGCCCGATCGCTATCCTATGAATCAATTTTCTGATATGCTGACTATTATGTTAGCTGAATTAATTGGTATTGTCTGTCTTTTCTACGGTGTCAATCAGATCATTGTCATCTGGAATCTTATCTTTTGCTTTTTTGAAATGATTGGCCACCTGATTTTTGGGTTCAGTATGTACCGACGTTTTCGAACAGTAGGAAAAAGAACCATTTATAACCCAGGTTTTGCGACAGCGGTTGTCTTTACGCTTCATGCTCTCTACTATGTTCTGAGCCAGTATCCTACAAATCTCCCCGGTTTGCCAATAATCATTTTAGCCATTATCAGTGGAATAGTTCTTGTAAGTAGTGTCGTTCTTATCCCTGAGCAACTGTTCAAATCAAAAGAGACCCCTTATCCTTTTGATAGCAATCGTTATTATGAAAAATATATCGCAAGAGAAAAAAACTGAATTCCCTTTCCCATTTCATAATCTTCTTCAAAAAAATTCTATGAGACGTCGAAGGCATAACTGAGTGACTAATACTCACCGAAAAATCGAAAAAGTAGCCTAGTTCTATTCTGCTATTTTTAAGTTTGGACTTGCAGCCAATCAGACATATCTAATGTTTGTTAGAGAACTACTGAAAGATTGCAGGGTTCAAGCATTAACTGGTACTTCTATGGTGGGGTTGCATTCTTCTTATTAGTTACAGTAAATTGCCAATCAGTATGACAGCTCTTTTTATCACTTTTACCTGATTAAACTTCTATTCGCTTTTTAGTGTAAATCACGATACGACCGCTTGTAGTAATGGTTATAAATAAAAGTATGCGAATCTAAAAATATGATGAACAGAAAGGAATCTCTATGTTAAAAATAATCTTTATATTTATCCTTAAAACAATCACTTGGCTGGTAGGACTCTTAGCTCTGGCCTTATTGGCTATCTTTCTCTATAACCGCTTTCAAATAGCTCAGGAAAGCAAACTCATTGAGAAGCCGATTGGCCAACTGGTCGAGGTAGAGGGTAAGAAGCTCAATGTCTACACTGCTGGCAAGGGCAAGAAGACCTTGGTTTTCCTAGCAGGTCTGGCCACCAATGCTCCGGTTCTGGATTTCAAGGCTCTTTATTCCAAGCTGGAGGACGATTATCGCATCGTCGTGGTAGAACGTCTAGGCTATGGTTACAGCGATGATGGGAACGATGACCGCTCATTGGATAGACAGGTAGAGCAGACCCGTAAAGCCCTCAAAGCTGCTAAGATATCCGGTCCTTATGTTTTGGTTCCGCATTCGATTGCCGGTTTAGAAACGATTCACTGGGCCAATCATTACCCAGAAGAAGTAGAAGCTATTATCGGGCTAGATATGACCATGCCTCATAGGGAGGTGTCCGACCATATGGACCTGCTTTTTCAGACTTTCCAGCTAGGGGGAATGCTAGGCTTGGCTCGCCTACCGATTTTCTTTGATGAAAATAGCAGCCCAGCCATAAAGTCTGGAGCTCTCAATGATCAGGAAAAAGCTATCTTTAAAGCCTTGTTCCACCGGCGGTCAATCACCCAGGCGGTCATGAACGAAGTCAAGGATCGGAAGAAAAATGTTGAAACGATTAACAAAGAACCCGTGCCGCAGATTCCGACTCTTATCTTTGCAGCTGTCCAAAAAGGCGGAGAAGCTCCCAAGCTGGAAAAAAAGAGTTTGTCGCGCAGAATGCCCAAAGCCAAACTTGTAACATTAGAAGCTCCCACTATATCCATGACGAAAAAGCCAAAGAAATCGCCCAGCAAATAAAAGAATTCTTGAAATAATGAATCTTGAAAAGTATTTAAAATTCAGTTAGACTAAAATTCCTATAAAAACATACATACTTGAAAAAAGCTGAGACATTCATATCTCAGCCTTTTTTCCTATTTCTACAGATGCTCCGTTAGTCGCGATGACTTCCTTGTACCAGTCAAAGGATTTTCTTTCTTGGAACGTTTGAGTGTTCCCTTACCTTCATTGTCCCGATCCACATAGATAAATCCGTAGCGCTTCTTCATCTCGCCAGTGCCGGCTGATACTAGATCAATACAGCCCCAGGTCGTGTAGCCCCACAGAACCACGCCGTCCTCATTGATGGCTTCTCGCATGGCCTTGACATGGGCCGCCAAGTAGTCAATCCGGTAATCATCAGCCACATAGCCATTTTCATCCGGAGTATCCACTGCACCCAGACCATTTTCCACGATAAACATGAGGCCTTTTGATAGCGATCCCAGATGGTATTAAGCGTAATGCGCAAGCCCAGCGGATCAATCTGCCAGCCCCACTCAGAAGCTTCCAAATAAGGGTTCTTGAGAGAAGCAAAGATATTGCCCTCCGTCAGCTCATTGACCTTAGGATCGCCCGAAGCTACTCGGCTAGAGTAGTATGAGAAGGAAATGAAGTCCACCGTATGCTTCTTGAGTAGTTGCAGGTCTTCTTCTGTCATGTTGACAGTGATGCCCTCGCGCTCCCAAGCTTTCTTAGCATAGTTAGGATATTCACCACGCGCCTGCACGTCGATGAAGAAATAGTTTTTCCTGTCTTCCTCCATACTAGCCCATACATCGCGTGGATGGCAGGTGTTAGGATAATTTTGCCCTGCCGCCAGCATACAGCCGACCTTATTTTCCGGATCAATCTCATGAGCCAGCTTGGTAGCAATGGCTGACGCGACCAGCTCATGATGGGCCGCTTGATACTTGACCTGCTCTTCATTTTCGCCTTCTTCAAAGCAGAGCCCTGCCCCCATAAATGGTGCATGGAGGATCATGTTAATTTCATTGAAGGTCAGCCAGTACTTGACCAATCCCTTGTAGCGGGTAAAGAGAGTGCGGCAGAGACGCTCGTAAAATTCCAGCATGCGACGATTTCGCCAACCACCATATTGCTCAATCAAGTGCATGGGACAGTCAAAGTGAGTAATGGTCACCAAGGGCTCAATACCGTACTTGTGGCATTCCTTAAAGAGGTCTTCGTAAAATTTCAGGCCAGCTTCATTGGGCTCCAGCTCATCCCCCTTAGGGAAAATCCGGCTCCAAGCAATGGACAGACGGTCCGCACCAATCGGCACCACATCTACATTGGCCAGCCCGCGACCATCCGCATCATAAGCGCCCTCACACTGGTTGGCAGCTGTCGCTCCGCCCCACAAAAAACCATCCGGAAAAGTCAGTTTTTCGGTCATCTTTTTGCCTCCTTAGTAAGATAAAAGATTTTCTATACTATAGTATAACAAAGTAAAAATCTAAAAAAACTTATAACATAATGTCGAATAATAATATTATTCTATGACCGATTGATTTCACAGCTGAAATAACAAACCCTCAATCTGGCATTTCTCTTCAGACCAGTGATAGATTTTCCTTATCAGTGCGATAAAAAATACATATTACTAAAGGTCTGTTATCTATGCTAAACTAGGAACATCAAGTGTTTAAGGAGTGAGAGCCGTGAACTGGGACGTCGTCAGTGATTACTATCCCCTCTATCAAGAGGCCTTTCTTTTAACCATGTTCATAGCCTTTTGGGGAATTTTGGGATCAATTGCTGTCGGATTCTTAGTCAGTCTGATTCGCTTTTACAAGATTCCAATTTTGAAGTCGCTAGCAACCGCCTATATCGAGTTTTCCCGCAATACGCCGCTGTTGCTGCAGCTTTTCTTTCTCTACTTTGGCCTGCCTCGTGTTGGACTCGTTCTATCCTCTGAGGCTTGTGCGACGATTGGGCTAATCTTTCTGGGTGGTTCCTATATGGCTGAGTCTTTCCGAAGCGGCCTCGAAGCAGTCAGCCAAACACAGAGGGAGGTCGGACTCTCTATCGGCCTACGACCAGTACAAGTCTTCTACTATGTCATCCTGCCTCAGGCTGCAGCTATTGCCCTGCCTTCCTTTAGTGCCAATGTCATCTTTTTAATCAAGGAAACCTCAGTATTTTCAGCTGTTGCCTTGGCAGACCTAATGTTTGTAGCTAAGGACTTGATTGGCCTTTACTACGAGACAGATACAGCTCTGCTCATGTTGGTCATCGCTTATCTGATTATTTTGCTGCCAATTTCACTTGGCTTTAGCTGCATAGAAAGGAGGCTGCGGCGTGCAGGATTCGGGCATTCAAGTTCTCTTTCAGGGGAATAATTTCTTACGTATCTTACAAGGGCTGGGCGTTACCATTGGTATTTCTATCCTCTCGGTCATCATCTCCCCTCATCTTGGGGACTATTTTTGGCATCATTATGACCTCGCACTCAAAAGTCGTGCGCTTTCTGTCCAGAGCCTATCTAGAGTTTATCCGCGTCATGCCCCAGCTGGTTCTGCTCTTTCTGGTTTACTTTGGCCTAGCCAGAAATTTCGACATCAATATCTCTGGTGAGCTTTCAGCCATCATCGTCTTCTCTCTTTGGGGAACGGCGGAGATGGGAGACTTGGTACGAGGGGCCATTACTTCCCTGCCCAAGCATCAGTTTGAGAGTGGTCAGGCACTGGGACTGTCGCAGCGCCAACTCTATGTCTACATTATCATCCCACAGGTACTGCGTCGGCTTTTGCCGCAGGCGATTAATCTAATCACGCGGATGATTAAGACAACCTCACTCATCGTCCTTATCGGAGTCATTGAGGTTGTCAAGGTCGGCCAGCAGATCATTGACAGCAATCGTCTGTCTATCCCTTCTGCTGCTTTTTGGATTTATGGCTGCATTCTGCTGCTTTACTTCGCAGTCTGCTTTCCTATTTCTAAGCTGTCCTCTTATTTGGAAACCATCTGGAAGGAGTAACGAACATCATGTCGGAAATCATTTTAGAATTACGGGACATTCGCAAGTCTTTCGGCAGCAATGCCATCCTTAAAGGCCTGTCTCTCTCTGTCCAAAAAGGAGAGGTTGTGGTCATCCTAGGATCATCTGGCTGCGGAAAGTCGACCCTGCTTCGCTGCATCAACGGTCTTGAAAGCATCCAGTCTGGTGATATTTTGCTGGATGGCCAATCCATCCTCAGTCAGAAAAAGGACTTCCATCTTGTTCGTCAGAAGATTGGCATGGTCTTTCAAAGCTATGAGCTCTTCCCCCATCTGGATGTCCTGCAAAATCTGATTCTTGGTCCCATAAAGGCTCAGGGGCGTAAGAAGGACGAGGTCATTAAGGAAGCTGAAAGCCTGCTGGAACGAGTCGGCCTGGCGGATAAAAAGCACAGTTTTGCTCGCCAACTGTCTGGCGGCCAAAAGCAGCGGGTGGCGATCGTCCGTTCGCTCCTCATGCACCCAGAAATCATCCTTTTTGATGAAGTAACTGCTTCGCTAGATCCCGAAATGGTCCGCGAAGTGCTAGAGCTCATTAATGACCTAGCCGAGGAAGGCCGGACCATGTTGATTGTGACCCACGAAATGCAGTTCGCCCGCGCCATTGCCGATCGGATCATCTTCATGGACCAAGGTGGTATCCTCGAGGAAAATACCGCCCAGCAGTTCTTCAGCCAACCCAAAACCCAGCGAGCCCAGGAATTTCTCAATGTCTTTGACTTCAGCCATCTAGGCTGACAGTTATGTCTACCCCACCACTTATGTGGCTGCTCTTTGGTATCTCTGTGTTTTCTTCACATTCTCTTATCTTATAAAGGAGTCTCTTATGAAATTATCTAAAACAATCTTTGCTTTAACAACCCTTACTCTGGCTTTCTTCCTTGTCGCTTGCGGCAGTTCCAGCAAGAAAGATGCTGGTAACAAAGACGCAGCTTCCAGCAAAACAGTCAAGGCCCGCAGCCTTGAGGAAATTAAAAAGAGCGGTAAGCTTCGTATCGCGGTTTTCAGTGACAAGAAACCGTTCGGCTATGTAGATAACAACGGAAAATATCAAGGCTATGACATTTATCTGGGCGACCAGCTAGCCAAAGATTTGGGTGTTAAGCCAGAGTATGTGCCTGTAGATGCTGCCAACCGGGCCGAATACTTAATCTCCAACAAGGTTGATATTACCCTAGCAAACTTCACTGTTACAGACGAGCGGAAAAAACAAGTTGACTTCGCCCTGCCCTACATGAAGGTATCTCTCGGAGTTGTATCACCAAAAGGTTCAGTTATCACTAAGCCTGAGCAGTTGGAAGGTAAGACCCTAATCATCACCAAGGGAACCACGGCTGAAACCTACTTTGAAAAGAACTATCCGAATATCAAGCTGCAAAAGTATGATCAGTACAGCGATGCTTACCAAGCCCTGCTGGACGGCCGCGGCGACGCCTTTTCTACGGACAATACTGAAGTCCTAGCTTGGGCGCTGGAAAACAAAGGCTTTGAAGTTGGCATCACTTCGCTAGGTGATCCAGATACCATTGCCCCAGCTGTGCAGAAAGGCAATACCGAGCTACTCAACTACATCAACGACGAAATCAAGAAACTCGGCAAAGAAAACTTCTTCCACAAGGCCTATGAAGAAACTCTCCACCCAACATACGGCGAAGCTGCTAAGGCTGACGACCTAGTTGTTGAAGGCGGGGAAGTTAAATAAACCTGCTGATATAGAGCAAGAAGTTGGAAAAACTCAATTTCTATCCGAAATATAAGAATAGTTCATATAAAAACGCATAAAATCAACACTTTTGTAATCAGTTGATTTTA
>BNJU01005579.1_pt1 | contig 111596 bp, 166 predicted proteins | sample 8539281 | NCBI WGS metagenome assembly BNJU01 (sample SAMD00202456, study PRJDB9452) | human saliva metagenome | isolation source: human saliva | place: Japan
TTTTTCCAACCTTTATAACGACGTTCACGTTTTTTTCTTCATCGTTATCTGGGTGAAGGTACGTTCTACACGCGCTTTGTCGTGAAGTTCGTCTAAATCTTTCCAGAAACCAACCGCAAGACCGGCAAGGTAAGCTGCACCAAGTGCAGTCACTTCTTTCACCACTGGACGTTCTACGTTCACATCTAAAATATCCGCTTGGAACTGCATTAAGAAGTTATTGTTGGTTGCGCCGCCATCGACACGTAAATATTGTAAACGTTGGCCTGAGTCAGATTGCATTGCTTCTAATACATCACGAGTTTGGTAAGCAATAGATTCAAGGGTTGCGCGTACAATATGGTTACGGTTAGAACCACGAGAAAGACCGAAAAATTGCACCGCGTGCATACGGATCCCAATATGGTGCACCTAAACCAGTGAAGGCTGGAACAACGTACACGCCATTGCTGTCAGGGACTTTTTGTGCGAAGTATTCGGAATCGTGGCTGTCATGAACGATTTTGAGTTCATCACGTAACCATTGGATTGAAGCGCCAGCGATAAAGACAGAACCTTCAAGTGCGTATTCAGGTTCGCCTTTAGCGTTACACGCGATGGTGGTTAATAGACCATTTTTAGAGGTAATAGCTTTATCACCGGTGTGAAGCAACATAAAGCAGCCTGTACCATAGGTATTTTTCGCTTGGCCTGCGCGTGTGCATAGATGGCCGTAAAGTGCCGCTTGTTGGTCACCCGCGATACCCTGCAACTGGAATACGTACACCGCCTTTACCCCCGATGTTGGTTTGGCCATACACTTCGGAAGAATTACGCACTTCAGGCAGCATAGAGCGTGGAATATTTAATAATTCCAACATTTTGTCATCCCATTTTTTCGTATGGATGTTAAATAACATGGTACGGGATGCGTTGGTGTAATCCGTTACGTGAACACGGCCTTGGGTTAATTTCCATACAAGCCAGGTATCTACGGTACCAAATAGAAGCTCGCCACGTTCCGCTTTTTCGCGTGCACCTTCTACATTGTCTAAAATCCATTTCACTTTTGTACCGGAGAAATAGGGGTCCACCACTAACCCCGTGGTGTTGCGGATATAGTCTTCGTGACCATCCGCTTTAAGTTTGTCTGTAATATCTGCGGTACGACGACATTGCCACATAATCGCGTTATAAACCGGTGTGCCGGTTGCTTTTTCCCACACAATGGTGGTTTCACGTTGGTTAGTAATACCAATTGCCGCAATTTCATCTGAGGTAATGCCTGCTTTTGCAACCACTTCGTTTAATGTTGAACTTTGTGTTGCCCAAATTTCCATTGGATTATGTTCCACCCAGCCTGCGCGTGGATAAATTTGTGTAAATTCACGTTGGGCGATTTCGACAACATTCGCATTGTGATCTAATAATACTGCACGAGAGCTTGTGGTACCTTGGTCCAAAGCGATGATGTATTTTTTGTCTGTCATGGTTCTATTCCTTAGAGTGCTTGGCACTCTCATTAAATGAATGAAGAAATTTTGAGCTTAAACGAACAAATTGCGAGCCTAACTTAATTGAATTCGAACTTAATTGGAATAAGCAATGTTTGGTTTTGTGATAGGTATCACAGATTTTTTTATTAAAATATGTAAACGATTGCGTTAACGCACAAAATAATGTGATCTTTGTCGCATTTTTAGAAAAGAGATCGGATTTCATCTATTGAATTAATTGGTTAAAACTAGATAATGAGGCCACTCACTTTGAGTATCTCAATATTTGATCAAACAACGAAACGAAATTGCAAAAGCAAGATTTCTTTAATGAAATCATTAAGTTAATCATTATTTGGAGATTCTCTTATGAATGCCTATTTTGCAGAATTTTTTGGCACGGCACTCTTAATCCTGTTAGGTAACGGTGTGGTGGCTAACGTATGTTTAAATAAAACGAAAGGGCAAAGTTCTGGTTGGATTGTGATTACTACCGCGTGGGCATTTGCGGTGTATGTGGCCGTTGTTGTGACAGGCCCTTACAGTGGGGCGCACTTAAATCCAGCGGTAACACTTGGTGTGGCAATGAAAGGTGCATTTGCTTGGGAACTGGTACCAGGCTACATCGCAGCACAAGTTGTGGGGGGCATGGTAGGTGCGTTGTTGGTTTACATTATGTATAAAGATCACTTTGCAGCCACCGAAGAAGAGGGTTTAAAACGCGCTTGTTTCTGTACTGAACCTGCAATTCGTAACTATCCAATCAACTTAGTGAACGAAATTGTTGGTACCTTCGTGCTTGTTTTCGTGATTTTCTATCTTGCAGGGGCAAACATCACTTTACCTGGCACAGCAGAAAGCACGCCAATTGGTTTAGGCTCTATCGGGGCATTACCAGTAGCGATTTTAGTTTGGGCAATTGGTTTGAGCTTAGGTGGAACAACCGGTTATGCGATCAACCCAGCTCGAGATCTTGGTCCGCGCTTTAACCTTAGGTCTTTTCCTTGGTGGTACATTAAAAACTAAAGCTGACTGGGGATACAGTTGGGTTCCGGTTGTAGGGCCATTTATCGGGGCGGCTTTAGCAGCAGTATTCTATAACGCCATTATGTAATTTATTCAAATAGAAAGAGCGGTCAAAATTCATGATGTTTTTTGACCGCTCTTTTTATATTTAGAGTTTGATTAAATACAATAATCTTCGAATTCCATTGGCATTTTAGCTTGCAATAAGAATTGTTTGGTGCGTTCTTGCTGTGGATGACTGAAGAATTCAGCCGCGGTATTTTGTTCAACGACCTGACCATTTTCCATGAGAATCACGCGATCTGCCACATCTTTGGCAAAATTCAATTCATGGGTGACGATAATCATTGTCCAACCTTCTTGTGCGAGCATTTTGAGTGCCTGTAACACTTCACCGACAAGTTCTGGGTCGAGAGCAGAAGTAGGGCTCATCTAACAAGATAATATCGGGTTTAACGGCTAAAGCACGGGCGATCCCGACACGTTGCTGTTGACCACCAGAAAGTTGAGAGGGATATAAATCCGCTTTCGCTTTTAAACCAACTTTTTCCAATAATGCTAAGGCTTTTTCACGCGCAATCTCTTTCGGTTGTTTTTGCACAACTACCATGCCTTCCATCACATTTTCGAGTGCAGTGCGATGGGGAAAGAGATTGTATTGTTGGAATACCATTGAAGAACGACGACGCAATTTTAGTTCATCGGCTTTGCTGATCTTCTTGCTGAAATCAATGGTTAAGCTTCCATCGGTAAATGCTAATACACCTTTTTCTGGGCGTTCGAGCAAATTTAAACAGCGTAAAAAAGTCGTCTTGCCTGAACCTGATGGACCCAGAATGGCAACCACTTCACCTTTATTAATTTCAAAATCAATGCCTTTTAATACATGGTGGCCATTAAAACTTTTCTGAATATTCGTGACTTTTAACATAAACCAGTCCTTATAAATGGCGAGAAAGGCGTTTTTTTCTAAACGGGTTTGTCCCCATCGACAGCACAAAAACAGAATACCCAATAAATGAGAGCTGCTTCACTATAAATTAAAAATAAATTCGTAGTTTTTCAGCTGTGATGTTTTTGCGCCACACGAAATAATTCCGCAATCCAAACGAGTGATGCCAGAGACGTATCTTTCACTGTGCTAATGAAAGGTATTTGATAGCGAAGGGACGGAAATACGTAAAGCTTGCGGCATAATGGTACGCACGAAAGCTTGTGTGTAATTCATGCCTATCGCATAAGAGGCTTCCCATTGACCTTTAGGAATCGCAAGAATGGAGGCCCTCACCGTTTCTGCTGCATAAGCACCAATGTTAATGGAGAACGCAATAATCGCGGTTGGGAAAAGGTTCAAGCTTGATGCCAACTTCAGGTAAACCGTAGAAAATAATGAAGATCTGCACCAACATTGGGCGTGCCACGAATAATTGAAATATAAGTGCGGCAAATGCCCAGCAGAATTTTGGTCATTAAATTGGGATGTGGCAATGTGCAAATCACAGCTACGATAACCGCAATGAATAAACCGCAAAAGAAGGAAATGACCGCAAGGGGGATCGTATATAAAATTGCCCCTTCCATCATAGGCTAAAAACGAGCTGATTACATAATCAGCTCGTTCTGCGGTCATAAATGGAAGGCTGGCTAACCAATTATTGAGTAATGTCATCGCCAAACCATTTGATTGAAAGTTTGTTTTAACGTTCCGTCTTTGCGTAGTTCTTCAAGTGCTTGGTTCACTTTTTGCAATAAGCGGTTCTTCACCTTTCAAGAAAGCAAAAACCGGTTGGGATTTTTTTATCACTTTCTACAGCAATTTTTTTAAGCCTGAGTTAGGTTGTTTTTTTGAAGTAATCTAATACTGCAAGCTTATCGTTTACTGTTGCATCAACACGACCTTGTTTTACCGCTTCAAGGTTTTTGCGCCAAGCTATCAACGGTCACGATAATTGCACCATTATCACGTGCGTCTTTGCTCCAGTTACTGGTTGCAGATTGTGCAGATTTTTTACCTTTTAAATCAGGGAATGATTTAATGCTATCGTTATCGGCTTTCGTCACGATTACGCCAGCAGAGTAGTTATAAGGTGCACTGTAATCATATTTTTTTAAACGTTCTGGGCTTGGATTGGTTTGGTTCGCAATAACATCAAAGCGTTTTGCGTTCAAACCTGCATACATGCCGTCCCAAGCGGTTTCTTTAAATTCGACTTTCCAACCTAATTTTTTTGTGCAACTTTTTTTCGATAATTTCCACATCGAAAACCGGTTAACTTGCCATCTTTGTCATGGAAAGTAAATGGTGCGTAAGTACCCTCAGTACCGACTAATAAGGTTTTAGTTTGTTCAACGCGATCAGCAATTTCCCCGGCGTTAGCAAAAGTAGAAAGGGCTAATCCTGCCGCTAAAAAGTGCGGTGCTAAAAAAAATGATTTTTTTCATAAGTATTCCTTTTTTAGATAAATAACGAAAGTGAAAATGAATTATAAGAAGCGAAAAAGAAAAGAAAAGTATTATTTATTTATGAATTATTTCCTTTAGTTATATCAAATAAAATTTGTTTAATTAATAAACAAAAAGGTCTGTAAAAACAGACCTTAGATAAAATGAATTCAATCAATCGATTAAGCTTCAATACCTTCGAATAACGCCGTACTTAAATAACGTTCTGATGCAGAAGGTAGGATTGCAACGATTAATTTATCTTGGAATTCTGGTAGTTTTGCTAAGCGGTCAGCCGCTGCCACTGCCGCACCTGAAGAAATACCCGCAAGAATACCTTCTTCAGCCATTAAGCGACGAGCGGTCGCAATTGCCGTATCGCTATCTACAGTTTCCACGCGATCAATTAATGATAAATCTAAGTTTTTTTCGGAATGAAGCCCGCACCGATACCTTGAATTTTGTGTGGACCTGGTTTCACTTCTTGACCAGCAAGGGTTTGGCTAATAACAGGTGATTCAGTTGGTTCAACCGCCACAGAGGTAATTTTTTTACCGTGATCTAATTTGATCGCACGAGAAATACCGGTAATTGTACCACCGGTACCCACACCAGCAACCACAACATCAACTTTACCTTCAGTATCTTTCCAGATTTCTTCACCAGTAGTTTGACGGTGAATGTCCGGGTTAGCCGGGTTTTTCAAATTGTTTTAGCATCACATAATGATTTGGGTTAGACGCCACTATTTCTTCTGCTTTTAGCGATCGCACCTTTCATCCCTTTTGAGCCTTCAGTGAGCACGAGATTCACGCCTAAACCACGTAATAAACGTTTACGTTCAAGACTCATGGTTTCAGGCATGGTTAAGGTGATTTTTGTAACCGCGTGCTGCTGCTACATAAGCTAAAGCAATACCGGTGTTACCGCTGGTTGCATCTACAATTTCTTTACCCTGCTGTTAAAATGCCGTCTTTTTTTCTGCTTGCCAAATCATATTGGCACCAATACGGCATTTCACGCTGAAAGCTTAGGGTTACGACCTTCAATTTTTACGACAACGTTACCATTGTGTCCGAAGTGTTTTTAAACGAACTAATGGCGTATTACCGATTGAGTATGAGTTATCTGCATAAATTGTCATTTTACTGTCCTTTTTATATTGTTGAATTAATTGATGCAGTAGTTATAACATCGGCTTTTTATATAAAAAAATAGTTAATAGCTATATTTTTATAACTAAATGCTATTTATTCACGATGCTATTTCCTGAAGGCTTAATTTCCGTACTCGTAGAACGTGTCACAATTTGTGTTGAACCTGAAGTGCGGTCAAAATTCATATCAAATTTTAATTGTGAGCGATAATTTTTCGACCCACATTACGGTTGCACCACAGACCGCCACAGGAATAATCACTAAAGTTCACGATCGGCAATGCGGTACAAAGGGTAATTAATGCCCCGAATGTCAGGCTTTGAGAACGTCTTTCGCCCTAACGCATTTTTTTCATAATGCCAAAAGAAATTTTATGGTTATCAAACGGGTAGTCACAGTACTGAATCGCCATCATCCAACAGGTAAATAAGAATGTCAGCACTGGAATAATGGTTTGCCCAATAACTGGGATAAAACTCAATAAGAACAAGCCCACAAATTTCGGTAAGCTGTACCATAGTTTTTTTGCCATTCACGATTTAGCATACGCGGCACATCTTTCATAATTTCAGCAAAACCATCATCATTAACGGCTTCACCAGTCAGCATTTTTTTCGACTTTTTTTCTGCCAATAATCCATTAAACGGTGCGGCAATAAAAGCCTGAAAGTGTCGTAAAGGCAAAATAGAAAAAAATAAGAGAATTGAGCCAATAGACAGCACGAGCAAAATCACACTTAAAAAAAGCTTAACCAATCAGGAATAAAGCTCATTACCCAGTCGATCATTGTGGAGATTTGAGAAACAAATAACCAAAAATAAGCCTGTAAGCAGGACGATATTCAGTAGAATTGGCATAATCACAAAACGTCGGAGACCTTTTTGCGTAATGAAATGCCAACCCATCACGAAATGATTGAAAGCAGATTTTTATTTCATTTTGATCGATCATCATTGTTCCTTTAAATTGAAAAAGTAAAAAAATACAAAACGTCACAGAAAGACAATATTTTTTTGAGGAAAAATTCCATCTCATCCCTTTTAATATCTTGTTTGCTTTTCTATTTTTTTCACCTGTCGAAATGTGATAGGATCAGCAAAAAAATCATTGCGTTAAGGAGCAACAAGCATGGACTTAAATACCATTTTGATCATTTCTAGGGGTGATTGCTTTAATTGCCTTAGTGGTACACGGATTATGGTCAAATCGTCGTGAGAAATCAAAAATATTTTAAAAAGTGCGAATACATTTAACCGCACTTCTAAAAAGTGGTGAGGTCAATTCTTTTTTTCGCAAGCCGCTGATCCTAATGCGGATATTCGTTTAACACATCGTGCTCAAGCGGCACAGCCTGTACAACAAAATGTTCAACCTAAAGTGACACCTCAGGCGGCAAGCCAACAACAATTAAATTTTTGATGAGCAACATGCTCAAGTTGATGCGCGTCAAATAGAAAAAAAGCGTGGATGATATTAAAAATCTCCTTACCAAATCAGCCAGTTTATGAGATGAATACGGCGCAACCTGCTCCTGCGCCACAGCCTGAACCTGTGGTTTATCCTGAAACGAATGTACAACCGAAAACCACGTGTGGCAGAGATGACAATCGAAGAATTAGAAGCTCAAAGCAATGATTTTTGACGGTGTGAATTCTTCTTCGCCTGAATTGCGTGAGCAGTTAGCCGAGATGTCATTAAACCCACTCAAGAACCTCACTCACGAGAATGTGCATTTTAACTATCACGAACCGGTAGAAGTTGAAAAACCAAAACAAACCACCGGTTTTGTTCAACTTTATGTGATTTCAAATCAAAATCGTGAATTCTATGGTCCGCAATTATCTCAATCTTTAGAAAACTTGGGATTCATTTTTTGGCGAGCGTCAAATGTATCACCGCCACTTTGATTTAAGTGTGGCAAGCCCAGTGTTATTTAGTGTGGCAAACATTGAACAGCCCGGTACGTTTGATTATTACAATATGGCAGAGTTTTCAACCATGGGTGTAGTGCTCTTTATGCAGCTACCATCACCAGGTAATAATTTGGCAAATTTACGCATGATGATTCGCGCAGCGAAAACCATCGCAGAAGATTTAGGTGGTGTGGTGTTGACCGATCAACAAGAAATTTTTGATGATGTAGCTGAGCAAGATTATTTATCTCGCATCGCATAAAACGCACGAAAAAATAACCGCACTTTGGGCGAGCCGATGGTTCGCCCATTTTAATTCAATGAGTAAACCGTTAGAGAACATTATGAGCCTTCAGCAACAAATTGATACATTACGTCATGATCTTCGTCGTTATGAATATGAATATCACGTATTGGATAACCCAACCATTCCGGATGCGGAATATGACCGTTTATTTCATCAACTTAAAGCCTTAGAAGCCGCTCATCCGGAACTCATTACGGCTGATTCACCTACTCAACGCGTAGGCGCTAAACCACTGTCAGGCTTTGCACAAATTCGTCATGAAATTCCAATGCTGTCTTTGGATAATGCCTTTTCCGACGAAGAGTTTTATGCATTCGTAAAGCGCATTGAAGATCGTCTTATTCGTTTGCCTGAACCGCTTACTTTCTGCTGTGAACCTAAGTTAGATGGTTTAGCGGTGAGTATTTTGTATGTGAATGGCGTACTGACTCAAGCTGCAACCCGTGGTGATGGGACGACAGGGGAAGATATTACTGCCAATATTCGCACGATTCGAAATATTCCGTTGCAGCTTTTAATGGACAATCCACCCGCACGTTTAGAGGTGCGCGGTGAAGTATTTATGCCACACGCAGGCTTTGAGCGTTTAAATCAACTGGCGTTAGAGAAAGGTGAGAAAACTTTTGCTAACCCGCGTAATGCTGCAGCGGGATCGTTGCGCCAGCTCGATCCGAAAATTACGAGTAAACGTCCATTGGTCTTGAATGCTTATAGTATTGGTATTGCTGAAGGGGTAGATTTACCGAATACACATTATGATCGTTTGCAATGGTTGAAGTCTATTGGGATTCCAGTAAACCCAGAAATCCGTTTATGTAACGGCACAGATGAAGTGTTGGATTTTTATCGTGATATTCAAAATAAACGCAGCTCTCTTGGCTACGATATTGATGGCACCGTGCTGAAAATCAATGATATTGCGTTACAAGAGAAATTAGGTTTTATCTCCAAAGCACCGCGTTGGGCGATTGCTTATAAATTCCCTGCACAAGAAGAATTAACTCGCTTAAATGACGTGGAATTCCAAGTAGGCAGAACGGGGGCAATTACTCCAGTAGCCAAATTAGAGCCTGTATTTGTGGCTGGGGTAACAGTAAGTAATGCTACATTACATAACGGCGATGAAATTGAACGCTTGGATATTGCGATTGGCGATACAGTGGTCATTCGCCGTGCGGGAGATGTGATCCCTCAAATTATCGGTGTATTGCACGAACGTCGTCCAGCGGATGCGAGACCGATTAGTTTTCCCTAAAACTTGTCCTGTATGTGATTCGGCCATTGTTCGTATTGAAGGCGAAGCGGTAGCACGTTGTACGGGCGGTTTGTTCTGTGCCGCACAGCGTAAAGAAGCGCTTAAACACTTTGTTTCTCGCAAAGCCATGGATATTGATGGCGTAGGGGGGAAATTAATCGAGCAGTTGGTGGATCGTGAATTAGTTCATACGCCAGCCGATTTATTCAAGTTAGATTTAACTACGCTAACCCGTTTGGAAAGAATGGGCACAAAATCAGCTGAAAATGCCTTAGCGAGCCTTTGAAAAAAAGCAAAAAAATACGACGTTGGCTCGTTTTATTTTTTTGCTTTAGGGATTCGTGAAGTGGGTGAAGCAACGGCATTGAATTTAGCAAATCATTTCAAAACCCTAGAAGCTTTGCAAAATGCAGATTTAGAAGCCTTACAGCAAGTGCCTGATGTGGGCGAAGTAGTGGCAAATCGTATTTTGGCGTTTTGGCACGAACCACATAATGTGGCGGTAGTGAATGATTTAATCGCTCAAGGCGTACATTGGGAAACCGTGGAAACCAAAGAAGTGACAGAAAACCGCTTTAAAGGCAAAACGGTTGTATTAACCGGAACCTTAACTCAAATGGGACGTAATGAAGCTAAAGCGTTATTACAAGATATGGGCGCGAAAGTGAGCGGCTCTGTTTCAGCAAAAACAGATTTTGTGATTGCCGGTGATGCGGCGGGTTCTAAGCTCACAAAAGCACAAGAATTAGGTGTTACCGTTCTAACGGAAGAAGAATTTTTGGCTCAGATTTAACCGTCTCAATCGAAAAAAAAACTAAAAAAATGACCGCACTTCATCTCATCTCAAGATTAAGTGCGGTTTAACTTTTCTTCTTAATAAACGATAGCGGACATTTTAAGCTCTTAATTTACTGGCTCCACGTTCCAGTTGTTTTGCCAAGCATTCTTTTGAAGCAATAATCTGTTTACCAAAACGTTTATATAAACGTTGTTTTAATTTTGCCAACCCTTTCACTTTAGCACTTTTTTCTGCCCCAAATAACTGCTTAATATGGAGTGTCACCTGACCAATCTCTTGTAAGGCTATACCTGTTTTGGCTTTTAATTCGTTTAATTGGAACGTGATTTTTTCCTGTACATGCTGTTCCAATCGTTGCGTTAATTCTGTCGTATCGGCGGTTTCATTTTGACACAACTGTTCAAATTCGGCGATTTCTGTACTGAAATCTAGCTGTAACCCTTGTTCCAGTTCAATTAATACTGCCGTGCCGTATTCCAATTGTGATGTTAATTGCTGTTGGCTTTGAACTAATTGATTTTGAATGGCTTCACTTTGCTCAATACATTCATTTAATGACTGTTTCATTTCTGTTTGTTGCTGCATGGCAGAGGCTTTTATTGAATCAATTCGTTGTTGAATTTGCTGCATAAGATCTGACATTGTTTGTACGTTTTCCATTTTTCTTCTCCTTTGGGATTTTTTTAACCGCACTTAAGAAAAGTGCGGTCATTTTTGTTACTTATTTTTTTGATGATTTGTTTTCACATCCACTTCTGTTTTATTCCATTCTTTATCGACTTTACCGATAATTTGAATGTTATCTTTGAGGTGCTATCGTTTCACCATTCCATGCTTTTTTTGCTGACTTCAATTTGAATTTCTTTTCCACTTGCGTCTTTAAATAAGAAATCCTTTTTTACCAATTTGTTTTTACAATTTGTCCGTCTAAACGAACTGGAGTGTCATCATTGGCATTTAATGCATCATCAACGGTTTTTTACAATAACACTTTCATCGACAAAACCTTGTTGGAGTGTTGTGCTTGTGACCATCATTAAATCCTTGTGCTATTGCGGTGTTATATACGGCAACAGAAGATAATGCGATAGCTGCAACAGTAAGTAATTTTTTTCATAGTTTGTTCTCCTAAATAAGATAATCATAAAAGTAAGTTGAAAGCTTTTGCTTTCAGATGTATTAAATCATTCAAATCTTAATCTTTTTCTTAAGTGATTAACATTTTTTTCAGATTTATTTATCGATTGGATTGTTTGCCTTTCGATGAGTGTATTTAAACAAGAGAATCTTAAGGAAAGATTAAGAGAGGTAAAAAAAATGAAAAATTTTTTTGAAAATAAAAAAATAGGGCGTTTAAGCCCTACTTTTATGAGAAAAATGCCTTGGAAATCTACCGCACTTTAGCCTGCTACTGCAGGTAAATAACCTGCTTGAATTAAGAATGGTACGATCATAATGATTACGCCAATTACTAAGGCTATCACTAAGGTTACGTTTCCACCGATTACACGATAAGGCAGATTTGGATTCGCTTGACGTGTTTTCCATGCTAGTCCAATAGGTAAAATTAAGCAATAGAATGCACAGAGTAAACCCGCATAGCTTAATGCGGCAATAAAGCCTTCAGGATAATACAAGGCGAATGCAAGTGGTGGAGTAAATGCTGCAACAGTCAGTGTTAAACGGTTGTGTGGCAATTTGTAACGTTTAAATAAATCGCCTAAACCTTCAAATACCCCTAGCATCACACCTAGGAAAGAAGTAATTAATGCAAGTGCAGAGAACACACGTACGATTTCACCCATAATGTGGGAGTTCGTGATTTGACGTGTTGCATTGACTAAGCCGTTAAGGGTTGGATCCGCTTGTAATACTTGTATGAATTCATTTTGGCTTAATACACCGTGAGTCGCTAATTGCCATATCAAATAAGCGATCAGTGGAATGGCTGTACCAATTAAAATCGCTTTACGGAATTGAGTGACACTACCATCTAAATAGCTATTTACGCTACCCATGATGATGTGGAAGCCAAAAGAGGTAAAGAAAATTGGTGCCGCAGAGATCACGAAAGCATAATTTAAAGGTAAGGCCATCAGGTTATCGACAGATACTTTTGGTAACATCATGAACAACACAAAAGCAAAGGCAATTAATTTACCGATGAACAGAATACGGGTGGCACCATCAACGCCTCTTGTACCTACAACCACAAAGGCACCGAGTACGACGGTAAATAAAATGATTGAAAGTTCGGAGGAGAGACTTTCAAAGCCAAAAGCCGTTGGTAAACCAGATAATAATGAACCGCCTCCGGTGATGTAGGCCGCAGAAAGGGCGTAAAGTAAAATGAGCAAGCTAAAAGTCGCTAAGACACGCCCAGTGATACCAAAGTATTTTTCAGCGAGAGTCGCTACGCCATCATTCAGGCGATCAGCTGTTTGATACACTTCAACAAAAAAAGCAAACCGCTGTAAACTAAAAAGTGCCCATAAGCCGACTAATAAGAAAACGGTATAACCAAAACCAATACCGGCAGAGGTTAATGGCATCGCGAGCATCCCAGCTCCGATGGTCGTGCCTGCAATGATTAAGGCACTGCCGAATGTTTTGTTCTTTAGCATAAAAATTGTCCTCCGAGTATAAAAATTGAAAAATGAGGTTAAAGCTGACCGCACTTTTTCTTTGTAATGATAGCGGCAAACCGAAAGATAAGAGTCATTTCCACCAATTTGGATTTGTTCCCCTTCCTTAATGACTTCACCTTGTTCATTTAAACGTAAAACGAAATTGGCTTTACGCCCACAATAACAGATTGTTTTTAATTCTTCTAGTTGATCTGCCCAAGCAAGTAAATACTTACTGCCTTCAAATAGTTCTGCTTGGAAGTCGGTACGCAAGCCATAGCAAAGCACTGGAATTTTTCAGTTTATCTACAACATCACTTAATTGATATACTTGTTGTTTCGTTAAAAAAACTGGGCTTCATCAACTAAAAACACAATGAATTTTTTTCTTGTTGTAAACGTTGACTCACTTCGGCAAAAAGGTCACTGGTTGACGTAAATAAATTTGCCTCTTCATGAATACCAATACGTGATGTGACTTTGCCTGATCCAAAACGGTCATCAATCGCTGCCGTATAAACCATGGTGTTCATATTTGCGTTCACGATAGTTATAGGAAGACTGTAACAATGTGGTTGATTTACCCGCATTCATCGTAGAGTAGTAAAAAAATAGAGTTTTGCCATTATTTAATCACCCATTTCCAGAAATGATAGGCAATGAAATCCTGCAACAGGTGGACAGGCTGCTAGCATAAAGGTCCCGTAAGTGGCACCGCCTCCCAACCATTTTTTTCCTGCTTCAGCTAAGAGCGTCAACAATATCACTGCTTGGCGTGGTAAAAATCCATGCACCAATAATCGCGAGCACTAAAAAAACAAGCGATTCCGGCTGCACGCATGGCTCTTACTTTAATCATATTTTTCCATATTTTTTTCCTTAAATTGCTGGGAGTTCGGTCATCGCCCAACGAGGTTTTGACATCAATGGCGAGATCGCTATGCTGACCTTGTTTTTAAGCGTAAAAAGCCCGTATAGGCAATCATGGCACCGTTATCGGTACAAAATTGAGGTTGCGGATAAAATACTTCACCACCAAGATTCTTTCATCATCGTGCCAAAGGGTTTCACGTAATTTTTTTATTTGCACTCACCCCGCCAGCAATCACTAAACGCTTATAGCCCGGTTTCTTTTTAAGGCGCGTTTACATTTAATTGCAAGTGTATCCACGACAGAATCTTGGAAGGCAAAAGGCAATATCAGCTTTGGTTTGTTCAGTTAATTCACCTTCTTGTTTGATCGCCTGATTAATAGTGTTAGCCGCTGAGGTTTTTAAACCTGAAAAGCTAAAATCAAGACCAGGTCGATCCGTCATTGGTCGAGGGAATACAAAGCGATCTTTTGATCCTTTTTCGGCTAAACGTGAAAGTGCCGCACCGCCAGGATAATCTAATCCTAATAATTTCGCGGTTTTATCAAAGGCTTCGCCTGCCGCATCATCAATGGATTCGCCAATGACTTCATATTTCCCTACTCCATCAACGCGCACTAATTGTGTGTGTCCACCTGAAACTAAGAGGGCAATGAATGGAAAGTGCGGTCGGTTTTCATCAAGCATTGGCGCAAGTAGATGACCTTCCATGTGATGTACGCCAATAGCGGGCACATTCCAAGCATAAGCTAGTGAACGAGCAATTGTTGCGCCCACTAATAACGCACCCACTAAACCCGGACCGCTTGTATAAGCGATACCATCGATTTGATCAGCAGTTAGATTGGCTTCTTCTAATGCAGCTTTAATTAATGGCGCCGTTTTGCGAATGTGATCGCGGGAAGCTAGCTCTGGTACCACACCGCCGTAATCTGCATGCAAGGCAATTTGCGTGTAGAGCTGATTGGCAATTAAGCCTTTATCTTCATCATAAATCGCGACACCTGTTTCATCACAGGAGGTTTCGATTCCTAAAATACGCATTTTCTTCTCATTTTATTAAAAAAATTGGCAAAGATTTTACCTTGTTTAGCCCGCTTAAACCAGTTCAAACGCCAAATTTTCAGCAAATAGGCGATCTTTCCTTTGCTTTTGCGGGGAAGATCGATTAGAATTGCGTCCTTTATTGAATTTGCCGTTCATTCGGCAGTAATAAAAATTTAAAATTGCAATTAAATTAAACTCATTGAGGTGATTGGCTTATGCCTGTAATTAAAGTACGTGAAAACGAATCATTTGACGTAGCTTTACGTCGTTTCAAACGCTCTTGCGAAAAAGCTGGTATTTTAGCAGAAGTTCGCGCTCGTGAATTCTATGAAAAACCAACTACAATCCGTAAACGTGAAAAAGCAACACTTGCTAAACGTCACGCGAAACGTAACGCTCGCGAAAAACGCGCGCAATACCCGTTTATACTAATTTGTAGTATTTTTCTAACTCGAGTTAAGACAAACCGTGAAACCTTTTGGGTATCACGGTTTTGTTGCTTTAAATTCATCGAAAAAAAGTCACGCAAAATCAACCGCACTTTCGCATCGTATTCAAGGAGGCAAGGCAATGAAAGGCTCAATTCCACGCCAGTTTATTGATGATCTGCTCACAAAATCGAATATTGTCGATGTGATTAATGCACGCGTGAAACTCAAAAAAGCAGGGACGAGATTATCAAGCTTGTTGTCCGTTTCATCACGAAAAAAACACCCTCCTTTACGGTAAGTGAAAAACAATTCTATTATTGCTTTGGTTGTGGCGCGAAAGGCAATGCGATTTCATTTTTAATGGATTACGACAAATTAGAATTTGTTGAAGCTGTTGAAGAACTTGCCGCTTCGGCAGGGCTTGAAGTGCCTTATGAAAAAAACGTCCAAACCAATTCGGCAATAAACCGGATGTGAGCTATCAAACAAAACGTAATTTATACGATTTGATGCAAGAGATTGCGTCGTTTTATCAAGCTCAACTCCCGCTAAATATTCCTGCTCAAATCTATCTTCAGCAACGTGGTTTATCGCCAGAAATTATCGAGCGTTTTCAAATCGGTTATGTGCCCAATGCGATGGATACGGTGTTGCGTCAATTCGGTAAAAAAATCGAGAAGAGCAGAAAAAAAGCTATTCGATTTAGGTATGCTTTCTCGCAACGATCGTGGCAACGTGTACGATAAATTCCGTAATCGCATTATGTTTCCAATTCGGGATAAACGTGGTCGAACAGTTGCCTTTGGTGGACGTGTTTTAACGGATGAAAAACCTAAGTATTTGAACTCCCCCGAAACCATTACGTATCATAAAGGTAATGAGCTTTATGGTTTATATGAAGCTTTACAAATCAATGATGAGCCAGAAAAACTACTGGTGGTTGAAGGTTACATGGATGTGGTGGCATTAGCGCAATTTGGTGTCGATTATGCAGTAGCATCTCTCGGGACATCAACGACTTCAGAGCAAATTCAATTATTGTTCCGTTCAACAGAGCAAGTCATTTGCTGCTACGATGGTGATAGAGCAGGGCGTGATGCCGCTTGGCGCGCACTTGAAAACTCTTTGCCTTATCTGGAAGATGGACGACAAATCAAGTTTATTTTTCTGCCAGATGGAGAAGATCCGGATACTTATATTCGTCAATATGGTAAAGAAAAGTTTGAAGAATATATTGATCAAGCTCAGTCTCTCACAGAATTCTTATTCGCGCATTTAAGTCCACAAGTAGATTTCTCGACGCAAGAAGGACGAGGCAAATTAGTGGCACTCGCGGTGCCTTTAATTCGTCAAATTCCTGGTGATATGCTGCGTCTTTCATTGCGGAATATGTTGGCGCAAAAGCTTGGTATCTTTGATCAATCACAGCTTGAAAGCTTAATACCAAATCAAATAGACAAGGCAGCCCCAAAACCTAAAACGCCACAAAAAACCATTAAGAAAACGCCAATGCGCGTGGTGATTTCGCTGTTGTTACAGAATTCACAATTAGTAAATCGTATTTCGGATGTCGGTTTGCAAGCCTTAAAGCATGAAGCGGGTTATGAATTACTTGAAAAATTGACCGCACTTTGTCGTGAAAGAGAAGGTATTACAACAGGGGCAAATCTTAGAATATTTTTCGTGATACAGAATTCAGTAAGCCTCTTGAAATATTAGCCTCTTGGGATCATCTATTAGATGACTTAGAAATCATTAATGCATTCTCTCAAAACTATCGTCGATTGAATATTCAAGCGATTGAACGTGACATTGAAATGCTGATTGCAAAAGAAAGGGCGGAAGGCTTAACTGACCAAGAACGAGCAATTTTAGTGAATTTGCTCAAGGGAAAAAGAAGAGCAGAAAAAAAACAGTTAGTTAATCCGTCATAACAATGGTAAAATCTCCTGTTCTAAAACAAGGGCTTTTATCTTCCAAAAATAACGCAAAACGGGAATAAAAATGGAACAAAATCAACAATCTACCGCAGAGCAATATTCAGAACAAATTGAACAGCTTATGGAATTAGGGTCGTACGCAAGGTTATTTAACCTATGCGGAGATTAATGACTTACTTCCGGAAGATGTGATCGATCCAGAGTATTACGATAAGTTGTTGCAGACTTTACAGCATGATGCGGGTATTCCGGTTCTTGATGAAGCGCCGGAAAGTGACGAAATGATGTTGAATGACACGATTCCGGATGAAGATGCAGTGGAAGAAGCAACACAGATTTTGTCAAATGTGGAATCTGAAATCGGCCGTACAACCGATCCTGTGCGTATGTATATGCGTGAAATGGGAACGGTTGATCTTCTTACCCGTGAAGATGAAATCAGCATTGCAAAACGTATTGAAGAAGGGATTGATGAAGTTCAGACCGCAATTGCTGCATACCCAGAAGCGTTAACTGAATTATTAGATCATTATGACCAAGTTGAAGCGGGTAATTATCGCTTTAGCTGATTTAATCACAGGCTTTGTTGACCCAAATATTGCTGAAGAGGAAAGCGGCAAACTATTGATGAGCATTTTGCCGATGAAGATGAAAGTGCTGAATCTGCTGTAGACGTTGATGATGAGAGCGATGAGGAAGATGAAAGTGATAGCAGCTCAAGTTCAGATGACAGCGACTCTGACAATAGCATCGATCCTGAAGTTGCTCGTGAAAGATTTGCGGCCTTAAGAGAGCAACACACCAAAAACATTGGCGACTATAGCAAAACATGGACGTAGTGGTAAACGTGCAAAAGATCAAATTGCTCAACTCGCAGATATTTTTTTAAACAATTCCGTTTAGTGCCAAAACAATTTGATGTGCTTGTTTTTATCAATGAAAAATATGATGAAAACGTGTACGTGCAGAAGAGCGTCAACTGCAGAAAAGTATTAGTTGATATTGCGGGTATGCCAAAAAGATGAATTTGAGGCACTTATTGTTGCTAATGGCAGCAATGATACGTGGGTAGAAAAAGCATTAAAATCCACGAAGGCTTGGGCAAAACGCTTACCAAAATATGAAGAGCGTATCCGTTTATCTTTAGATAATTTAGCGAATATTGAACAGCATACTAATCTGACCATCCAACAAATGCGTGAGATTTGCGATGCGGTATCTCGTGGTGAACAAAAAAAGCTCGCCGTGCGAAAAAAAGAAATGGTTGAAGCTAACTTACGTTTGGTCATTTCTATTGCGAAAAAAATATACCAACCGTGGTTTTGCAATTCTTGGATTTAATTCAAGAAGGAATATTGGTTTGATGAAAGCAGTAGATAAATTTGAATATCGTCGTGGTTATAAATTTTCAACTTATGCAACTTGGGTGGATTCGTCAGGCAATTACTCGTTCGATCGCGGATCAAGCGCGTACAATCCGTATCCCTGTTCATATGATTGAAACGATTAACAAATTAAATCGTATTTCTCGTCAAATGCTACAAGAAATGGGACGTGAAGCGACGCCAGAAGAGCTTGCTGAACGCATGGGGATGCCAGAAGATAAAATCCGTAAAGTGCTTAAAATCGCGAAAGAACCTATTTCTATGGAAACCCCAATCGGTGATGACGATGATTCACATTTAGGTGATTTTATTGAGGATTCAACTCTTGAATTGCCATTAGATTCTGCAACCGCACAAAGCTTAAAAAGTAGCGACTCATGAAGTGTTAGAAGGCTTTAACACCCTCGTGAAGCGAAAAGTATTACGTATGCGTTTTGGTATTGATATGAATACCGACCATACACTCGAAGAAGTGGGTAAACAATTTGATGTAACTCGTGAGCGTATTCGTCAGATTGAAGCGAAAAGCGTTGCGTAAATTACGTCATCCTAGCCGTTCTGAGACATTAAGAAGTTTCCTGGATGAGTAATTGTTTATTTATAAAAAAAGAAAAGGCAGAGATCTCTGCCTTTTTTTATTTGATTAAATTTGGTTATTTACCATGAAAATCACATTCCTTTAAAATACGCGCCTTTCTTCATTTTAAAAAAACAAAAAAAGGAACTTTATGGAAGAATCTCAAGAACTCGAAAAAAACTGCCTCGCGTGGTTACAGGTGTATTAAAAAGTGGTATTAAGTTTTTTTCACTTATTGCTTTAGCTGTAGTATTGATTATTGCATTAGCTAAAATTACATATACGTTAGCGATCATGGTATTTAATACATCGAGCGTAGTGCCTTATGATGTTGCTGAACAAGCTGTGATGTTTTTTTCTTATATTTCGGTTTTATTGGCCTTATCGTGCAATATTTTTAAAAGTGGCTATCACTTTCCTTTGCGATATTTTTATTTATGCGGGGATTACCGCCATGTTGCGCCTGATTATTGTGAATCATGAAAGCTCAGTTGATACCATCTTATTTCGCAGGCGCGATTTTTAATTATGGTTATTGCACTTTGTTTAGTGTTGTATTCCAATAAAATTAAAATTTAAAAAGTGCGGTCATTTTTGACTGAGGTTTTGGAATGGATTATTCCGGCACAATCCATTCCACTGTCCAACTTCCCGTACCTTCAGGGACGAGCGTTTCGGGTCAAATAAGGCAAAAATAGCTTTCATTTGCTGTTCTAATTGCCAAGGTGGATTAATTACTACCATTCCACTTGCGGTCATACCACGTTGATCGCTATCAGGGCGAACCGCCAATTCAATTTTTCAAAATTTTACGAATTCCCTGTTGCTTCTAATCCTTTAAAAATACGTTTTTGTTTGTTGGCGTAGAACCACTGGATACCAAATCGCATAAGTACCTGTCGCAAAGCGTTTATAACCTTCTTCGATCGATTTCACCACCAAATCATAATCTTCTTTTTAATTCATAAGGCGGATCAATAAGCACTAAACCACGGCGTTCTTTTGGTGGAAGCGTGGCTTTGAGTTGTTGGAAACCATTTTTCTGATTTTGTCGTGATATTCTTAAACTCTTTGAAATTATTGCGCAATAATGGAAAAATCGCTCGGGTGTAACTCTGTGAGCAAAGCGCGATCTTGTGAACGTAATAATTGGGCGGCAATCATTGGCGACCCAGCATAATAGCGTAATTCTTTGCCGCCATAATTGAGCTTCTTAATAATTTCCACATAGCGAGTAATTTCTTCAGGGTAAATCTGTTCTTTCCCAAAGTCTGCCTATTCCTTCTTTATATTCGCCCGTCTTTTCTGATTCATTTGAGCTTAAACGATAACGACCGACTCCTGAATGGGTATCAAGATAGTAGAAGCCTTTTTTTCTTTTTAGTGAAAGATTTTTCTAGAATCAGCATTAATACAATGTGTTTAAGCACATCTGCGTGGTTGCCAGCATGAAAAACTGTGGCGATAACTTAACATAGTTTCTCCTTTATGATGAGAAAAGTACACTCAAGATTGATGATGGTATAACTTTTCTGTAGAAAAAAATATTATCACTTGAAACACTAAAACCTTTGAAAGGCTTTGAATTCAAGGGGATATTCATGATGACAGAATTTTTTTATGATCCGGCAACTTATGGGAAAGCAAATTGAAAGGTTAATAATATATTATATGCTTATAGAGAATCTAGTTTTTTTATTATAAATACTTTTGTTGTCTTACTTTACAAGATAAGATGTAATTCCTAGAAATTTGAATATAACACTTGAAAAGTGAGTATATAATTTAACTTATTATTTTTCATTGTTTAAATTGACTCTCGAGGACTAAACAAAAAAACTAAACTAAAAGTTAATGTCATTTCCTATTGTTTTATTCTTAATTGCGATATAAAAATCCTTTCAAATTTTTAGTCAGGGGTGCCACAAGGTGGCTGAGATGATACCCGTGAACCTGAAACAGTTAGCACTGACGTAGGAAACTAATATGCCAAAATACTTTCTTATTCTTCATACCAATTTTCATTCCTTTTATATCGTTACCTTGAGTCGTTAATCCTTAGGTTAATGCTATGGTGCATATTCAGGATCTTAGTCTTGCTTTTGGAGAGCAAGTACTATTTGAACACCTTGATTTAACCCTTTTACCGAATGAATGGGTCAGTTTACTTGGCTGCTCTGGTGTAGGTAAATCAACGCTTTTGAGATTAATTGCAGGGCTTGATATACAAGGGAAAATCCAAGGCAATATCATCTCACATCCAAATATTCGAGTGTCATGGTTACCACAAAAAGATACCCTTTATCCTTGGCTTTCAATTGTTGATAACGTCCAATTAGAAAACGTACTATTTGGAAATAAATCTGCAAAAACCACCATTCAAGCCAAAGTATTACTTGAACAAGTGGGCATGTCAGAACATCTTCATAAAAGCTGTGCTCAATTATCTGGAGGGCAAAAACAAAGAGTGGCTCTCGCTCGAGTATTAATGCAAAACGCTGATTTAGTTTTACTTGATGAACCATTCTCTGCCCTTGATGCGATTAGTCGTTACCAATTACAAAACTTGGCCTATGAACTATTAAAAAATAAATCAGTGTTATTAGTTACCCATGATCCTCAAGAAGCATTACGCTTAAGCCAACGTATTTTTGTATTACGTTCACCGCAGCCTAATCAATCAGCATTATCCGATGTCATAAAACCTGAAGGTAAAGCACCACGAGATCTAAACCAAAACAATTTGTGGATGCTCCAACAGCAATTATTGAACGAGTTATTAGAGGGAAAAAGATGAAACTTAGCCTTCTTAAACCGCTCTTTATTGGAATTATATTGCTTTGTCTTTGGCTACTTATTGGTGTATTCGGTGATTTTCCCCATTACATATTTCCTTCTCCGCAAGCTGTATGGCTGCAATTAACTTCTCATTCAGAACTACTTTGGCAACATACACTAATCACCTTAATTGAAATTGGCTTAGGGCTGCTACTGGGTTTTCTTTTTGGATTGTCATCAGCCCTATTACTCTCTTTTTCGCCTAAAACATCGTCCTTACTGTTACCAATTTTAGTGATTTCTCAAGCAATTCCTGTTTTTGCTATCGCTCCGATACTCGTACTTTGGCTAGGTTATGGAATGCCATCAAAAATTGTTATGGCTATTCTCATTATCTATTTCCCTGTAACGGCAGCTTGTTACGATGGCTTACGCAATACGCCTCAAGCTTGGATTGATCTCGCCAAAACATTCAAACCATCCCCTTGGCGTTTATTACTTAAAGTACGTTTACCAGCCGCTTTACCCGCATTTGCATCGGGGTTTCGTATTGCCGTTTCTGTCGCCCCAATTGGCGCTGTAATCGGAGAATGGGTGGGTTCATCTGAAGGGCTTGGCTATTTAATGATCCACGCCAACGCTCGTATGCAGGTGGATTTAATGTTTGCCGCGTTGCTGATATTAGTGGCAATTTCACTTTGTTTATATTTCAGCATCGATTGGCTACTACGCCGTTTTATTTGGCACGTTTAACTCTTCATGACACAAGGAGACAAAAATGAAGAAAATCATCCGTTATTTCAGTATTTTAATTGGACTCACCGCCAGTTTTACCAGCTTAGCAAAAGAGAAAATCAGCTTAATGCTTGATTGGTATGTGAATCCTGACCACGCAGCAATCATCGTGGCACAACAAAAAGGTTTTTTTGAAAAAAAATAACTTGAGACGTCGATATTATCGAACCTGCTGATCCATCATTACCGCCTAAATTAGTTGCAGCAGGAAAAGTGGATTTAGCCATTAATTATCAACCTCAACTTTATCAACAAGTCGCAGAAGGATTGCCTTTAGTGCGTGTCGGCTCTCTGATTTCCAGCCCATTAAATAGTGTTGTGGTACTTAAAAATAGCAACATTAAAACACTTGCCGATCTGAAAGGTAAAAAAGTAGGCTATTCAGTTAGTGGTTTTGAAGATGTGTTGCTCGACACAATGCTTCGCTCTATTGGACTCAGCAATCAAGACGTAAAATTAGTAAATGTGAATTGGTCACTTTCCCCTTCTCTTTTAACGGGACAAGTCGATGCTGTCATCGGAGCATTCCGTAATTTCGAACTGAATCAGATCCATTTAGAAAAAAACAAGAAGGCCTAGCATTTTTTTCCCAGAACAATATGGTGTGCCGGCTTATGATGAATTGATTTTTAGTGGCTAACAAAAAAACAGTCTTGCTTCTAAAAAAATTTCTGATTTTTTGACCGCACTTGAACAAGCTACAACCTACCTACAAAACAACCCAAATGACGCATGGCAAGCATTTGTGAGCTATAAACCAAAAGAACTTAATACGGAATTAAATCAATTAGCATGGAAAGATACTCTGCCTTTATTAGCAACCAAACCTCACCAATTAGATACCAAACGTTATCAACAAATGGCGGAATTTATGCATCAGAAAGGCTTGATTCCAAAAAGCACTTGAATTGAAAGACTATGCTGTCGAATTACAGTAAGGGAAAATGATGATTGAACAACTCATTCAGCAAGCGCAACCTTATTGGAAGCAATATGTTGAGCATGAATTTGTGCAACAACTTGCAAAAGGCACCTTGCCAAAAGCTTGTTTTTCAACACTATTTAAAACAAGATTACATCTATCTTTTCCATTACAGCCGTGCTTTTTGCCTTGGGCGTCTTCAAGGCAAAAAAATTTTCACTGATATGGAAATGCCACGTAAAACGCTCGACATTCTTTGCCAAGAAATCCAATTACATTTGGATTACTGTCGTCAATGGAAAATCAGTGAGCAGGAAATATTCCAAACACCAGAAAGTGCGGCATGCATTTCCTATACACGCTACTTGCTTGATTGTGGAATGACGGGCGGCTTACCAGAGCTATATGCAGCCGTTACGCCTTGTGCTTTAGGTTACGCACAAGTCGCCCGCTACATCACAGAAAATTATCCAAAACTACCAAGCAATCCTTATCAAGCATGGATTGACGCATATTCATCGCCTGAATATCAACAAGCGGCACAAGAAACGGTTGATTTTTCTTACCGCACTTTGTGAGCCACTTAATGATTCTCAGTTAACTAATATTCAACAGATTTTTTTACCACTGCCACTCGAATGGAAATCGGATTTTTGGCAAATGGGATTGGATTTAGCATAAAAAAATGGAGGGTAAAAATGAAATCAGTTTATTTATCAAAAAAATTCGTGAACAGAATCCATTGATTCATAATATTACCAATATTGTTGCGGCAAATTTTAGCGCCAATGGTTTGCTCGCTTTAGGAGCATCACCATTGATGTCTGCTAATATTGAAGAAATGGTTGAAATACCGAAAATCAGCCAAGCATTAGCCATCAATATCGGTACTCTCATAGGTAAAGAACGAGATGCTATGTTACTAGCGGGTAAAACGGCTAATTCTATAGGAATTCCTGTCGTGCTTGACCCGGTTGGAGTGGGCGCCACTCGTTACCGACAAGAAACAGTCCGTCAGTTATTGGCGGAAGTAAAATTTGCCCTAATTCGAGGTAACGCTGGCGAACTTGCGGCGATTGCAGGTGAAGACTGGCAAGCAAAAGGCGTGGATGCGGGGCAAGGGAAAACGAATCTACCAAAAGTCGCTCAACGTGTTGCACAACGCTATGACTGTACGGTGTTAATTAGTGGAGAGATCGATATTATCAGCGATGGACAACAAACGGCTACAGTCCATAATGGTACGCCGCTATTTCCAAAAGTCACTGCATCGGGTTGTTTATTAAGTGCAGTATGTGCAGCATTTTTAGCCGTTGATGAAGGAAAACATTTTTCAGCAACAATCGAAGCCTGTGCCGCTTACACCGTTGCAGGGGAGATTGCGGCTAAAAACTTAACCACGCAAGTCGGTCAGTTCCAAATTCGCTTACTTGATGAATTAGCTACCTTGATGCCTGATGTAATAGAACAAAACGCGGAGGTGAAATATGTCTAACATTCCACAAACATTGACTATTGCTGGTTCGGATAGTGGCGGCGGCGCTGGCATTCAAGCAGATTTGAAAACCTTTCAAATGCAAGGTGTATTTGGAACCTCAGTGATTACTGCAGTCACTGCTCAAAACACGCTTGGGGTATTTGATATTCACCCAATTCCGCTGAACACGATTCAAGCACAACTGGAAGCAGTCAAAAATGACTTTCAGATTGCAAGTGCCAAAATTGGTATGCTTGGCACAGCAGATATTATTGAATGCGTTGCTGATTTCTTAAAAAAATCGTCCATTCGGCACATTGGTTATCGATCCTGTCATGATTGCGAAAAGGTGGGGCCCCTTTATTGCAACAACAAGCGGTTTTCCGCACTAAGCAAATATTTATTGCCACTTGCCGATGTGATTACGCCAAATATTCCTGAGGCAGAAGCTTTAACTGGTTTTAAGATTTCTGATACAGCCAGCATTCAACAAGCCGCGTTAGACTTGCAAAAAAACAAGGTGCGAAGAATGTGATTATTAAAAGGCGGGCATTCACTCAATTCACAAAGTCAGCAATGCCAAGATTGGATCCTTTTACAAGATGGTGAACTTTTTGTTTTGGAAAGTCCACGTTTCAATACCCCACATACTCATGGCACAGGTTGTACTTTTTTTCAGCTTGCTTAACGGCAGAATTAGCCAAAGGGCGCCGTTAAAAAGTGCAGTCAAAACAGCCAAAAGATTTTTATTACGGCAGCTATTTCTCACCCATTGAATATTGGTCATGGACATGGACCGACTAATCATTGGGCTTACAGTCGCCTTTAAGGATTGAAAGATGAAAAAAATATTCAAGAAATTTTACCGCTCTATTTTTGTAGCAGGCACACAAGATTGCCGACATTTAGGTGATAATCCAGCTGATAACTTGCTTTCTGTTCTTAGACAAGCTTTTAGAAGGTGGCATTACCTGTTTTTCAATTTCGCGATAAAGGCAAATTCTCATTAGAAAATTCTCCAACAGAACAACGAGCCTTAGCCATTAAGTGCAGAGACTTATGTCGTCGATATAATGTGCCATTTATTGTCGATGATAACGTTGATTTAGCTTTAGAAATTGAAGCGGATGGTATTCACGTTGGGCAAAGTGATACGCCCGTAAAAACGATTCGAGCAAGAACCCATAAACCATTCATTATTGGTTGGTCAGTCAACCGTTTAGACGAAGCCAAAATCGGAGAGGAATTATCTGAAATCGATTATTTCGGTATTGGTCCAATTTTTTTCCGACTCAGTCAAAAGAAAATCCTAAACCTACTCTAGGAATGGCGTTTATTCAAACCTTGAGAAAAGCAGGTATCACAAAACCACTTGTAGCTATTGGTGGCGTGAAATTGGAGCATGTGAAAACGTTGCGAAAAATACGGCGCAGATGGTATCGCGGTAATAACCGCAATCAGTCAAGCCAAAGATATAAAGGCAAGCACCAAAGCATTAAAGGAAGCAAGCGGATGCAACCACTGAATAAGCCAAATAGTTTTGAAACGTGTAGCAATGGCAACAATGATTGGCACCGCTATTGAATATTTCGATAACTATATTTATACCATGGCTGCAGTGCTCGTTTTCAATCATCAATTTTTTTCCACGCTGCTGACCCACTTTCGGGCCAAATTGCTGCACTTTCCACACTAGCACTGACTTTTTATTGCTCGTCCTCTGGGGGCCGTATTATTCGGACATTTTGGCGATCGCTTTAGGAAGAAAAAAATACCTTTGTTATGAGCCTGTTAGTAATGGGAATATCAACCGTAGTGATCGGCTTTATTACCGACTTACGACAGCATCGGGATATGGGCAACCATCTTACTTTGCTTGTGCCGTATCGGGCAAGGCATTGGTTTAGGTGGCGAATGGGGCGGCGCTGCATTAGTGGCAATCGAAAATGCACCTGAAGGAAAACGTGGTTGGTATGGCACTTTTCCACAATTAGGCGCTCCTCTAGGATTACTACTTGCCAATGGTGTCTTTTTACTCATTACCGCGCTTTTTGGACAAGCAGCAATGACTGACTGGGCATGGCGAATTCCATTTCTTTCCTCTTTTGTATTAGTTGCCGTTGGGTTGTATGTTCGATTAAAACTTACTGAAGCACCAATATTTATTGCTGCACTTAAAAAGCCTAAACCTAAAACTTTACCGATGATGGAAGTGATCGTTACTCATTTCAAACCGTTCTTCTTAGGTATGTTGATCTGCATGGCTGGCTATGTGCTCTTTTATATTATGATCGCTTTCAGCCAAATTTATGCAAAATCTGCCCCAACCGTATCGGAAGCCGGTTATGCAATGGGCTTAGGCTTCTCACCACAAATTTTTACTGCTTTACTAATGTGCAGTGCGATTTCATTAGCCATTACAATTGCTATTTCAGGCAAATATATCGATATCGTTGGACGACGAATTTGGTTAATTTGGACGACTGTTGGCGTTGCTCTTTTTGGTTTAGTCTTACCGTATTTTCTAGAAAATGGAACAACTTTGAGTTTGTTTTGGTTCTTAATCATTGGAATGGGATTAATTGGTATGGGTTATGGACCACTTGCAAGTTTCTTACCAGAATTATTTCCTACACGCTCGTTATTCCGGAGCATCCTTAACCTACAATATTGCAGGATTATTTGGTGCCAGTGTAGCAGCAATTATTGCATTACCATTGAATGCTAATTATGGCTTAAAAGGTGTTGGAATTTACTTAACCTTAAATGCTGTATTGAGTTTAATTGGATTATGGTTTATTACGGAAACAAGAGATAGGCAACTGCTCTAGATGAATTTATCAAACTTAAGATTTCACTAACATGGAAAATATTTTTGGATAAAAGAATGCCTTTTCACAAATTTGAGATCGGAAAGGCATTTAAAATTAACTATATTTTTATTATTTAAACCAGCACTAGAATAATTCTTCTGGTTGCGTTGCAGGAATTGCATCTTTGGTTTTTCCAGTTCCGCCATTTAAACGTTGTTGTAACTCTGGTGGAACATAATATCCACGTTCTTGCATTTCCGCAATATAAGTACGTTTAGGTTCGGTACCAACGATGAAGTATTCTTTACGCCCACCACCTTCAGACAGTAAACCAGAGTTACTATCAATGGTTTTTTCCATAATATTTGGTGGAAGTGCAAGTTGACGTTCAGGTATATCAGAAAGTGCAGCTTTCATATAAGCCACCCAAGCAGGCATTGCTGTTTTTGCACCCTGCTTCCCCTTTACCTAATACGCGTTTGTTATCATCGAAAGCCGACATAGGTAGTGGTGACTAAGTTTGCACCAAAACCTGCATACCAAGCAACTTTCGCGCTATTGGTGGTACCAGTTTTACCACCAATATCGCTACGCTTAATACTTTGAGCAATACGCCAGCTGGTACCTTTCCAACCAAGACCTTGTTCACCATAAATTGCAGTATTTAATGCACTACGAATTAAGAAGGCTAATTCTCCACTAATCACGCGAGGCGCATATTCCTGCTTTTGCGGTACCGTCTTTCGCATCAGCCATCAAATCAACAGATCCATCATTTTAATGTTGATGTTTGAACTTCTGGTAAAGTCTGGTACATTTTCTGGTTGCTGATCACCTTCTTCTGTATCTGTATTGTTATTACCTTGTGCTGATTTTTAGGTTATCTGGATTAGCTACTTCTGCAACATCTTTGAAAACCATCGATTTTTATCCTTTGTTTCACCATAAATTACTGGAATGTCATTGCAGGTGATACAAGCAATTTTTCGGGTTCGCAATAAATAAATCTTTACCGGTATTGTCTTGAATTTTTTTCGATAAGATAAGGATCAATTAAGAAACCACCATTATCAAATACTGCATAAGCACGAGCCATTTCAAGCGGTGTAAAAGAGGCAGCACCTAATGCAAGCGCCTCACTGGCAAAATATTGATCGCGTTTGAATCCAAAACGTTGTAAGAAATCAGCAGTAAAATCAATGCCGGCAGTTTGTAATGCTCTGATCGCAATCATGTTTTTTTAGATTGACCTAAACCCTACACGTAAACGCATTGGGACCGTCATAACGATCAGGTGAGTTTTTTTCGGTTGCCACAGAGGTTGTCCCTGGTTTTTGAATAGAGATAGGACTATCTTGCAATACGCTTGAAAGCGTTAAACCTTTTTCTAATGCAGCGGCATAGATAAATGGTTTAATCGAAGAACCTACTTGCACTAAAGATTGCGTTGCACGGTTAAATTTACTTTGTTCGTAACTGAACCCTCCCACCATGGCTTCAATGGCTCCATTATCAGAGTTTAATGAAACTAGTGCAGAGTTAGCCGCTGGAATTTGACCTAAAATCCATTCACCGTTATCACGTTTGCGAATCCAAATTTGTTCGCCCTACTTTAACCGGGTGATTTACCAGCCCAACGCATTGCGTTAGAAGAAAGCGTCATCGTTTCATTATTCGCTAAAGAGCAATTCTGCCCCATTTTTACCCAATGCGGTTACTGCTGCTGGAATGAATGGTTCTGAATCAGGTAATTTTTTCAAGAAAGCAACAATGCGTTCATTATCCCATGGGGCTTCACCTTTTTTCCAAAGTGGTGCACCGCCACGCCAGCCATGACGCATATCATAATCAATCAAGTTATTACGGACGGCTTTTTGTGCTTCCGCTTGATCTTTTGAAAGCACTGTCGTGAAGACTTTATAGCCTTTGGTATAAGCCTCTTCCTCACCAAAACGTTTTCACCATTTCTTGACGAACCATTTCAGTCACATAGTCTGCACGGAATTCAAATTTTGGCTCCATGATAACTTGCGACGATTGGCTCTTTAATGGCTGCATCATATTCCGCTTTGGTGATTTTGTTTTTCATCAAAGCATTCGGCTTAGTACAACGTTTCGACGTTCTTCAGCACGTTTTCGGTGAATACAGTGGATTCATTGTAGAAGGTGCTTTTAGGTAAGCCCTGCAATGATTGCCATTTCAGAAAGCGTTAATTCATCTAAGTTTTTTTACCAAAGTAGGTTTGTGCAGCAGCTGCAACGCCATAAGAACGATACCCTAAGAAAATTTTATTCAAATAAAGTTCTAAAGATTTCTTGTTTGCTTAAGGCATTTTTCAATTTCAATCGCTAATACCGCTTCACGAGCTTTACGAATAATGGTTTTTTCTGGGGTTAAGAAGAAGTTGCGTGCAAGTTGTTGCGTAATGGTACTTGCTCCTTGAGAGCGCCACCATTATTGATGGCAACAAAAATCGCACGGGCAATACCAATAGGGTCTAAACCGTGATGTTCATAAAAACGGCTATCTTCTGTCGCTAAGAAGGCATCTTGCAGACGCTGAGGCACATTTTCTAATTTCACCGGAATACGGCGTTGTTCACCGACTTCACCGATTAATTTGCCATCAGCCGTATAAATTTGCATCGGTTGTTGCAATTCAACGGTTTTTAGGCTTTCTACCGATGGTAAGGAGGATTTTTAAGTGAAAATACAGTACACCACCGGCGACTAACCCCAGTATACATATCGTAAATAGGGTACTTAATATTAATTTTTGCGATCCGCATCGTAAAAATTCTCTCTGGTTTAATGAATATTCAAAAAAATTAAAATTATGATTTTTGGCTGCTAAGTATAAAAGATTAATCCCCTAAAGAATAGGAAAGAATATGGAAATTGCCCATAGAAAGCAGCGAAAAACAACAAATTGGTGTGAGTAAACAACAAGATAACCTCTATTTTCGTTTGGCTAGATGCATTCCACAAAGTTCAATCTATTTGCTTAAATGGACAGCAAAAAAAGACATTTTTTTCCCATTTATTACCTCATTTACCACAAAAAAACTAGCCAATGTTGTTTTTATCGGAGCCATTTCACCCCATTTAACTTGGTCTAAAAACGCTTATTTTACCGCAAACTCTCAATGTCCAGGAATGTGAACAACAATGTCGTTTTCATTTTGCAAAAAAAGAATTACCGATTCCGTTGGATGAATTATGGTTTGATTATCTGACCACGCCATTAAAAACAAGGTTTTTCGTTTGGATATCACGGCGATTCGACAAAGAAAGTGCCAATGCAGAATTAGTAAAATATTTGCCGCTAAAATTAACCGCACTTGATTTACTGAATCACAGTATTTTACGCGCATTTTATGTCATTTTAGGGCAAGAGCCGATTAACACTTTATTTTTATATCAAGATCAACAAGGTTGTCTCGCCGTTTGTGAACGCTTACAACAACGACAAGTTTTGCAATCTCAAAGTGATTTATCTGAGCTTTATCAACAATTTATCCAACGCTTTCCCGAAACGATAGAACAGGTTTATGTGTATCAAACGCCAGATATATTGAATTCACGCACGATAGAATCACTGCCTCAGGATTGGCAACGCATCGAAACAGATTTACCTTTCATCGCTTTAGGTAATGCACTGTGGCAAACCGATTTAAAGCTAGTGGATTTATCCTCAAAAACACCCGCACTTTTGCCTCCAATTAATCGGGAGAGTGATGATGTTAAGCCTTAATTTATTGCCTTGGCGCTTAGAACAACATCAAAAAGGCTTTTTAAGCGCTTTTATGTGGCAAGGTTTAATTTGGCTAGCTTGCTCAGTGTTGATTGTCTTTGGCTTGAGTCATCTTAATGAACAACAAGTGTATGTGCTAAATCAGACAAAAGAAAAACTCGCACAAATCACCAATCAAGTCCATAAGAAACATATTCAAGTTCAGCAACTACAAAGTAACCTGAAAGAAATGAATGAGCTGACAGAAATGGATACAGAATATGTGTATCGGATGCTTAACTTTATTAAGTGAGTTACCATTACAACAAGGTGAGTTAGATGTATTTACGCTCAATGCTAAGCAAGTTGCCCTTTCTGGCATGACGGAAAATCAACAAGAATTTGAAGCGATACATCAATTTCTTAAACATCATTTTACAGAGGTTAATTTGACCAAGTTTCAACCAGTGCAACAACAGTTATTCTTTCAATTTGATATTCAGTTTATTGGAGTCTGAGCAATGAAGAATCTTATCGATGAGATTGTTCAAAAAAACTGCACAAAGGTTGGTTTGGGGAAATGGCTTCGATTATCTCAAATGGTGCATGCTATCTTTTTGGTTGAGTGCACTAAGTGCGGTCATTTTTTTACCTGTTTTTTTCGTTACGTTGAAAATAGCAATGAACGACATCGACTTGACGCAGAATTGAGTTTGCAACAACAAGAGTGGGAGAAACAGGAAAAGATTTTTACAAACTTTAAGGCAAAAAGTCAGACAGCCGACAACTTTCTCCAGAATTGGCTAATTCTGTGTTGCCGATCAATCAGCATGTTCAGGCATTGTTAAATGGGCGACTTCGAGCGTTGGATTTACGTTGGGATTTTTTTCTCAACATACTTTGTTACATTTGTCATTACAAGGCTATTTTTGCCGATTTACAGCAATTTTTGACCGCACTTTTTAAGGGACATTCCTAAACTTTCGTTAACTCAATTAAACATTGAGAAATTAGATGAAGAGGAAAAATGCTTCTATTACATGTGAGTTAATTTTTCCAATTGAATAAGGACAAGTAATGAAAAAGCTCTTTCTTTAATCTTGATAGCGACTTTTTTTCTGTATCCGTATTTTTCGCAAGATCCCTTTTGATCGTAAACAAAGAGAACAAACCGAATATCCAAAAGAGGGCTCACCCTACCGCCGGTGTCGACTTGCGTATATTCGGAGCCGAGACTGGCGGAGGAACGCCCATTGGTTCAACTACATATTGTGGGTGTCGTGCAATACGGTAAACAGGCAGAAGTGTTCTTTAATGATGATGGGCATATTCTTTCTGCTCAAGTGGGGCAGCGGATTGGAAAAGGAAGGCTATTTAATCGAAAAAGTGAGTAAAAAAACAGTGTGACGCTTTCAAGGTTATAAAACAGGGCAATGTGAACAAACGACCTCAATCATAATGGGATTTTTAAAATGGTAAAGCAGAAAAATAAAAAAACAAAGTTTGGTCAGTTTTTTTAATGTGTTTTTCTGATCCTATGGACAACTTATTCAGTGGCAGAAAATCGCGTATTTTTCACTTCGCTTAAAACAAGCTCCCATAGTAGCGACACTCCAACAACTTGCTCTTGAGCAAAATGCCAATTTAATGATTGATGATGAGTTAGAAGGAACACTTTCATTACAATTAGATAACGTAGATTTTGATCGTTTATTGCGTTCTGTTGCAAAAATCAAAGGGCTCTCTTTTTATCAAGAAAATGATATTTATTATTTGGGTAAGCCTTCTCAACATGAACAATATTCAGAGAAAATAACAGAACCTATGGCGATTAGCGGAGAAAGTTTGCCTAGTGAAACACCACTTGTGAGTACAACGGTTAAACTGCATTTTGCTAAGGCTTCTGATGTGATGAAATCTTTAACCACAGGGAGCGGTTCTTTGCTTTCACCTAGCGGCACAATTACATTTGATGATCGAAGCAATGTATTACTGATTCAGGATGATGCACGTTCACTCAAAAATATCAAAAAATTAATTGCAGAGCTGGATAAACCCATTGAGCAAATTGTCATTGAAGCACGTATTGTGACGATTACCGATGAAAGCCTAAAAAGAATTAGGTGTGCGTTGGGGCATTTTTTTAATCCTACTGAGGCAGCCCATCGAGTGGGTGGCAGTTTAGATGCGAATGGGTTTAGCAATATCAGTAATAATTTAAATGTGAATTTTGCGACAACGGTCACGCCAGCTGGCTCATTAGCACTTCAAGTAGCCAAAAATTAATGGTCGATTGTTAGATTTAGAATTGACCGCACTTGAACGTGAAAAATAACGTAGAAATTATTGCAAGCCCTCGCTTACTCACGACCAATAAGAAAAAGTGCAAGCATCAAACAAGGGACAGAAATTCCTTATGTGGTGACAAATGGGAAAAAAATGACACCCAATCAGTAGAGTTTCGCGAGGCTGTCTTAGGATTGGAAGTCACGCCGCATATTTCGAAGGATAATAATATTTTATTGGATTTATTAGTGAGTCAAAATTCTCCCAGGGAAATCGCGTGGCTTACGGGCAAAATGAAGTCGTATCTATTGATAAACAAGAAATCAATACGCAAGTTTTTGCCAAAGATGGTGAAACAATTGTATTGGGTGGTGTATTCCACGATACGATCACGAAAAGGTGTCGATAAAGTACCATTATTGGGCGATATTCCAGGTATTAAGCGCTTATTTCAGTAAGGAAAGTGAACGTCATCAAAAACGAGAACTCGTCATTTTTGTGACACCTCATATTTTAAAACAAGGTGAAAGAATGGAAATGGCTAGAAAAGAAAAAGCATTTTAAGCAAGTTGAAAAAAAGTGAAAAAAAATAAAAGTGCGGTCAATTTCTCTTTATGTTTTCCCATTTTTTTCAGTTTAGCTGTGTGCATTGCAAAGCGATCTATTCATCTTGGGCGAAATGGATTGTGCAGTCGATGTCAGAAGCAAATTAAAACTTTCCCTTATTGCGGGCGATGTGGTTCACCCTTGCAGCATTATGCAATGGGCTGTGGACATTGTTTGAGAAATGAACCCTGCTTGGGATCGTATTGTGATTATTGGGCATTACCTTGAACCGCTTTCTTCACTTATTCATCGTTTTAAATTCCAAAAACAGTTTTGGTTGAGATCGGAGTTTATCGCGTTTGCTTTATCTTGCGGTGCGAGAGGCGAGACGAACACATGGGCTCTCTCTGCCACAGGCGATTATCCCCGTACCGCTATATCATTTTCGACAGTGGCAGCAGGGGCTATAATCAGGCTGATTTATTGGCTAACTGGTTAAGTCGTTGGTGTGATGTGCCTAACTGTAATCATGTGGTGAAACGGATTAAACATACTCATACTCAGCGAGGTTTAACGGCGAAAGATCGACGACACAATCTTAAAAAAATGCTTTTTGCAGTGAATACCAAAAAGCCTTTTTTCCTTATGAACGCGTTGCTTTGGTGGATGATGTGATTACAACCGGCTCAACGTTGGCAGAGATAGCTAAACAACTTCGAAAATTAGGTGTAAAAAGAAATTCAGGTATGGGGGTTTAGCGAGAGCTTAAATTCTGTTAAAGATAGGATTTCATCTATATCTATAAAAAAATAGGAATAAATGTAGAAAAAAATTGCCATATCGGAGTATTATTCTTAACATATTATATCAAATATTAGGACTTTATTTATGGAACAAATTTTTTTATTTCAGATGCTGCACAAGCACATTTTCGGAAACTTTTAGATACGCAAGAAGAAGGTACAAATATTCGTATTTTTTTGTTGTGAATCCGGGTACGCCAGGAGCAGAATGTGGCGTGTCCTATTGCCCGCCAAATTCAGTTGAAGCGACTGATACCGAAATGAAATACGATACTTTTTTTCAGCATTTGTAGATGAAATAAAGCTTTACCGTTTTTTAGAAGATGCGGAAATTGATTATGTAACAGAAGAGCTTGGGGCTCAACTGACTTTAAAAGCGCCTAACGCAAAAAAATGCGTAAAGTTGCAGATGATGCGCCTTTAATCGAGCGCGTAGAGTATGTGATTCAAACACAAATCAACCCACAATTAGCTAGCCATGGCGGTAAAATCACGTTAATTGAAATTACTGATGATGGTTATGCTGTTCTACAATTCGGTGGTGGCTGTAATGGTTGTTCAATGGTTGATGTCACCCTAAAAAGACGGGGTGAGAAAAACAGTTAGTTTCGCTCTTCCCGAAATGAATTAAAAAGGTGCAAGAGACGTAACAGAACACCAACGTGGTGAACATTCTTATTATTAAGAATAGAAGATAAAAAGGGCGAATCATTCGCCCTTTTTATTTTTTTAAGCAGCAGATAATTTCTGTAACAACCGATCCATTGCCCGATATCCTAGCGCTTCTGCTAAATGAGGTTGTTGTATCTCTTTTTTCGCCATTTCAAATCAGCAATTGTGCGTGAGACTTTTCAAAAATTCGATGGTAGGCTCTTACTGAAAGTCCCTAGCTTATTCAGTGCATTCTCAAGAAATAGTGCATCTTTATCTTGTAATTTACAGTCTCGTTCAATTTCTTTGCTTGAAAGATATGCATTGATCTTTACTGCTCGAGCAAGTTGAATTTCTCTCACTTTTAACACTTTTTCTCTTACTTGTTGGCTTGTTTCGCCTCTATCTCCAGTATTCTGTAAGCTACCTTGTGGCAGAAGGGGCACTTCAATGGATAAATCAAAACGATCTAAAAAAATGGGCCAGAAAGGCGATTTAAATAACGCATCACTTGTTGCGGCGAGGTGCGATTATGTGTTCCAGTATAATGCCCCGTTGGACTTGGATTCATCGCGGCAACGAGTTGAAAGCGAGCGGGGAATTGGATTTTTGCATTGGCACGCGAAATAATAATTTCTCCACTTTCTAATGGCTGGCGAAGTGCATCCAGTACTTTACGCTCAAACTCAGGCAATTCATCAAGAAAAAGTACGCCATTATGTGCGAGCGATATTTCGCCTGGTTTTGGAATGGTTCCTCCACCTACTAAGGCTGGGTAATGAGGCACTATGATGTGGTGCTCGAAACGGTCGTTGTTTCCAGTTATGAAAATTTAATTCATTTTGTACTAAACTCGTAACCGAAGCGGTTTCAATGGCTTCTAAATCTGTCATTTCAGGGAGCAATGCAGTGAGACGACTTGCCAACATGGTTTTACCCGTACCAGGTGGACCTAAAAAGAGTAGGTTGTGCTGACCTGCGGCAGCTATTGTTAGTGCTCGTTTCGCATGTTGCTGACCAATAATATCCGTCAAATCTAAGTGATTTTTTTAGCTGAAAATCTGACTGCACTTTCTTGTGCAAGTAATGAGGCCAAAGGTAATTTTATCTTGATTATTTAAGAATTGCACGACCTCTAAAAGGTTTTTAGCGAAATAAGTCTCTTGCTCTGAGACAAGTGAAGCTTCATTGGCATTTTGATAAGCGATAATGGGGTCTCGTTTTGCTTTTTGCGCTGCTAAAATGGCGGGAATCACGCCGTGTACACCACGTAATTCACCTGTTAATGCGAGTTCACCAACGAATTCAAATTGTTTTAAACGGCTACCATCTAGTTGATCTGATGCAGCTAAAGATACCGATCGCAATGGGTAAATCAAATCGTCCCCCTTCTTTGGGTAAATCAGCTGGTGCAAGATTTACGGTGATGCGTTTGGCAGGATATTTGAACTGCGCATTCATTAATGCACTTCTGACACGATCTTGCGCTTCTTTTACGGTTTTTTTCGGGTAGACCAACTAAGGTAAATCCAGGCTTTTCCGTTACTTAAAGTGTACCTCAATGGTAACAAGAGGGCTTGTACGCCCATTGAGGCACGGCTATAAACAATGGCAAGAGACATTCAGATTCCTTAAAGTGCGGTCAAAAAAATAATCAGATTTTTCGCACTATAAAAAAGCACAGAATGAAATCATGCATTCTGTGCTTTTTTTGCGATCTTGATCGCAGAAATTACTTTTTTTCTTGATAAAAAAACTACGCGAAAAGTGGGGCAAACCAACTATCTAATTTGGCAGCTAATTTATCAATACCAATTTTATTTTGTGCAGAAAAAAAGGCCTCGACTTGAATATCACCTTGGAAGGGTAAAATCGCTTCACGTACCATTTTGACTTGTTTGCTACGTGCACTTTGACTGAGTTTATCCGCTTTAGTTAAAAAGTAACATAACCGGTAAATCAGCAGAAACTGCCCATTCTATCATTTGTTGATCGAGATCTTTTCAACGGATGGCGAATATCCATTAAAACAACAAGTCCCGCCTAAACATTCTCGTTTTTTTGCAAATATTCTCCCGAGGGATTTTTGCCACTCGATTTTCATTTTTTTCAGGAACGGCAGCATAGCCATAGCCAGGTAAATCCACTAGTTTACAATTCGGCTCCACCTCAAAAAGGTTGATGAGCTGTGTTCGACCAGGGTGTTTTTAGAGGTTCGAGCTAAGCTTTTTCTGATTGGTTAATGCATTAAGTGCGGTTGATTTTCCCTGCATTTGAACGTCCCTGCAAAAGCAATTTCAATCCCTGTATCTTCTGGGATGGAACGAATATTTGGGGGCGCTCGTAAGAAAAATGCGTTTTATGATAATTCAGTTTAATTTCAGACATAATTGTTCCTTTCATCAATTGCCCCTAGCATATCACAAATAGAAAAATTGCTGAAATTATGAGAGAATGCGCGCTTTGCATTGATTTAAAAGCATCTTTAATTATATTAATAACTATGGAATCTCAAGAGAATCAATATCGCTGGCCAAAAAGCGGAAGCCGTTTATCCCGATAGACCAGGGCGTTCTTATGCGCTTAAGCGCCTACGTTATCGTCTTCGTTCTTTTTTTACATCGAGGATCAATTGCTCAATTTTGAGCAATTTATTAATCAGCATCCTTTTCTTGTCACATTATTAAATGAACATGCAGATTATAGCTATCCCATTAGTTTATCGTTTTTTTAGATAAACGTTTTAATAGCAAACAGCGTTTCGAAGCTATCTGCGACAATCTACTTTTTTTACCTGAAAAAAATTGACCGCACTTTCAGCACTCATTTATAAAACGCCATTAAGTTTTGGTGAAGTGATTCCTGATTTTGAGATGACATTGTCGATGACCACGCACCAACCGATGGAAGGCTATTGGGTATTGGAGTTATGGCATAAACCACGTAATGAATTAGTGTATTTGCTTACTTTTGCCAAACTTGATGAGGCATTACTTATTTCTGTGGTGCAGGGACCCAATTTTGAAGGTTCCAAAGAGATGGTGAAGCAACTCACAAAAACTTGCCATGGTTTACGCCCTGCTTATTTGATGGTGGAAACGATGAAAGCATTGACGAAAGCATTGGGTTTTAATCAAAGTTTGTTAGGTATTCCTCAAAAAAATATCAAAATAAATCGCGTTTTTATTCAAAGTTCACATTATGTTGTAGATTATGATGCGATTTTTGCTGAATCAGATGGACAGTTGAAAGACTATTGGGAATTACCTTTAGAGATAGATAGAAATCTTGATGAGGTGCCGAGTAAGAAACGTTCCATGTATCGCAAACGTTATGCGATGCTAGATGATTTGGCTAGAGTAATCGAAGAAAAATTAGAATTGTAAAAAGTAAAAAAAGTGCGGTGAATGTTTGACCGCACTTTTTTTGTTTTATAAGACCTTTCAAACAAGCCACAAAAATGGCTGTTGTTTTGGCTGGTGAAAAGGTGGTTTTTGTTTCGCACAATTTTTCATCGGCTTTTTAGGCAGCGAGTACGGAACACGCAACCAGACGGCGGATTAATTGGCGAAGGCAAATCACCTTCAAGTAATTCGATGGATTTATTGCGTTCCAATTTCGGATCGGGAATCGGAACAGCAGACATTAAGGCTTTGGTATAAGGATGTTTAGTGTTGTTATACACTTCCTCATCGCTGCCTAATTCCATTGCATTGCCTAAATACATCACTAATACGCGGTCAGAAATGTGTTTTACCACCGCTAAATCATGAGCGATGAAAAATTAAGGAAAGCCCCATTTCTTTTTGTAGGGATTTCAATAAATTCACCACTTGAGCCTGAATCGACACATCTAACGCAGAAACGGGCTCATCACAAATGATCATTTTCGGCTCAATGATTAACGCGCGAGCAATACCGATACGCTGACATTGACCACCAGAAAACTCATGCGGATAGCGGTTAATCAAGTTCGGTAAAAGCCCGACTTTCAACATCATTGCTTGCACTTTTTCTTTCACTTCAGCAGCGCTTAAAGTGCGGTTGGTAGATCTTTAATGGCTCAGCAATGATTTCACCAATATTCATTCGCGGATTGAGAGAGGCGAGCGGATCTTGGAAAAATCATTTGAATATCTTTACGCGTTTCTTTCCATTGTTTTCGCTGATTGTTTTCGTAAATTTTTTTACCAAGCCACAAGATTTCCCTTCACTCGCTTCGACTAAACCGATAATAGCGCGTGCAAGTGTGGATTTACCGCAACCAGATTCACCCTACTACGCCGAGGGTTTCACCTGCATAAAGTTTAAAAGGAGACATCCTTTACCGCTTTTTAAGGTTTGCGGTTTGGCGAAGAAAAAGGGATTTCTCATTTTTAATTTTTAAAACTAACGCCTAAGTGATTGACTTCAAGGAGTAATTCTTTGTTGTTTGAGACTGTCATAGGTTAAATTTCTCCGCAGGGTAACCAACAATTACGTAATTGACTGTGATTAAATGTAGTCAGTTTTGGGCGCAGTTTGGCATTGTTCGGTAGCAAATTGGCAACGTGGTGAGAATGGGCAACCTTTTGGCAAATGCAATAAATTCGGTGGATTGCCAGGGAATGGTTACCAAGTGTTCTTCATTGCCGTCTAAGCGAGGAATCGCATCCATTAAGCCAATGGAATAAGGATGAGTCGGATGATAGAAAATTTGTTCCGCTGTGCCGTATTCCATGGTTCGTCCAGCATACATCACCATGACTTGATCGCAGATACCTGCCACTACACCAAGATCATGGGTAATCATAATAATCGCAGTATTAAATTCACGTTTTAACTCATTTAACAAGGTCATGATTTGCGCTTGAACGGTCACATCCAAAGCGGTTGTTGGTTCATCTGCAATGAGTAGTTTTGGACGGCATAATAAGGCCATCGCAATCATCACCCGTTGACGCATACCACCTGAAAACTCGTGCGGATACATGCCCATGCGTTTTTTGGCTTCCGGCATTTTAACTGCATCTAACATTTTCACGGATTCGGCAAAGGCAGTTTGTTTATCATAACCTTTGTGCAATTGCAGCACTTCCATGAGTTGTTCACCGATTTTCATGTAAGGGTTGAGAGATGTCATCGGATCTTGGAAAATCATGGAAATTTGCTCGGCGCGGATTTTATTCAATTCAGCATTCGGTAAATTAACTAATTCTTTACCTTCAAAAATGGCAGAACCTTCCACTTCACCGTTGGCTGCCAATAAACCCATTAAAGCAAAGGCTGTTTGTGACTTGCCTGAACCACTTTCACCTACAATACCGAGCGTGCTTCCCGCATTCAGCGTGAAGTTTAAATCATTCACTGCTGTGACGACGCCATCTGGTGTTTTGAAGCGAACGTAGAGATTTTTTACATCTAATAAAGGATTCATGATTCGCTCCTATCTATCTTTCGGATCGAGTGCATCACGCAACCCGTCACCGATAAAGTTAAAACAAAAACAGGGTGAGACAAAGGAAAAAAATGCCGGGAAAATTAATAGCCAAGGCGAGACTTCCATTTGTGCAGCACCATCACTTAAGAGTGCACCCCAGCTACTCATCGGCTCTTGTGTTCCTAAGCCTAAGAAACTTAAGAATGATTCAAATAGAATGAGTCCAGGTACTTCAAGCGAGGCATAAACTGCTACTAAGCCTAATACATTCGGAATAATGTGTTTCAAAATGATTTGGCGACGAGGTACGCCACAAACGATGGCGGCTTCGACGAATTCTTTATTTTTCAGACTGAGCGTTTGTCCACGTACGATACGTGCAAGACCAAGCCAAGCAATGGCCCCGATTGCGATAAAAAAATTAAGAAAAATGTTTTTGGCCAAAAAGGGTCACCAACAAAATGACGAAGAACATAAATGGAAATGAGCTGAGAATCTCTAAAAAGCGCATCATCAACATATCTGTTTTACCGCCTACATAACCGGAAATCGCACCATAAATTGTGCCGATAGTCACGGAAATGAAAGCACCCAGCAATACCGACTAATAATGAAATACGTCCACCGATAGCAGTACGTACCAATAAGTCTCGACCCGAGGCATCGGTACCGAAGAAGTGATAGCCTTCCATTGTCGGTGGGGAGCTCATCATATTCCAATCGGTATCTTCATAGGTAAAGGGGAAGAACCAAGGCGCTACGGTAATAAATACAATAATAAACGCTAGAATAATCAGACTGGCAACGGCCGCTTTGTTGCGGAAAAAACGGCGTTTCGCATCTTGCCATAGACTGCGGCCTTCCAGTTGCATTTCTTCAATACGGTCAGCCACTTGTTCCACAAAATCCGCATTTTTTTCTGATTAATCGGCTGAGTACGATAATCTGTCATAACTTATCCTTAATAACGAATTTTTGGATCGATGATGGCGTATAAAATATCCACAATCGCATTAAATAAAATGGTTAATGTGCCCACTAAAATAGTGAGACTTAAAACTAAAGAATAATCACGGTTTAATGCACCGTTTACAAATAATAACCCCATGCCAGGTAAACCAAATACGCTTTCGATGACCATTGAGCCGGTAATAATCCCCTACAAAAGCAGGGCCCTAAATAGGTAATCACAGGTAAAAGAGCAGGGCGCAAAGCATGTTTTAAAATGATTCTCGAAGTAGAAAGTCCTTTAGCTTTGGCGGTACGAATAAAGTTGGAATGCAGCACTTCAATCATCGAGCCACGCATGATACGCGCAATCCCTGCAACATAAGCGATAGTTAAGGAGGCTACGGGTAAAATAATGTACATTGCTGAACCGCCATTCCAACCGCCAGCAGGTAACCAACCTAAATAAATGGCGAAAATCAGTACTAAGACTGGTGCGAAGACGAAGCTTGGCATAATGACGCCAAGCATTGAGAAACTCATCAAAATATAATCCCAACGGCTATTTTGATTGAGCGCGGCAAGCGTACCCGCTGTGACACCTAATACCACTGCAAAGGCGAAAGCGACCATCCCTAATTTTAAGGAAACAGGGAAGGCTGATGCGATTAAATCATTGACCGATTGATCTTTATATTTGAAAGAGGGGCCAAAATCACCTTTGGAAAGGTTTTCCAAATAAAGGAAATATTGTTTATGTAATGGTTCATTTAAATGATACTTCGCTTCGATATTAGCCATGACTTCTGGTGGATAAGCGCGTTCCGATGTGAACGGGCTACCAGGGGCGAGACGCATCAGAAAAGAAAGGAAAAAAAGTAATCAAAAATAAACAGCGTTGGTAAGGCTTCCAACAGCCGTTTAAAAATAAACTTGAGCATAACAACTCCAACCAAAATGGGCGAAAAGTGCGGTCAAAAAACACGATAATTTTTAACCGCACTTAAATACTAGCAACGAATTAATGTTTAATAATATAAAGGTTGCGTAAGTAAATGTGATCTTGTGGATCTTTGCCTGAATAGCCTTTTTACGTAAGGTTTCACTAAGCGTGGATTCACATAGTTAAAGATTGGCACGATACCGAAATCTTTTGCAAGAATTTCTTCGGCTTTCGCGTAGGCTTTTGCACGACCTTCCGCATCCGTTGCGACATAAGATTCAGCAATGGCTTTATCATATTCTGGGTTCGCATATTTTGCGGTATTGTTACTCGAATTAGATAAGAAATAGTTGCCGAATGTTGTGGCTTGGTTGTAATCCGCATTCCATCCTGCACGTGCCGCATCGTAACGGCCTGCACGACGGCTATCAATGTAGGTTTTCCACTCTTGGTTTTCTAATTTCACATCAATTAAACCTTTGGTGTTCGCTTTCCACATAGATGCTGCAGCAATGGCCACTTTTTTGTGGTTTTCATTGGTGTTGTAAAGAATGCTGAATTTCAACGGATTCGCTTTGCTGTAACCAGCTTCTTCTAAGAGTTTAATGGCTTCTTCATTACGTTGTGCCATAGGTTCTTTTGAATAAGCAGGTTGTTGAATGAGATGACCTTCTTCGATGTAAGTTGGGGTAAACACATAGGTTGGTGTTTGACCTTGGCCCAATACTTTATCGGTGATCACATTACGATCAAGGGATAAGTTCAAGGCTTTACGAATATTCACGTTATCAAAAGGTGCTTTCTTATTGTTTAATTCATAAGAATACGTTGCTAGGGTACGAGTAATGTATACTTCGCCTGGCAATTCTTTTTGTAATTTAGCGAATTGTTCTGGCGGTAAACCATAATTGGTCATGTCTAAATCGCCCTGCACGATAACGCGCCACATCAGTACTTGGGTTTTCAATCGCGAGGAATGTCGCACTATTGATTACGGTTTCTTTATCGTTCCAATAGAGTGGGTTGCGTTCAAATTCGATTTTTTCGTTAATGATGTGGTTAGCCAGTTTATAGGCACCGTTACCCTACATAGTTTTTCTTTTTTTCACCCATGCATCACCCAATTTTTTTCGACTACTTTTTGTGGTAATGGCAATAAGGATTGGTGAGTCGTTAAACTGACTGCATAAGGCACTGGATTGGTTGCATGAACCACAAAAGGTGTAATCATCTTTTGCTTCACACCTAATTCAGCCGGTTTTTTTCTTGCCGTCAATAATGTCTTGCGCATTTTCAACTTGTAAATAACCCTAGTAACTTGCGTAAGGTGCGGCAGTTGCAGGATCCACTAAACGACGCCACGCAAATACGAAATCGTGCGCGGTAACAGGATCACCGTTTGACCATTTAGCATCTTTACGTAAATGGAATGTCCAAGTTTTGAAGTCAGGTGTATTTTCCCAGCTTTCAGCCACACCTGGTTGAAGTTTACCTTCAGAGTCTGAGGTGACTAAGCCTTCAAGTAATTGATAAGCAACGGCAGATTCTGGCACACCTTCGGTTTTTTGTGGGTCAAAACTTTGTGGTTCAGCCCCGTTATTGATGACGATATGCTGTTTTTCATCTAATTGCGTTCCCTCAGGTACTATAACCGCTTGAGCAGAATAGGAAAGAGCAAGAGCAATTGCAGAGAAAAAGTAGTTTGTGTTGCATTTGAGCCTCCTTGTCATTAGGCGATATTTTTTTATAAAGAGTCTTCTCTTATTAGCTCAAAAATGTCATTTTTGTAAAGATTTGTAAGGGAAATTATTTAAAGAAAAAAATAACGTTTTGTGATTTGTATCTAATAAATCGCTAAAAAAATTGCTAAAAAGTGATGATATGAGAGGATAAATTTAGAATGCATTGGTTTTCCCTATCGTAAATATTTTCCTGGACGAATTACCCTTTTTAAAAGCTAATTATGCTATCGTAAGACAGTTGAATTCAAACAAATCCATTCAAGGAGAATATAATGACAACTCAGTTAGATTCACTTCGTAAAATGACCGTCGTTGTGGCTGATACTGGCGATATTGATGCAATTAAAAAATACCAACCGCAAGATGCAACAACAAACCCATCTTTAATTTTAAGTGCTTCAGCATTACCACAATATGCACCATTAATTGATGAAGCGATTACTTATGCTAAAGCTCAAAGTGCGGATAAAGCACAACAATTAATTGATGCAGAAGATAAATTAGCGGTAAACATCGGTTTAGAAATTTTAAAAATTGTCCCAGGACGTATTTCAACTGAAGTGGATGCGCGCCTTTCTTACGATACCCAAGCAACTGTTGAAAAAGCACGTAAACTTATCGCACTTTATAATGCGGCAGGCATTTCAAATGATCGTATTTTGATCAAAATTGCTTCAACATGGCAAGGTATTCGTGCAGCAGAAATTCTTGAAAAAGAAGGCATTAACTGTAACTTAACCTTTATTATTCTCTGAAGCGCAAGCTCGTGCATGTGCTGAAGCGGGTGTTTATTTAATTTCACCATTCGTAGGTCGTATCTTAGACTGGTACAAAGCAAATACTGATAAAAAAGAATATGCTCCAGCAGAAGACCCTGGTGTTATTTCTGTAACCAAAATTTATAACTACTACAAAGAATACGGTTATAAAACAGTGGTAATGGGTGCAAGTTTCCGTAATGTCGGTGAAATTATTGAATTAGCAGGTTGTGATCGTTTAACTATCGCTCCCGCTTTACTCAAAGAATTACAAGAAAATTCAACCGCACTTGTACGTAAACTAGACTACAAAGGTGAAGTAAAAGCGAAACCTCAACCATTAACTGAAGCAGAATTCTACTGGCAACATAACAGCGATGCGATGGCTGTTGAGAAAATTAGCAGAGGGATTCGCAAATTTGCAGTTGACCAAGAGAAATTAGAAGCAATGCTTTCAGCAAAACTTTAATTTAATAGATAAGAAAGTGCGGTTAGAAATAACCGCACTTTTTGTTTATGCAGGGAACAAAAGTGATTTTTTGAAAACTAAAAAATACGATTTCAATAATGGCTAACAGAAAGAGCAATCTCAAGGCTTAAATAAATTCTTTTGTAGTTATCTTTCAAGTTGGTTAGAATAAAGACAATTTTTTTGTAATAGGAAAGTGGAATGAAAAAGCACCTTTACTTGCGGTAGGCTTAATGGCAACAGCTGTTTTAACAGGGTTGTGCAACCAAAGCTGATGGTGAACGCAATGATAAATTAGAAAGGTTTTTAACCGTACGATGTTTGATTTTAACTATAAAGTCATGGATCGCTATGTGTTGGAACCAGCAGCAAAAGGCTGGCGTGATTACGTGCCGACACCGGTCACAAAAGGTTTATCCAATGTGGCAAATAACTTAGATGAGCCAGTGAGCTTTTGTGAAACCGTTTATTAGAAGGTGAGCCGAAAAAAGCCTTTGTTCACTTTCAACCGTTTTCTGGATTAACTCAACCTTTGGTATCGGTGGTTTATTTGACTTTGCCAGTGCAAGCAAGGAATTACAGGTTTATGATCAACGTAGCTTTGGTGAAACATTGGGCACCTACGGTGTAGATGCGGGAGCCTATATTGTATTGCCTATCTATAATGCGACGACACCTCGTCAATTAACGGGGGCAGTAGTTGATGCAGCTTATACCTATCCGTTCTGGAATTGGGTAGGGTGGTCCGTGGTCACTTGTGAAAATACGGTGTGCAAGCGGTAGATAAACGCTCGAAAAACATTGGACCAAACCGAGTTGCTAAATCAAGCACAAGATCCTTATGTCACTTTCCGCGAAGCTTATTATCAGAATTTAGAATTTAAAAGTAAATGATGGCAAAGTGAAAAGAAAGGTTCACAGAAAGAACTGTCTGATGATGTGTTAAAAGAGATTGATTAAGATCTATATAAGACACTTATATGTTAGGATAGCAAGCGTGTTTATACGTCAGATTAAAGGAGAAATATCATGACTAAAATCATTCACACAGAAAAAGCCCCAGCAGCAATCGGTCCCTTATGTTCAAGCGGTAGATTTAGGTAATTTAGGTTTTAACATCAGGTCAAATTCCCGTTAATCCAGCAACGGGTGAAGTGCCGAAAAGATATTGTGGCTCAAGCGCGTCAATCTTTAGAGAATGTGAAAGCGATTATTGAACAAGCGGGTTTGACCGTAGGTGATATTGTGAAAACTACTGTGTTTGTGAAAGATCTTAATGATTTTGGCGCAGTAAATGCAGAGTATGAGAAATTCTTTAAAGAAAATAATCATCCGAATTTCCCTGCTCGTTCTTGCGTAGAAGTGGCTCGTTTACCAAAAGATGTTGGCTTAGAAATCGAAGCGATTGCTGTAAGAAAATAATCGCAAAGTGCGGTTAAAATCTGCAGATTTTTTCTACAATAGACTTTACAAGAGCGAGATTAATCACTATAATCTCGCTCCTAAATTACGCTTAGCGTAAAATTTCTGGTTGGTGCTTGACCTATTCAAGCCCCGTCCAAGACCGTAGGGAATGGTTAGCAATAATCGTCTTAATAATCCTACGTAGATGGTGAACAGAATAAGAATATTTCTTGCTTCTGGGCACCGAAGTCGTCCTAGTCTGAAAGATAACTCTTTCGATGAGGTAAATTAATTCCGAGAAATCGGAGTGTATTCAGGAGCTAAAAGCCAATGGCATTAAATCTTCAAGACAAACAAGCAATTGTTGCTGAAGTAAATGAAGCAGCCAAAGGTGCACTTTCAGCAGTAATCGCGGATTCTCGCGGTGTAACTGTTGATAAAATGACTGAATTACGTAAAGCAGCTCGTGAAGCTGGTGTAACAATGCGCGTTGTTCGTAATACTTTATTACGTCGTGCGGTTGAAGGCACTGATTTCGAATGCTTACAAGATACGTTTGTAGGTCCAACACTTATCGCATTCTCTAATGAACACCCAGGTGCAGCAGCACGTTTGTTCAAAGATTTTGCTAAAGCAAACGATAAGTTTGAAATTAAAGGTGCAGCCTTTTGAAGGTAAGATCCAAGATGTTGAATTCTTAGCAACATTACCAACTTACGAAGAAGCAATTGCACGTTTAATGGGCACAATGAAAGAAGCTGCGGCAGGCAAACTTGTTCGCACTTTTGCGGCATTACGCGACAAATTACAAGAAGCAGCTTAATCATTAAGCGTTTCTTACTTCATTTAACTTTATTAATTTTAGGAATTGATTGTTATGTCATTAACTAACGAACAAATCATTGAAGCGATTGCTTCTAAATCTGTAACTGAAATCGTTGAATTAATCGCAGCGATGGAAGAAAAATTCGGCGTTTCTGCAGCAGCAGTAGCAGCAGCTCCAGCAGCTGGCGGCGCAGCAGCAGCGGCAGAAGAAAAAACTGAATTCGACGTAGTTCTTGCTGAAGCTGGTGCTAACAAAGTAGCAGTTATCAAAGCAGTACGTGGTGCAACTGGTTTAGGCTTAAAAGAAGCTAAAGACTTAGTTGAATCTGCTCCAGCTAACTTAAAAGAAGGCATTTCTAAAGAAGAAGCTGAAGCACTTAAGAAAGAATTAGAAGAAGCTGGTGCAAAAGTAGAAATCAAATAATTTTTGATTCACTTATGTCCTGTTTCTCAGGCTTAATGGCTGGTGGTTTACCATCAGCCATTTTGTGCTATCAAAAACAGCACAAAAAACAGATAGGCATTTTCCGTTTAATGGTATCTGTTTCCACTTAAATTAATCAGACGTTTTAATTTAAGTAGCCCACTACAGAAGTAAGGTTCAGAGTGCGGTATCCGAAACGGCGTCAATCTCCGATATAAATAAAAAGCGTCAATCAATTTGACCGCACTTTTTTTATATCAACTCGGTCTCACTAAAATTTACAGAGGAAAACCAATAATGGGTTACTCCTATACTGAGAAAAAACGAATTCGTAAAGACTTCGGCAAACGTCCGCAAGTTTTAAATGTACCTTATTTATTAACCATCCAATTAGATTCTTTTGATAAATTCATTCAAAAAGATCCTGAAGGTCAACAAGGCTTAGAAGCTGCATTCCGTTCTGTTTTCCCAATCGTAAGCAATAACGGTTATACAGAATTACAATATGTTGATTACCGTTTAGAAGAGCCAGAATTTGATGTACGTGAATGTCAAATTCGTGGTTCAACTTATGCAGCAGGTTTACGCGTAAAATTACGTTTAGTTAGCTACGATAAAGAATCTTCATCACGCGCAGTCAAAGACATTAAAGAAAGCGAAGTATATATGGGTGAAATCCCATTAATGACTGACAACGGTACCTTTGTCATCAATGGTACTGAGCGTGTTATCGTTTCACAATTACACCGTAGCCCGGGCGTATTCTTTGATTCTGACAAAGGTAAAACACACTCTTCAGGTAAAGTGCTTTATAACGCACGTATTATCCCTTACCGTGGTTCTTGGTTAGATTTCGAATTTGATCCAAAAGATAACTTATATGCGCGTATTGACCGTCGTCGTAAATTACCGGCAACCATTATTTTACGTGCGTTAGGTTACACCGTTGAAGAAATCTTAAACTTATTCTTCGACAAAGTAACTTTCGAGATCGCTGGCAATAAATTACTCATGACATTAGTGCCAGAACGTTTACGTGGTGAAACGGCGACATTTGATATCGAAGCAAATGGCAAAGTCTATGTAGAACGCGGTCGTCGTATCACTGCTCGTCACATCAAAGCATTAGAAAAAGATAATGTGACACAAGTTGAAGTGCCAACTGAATATATCGCAGGTAAAGTTGCAGCGAAAGATTACGTTGATCTTGAATCAGGTGAAATCATTTGCCCAGCAAATGGCGAGATTTCTTTAGAAGTGTTAGCGAAATTATCGCAAGCAGGCTATAAAGTGATCGAAACATTATTCACCAATGACTTAGATTACGGTCCGTATATTTCTGAAACATTACGTGTTGATCCAACTTACGATCGTGTAAGTGCATTATATGAAATCTATCGTATGATGCGTCCAGGTGAACCACCTACACCAGAATCTTCAGAAGCATTATTCAATAACTTATTCTTCTCTGCAGAACGTTATGATTTATCTGCAGTAGGTCGTATGAAGTTTAATCGCTCGTTAGGTATTCCTGAAGGCGAGGGTACTGGTATTTTAAGTAACGACGATATCATTCGTGTGATGAAAAAACTCATCGACATCCGTAATGGTCGTGGTGAAGTGGATGATATCGACCACTTGGGTAACCGTCGTATTCGTTCTGTGGGTGAAATGGCAGAAAACCAATTCCGTATTGGTTTAGTTCGTGTAGAAAGAGCAGTTAAAGAGCGTTTATCTTTAGGCGATTTAGATGCGATCACGCCACAAGACTTAATTAATCCAAAACCAATTTCTGCGGCAGTGAAAGAATTCTTTGGTTCTTCACAACTTTCGCAATTCATGGACCAAAACAACCCATTATCAGAAGTAACACACAAACGTCGTATTTCTGCATTAGGTCCAGGCGGTTTAACGCGTGAACGCGCAGGCTTTGAGGTGCGTGACGTACATAACACTCACTATGGTCGTTTATGTCCAATCGAAACCCCTGAAGGTCCAAACATCGGTTTGATCAACTCACTTTCTGCGTTTGCTCGTACTAACGATTACGGTTTCTTAGAAACGCCCATATCGTAAAGTGGTTGATGGTCAAGTAACCGAAGAAATCGAATATTTATCTGCAATTGATGAAGCAAACTACATCATTGCACAGGCGAACTCAAACCTTGATGAGAACAATCGCTTTACAGATGCATTCGTTACTGCACGTGGTGAACGTGGTGAATCTGGTCTTTATAAACCAGAAGAAATTCACTATATGGACGTTTCAACCCAACAAGTGGTATCTGTGGCTGCAGCGTTAATTCCATTCTTAGAGCATGACGATGCGAACCGTGCCTTAATGGGTGCGAACATGCAACGTCAAGCGGTTCCTACTTTACGTGCTGATAAGCCGTTAGTGGGTACAGGTATGGAAAAACCAATCGCACTTGACTCAGGTGTGGCGGTTGTAGCGAAACGTGGTGGTACAGTTCAATACGTTGATGCTTCTCGTATCGTTATCAAAGTAAATGAAGACGAAACTGTAGCAGGCGAAGCGGGTATCGATATTTATAACTTAATTAAATACACCCGTTCTAACCAAAATACCTGTATCAACCAAATTCCTTGTGTGAATTTAGGGCGATCCAATTAACCGTGGTGAAGTGTTAGCAGATGGTCCTTCAACAGACTTAGGTGAATTAGCATTAGGTCAAAAATATCCGTGTGGCGTTCATGCCTTGGAACGGTTATAACTTCGAAGACTCAATGTTAGTTTCTGAGCGTGTTGTACAACAAGACCGCTTCACGACAATCCACATTCAAGAATTATCTTGTGTGGCGCGTGATACTAAAATTAGGTTCTGAAGAAATCACTGCGGATATTCCAAACGTAGGTGAATCTGCATTAAGCAAATTGGATGAATCAGGGTATCGTTTATGTGGGGGCTGAAGTGAAAAGGTGGTGACATCTTAGTCGGTAAAGTCACCCCTAAAGGCGAAACGCAATTAACACCAGAAGAAAAATTGTTACGTGCAATCTTCGGTGAAAAAGCATCTGACGTGAAAGACTCTTCATTACGTGTACCAAACAGCGTAAGCGGTACTGTAATTGACGTTCAAGTCTTCACCCGTGATGGCGTAGAAAAAGACAAACGTGCATTAGAAATTGAAGAAATGCAGTTAAAACAAGCTAAGAAAGACCTTTCTGATGAATTAGAAATCTTAGAAGCTGGCTTGTTTGCTCGTGTGCGTAATGTACTTATCGCTGGCGGTATTGATGCGGCTCAATTAGATAAAAATGGATCGCACCAAAATGGTTAGAACAAACCATTTCAGATGAAGAAAAAAACAAAACCAATTAGAACAGCTTGCTGAGCAATATGAAGAATTACGTAAAGAGTTTGAACACAAACTTGAAGTAAAACGTAAGAAAATCATTAAAGGCGATGACCTTGCACCAGGCGTGTTAAAAGTGGTTAAAGTTTACCTTGCGGTGAAACGTCACATCCAACCGGGTGATAAAATGGCGGGTCGTCACGGTAATAAAGGTGTTATCTCAAAAATCAACCCTGTGGAAGATATGCCATACGATGAAAACGGTCAACCGGTTGAAATCGTATTGAACCCACTGGGTGTACCATCTCGTATGAACATCGGTCAGATCTTAGAGACCCACTTAGGCTTAGCTGCTAAAAGGTATCGGTGATCAAATCAATGCGATGATCAAACAAAAAAACAAGATGTTGAGAAACTTCGTGGCTATATGCAAAAAGCATACGATTTAGGTCATGGCGCACAAAAAGTTGATTTAAGCACCTTTAGCGATGACGAAATCATGCGTTTAGCGGAAAACCTACGTAAAGGTTTACCGGTAGCAACACCAGTGTTTGATGGTGCTGATGAGCAAGAAATCAAAGAAATGTTGAAACTTGGTGGCTTACCAACTTCAGGTCAGATCACGTTATACGATGGCCGTACTGGTGAGAAATTCGAGCGTCCAGTAACCGTAGGTTATATGTACATGCTCAAATTGAACCACTTAGTTGATGACAAAATGCATGCTCGTTCAACAGGTTCTTATAGTCTTGTTACTCAACAACCACTTGGTGGTAAAGCACAATTCGGTGGTCAACGTTTCGGTGAGATGGAGGTATGGGCACTTGAAGCATACGGTGCGGCTTACACCTTACAAGAAATGTTAACCGTGAAATCCGATGACGTGAACGGCCGTACGAAGATGTATAAAAACATCGTCGGTGGCAACCAACAAATGGATCCGGGTACACCGGAATCTTTCAACGTAATTATGAAAGAAATCCGTTCACTTGGTTTGAATATCGAGCTAGACGAAGAGTAATCGACAAACCGGTCTTCCCCTGTTCGCAGGGGAAGCAAAAGGAAGAAATCGCCGAAGTGCGGTTAAAAAACAAAATATTTTTGACCGCACTTTGAAACCCTTAACTCCGACAGGAGACTATTTGTGAAAGACTTAGTTAAGTTTTTTTAAAAGCACAATCAAAAACCAGTGAAGATTTTTGATGTGATTAAAATTGGGTTAGCTTCTCCAGACATGATCCGTTCTTGGTCATTTGGTGAAGTTAAAAAACCTGAAACAATCAACTATCGTACGTTCAAACCTGAGCGTGACGGTCTTTTCTGTGCACGTATTTTCGGGCCAGTAAAAGATTACGAATGTTTATGCGGAAAATATAAACGCTTAAAACACCGTGGTGTGATTTGTGAAAAAAATGTGGTGTTGAAGTCACACAAACTAAAGTGCGTCGTGAACGTATGGGCCACATTGAATTGGCTTGTCCAGTTGCACACATTTGGTTCTTAAAATCACTTCCGTCCCGTATCGGTTTATTACTTGATATGCCGTTACGTGATATTGAGCGTGTGCTTTACTTTGAAATGTACATCGTAACCGAACCGGGTATGACCGATTTGGAACGTGGACAGTTATTAACTGAAGAACAATTCCTTGATGCAGAAGACCGCTGGCAAGATGAATTCGAAGCGAAAATGGGTGCTGAAGCAATTCAAGATTTACTTAAAAGGTATTGATCTTGAAGTGGAATGTGAAAAATTACGTGAAGAGTTACAAGAAACTAACTCTGAAACAAAACGTAAGAAAATCACTAAACGCTTAAAATTATTAGAAGCTTTCCAACAGTCTGGTAATAAACCAGAGTGGATGGTGATGACTGTATTACCAGTACTTCCACCAGATTTACGTCCGTTAGTACCATTAGATGGTGGTCGTTTTGCAACTTCTGACTTAAACGATTTATATCGTCGCGTGATCAACCGTAACAACCGTTTAAAACGTTTATTAGATTTAATCGCACCAGATATTATCGTGCGCAACGAAAAACGTATGTTACAAGAATCTGTTGATGCGTTATTAGATAATGGTCGTCGTGGTCGTGCGATTACGGGTTCTAACCGTCGTCCATTGAAAATCACTTGCGGATATGATCAAAGGTAAACAAGGTCGTTTCCGTCAAAACTTATTAGGTAAACGTGTTGACTATTCAGGCCGTTCTGTAATCACTGTAGGTCCATACTTGCACTTACACCAATGTGGTTTACCGAAGAAAATGGCATTGGAATTATTCCGTCCGTTTATCTACGCAAAATTAGAAAGCCGTGGTTATGCAACTACAATCAAAGCGGCTAAGAAAATGGTTGAGCGTGAAGACGCGATCGTTTGGGATATCTTGGCAGAAGTTATTCGTGAGCACCCAATTCTATTGAACCGTGCACCGACACTTCACCGTTTAGGTATCCAAGCGTTTGAACCACTTCTAATCGAAGGTAAAGCAATCCAGTTACACCCGCTCGTTTGTGCGGCGTTCAACGCGGACTTCGATGGTGACCAAATGGCGGTTCACGTACCATTAACACTTGAAGCGCAGTTAGAAGCGCGTGCGTTAATGATGTCAACCAACAACGTACTTTCACCAGCAAACGGTGATCCTATTATCGTTCCATCACAAGACGTGGTGTTGGGTCTTTACTATATGACCCGTGAAAAAGTGAAACGGTAAAGGTGAAGGCATGTTATTGCAAGATCCGCGCGAAGCTGAAAAAGCATATCGCACAGGTGAAGCAGAGTTACATTCTCGCGTTAAAGTACGTATTACTGAATATGTGAAAAATGAAGCTGGCGAATTCGAAGAGAAAACCACATTAACCGATACCACTATCGGTCGTGCAATCTTATGGATGATCGCGCCAAAAGGTATGCCTTATTCATTGTTTAACCAAACATTAGGTAAAAAAGCAATTTCTAAACTTATCAACGAAGCTTATCGTCGTTTAGGTTTGAAAGAAGCGGTAATGTTTGCTGACCATATTATGTATACCGGTTTTGCTTATGCTGCACGTTCAGGTTCTTCTGTGGGTATCGACGATATGGTTATCCCAGAGAAAAAATACGAAATTATTTCTGCAGCGGAAGCTGAAGTGGCTGAAATTCAAGAACAGTTCCAATCTGGTCTTGTAACAGCTGGCGAACGTTATAACAAAGTCATCGATATTTGGGCTGCAGCAAATGAGCGTGTAGCGAAAGCAATGATGGAAAAACTTATCTCAGGAAGAAGTCATCAACCGTGAAGGTAACCCTGAGAAACAAGCTTCTTTCAACAGCATTTTTATGATGGCTGACTCTGGTGCGCGTGGTTCTGCAGCTCAGATTCGTCAGTTAGCAGGTATGCGTGGTTTGATGGCGCGTCCAGATGGTTCGATCATCGAAACCCCAATTACAGCGAACTTCCGTGAAGGTTTGAACGTACTTCAGTACTTTTATTTCAACCCACGGTGCGCGTAAAGGTTTGGCGGATACCGCATTAAAAACAGCAAACTCTGGTTACTTAACTCGTCGTTTAGTTGACGTAGCGCAAGACTTAGTGATCGTTGAAGATGACTGTGGTACACACGAAGGCTTAGTCATGACTCCATTAATCGAAGGTGGCGATGAGAAAGTTCCACTTCGCGAATTAGTGTTAGGTCGTGTTGTAGCTGAAGATGTGTATAAACCAGGTACAGAAGAAGTCTTAATTGCACGTAACACTTTATTAGATGAAAAACTTTGTGATGTGTTAGATGCAAACTCAGTGGACAGCGTAAAAGTACGTTCTGTTGTAACTTGTGATACTGACTTTCGGTGTATGTGCGAAATGTTACGGTCGTGACTTAGCGCGTGGTCACCTCATCAACCAAGGTGAAGCAGTGGGTGTTATCGCTGCTCAATCTATCGGTGAGCCAGGTACACAGTTAACCATGCGTACGTTCCACATCGGTGGTGCAGCTTCTGCAGCAGCGAAAGAATCTAGCGTACAAATCAAAAACAACGGTACTTTACACCTTGCTAACGCAAAATTCGTTGTTAATGACGAAGGTAAATTAGTTTTAACTTCTCGTAATACTGAATTAACCGTGACTGATGAATTTGGTCGTACGAAAGAACACTATAAAGTGCCTTACGGTACTGTATTGAACAAAGCAGACGGTCAAGAAGTATCAGCGGGTGAAACAGTGGCAAACTGGGATCCACATACTATGCCAGTTGTCTCTGAAGTATCTGGTTTTGTGAAATTCGTTGATATCGTGGATGGTTTAACTGTAACCCGTCAAACGGATGAATTAACTGGTCTTTCTTCTATCGTGGTACAAGACGTGGGTGAACGTGCAACTGCAGGTAAAGATTTACGTCCAACCATCAAATTAGTTGATGCAAAAGGTAACGATATCTTCTTACCTGAAACTGACGTTATTGCACAATACTTCTTACCAGGTAAAGCAATCGTAAGTTTAGATGACGGTGCGGAAGTGAAAGTGGGTGAACCACTTGCACGTATTCCACAAGAATCTGTGGGTACTAAAGATATTACCGGTGGTCTTCCACGCGTTGCTGATTTATTCGAAGCTCGTAAACCGAAAGAGCCTGCTATCTTGGCAGAAATTTCAGGTATCGTGTCCTTCGGTAAAGAAACCAAAGGTAAACGTCGCTTGCTAATCACCCCAACTGAAGGTGAAATCTACGAAGAAATGATTCCAAAATGGCGTCAACTCAACGTATTTGAAGGTGAGATGGTAGAACGTGGTGATGTGATTTCTGATGGTGCAGAGACTCCACACGATATCTTACGTTTACGCGGTGTTCGTGCTGTAACTGAATATATCGTGAACGAAGTGCAAGAAGTTTACCGCTTACAAGGGGTAAAAATTAACGATAAGCACATCGAAGTTATCGTACGTCAAATGTTACGTAAAGCAGTCATCACGAAAGCTTATGACAGCGAATTCCTCGAAGGGGAACAAGTTGAAGTGGCTCGCGTGAAAATTGTTAACCGTAAACGTGAAGCGGAAGGTAAACCACCAGTTGAATTCGAACGTGAATTACTGGGTATTACCAAAGCGTCATTGGCGACAGAATCCTTCATTTCTGCAGCATCGTTCCAAGAAACCACTCGCGTGCTTACTGAAGCAGCAGTGGCGGGTAAACGTGATGAATTACGCGGCTTGAAAGAGAACGTAATCGTAGGTCGTTTAATCCCAGCTGGTACTGGTTTTGCGTATCACCAAGGTCGTCACAAAAAACGTATTGTAGACGATGTTGTGATTAAATTGTCTGAAGACGATGAAGCAGCAATTGCTGATGAATTCGTGATGACAGCAGATGATGCAACAACTAACTAGCAGAAATGCTTAATATGGCAGATGATGCAGAGTAATCGCTAATCGATAAAAAGAAAACCCGAGTTTAGGCTCGGGTTTTTATTATCTCAATACAGAAAAGTGCGGTCAGTTTTTGATGAATTTTTCGTTTTGGAAAAGTATCGTAAAAAAATGACCGCACTTTCTTTTCATCAATAAAAAAGCCACCTTAATCGGTGGCTTTGAAATATTTTGCTTAAGCTAAGATTACCAGCCTTTTACAACACCATCTTTAAAGTGTTTTTTTCGCTTCTTGGTAAACTTCTTCAGTTTGGTATGCTTTCACGAAATCTTGGATCGCTTTGCTGTCTTTGTTATCAGTACGTGAAACAATGATGTTTACGTATGGAGAATCTTTATCTTCTACGAATACACCGTTATCTTGTGCATTTAAGCCAACTTGACCCGCATAAGTGTTATTTACAACCGCAAGATCAACATCATCTAATGCACGAGCTGCAACAGAAGTATCCACTTCAGAAATTTTTTTGAAGTTTTTTTCGGATTTTTCAACGATATCTGCGACAGTTGAAAGAAGATCGTTAGAATTTTTTTAAGTTTGATTAAACCTTGTTTTCTCAAGAAGGATTAATGCACGACCACGGTTTGAAGGATCGTTTGGAACAACGATTTTAGCACCTTCTTTTAAATCATTTACATTTTTGATGGTTTTAGAATAACCAGCAAGCGGGTAAACAAAGGTGTTACCAACGATCACTAAGTTGTTTAAGTTTTTCGCTTTTACATCTTCATCTAAGTAAGGTTTATGTTGCATTGCGTTAGCATCTAAATCACCTTTAGATACAGCAGTATTTGGTAATGCGTAGTCATTGAATAAAACAAATTCAACATTTAAGTTGTATTTATCTTTTGCCACTTTTGCAGCGGTTTCGGCTACTTGGTGCTCAGGACCCTGCCATTACACCAACTTTGATTGATGTTGCAGCAGGCGCAGTTGATGCTGCATCTGCTTTTTTCTCTTCTTTACAACCTGTTAATACTAATGCTGACGCGATAGCAGTGATAGCAAATAAGTTTTTTTAATTTCATGTTTTTTTCCTTGTTGTGAATAAAATGGTATAGAAAATAATTAACGGTGATCCACTCGTTTTGCGAGCGTGTCGCCTAATTTTTGACTGAGCATCACGATAATCACGATAACAATCGTTGCCGCCCAAGTTACCGATGGCATATTACGATAGACACCATAGTTAATGGCGAGGCTTCCTAAGCCGCCACCGCCTTGCGTTCCCGCCATTGCGGTATAGCCAATTAATGTCACGAAAGTGAGCGTAATGGCATTAATGATCGTTGGTAAAGATTCAGGTAAATAGAATTTACGAATAATTTGCCAATTGGTTGCGCCCATGGCTTTTGCTGTTTCAGTCAAACCGGTTGGGATCTCAAAAAGTGCATTGCTCGTAAGACGTGCAAAAAATGGTGTTGCCGCTGCACTTAATGAGACAATTGCCGCATTAGAACCAATACTACCGCCAGGAAGTAACCAACTGGTAAGCGGAATTAAAGCAAGTAACAAAATAATATAAGGGATTGAACGTCCGATATTAATAATGACGTTTAAAAACGCATTGAGTTTTTTGTTTTCTAAAATCGCCCCTTTATTGGTTAAAAAGGTTAAAAAACCAAGTGGTAAGCCTAATAAAGCCGCAATTAATGTCGACAATACCGACATATAAATCGTTTCAACGGTCGATACCGTTAATAAACTCGCAAAGTTATCGGGGAATTGTTGGCTAAATGTTGCCCATAAATCATTGAACATAGCCTAGCACCTCTACTCGAACGTTATTTTCCATTAAATAAACTTTGGCTTTGCGTAATCGCATCTTCATCACCTTCAACTTCTGCAATGGTAAAGCCAAATTTTACCCCACCGGCATAATCAATTTGTGATGTTAAGATACTGAGTTCTACGCCAAATTTTTTTCGATGCTTGAGAAAGTAATGGGGCATCGACTGAACGACCTGTAAATTCAAATTTGATGATCGGATACGATTTGGCATGTTTTGGCGTATCAGATAAATTTTCTAAATATTCTTCCGGCAACGTAATGTGGAAAGTCGAACTGATAAACTCTTGGGCTAATTCTGTTTTCGGATTAGAGAAAATTTCGCTAACTGTGCCTTGTTCAATCAGACGGCCTTTATCAATCACCGCAACTTGATCGCAGATGCGTTTAACCACTTCCATTTCATGGGTGATAAGAAGAATGGTGATACCTAAAGTGCGGTTGATTTCTTTTAATAATTTTAGAATGGATTGAGTTGTAGCGGATCCAATGCGCTAGTGGCTTCATCACAAAGTAAGACTTTTGGATCGCTTGCAAGTGCACGCGCAATAGCTACACGTTGTTTTTGACCACCAGAGAGATTAGCAGGATACACATTATGTTTATCACTTAATCCAACAAGCGCTAAAAGTGCGGTCGTTTTTTCTTGAATTTCTGCTTTCGATTTATTTTCTAATTCAAGTGGCAATGCTACGTTTTCAAAAACGGTTCGAGAGGTCAACAAATTAAAATGTTGGAAAATCATGCCGATTTGGCGGCGTGTTTTCACTAATTCAGCGTCAGAAAGTTGAGTCAGATCCACATCATCGATGACCACAGCACCGTGAGTCGGTCTTTCTAATAGGTTTACACAACGGATAAGTGTACTTTTACCTGCGCCAGAAGCACCAATGACACCGCAAATCTGTCCCTTCGGCACATGTAATGAAACATTATCAAGTGCGGTCAGTTTTTTATCTGGAAGTGTAAAAATCTTCGTAATGTTATTTAGCTTAATCATATAAGCCCTTGTTCTCAGTTAATATTTGAATTTCATTTGTATTCTAGACGTCTAGAATGCTGTGTCAATATCTTAGGGATCTTTTTAGACGGATCGGTTATGACTTATTATTGCTTATATTAAGGATAAAAGGGATAATTTTGTCTTAAGAAAAAGATAAATGAGAAAAATATGAAGAAAGCTGTTTTTTTAGATCGTGATGGCACTTTTAAATATCGACCATGGTTATGTCCATAAAATTGATGATTTTCAATTTATTGAAGGCAGTATTGATGCATTAAAAGAATTAAAGGAAATGGGATATCCTTTTAGTTTTAGTGACCAATCAATCAGGCATCGCTACGTGGATATTTTTCAGAAGATCAGTTTTTACAACTTACAGAATGGATGGATTGGTCGTTAGCTGATCGTGGTGTGGATTTAGATGGTATCTACTATTGTCCCTCATCATCCAGAAGGGAAAGGCGAATATAAAGAAGACTGTGCATGTAGAAAACCAAAATCAGGTATGTTATTAGAGGCGATTAAAGCGCTGAAAAATCGATCCTGCACAATCTATTATGGTTGGCGATAAGATTGAAGATCTTAAAGCAGGCATTGGCGCAAAAAGTGAAAAACAAATATTTTAGTGCGAACAGGCAAACCTATTACAGAAGAGGGAGAGAACCTCGCTGACTATGTTTTGGATTCTATTGCAGATCTACCAAGAATAGCAAAACGATTAATTAAGTAACAAAAATGATCTATTTTTTTGTGCGAATAGGCGAAAAGATCTTCAACTAAGAAAAAAATTTACATTTTTTTACAAAAAGATCTTGCAAAGGCATCTGAAATGCCTATAATACGCCCCACACAACGACGCGCTGTTGTGAATCTTAAGAAAAACCAGTGCGTCGTTCTTTTTTGCTCTTTAACAATATATCAGACAATCTGTGTGGGCACTTGTTGATTGACTTGTTTTAAAAATATTTTTTAATTTTGAAGTCTTAATAGGTGCTAACTAGAAATTCATAATACTTTTTTTAAGTAGTGACATTTTATGTCAGCAGTATTGAGCGATTGAACTTGAATTGAAGAGTTTGATCATGGCTCAGATTGAACGCTGGCGGCAGGCTTAACACATGCAAGTCGAACGGTAACATAAAGAAGCTTGCTTCTTTGATGACGAGTGGCGGACGGGTGAGTAATGCTTGGGAATCTAGCTTATGGAGGGGGATAACTACGGGAAACTGTAGCTAATACCGCGTAATATCGAAAGATTAAAGTGTGGGACCTTCGGGCCACATGCCATAGGATGAGCCCAAGTGGGATTAGGTAGTTGGTGAGGTAAAGGCTCACCAAGCCGACGATCTCTAGCTGGTCTGAGAGGATGACCAGCCACACTGGGACTGAGACACGGCCCAGACTCCTACGGGAGGCAGCAGTGGGGAATATTGCGCAATGGGGGCAACCCTGACGCAGCCATGCCGCGTGAATGAAGAAGGCCTTCGGGTTGTAAAGTTCTTTCGGTAGCGAGGAAGGCATTTAGTTTAATAGACTAGGTGATTGACGTTAACTACAGAAGAAGCACCGGCTAACTCCGTGCCAGCAGCCGCGGTAATACGGAGGGTGCGAGCGTTAATCGGAATAACTGGGCGTAAAGGGCACGCAGGCGGTGACTTAAGTGAGGTGTGAAAGCCCCGGGCTTAACCTGGGAATTGCATTTCATACTGGGTCGCTAGAGTACTTTAGGGAGGGGTAGAATTCCACGTGTAGCGGTGAAATGCGTAGAGATGTGGAGGAATACCGAAGGCGAAGGCAGCCCCTTGGGAATGTACTGACGCTCATGTGCGAAAGCGTGGGGAGCAAACAGGATTAGATACCCTGGTAGTCCACGCTGTAAACGATGTCGATTTGGGGGTTGAACTTTAAGTTTGGCGCCCGTAGCTAACGTGATAAATCGACCGCCTGGGGAGTACGGCCGCAAGGTTAAAACTCAAATGAATTGACGGGGGCCCGCACAAGCGGTGGAGCATGTGGTTTAATTCGATGCAACGCGAAGAACCTTACCTACTCTTGACATCCAGAGAACATTCCAGAGATGGATTGGTGCCTTCGGGAACTCTGAGACAGGTGCTGCATGGCTGTCGTCAGCTCGTGTTGTGAAATGTTGGGTTAAGTCCCGCAACGAGCGCAACCCTTATCCTTTGTTGCCAGCGATTTGGTCGGGAACTCAAAGGAGACTGCCGGTGATAAACCGGAGGAAGGTGGGGATGACGTCAAGTCATCATGGCCCTTACGAGTAGGGCTACACACGTGCTACAATGGCGTATACAGAGGGAAGCGAGAGTGCGAGCTGGAGCGAATCTCACAAAGTACGTCTAAGTCCGGATTGAGTCTGCAACTCGACTCCATGAAGTCGGAATCGCTAGTAATCGCAAAATCAGAATGTTGCGGTGAATACGTTCCCGGGCCTTGTACACACCGCCCGTCACACCATGGGAGTGGGTTGTACCAGAAGTAGATAGCTTAACCTTCGGGGGGCGTTTACCACGGTATGATTCATGACTGGGGTGAAGTCGTAACAAGGTAACCGTAGGGGAACCTGCGGTTGGATCACCTCCTTACCAAAAAAACGAGAGACAATAAGTGTCCACACAGATTGATTGATATATTGTAGAAAAATGAAATGAAGAGAGAAAAGTGCGTAAGCAAAATGTAAGATAGAGTATCTTTATTTGTTGTCCCCATCGTCTCAGAGGCCTCAGGACATCGCCCTTTCACGGCGGTAACCGGGTTCGAATCCCTCGTGGGGACGCCAAATAAAGATAACTTTATTATCTTCTGTTCTTTAACAACCAGGAAACAAGCTGAAAAACTGAAGAGACTTTCAAGTCCTTTTAAAGGATAAGAAAAAGTCTGAGTAAGAAGAAAAATCTTGATTGAACAAAAGCAATCAAGTGTTTAGTTGAAAACACAACATCAAGAATTTTTGAGGTTGTATAGTTAAGTGACTAAGCGTACAAGGTGGATGCCTTGGCAATCAGAGGCGATGAAGGACGTGCTAATCTGCGAAAAGCTTGGATGAGTCGATAAGAGGCGTTTAATCCAAGATGTCCGAATGGGGAAACCCAGTAGATGAAGAATCTACTATCACTTACTGAATCCATAGGTAAGTGAGGCAAACCGGGAGAACTGAAACATCTAAGTACCCCGAGGAAAAGAAATCAACCGAGATTTCGTTAGTAGCGGCGAGCGAACGCGAAGGAGCCTGTTAGTGATAATGACAGAGACAGAGGAACAAGCTGGGAAGCTTGGCGATACAGGGTGATAGCCCCGTACTCGAAGTCCAGGTCATGGTACTAAGCTAACGACAAGTAGGGCGGGACACGTGATATCCTGTTTGAAGATGGGGGGACCATCCTCCAAGGCTAAATACTCCTGATTGACCGATAGTGAACCAGTACTGTGAAGGAAAGGCGAAAAAGAACCCCGGTGAGGGAGTGAAATAGAACCTGAAACCCTTGTACGTACAAGCAGTGGGAGCCCTTTTAGGGTGACTGCGTACCTTTTGTATAATGGGTCAGCGACTTATATTTTGTAGCGAGGTTAACTGAATAGGGGAGCCGAAGGAAACCGAGTCTTAACTGGGCGTCTAGTTGCAAGGTATAGACCCGAAACCCGGTGATCTCAGCCATGGGCAGGTTGAAGGTTGGGTAACACTAACTGGAGGACCGAACCGACTAATGTTGAAAAAAATTAGCGGATGACTTGTGGCTGGGGGTGAAAGGCCAATCAAACCGGGAGATAGCTGGTTCTCCCCGAAATCTATTTAGGTAGAGCCTTGAGCGGACACCTTCGGGGTAGAGCACTGTTTCGGCTAGGGGGTCCATCCCGGATTACCAACCCGATGCAAACTACGAATACCGAAGAGTGATACTCAGGAGACACACGGCGGGTGCTAACGTCCGTCGTGGAGAGGGAAACAACCCAGACCGCCAGCTAAGGTCCCAAAGTCTATATTAGTGGGAAACGAAGTGGGAAGGCTTAGACAGCTAGGATGTTGGCTTAGAAGCAGCCATCATTTAAAGAAAGCGTAATAGCTCACTAGTCGAGTCGGCCTGCGCGGAAGATGTAACGGGGCTCAAATATAGCACCGAAGCTGCGGCATCAGACGAAAGTCTGTTGGGTAGGGGAGCGTTCTGTAAGCGGATGAAGGTGACTCGAGAGGGTCTGCTGGACGTATCAGAAGTGCGAATGCTGACATAAGTAACGATAAAACGGGTGAAAAAAACCCGTTCGCCGGAAGACCAAGGGTTCCTGTCCAACGTTAATCGGGGCAGGGTGAGTCGGCCCCTAAGGCGAGGCTGAAAAGCGTAGTCGATGGGAAACGGGTTAATATTCCCGTACTTGGATAAACTGCGATGTGGGGACGGAGCAGGTTAGGTTATCGCACTGTTGGATATGTGCGTTTAAGTTTGTAGGTGGGAAGTTTAGGCAAATCCGGACTTCTTTAACACTGAGAGATGATGACGAGGCTCTACGGAGCTGAAGTAACCGATACCACACTTCCAGGAAAAGCCACTAAGCTTCAGGTTTATCTAAACCGTACTGAAAACCGACACAGGTGGTCAGGTAGAGAATACTCAGGCGCTTGAGAGAACTCGGGTGAAGGAACTAGGCAAAATAGCACCGTAACTTCGGGAGAAGGTGCGCCGGCGTAGATTGTAGTCCCTTGCGGGCGAAGGTTGAACCGGTCGAAGATACCAGCTGGCTGCAACTGTTTATTAAAAACACAGCACTCTGCAAACACGAAAGTGGACGTATAGGGTGTGATGCCTGCCCGGTGCTGGAAGGTTAATTGATGGTGTAATCGAAAGAGAAGCTCCTGATCGAAGCCCCAGTAAACGGCGGCCGTAACTATAACGGTCCTAAGGTAGCGAAATTCCTTGTCGGGTAAGTTCCGACCTGCACGAATGGCATAATGATGGCCAGGCTGTCTCCACCCGAGACTCAGTGAAATTGAAATCGCCGTGAAGATGCGGTGTACCCGCGGCTAGACGGAAAGACCCCGTGAACCTTTACTATAGCTTGACACTGAACATTGAATTTTGATGTGTAGGATAGGTGGGAGACTATGAAGATGATCACGCCAGTGATTGTGGAGTCGTCCTTGAAATACCACCCTTTAACGTTTGATGTTCTAACGAAGATTACGAAACGTGGTCTCGGACAGTGTCTGGTGGGTAGTTTGACTGGGGCGGTCTCCTCCCAAAGAGTAACGGAGGAGCACGAAGGTTTGCTAATGACGGTCGGACATCGTCAGGTTAGTGCAATGGTATAAGCAAGCTTAACTGCGAGACAGACAAGTCGAGCAGGTACGAAAGTAGGTCATAGTGATCCGGTGGTTCTGAATGGAAGGGCCATCGCTCAACGGATAAAAAGGTACCCGGGGATAACAGGCTGATACCGCCCAAGAGTTCATATCGACGGCGGTGTTTGGCACCTCGATGTCGGCTCATCACATCCTGGGGCTGAAGTAGGTCCCAAGGGTATGGCTGTTCGCCATTTAAAGTGGTACGCGAGCTGGGTTTAGAACGTCGTGAGACAGTTCGGTCCCTATCTGCCGTGGGCGTTGGAGAATTGATTGGGGCTGCTCCTAGTACGAGAGGACCGGAGTGGACGCACCACTGGTGTTCCGGTTGTGTCGCCAGACGCATTGCCGGGTAGCTAAGTGCGGAAGAGATAAGTGCTGAAAGCATCTAAGCACGAAACTTGCCAAGAGATGAGTTCTCCCAGATTTTAAAAATCTGTAAGGGTTGTTTAAGACTAAGACGTAGATAGGTCTGGTGTGTAAGCGGTGCGAGCCGTTGAGCTAACAGATACTAATTGCCCGAGAGGCTTAACTATACAACGCTCAAGGGTTTTGGGTGTTGGGTAAGACGAAGAAACTCAGAGAAGAAGAAGAAAGTTTTGAAGGTTATCAGCTTGTTTGGTTGTGAGCGCTAGAGATAGTGAGAGCAGAATAGAGAAAAGTTATTAAAGGAATAATCCTGGCGGCGATAGAGCGGTGGTCCCACCTGACCCCATACCGAACTCAGAAGTGAAACGCCGATGCGCCGATGGTAGTGTGGGGCTTCCCCATGTGAGAGTAGGACACCGCCAGGTACTGAATGTAGAACCCCGAGCTGAAGAGCTTGGGGTTTTTGTTTTTTAGATTTGATTTTAATAAAAGTAAAAGTGCGGTCAAAATCAGAATAGTTTTATTAAAGATGTTTAAATCTTTTAATGAGAAAAATAGAGGTGGAATGGTACAATCACCAAAAATTTTTTTATAGGATAAATAACACAAATGGCTCGTAAAAAGAAAAGTCGTAAAATTAGCGATATTATGCCAATTCGTAAATCAGATAAGAAACCTGAAGCACCGAAGCTATCAGGTAAGAAATTAACACGTTATGAATTAGATGCTAAGGCAAGAGAAGATAAGAAAAAACGTAAACATAAAGGTTTAGCATCGGGTTCTCGTCATAGTAACGCTGAGCAAAAATAAAACATAATCAAGTCGTTGAACAAAAAGATCCGCGTATAGGCAGTCGTAAAAAGGTTCCACTGATTGTTGAATTTGTGAATAAACCTGAGAAAGGGATGACAATTCCAGCAGTCAAAGAACCGAAAAAACTTGCGCCTGAAGTTGAGTTAGAACGTTTAGAAAATAATGAAATTCTAAATGAATTGTTGGATGCCTTAGATGAAGGCAAAACGATTAGTAAAGCTGATCAACAATTTGTGGATGAATGCTTTAGATCGTATTGCTCAGTTAATGGAAGAATTAGGTATTCAAGATGAAGATGAGACAGAGGATGATCTCTATCGAACCTTCGAGAAGATTGATATCAACCAATTCAGATAATTGTCATGTGGCCGATTATTTTTAAGTATTATTGCTTTTGGGAATTATTGCTGGCGTATCATTTCTATGCTTTCAAATTACTTAGGAAGTTACGCGAGCAAAAACACTCTCATTAAACAGGCTAAAAATAGCACGTACAAAAACGCCTAAAAGAGAGTATGGTAATTATCGCTAAAGCGATGCAAAATGGAGATTGCAACCATTCAGAAGGGGTGATTCGTTTATCAATGCTTTTACTCCCTTTTGGACAATCTTTGCAGCCATATCAAGCGATGTATGCACTTTATAATATTGTAAAAGAAATGCCTACGCATGAAGCTCGGAAAGCATTGTTAAAAAAAGAAAGAATGAAACTCGATCTTGAGCGAGAAAGTGCAGAAGCAAAATTTGAAGAAGAAATTATGTTGGAGTTACGTCAGTTTTTAAATGACGTAGAGAAATTTGGGGAAGCTTAATGTCTGAAATTATTTGGGATCTTGCGTTAATTCAAAAATATAACCAATCAGGACCTCGTTATACATCTTATCCAACTGCATTAGAATTTAATGAAAGTTACACAAACGAAGATTTTATTGCAGCGGCTAATCGTTATCCGGAAAGACCACTTTCCCTTTACGTACACATTCCGTTTTGTCACAAACTTTGCTATTTCTGTGGCTGTAATAAGGTGATTACTCGTCATCAACATAAGGCGGATATTTATCTTGATTACCTTGAAAAAGAAATCAAAGCGCGTTCAGAATTATTCAAAAATCGTGTTGCGACTCAAGTGCATTGGGGCGGCGGTACACCGACTTATTTGACAGAAGAGCAATCTGCTCGTTTGATGAAGATGCTTAAAGATCATTTTACGATTGCGGATAATGCAGAAGTCAGTATTGAGATGGACCCACGCGAAATTGAGCTCGATATGCTTGATCATTTACGCAATATTGGTTTTAACCGAATTAGCATGGGTGTACAAGATTTCAATAAAGCGGTTCAAAAAGCGGTAAAACCGTGAACAAGATGAAGAGTTTGTGAATGCATTACTTGTTCGTGCTCGTGAGTTAGGTTTCCAATCGACCAACCTTGATTTAATTTATGGATTGCCACTTCAAAAATGTGGAAAGTTTTATGTTTACATTACATAAAGTGATTGAATTAAATCCAGATCGTTTAAGTATCTTTAACTATGCTCATTTACCAAGTCGATTTGCGGGACAAGCAAAAATTAAAGAAGATCAATTACCGCCACCGGAAACTAAATTAGAAATCTTACAGAAAACGATCGAAACCTTAGGGCAATGCAGGCTATAAGTTTATCGGTATGGATCACTTTTGCTAAACCTAGATGATGAATTAGCGATTGCTCAAGAGAAAGGTGTCTTACATCGAAATTTCCAAGGCTATACCACTCAAGAAGAATGTGATTTGCTCGGTTTAGGTGTATCAGCCATTAGTTTATTAGGTGATACATATGCTCAAAACCAAAAAGAATTAAAACATTATTATCATGATGTAGAAAATTCAGGTATTGCACTGCATAAAGGTTTAGCGATGACAGAAGAAGATTGCTTACGCCGTGATGTGATTAAGCAATTGATTTGTAACTTTTAAGCTTGATTTTGCACCAATTGAAAAACAATATAATATTGATTTCAAAAAGCACTTTGCTGAAGATTTACAGTTATTACAGCCATTACTTGAAGATGGATTAATTTCTGAAACAGAAACAGGCTTACAAGTTTCGCCTAAAGGTCGATTATTAATCCGTAATATTTGCTTATGCTTTGATACCTATTCAAGAGCTGCGGCAAAACGACAACAATTCTCTCGAATTATTTAGTCATACAAAAACGGTCAAGACTTATATCTTGACCGTTTTTCTTTCAATCTATTTATTTCGCGATGCTTTCTAGATGCCCATAATTCGCTGAGACTTTTCTCTGCGACGAATTAAATGAGCTTTGTCTCCATCCACTAACACTTCAGCCGTACGTGGACGAGAATTGTAGTTTGAAGACATACTTGCACCATAAGCACCGGCAGAGCGTTGAGCAATATAATCACCTTCAGCAATGGCGAGCTCACGCTGTTTACCTAAGAAATCAGAGGTTTCGCATACTGGGCCAACAACATCATAAATGGCTTTTTCACGCCCTAAAGTGCGGTCAATTTCAATGATGTTCATATAAGCTTCATAGAGTGCTGGACGAATCATATCGTTCATGCCGGTATCGGTAATCGCGAAGTTACGGCTTTCATTACTTTTTAAGTATTGCACTTTAGCCACTAAAATCCCCGCATTCGCCGCGATCGCTCGACCCGGTTCTAGAATAATTTCGAGATTTTCATAGCCTTTTAATTTATTCAGTAACGCAGCGGCATAATCACTTGGATGTGGCGGTGTTTCATCAGTATAAGTTACGCCTAAACCGCCACCGAGATCTAAATGTTTTAACGTAATACCATCTTCTTTTAACTGTTCTATTAAACGAATAAGGCGATCAGTTGCATCTAAGAAGGGTTGTAATTCCGTAAGCTGAGAGCCAATATGGCAATCCATACCCGTAATTTTTACATGAGGTAAGGTTGCTGCTAATTTATAGACCTCACGCGCTTCATCTACGCTCACACCAAATTTATTTTTTTTCAATCCAGTGGAAATGTAAGGGTGTGTATGGGCATCAACATCGGGGTTTCACGCGTAAAGAAATAGGGGCTACTTTTACCCATTTCACCCGCAATTTGGTTGATATGATGTAATTCCGCAACAGATTCCACATTAAAACAACGAATGCCTACTTCTAACGCTCGCATAATTTCGGCACGAGATTTTGCCACGCCGGAAAAGACCACTTTTGAAGCCTCTCCGCCAGCTGCTAAGACTCGTTCTAATTCGCCCTGTGAAACAATATCAAAAGCCTGAACCTAATTTTGCCATTACATTCAATATACCAATATTAGAATTGGCTTTTAACGGCATAACAAATTAAGTGTGGATGCTCTCCTAAAGCAGAATCAAAGGCATGCCAATGGCGTTCAAGCGTGGCACGAGAATAAATATAAAGCGGTGTGCCGAAATTCTTCAGCGAGTTGTTTGACGGGCAAATCTTCAACATAAAGTTGCTCGTTTTTATATTGGAAAAAAATCCATGACGAATCCTTTTAAGTGCGGTCAGTTTTTATTGTGTTTTTGTGTGTTTTTGCGGCTGTTCTTTTTCAGGAAAATATAATGGCCCTTTTACACCGCAACCTGTAGCCAAAGTACAGAATGCACTAATAACAAAATAGAAAGTAATTTTTTTCATTTTTCAATCTCTCTAATAAGTAAAATCTGCCTTTTGCCAACGAGGCGAAAAGGCTTTTATAATTCACGGCATTCTATCAGATTTAATCGGAAAATTTTTATGAATGTTGCAGAATTTCACCAAAAATATTGAACAGGTTTGGCAAAAAAATTGAAGAAGCGTTAGAGAATCAAGATTGTGATGTGGATTGCGAAACGCAAGGTTCGGTATTTCACGATCACATTTGATGACCGCTCACAAATTGTTATCAATAAGCAAGAACCGCTCTTGAGCTTTTGGCTTGCGAGCCGCTTTGGGTGGATTTCATTTTGCCTATAAAAACAATGATTGGGTAGCAAATGATGGTAAACGCTTTTTGGGATTGTTTAACCGAGGCGGTTGCCGCTCACGGAGAAAACGGTAACATTCTAATGGCCGAACTCGCGGAACATGCCCCGCAAAAAACAGACTTAAAAACGACCGCACTTCATACGTTGCGGTCTGTTTTTGGTTACCAATCTTTCCGCAAAGGGCAGGAAGAAGTGATTCATGCTGCGTTAAGCGGTCAGGATGCCTTAGTGGTGATGGCCACAGGAAATGGCAAATCCTTGTGTTATCAAATTCCAGCACTTTGTTTTCCTGGTCTCACATTAGTGATTTCGCCTTTGATTTCTTTAATGAAAGATCAGGTGGATCAACTCCAAGCAAACGGCATTGAAGCCGATTTTCTAAACTCTAGTCAGACGCCAGAACAACAACAGCAAGTTGAAAATAAGCTGATTTCAGGTCAATTAAAATTATTATATGTTTCGCCTGAAAAAGTGATGACAAACAGCTTTTTTCAGCTGATTTCTATGCTCAAATTTCCTTTATCGCCATTGATGAAGCGCATTGCATTTCACAGTGGGGCCATGATTTTCGCCCTGAATATACCCAACTTGGCGGCTTAAAAGCGGCGTTTCCAAATGCGCCAATTATGGCATTAACGGCGACAGCGGATTACGCGACAAGACAGGATATTCTCACTCATCTTAAATTAGACAATCCTCATAAATACATTGGCAGTTTTGACCGTCCGAATATTCGTTATACGTTGGAAGAAAAAGTTTAAGCCGATGGAGCAGCTTACGCGTTTTGTGTTAGCTCAAAAAGGCAAAAGTGGCATTGTGTATTGCAATAGTCGTTCGAAGGTGGAACGTATAGCAGAAACTTTGCGAAATAAAGGCGTGTCGGCTGCAGCGTATCATGCGGGAATGGAAACTGCACTGCGTGAACGCGTCCAGCAAGATTTTCAACGAGATAATGTTCAAGTTGTGGTTGCGACGATTGCGTTTGGGATGGGCATTAATAAATCCAATGTGCGTTTTGTTGCCCATTTTGATTTGCCGAGAAGCATTGAATCATATTATCAAGAAACTGGTCGTGCGGGCGAGATGATTTACCTGCGGAAGCGGTGCTTTTCTACGAACCGGCTGATTATGCTTGGTTACAGAAAATTCTGCTTGAAAACCAGAGACGCCACAACGTCAAATTGAGCAACATAAATTGGAAGCCATTGGTGAATTTGCAGAAAGTCAAACTTGCCGCCGTTTAGTGTTACTCAATTATTTTGGTGAATATCGTCAAACGCCCTTGTCAAAACTGCGATATTTGTCTTGACCCGCCAAAGAAATATGATGGCTTAATTGATGCGCAAAAAGTGATGTCGACGATTTATCGTGTGGGGTCAGTGTTTCGGCGTGCAATATGTGATTGCGGTATTGCGAGGGATGCATAATCAAAAAATTGTAGAACGCCAACATGATAAGTTAAGTGTTTATGGCATTGGTAAAGATAAAAGCAAAGAACATTGGCAATCTGTCATTCGTCAGCTTATTCATCTTGGGTTTTATTCAACAAGTGCTCGGTGAGTTTAATAGTGCCACGCTTCAGCTCACAGAAAGTGCACGTCCTGTTTTAAAAGGCGAAGTGCCGCTTGAATTAGCGATGCCGCGCATTTCATCCATTAATAAAATTGTGCATACGTCTCATAAAAATACGGTGGTAAATTACGATAAAGATCTGTTTGCTCGTTTACGTTTCCTACGGAAGCAACTTGCGGATAAAGAAAATATTCCACCGTATATTGTCTTTAACGATGCGACGTTACAGGAAATGGCGCAATATATGCCAACAAGTAATATTGAAATGTTACAAATTAATGGCGTAGGGGCGATCAAATTAGAACGCTTTGGGCAGCCGTTTATGGCATTGATTCGAGAACACAAAGCAATTTTAGAAAAGGCAGAAAAAGAATAAGTGCGGTCAAAAAACAGAGAATTTTTCGACCGCACTTTTTTCTAGCTTGCACTTACATCTTGTTCATCGCGTAATTGACGGTCAAAGACTTGTGCACAATCATCGGTACCTGAACCATACCAAGTGGTATCACGTAATGCCACTTCACCTTTACGGTATTTTTCCACTTCGCTTTTCTTCACCAAATAGCCTGTTACACGAATCAAATCGGTATTTTTAAGGTAAGTGGTGATATAGCGGTAACCTTGTGCAAATGAACCATCGATAATATCAACGACGGCATCTAAATGATCCACATAGGTTTGGTCAAAGGCAAACAAATCTCCCGTACCTGATGGGAAGTATTTATGGAATGGCGCCGATTGTTTTAAATGAGCTAATAACGTTGGTTCTTCACCCACACGAATGCGATGCGCAGGCGCATTACGTTTATCTTCTTCATGATTGCTTGCACCCACTTGTGCATGTAATAAATAACGGTTGCCCGTGCGTTCAGCATACACGCCTTCATGGTTATCCGTGACTTCTTTCAATTTATCCATAATCAAGGTCGCAATTTCATCACCGCGTTGGCTTTTACCAAAGGTTTCATTTAAGCCTTCTTGTTGCAGTAAATGATTTGCTGCATCTGCAAGACCTACAATGGCAAACATCCCTGTAAAATTAGTACGTTTGATAAAACCTTCTTTTTCGAGGAATGAGGTATTGAAGAAGTTGCTTTCTTCCACTACAAATTTATGGCGTTTATCCATGGTGGAGAGTGCACATTTTGCTACGCGAGGTAAAAGTTCATTGACCATTTCATCCACGGTTTTACAGGCGCGCGCGATAGTCCCTAAGCGCAAGCGAGTGAGGGTATAGGCCCACCACATTCAGGAGTGCGTTATAGCAGCTTGCAATACCATATTGTTCGCCTAAGTCAGAAATGTAGTAAGCATCATTAGCAAAAGACGGTTTAGAAACCAATAAGCACGCTTTTGCTGCTAATTCTGCAAATTCACGACTTGTTTTACTCTTATCGTAACGAATGGTCATATTGGGTGTTGGCGCTTCCAACTCAATCACCGCTTTTAAAATCAAACGCCCTGCTTTGGTGTCATAAGGCCCAATATTGGCATGGCAGAATGAATCTGGCACGGTTTTATCTACATGATTTAAGAAACGTTTAATTTTGATGTAGTCTTGTTCTTCATCGGTAATAAACGGGTCAAGTAGCATGTCTAATCGCCCAATGTAAACCGGGAATGTGGTAATTGATGGCACATGGGAATATAAAATCAATAAGCCATCTAATGCTTCATCAAGATTTTTTGGCGCTGGCAATTCAAGAAATTCACAGCCTTTTTTAATATACACATTGTAATCCGGCAAAATATAGCGTGGGACGATAAATCGCATAGCCTTCGTTTAAATCACAGATCATTTGATTTTGAAGGAATTGCCATTCTTCATCCGTGTAGCCTAATAATTCACGAGGATCAAATAATCGCTCGGCGATATTGCCTAAACACATGAGTTTTTGTTGATAGGTGAGCGTGTTGGATTTTACGGTATCCAAAATATCTTGAAGAGATGCAAGCATAATAATGTCCTGATTAAAAAGGGTAGCTTATTTTAAGTCAGTGAATGAGTGATGACAATTTTGACAATGTGATCTGCATCACATTTATGATATTTATCAGTCAATTCGGTTATATCATATGACGTTAAAATGTTTGGGTTTTATTGGGTTTCCCATTATGATGTCGGCGTTAAACATAAACAGGAATAATATGAAAAAAGCACGGGTGATTCCCCACACCAGTTGGGCAGCCAAATCGCTATGGTCAGTCGAAGGTAAAACGATGTCGATGCTCTTATTTGCATTGGCAATACTGGGCATTGGAGATGGCTTAATTGTGCTTGCTAATTTGGGGTCTTCACCTTGGACCGTGCTTTCTCAAGGTGTGGCATTACAAGCTAAGGTGAGTATCGGTTGGTCATCATTTTGGATTAGCTGTTTGGTGATGTTAGCCTGGATTCCCCTCAAATTAAGGCTTGGGCTTGGCACCATTCTGAATATTATTGTGATTGCCTTTTTCCTTGGCTTAACCACGAAAATTGTGCCAGAACCAACCGCACTTTTTAGCCGAATTTTATTCGGTGGAATTGGGCTTTTGCTTTATGGATTAGGGACAGCATTGTATTTAACCTGTCATCAGGGGCAGGCCCGCGGATGGTTTAATGGTGGGGCTTTGTCAACGACTTCATTTAAAAAGTAGGGATTGTGAGAACAAGCCTTGAAGTGTCGGTTTGTGTGTTAGGTTATATTCTCGGCGGCACAGTCGGAATAGGTACCGTTGTTTTTGCCGCCGCAATAGGTTGGATTGTGCAGTTATGCTTAAACTCAATTGCCCGCTTTGCCACATCTTCCGCACGAAGGAGATAATCTCCACTAAGGCATCATCAATAGAAATTAAGCCTAAATTCATTTCGTCTTTCCCTTTTGGCGGGCAGAAAGCAAGGTGTTTGTCTGCATCGTTAATCGGTTTCCAACGACGAGGCTGAGATGAGCGACTGTTTGGATAGAATCCGATTGTTGGCACATTGAATGCACTGCTTAAATGCAATGGTCCAGTAGAGCCCTGCAATGAATAAATCCGCACAAGCTAGAGAGTGTGCAAAAATCAACCAATCCTTTATTCTTATCGTAAACAACCACATTTTGGGTATCGATTTTTGCCGCTAACTCATGGGCTTTTTCACTTTCACCAGGTCCTGCTGTTAAGATAATCTGACAGTCAAATTCGTTTAATAAACCTTTGTATCAATTGAGCATATTGCGTCAATGAAAGACTTGTTGCTGAACCACCTGTTCCGCTATGCACAAAAACCCATTTTTTATCTGCCGATAAGTCTAATTGTTCTTGCAGAAAAACACGTTGATTTTTAACCGCACTTTCAGGAAGTGAAAGGTAAGGTGGTTTAGGGTTCCACAATCGGCATGTTGTGTTTCTTTAAGAACGCCCTGAGCCAGATCTTGATTGTACTCTGCTTCAGATTTTTTTCTGAGCGTGAACGGCGTTGTGTTAAACGATGGTTATAAAGGATTTGCACCCATTTTGTTGCGGGCGCAAGACGATAAGGAATCCCACTTTTCCACGCTAATTTACCGTTATGGGTATTGGAAAAGAAGCTAATCATGCCATCAAATTGCTGCTCTTTGATTTCTTTTAACAAGACGATTGAAAATCCGCTTTGTCGTTCTTAGCACTATCAATGATGACATCATCTAAATAGGGACAAATTTGAGCCAATGGGGCTGTATAAGCTGGCACAAGTGCGGTCAGTTTTAGCTCGGGATTTGAGGCTTTCAACATCGCAAAAGCCGGAAACGCCTGAACAAAATCCCCCAGTTTATCGTTACGAATGACTAAAATTTTCATTATTCTGCCTTTTGCCGTGTTCGTATTGCGGTATAAAACACAATCGTTAAGAAAAAGTAAAAAAATAGTACCTGAATTATGTACCAAGAAACCTTGGCTTAAGCCATAACCATCACAGATAAAAATATGGGCAACGCCTAACGTTGCAATTAGCTTGATCTCATTATTTGTTGTTTTCAGCTTTTTCATAAAGATACGTAGAGGGATAAATAAAACAGCAAGCAAGGCGAGCAACCCAACAATTCCTCGTTTTGATAGGTCGTCTAAATATTGATTATGGGCATGAGTAAATTGTCCAATATTACCTGTAGCAATTTTTTTCTTTTCGTTTCTTGCTTTACGTTTTTTTCTGTTGCCCCTTGAATGCCCCAGCCAAATAGGGGTTTTTCTTTTACCATTTCCAGTGCACTTTTCCACATTTCAAAACGCGCACCTAGAGAAGTATTGCCATCCTTGTTATCCAAGTAAAGTTGGATATCTTTTCGTGCAACGTCAATCCGTTCCATAATTCGGTTATTGGGCATTTGGCTAATGCCAACGCTTGCTACGGCAATGATTCCAAAGAAAGTCAGGAAAAAACGTTTTGAAAGGGAATGGCGATAAATCCAAAGGATAACAATAAGTAAGATCGGTAGTGCAACCCATCCTCCTCGAGCGGTAGAAAGCAAACTTCCTACGATGCCACATAAGCCACCAATCACACTAAGAATGGTCAGTTTCACCGCTCTTTTCTGATAAGCATATAGGGCAATAATCAGGCTCAAAATGCCTAATGACATCGAAATATCACCGCCTTGAATATGCATAATTCGAGGATTTTGATCCGGATTCAGATTCAAGATAAATTTATCATAAAGCGCGATGCAGACAGAAACAATACCACCAAGGGGGATAGAGTAACTCAATACACAGGTTTTTGATTGGGATATTTTAATAATAAAAAGTAAAACAGGAATTAAGAAAACAACGCGACTTGCCGTATCTAGATCACGCATTTTTCCCCCGTTAATGCAGAGGGAAAGTACAAATGTAAGAAAATAAAAAGGTAGCTATAAATTAACCATTTATCAACTTTCGATAAGTTTAAAAAGTGGTTTCTTGATTAAAAAGCATAAACGCCATAACCTAAACCGATTAACATCAATAGAGCAGGCGCAGCATTATATCCACCCTTTTGACAATAAATATCGAAAGAAAGAAAAGCGTTACCGCAAAGTTTATTAGGGTGGCTAACCAATTTTGTTTTGTTATTTGCATAGATAATGGCCGATATTCAGGGTTATGTAAAACTTAAAAACCGCACTAACAAAGTGCGGTCTCATTTTAGTCTATTTTTATGGATTATAAAACATCAACGCAGTTTAAGTCTTCGAAAGATTGTTCTAAGCGTTTAGACATCGACTCTTCCATTTTACGTAACCAAACACGTGGGTCGTAGTATTTTTTGTTTGGTACATCAGGACCTTCAGGGTTACCTAATTGACCTTGGAGGTATGCTTCGTTTGCTTTATAGAAACTTAAGATACCATTCCATGCAGCCCATTGAGTATCCGTATCGATATTCATTTTGATTGCACCATAGCTAATTGCTTCGCGGATTTCTTCGCGGCTAGAACCTGAACCACCGTGGAAGACGAAGTTGATTGGTTTAGCAGGAAGATTGCGTTCTTTTGCAACGAACTCTTGTGATGCACCTAAAATAGATGGTTTTAATTTTACGTTACCTGGTTTGTAAACACCGTGTACGTTACCGAATGCTGCTGCAACGGTAAAGTTAGGGCTTACTGGGATTTAATTGGTCGTAAAACGTAAAGCACATCAGATGGTTGGGTATATAAACGAGATTCATCTACATCAGAGTTATCCACGCCGTCTTCTTCACCACCGGTAATACCGATTTCGATTTCAAGGGTCATACCTAATTTGTCCATACGAGCAAGGTATTCACGGCAGATTGCCATGTTTTTCTTCCATTGGCTCTTCAGATAAAGTCAAGCTATGAGAAGAGAATAATGGACGGCCAGTTTCTGCAAAGTGTTTTTTCACCCGCTTCAAGTAAGCCCATCGATCCATGGAAGTAATTTTTTTCGCTGCGTGGTCAGTATGAAGAATAACTGGGAACACCGTATTCTTTGGCTAAAGTATGAACGTGTTTTCGCACCTGCGATCGCACCCTAAAACGTCTGGACGAGCACCGCTTGTTGGTTTTGATACCTTACCTGCGTAGAAAGCTGCACCACCGTTTGAGAATTGATAATTACTGGCGCTTTCACACGTGCAGCGGTTTCAATACAGCATTTACGGAGTCAGAGCCCACGCAGTTTACTGCAGGGATCGCGAAGTTGTTTGCTGGCATAAGCAAAGATTTTTTTGAACATCTTCACCTGTTACTACGCCAGGTTTTACGATATCTAATAATTTAGCCATAGTTGTGTTTCCTTTTTGTTTTTGGAGGATCATTCCTCCGTTTGAAAGAAATCAATATTTATCTCCTCGTGCAGAGGGGATAGAAGCCATTTAATCAACCGTTCGCACGTTTTTCAAGAATTTCTACTGCTGGTAATACTTTACCTTCAACGAATTCTAAGAATGCACCGCCACCGGTTGAGATGTAAGAGATTTTATCTGCAATACCGAATAAATCGATAGCTGCTAAAGTATCACCACCCCCTGCGATAGAGAATGCATCGCTGTTTGCAATCGCGTGAGAAATGATTTCAGTACCTTTACGGAAGTTAGGGAACTCAAACACGCCAACTGGACCATTCCATAAAACGGTTTTTGCATTTTTGATGATTTCAGCTAATTGTTCTGCAGATTTATCACCGATATCGAAGATAGATTCATCGTCTTTCACTTCGGTTACTGATTTTTCTGTTGCAGGTGCAGTTTCAGAGAATTCAGTACCAACACGTACATCAACTGGAACTGGGAATATCAGTGCTTGCTGCTAATTCTTTTGCTACAGGGATTAAATCTGCTTCATATAACGATTTACCCACATTGTGGCCAGCTGCCGCGATGAAAGTATTTGCAATACCACCGCCCACGATAATTTGGTCAGCAATTTTTGAAAGAGAGTTTAATACTTCTAATTTAGTGGAAACTTTAGAACCGCCTACGATCGCAACCATCGGACGAGCAGGTTCTTTTAATGCTTTACCCTAACGCATCTAATTCTGCTGCAAGTAATGGACCCTGCACAGCAACTGGTGCAAACTCCGCTACGCCGTAAGTTGATGCTTGCGCACGGTGAGCTGTACCGAATGCATCCATCACGAATACATCACAAAGTGCGGCATATTTTTTACCTAATTCAGGATCGTTTTTCTTCTCGCCTTTGTTTACACGAACGTTTTCTAAAACAACGATTTCGCCTTCTTTAACATCCACACCGTTTAAGTAGTCTTGTTCTAAACGCACATTGAAGCCTGCGTCTTTTAAGTAATCAACAACCGGTTTTAAAGAGTCTTCAGGTTTGAATTCACCTTCAGTTGGACGACCTAAGTGAGAGGTAACCATCACTTTTGCGCCTTTCTCTAAAGCCAGTTTTAACGTCGGGATAGTCGCACGAATACGCGCATCAGATGTCACTTTGCCATCTTTTTACTGGTACGTTTAAGTCCGCACGAATAAATACACGTTTACCTTTTAAATCTAAGTCGGTCATTTTTGATTACTGACATAAGCTTTCCTCTGGGTTAGTTAAAATTAAACAGGGACATTATACCTAGATCTGACTAGGTTGTAACGATGTAGATCAAATAAAAAGCGAATTATGCTTATTTAGGCAATCGATTACTTCCCACTGGCGATTGTAACAAATGAATAGTTCATTATGGCTCGCCCCTAAATAAGCGCCTTTTAATTGCGGATTATGTTGCTTCATCCATTGAAATAATTCTTTACGGCTTAATTGTTCGTTTGGCAAAGAGAGTGATTCAAATAATGCTTTCTCTTGTTTGAAATAAGCTTCTGCTGAATCAAAAACGCACAGCTACCGTGTTTTTCCCATTCGCCTTGCAATAATTTTGCGCCTGGCGAGATTGAAAGATAAGGTTCGAGGGTTTCAACTGGAAGCGCGCGCTAAATCACCCTTTACAAAAACGTGGATGATCCGTAACAGAACGTGCATTCGCATTTTTGTGGCCATAAGCCATGCACTACCCAGCCAAATTGATTTTTATATCACATTGATATTGCGCTGAATCAGGTAAATTATTGCCATATTGCGCACGTTGTTTTTCACAGAATGCAGGCGACCAAGATAAGGCCAACATATAGTAATCAACAGGGGCATTTTTATTTTGTCCAATGGCATCATCACGCATGATGACATCATAATTCCCAAAATCTTTGGTATTTTTGACCGCACTTTGGCTTTGTTGTTGTGTGGTTGTTGGGGCGGGTTTGGTGTCTTTTTTGTGTTCAGTGAAATATTGCCAAATACTAAATGCGGCAAGGGCAATAAGGGAAAGAGTGGAAACCTGTTTTTTCATAAAAATCCTGTTTAAATTTTGTCAATTTTGCTTTTGTCGGCTATAATTCGCCGCTTTCTCATATAAAGGAATGGTATGGCGTTACTGATCACAAACAAATGCACAAACTGCGATATGTGTCTCCCTCGAATGCCCGAATGAAGCAATTTCAATCGGCGAGGAGATTCTATGATCGATCCCTGTACTTTGTACGGAATGTGTTGGTCATTATGACACGCCAACCTGCCAAAAAGTTTGCCCGATTACAAACTGCATCAAGCCAGATCCTGAGCATCAAGAAAGCGAAGAGCAGCTTTTGGGAACGTTTTTGTGATGATTCACCATTCGGATAAGGTTGTAGAATTTACCTGATCTTTTTTTCTTTTTCGTCCAATGACTAGTGAATAAAACGAAGTTAATTAAAAATCGCCATCATTCTGATTTATCTGTTCAGTCCCATTGATATTTTTGCCTCGAAGCAGTGCTTGGCCCATTAGGGTTTTAGTGGATGATGCGGCAGCTATTGCCTTATTAATTCGAATTTTATTGAAAAATAAAAACTTGAATAAAATCAACCGCACTTTGCTTTTTTCTCATTCTTGCAAAAATTCCGTCAATTTCTCTAAACTACGCGTCGGAAAAATTTCTTTCCTCATTATTTCACTTTAAAACGCTACCCGTGAGTAGCAAAAAGGGACCTCAATCATGACAAACGTCAATCAATATGGCTGGAAAGCCTTGGTTGGATCAGCTGTCGGCTACGCGATGGATGGATTCGATCTTCTTATTCTTGGATTTATGCTTAGTGCCATTTCGGCAGATCTTAATTTAACTCCCGCACAATCTGGCTCATTAGTTACCTGGACACTTATTGGTGCTGTGGTGGGCGGTATTGTATTTGGTGCATTAAGCGATCGTTATGGGCGTGTACGCGTGCTGACTTGGACAATCGTCCTCTTCGCGGTATTTACCGGTTTATGTGCAATCGCACAAGGCTATTGGGATTTATTAATTTATCGCACCATCGCGGGTATCGGTTTAGGCGGTGAATTTGGTATCGGTATGGCATTAGCCATTGAAGCGTGGCCTGCAAAACACCGTGCAAAAGCAGCGTCTTATGTGGCATTAGGTTGGCAAGTTGGTGTGTTAGCGGCTGCGTTACTCACCCCAGTATTGCTTCCACATATCGGCTGGCGCGGCATGTTCGTTGTCGGGTATCTTCCCGGCATTTGTTGCTTGGTATTTACGTACTCGTTTACACGAACCTGAAATTTTCTCACAAAAACAGACCGCACTTTCTACCCAAAAACATCCAAACTGGAATCTTTCAAACCTTAGTAAAAGATAAAGCAACTACAAAAGTAAGCCTTGGTGTGGTGGTGTTTAACGTCTGTACAAAACTTTCGGTTACTACGGCATTATGATTTGGATGCCAAACTTCTATCTAAACAACTTGGCTTTTAGTTTAACGAAATCAGGTTTATGGACGGCTGTTACCGTATGCGGCATGATGGCGGGGATTTGGATTTTTGGTCGTCTAGCCGATAGAATCGGACGTAAACCAAGCTTCTTATTATTCCAACTTGGTGCTGTGATCAGCATCATCACTTACTCTCAATTAACTGACCCAACCGCTATGTTGGTGGCCGGTGCATTCTTAGGGATGTTTGTAAACGGCATGATGGGCGGTTATGGCGCATTAATGGCTGAAGCTTATCCGACAGAAGCACGTGCAACGGCACAAAATGTGTTGTTTAACTTAGGTCGTGCTGTTGGTGGTTTTGGACCAGTTGTTGTCGGGGCGATTGTATCCGCGTATTCATTCAGCATTGCAATTGCTTTCTGGCGGTGATTTACGTGATCGACATGGTGGCGACGGTCTTCTTAGTGCCAGAATTAAAAAGGCAAAAGAATTGAGCTAAGTGCGGTCAAAAATTTAGGTTTTTGAAAACATCGGTGTCAAAGCCGATGTTTTTTATTTGTGAAAAATCAGCCAATTTCAACCGCACTTTGTGCTAAACTATGGTCACTTTTTCCAATTTTGAAGAATTATCGTGTACGCTAAACGTTCAGTTTCTACCCGTATTGCTAAATATTTATTTGTGGTCATTATTTTCATGGGCATTATTAGCTCGTTGAGTTTATCGTGATGGCAAGCAATAAATCGGATGCGGAAGCCATTAATATCTCCGGTTCTTTGCGTATGCAAAGTTATCGACTATTAACGGAAATGGAACGTTCGCCGGATACAGTCGAACAGAATCTGGTGCGTTATCAACGTAGTCTCAATGCTGAGGCCTTTGCTTTCTGTGCAGAATCAGCTTTTTGCACCTTCAGGGTGAGGAATCCTATCAAAAGAAAATTCTAAAACGCTGGGCAGTGATGTCCGATTTTCGCTCGTGCACATCAAATCGAAAAATATCATGCAGAACTGAAAAGTTATGTACAAGATGTCGATGATTTCGTGTTGGAATCTGCAACGCTTTGCTGAACAAAAATGGATTAGTGCGGTTTCTGTGCTATGTGTTTCAATGCTATTGATCCTTGCGATGGTGTCTTATGTCATTTGGTATATGAAGCGCGAAGTTGTGAAGCCTTTAGAGCAGATGACCAAAGCCAGTATGCAAGTGCAAATGAGACAGTTTAAACATATCCAGCTTGATACAGAAAGTGGTAACGAGCTTGGTGTTTTTGGCAAAAGTGTTTACCCAAATGTCATCAGAGTTAGGGCGACTTTATTCGCGTTTAGAAGATGCGGTAAATGAGCAAACGCAAAAATTACGCCAAACTAACCGCTCTTTAACGACGCTTTATCAAAGCTCGCAGTTGCTTACGCCCACGAAGATTAATGATAAAATTCTCAGTCAAGTGCTCAATCATATTCGTGTCAGCGAACATTTACGCTACATTGAGTTAGAAATTTTCGGATCAGAACATTGGGAAATTTCTTTTGGTCAAAAAGATCCTAAACAATCACTTCAAGTCGAAGAACTTTCCATTGAAAATGAAAACTTAGCAGTGCTCTCATGGCAAGCCGGTTTACCTTGTCCCGATCCGCGAATGATGAAAAACCTAGGACAAATGGTGGCTAAAGCGTTGTATTCACACAAAACGCAACGCCAGCAAGAGCAACTCTTATTGATGGAAGAGCGGTCAATTATTGCCAGGGAATTGCATGACTCGTTGGCGCAAGTGCTGTCTTTCTTACAAATTCAATTAACGTTGTTAAAGCATAATTTGAAGAAAGAAGATGAAGAATCAAAAGAAAAAAGTATTGCCATCATTGGTGAATTTGAACAAGCCTTATCAGATGGTTATTCTCAATTACGAGAATTATTGGCGACCTTCCGTTTAACGGTGCAAGAAGCGAATTTACAGGTTGCCTTGGAACAAGTTATTGAAAGTTTGCGTTCACAAACGAAGATGCAAATGACCGTAGAATGTAGTTTGCCATCGCAAAGTTTAAATCCACAAGAATTAGTGCACGTTCTGCAAATTGTACGTGAGGCAACGTTAAATGCGATTAAGCACTCCAAAGGTACACGTATTGAGGTAAAAGCCCATATTAATGCTGAGGGCGAATACGAAATCCTCGTACAAGATAATGGCGTAGGGATTCCTACGCTAGACGAGCCAGAAGGGCATTATGGTTTAAATATCATGACTGAGCGCAGTCGACAATTAAAATGCTCAGTTCAGTATTTCCAAAAGGGGAGCAAGGTGGTACTATCGTGAAAATCACGCTTCCTCACACGTTTTTTTAAGGAAAGTTAATGCAAAGTTTACAGCCGTTTCACACCTTCAATATTCCAGCAAATGCACGTGAAATTATTAAGCACATCGATTGAACAAATCCAACAAGCTTGGCAAAAAGCACAAGCTGAAAATCTACCTGTCTTATTTTTAGGACAAGGCAGCAATATGCTGTTTTTAGAAGATTTCCAAGGAATGGTGATTGTTAATCGTTTATCGGGTATTCAACATACAGAAGATAGCGATTACCATTATTTGCATGTTAATGGTGGCGAAAATTGGCATCAGTTAGTGGAATGGTCGCTCTCTCAAGGGATTGACGGCTTAGAAAATCTCGCACTCATTCCAGGTTGTGCCGGCTCAGCGCCGATTCAAAATATTGGAGCGTATGGCGTAGAATTTAAAGATGTGTGTGATTATGTGGATGTGCTGAATCTTAACACGGGCGAACAATTCCGCTTACAGGCGAACGAATGTGAATTTGGTTATCGTGAAAGTATTTTTCAAACATCGCTATGCGCAAGGTTATGTGATTACAGCGGTTGGATTGAAATTAGCCAAAAATTGGCAACCGATTTTAAAATATGGCTCATTAGTGAATTTTGATCCTCAAACTGTAACGGCAAAACAAGTGTTTGATGAGGTATGCCATATTCGCCGCAGTAAATTGCCCGATCCAAAAGAATTTGGCAACGCGGGCAGTTTCTTCAAAAATCCTGTGGTGAGTGCAGAGCAATTTGCGAAAATTCAAAAACAGGTCGAAAATCTACCGCACTTTCCACAACCGGATGGCTCTGTGAAACTTGCAGCGGGTTGGTTAATCGATCAATGCCATTTAAAAGGTTTTCAAATCGGTGGTGCGGCGGTTCATCAACAACAAGCGTTAGTGCTGGTTAATAAAAGCAATGCCACTGGACAGGATGTTGTTAGCTAGCACATCATATCCGTCAAACTGTAGCGGATAAATTTGTGTGTATTTACAGCCAGAGGTACGCTTTTATAGGCGCAAATGGCGAAGTGAATTCAGAGCAAGCCATTAGTTAATTTATAGAGGAAAGCAATCATGAACTTTTAAAGACATTTTTAGAGACTTTACCAAGCATTGAGCATCTAACAGGTTTGGACGTATTAAACGGTGAAACCGTGATTCATCATATTCCTGCTGCACCAGGCAAAGCTTGGCTCGCTTCGTCTTTATCATGCGTTGGCTGAAAAATTTAACGGGAAAATTAGACCGCACTTCAGCACAGCAAGGCATTGAATGGTTTGCTAGAACATGTTGAAGATGCCAAACAAAAATCCAGGCAAGCACCCTAACATCGACTTATTGTTTAAAGTCGTCGCGGAAGAATTGAATTATTCACTCATTCCATTAAAAATAGTTTAATAAATTTTTCGTAATAAATTTGAACTTTTAATCGCTAAAAACTGTCAAATAGAACAAATTAAAGCTACAATAATTTTAAATATTGTGCTATAACTAGACGATTAATAAGTTGGAGCTTAGCTCCGCATGCTGTGAGGAGAAGAATGAATAAAGAAACTCAAATGATGTTAGTACCTCAAGGTAGCATCGAAGGTTATATTCGAGCAGCAAACGAATATCCGATGCTGACTGCAGAGGAAGAAAAAGCTTAGCAGAACGTTTGTATTATGACGGTGATATTGAAGCAGCGAAAAAAAGTTAGTTTTATCACACTTACGTTTTGTTATTCATGTTGCGCGTGGTTATTCAGGTTATGGATTACCGCAAGCAGATTTAATTCAAGAAGGTAATATCGGATTAATGAAAGCGGTAAAACGTTTTAATCCGGAAGTGGGTGTTCGCCTTGTATCCTTTTGCGGTGCATTGGATCAAAGCTGAAATCCATGAATATGTCCTTCGCAACTGGCGTATTGTGAAAGTCGCTACCACGAAAGCACAACGTAAATTGTTCTTTAACCTACGTAAAACTAAACAACGTTTAGGTTGGTTCAATGAAAACGAAGTGGATATGGTGGCGAATGAGCTTGGTGTGTCAAAAGAAGATGTCATCGAAATGGAATCCTGTATGACAGGGGCTGATGTAGGCTTTGATTTGCCAACAGACGATGATGACGAAGCTTATGCACCTTCTTTATATTTAGAAGATAAAAGCTCAAACTTTGCGGCAGAGCTTGAAAGCGAAAACTTTGAAGAACAAGCAACAGAAAAGTTAGGTACAGCTTTAGCCAATCTTGATGAACGTAGCCAAGATATTATCAAAGCACGTTGGTTAGATGATGATAAAGCCACCCTTCATGATCTTGCAGCAAAATATAATGTGTCTGCAGAACGTATTCGTCAGCTTGAAGCAAACGCACTGAAAAAACTTAAAAGTGCGGTTGATTTCTAAGCCGTTTTGATAAAAAGAAAACCTGTCGATTATCGACAGGTTTTTTTATTTATTTCTTTTTGGATTTTCCCCACATTTTATCTTCTTGGCCTCGCCATAAGCGCTGAATATTGTCGTGGTGACGATAAATCAGCAAACAGCAAACTAAGGCAACGGGGAAGGTAAATTCTGGTTTAAGCCACCAAACATAAAACGGTACAAGAAGTGCCGTAATGACTGCACTTAATGAGGAATAGCGACTAATTAAGAAGACCAACAACCATGTACCTAGTGTTGATCCAGCGACGCCCCCAAGAGATGGGCGCAATGGCACCGAATGCGGTCGCGACACCTTTTCCCGCCTTTAAACTGAAAGAAAATAGGGAAGATGTGCCCTAGCAAGCACCCTAATGCAACCATGCCTAATTCAAATTGCGTAAGCCCTAAATAATAACCCGCCCAAACAGGTAACATCCCTTTTAAAAATATCGCAAATTAATACCGCAAGCGCCGCCCAACGTCCGCCAATACGCTAATACATTGGTCGCACCAGGGTTATGAGATCCGTTTTTCGTGGGTCAGGCAAGCCTGCTACCTACAAATCAAAAATTGCACTGAAATCGAACCCAGTAAATAAGCAAAAATCATATAAAAAGGGCAAATAGGCTCATTTTGTGCTCCACAATCTTGATTGTATTTGAAAAACTTGTTCGTTATTTTTAACCAAACTTGATAGCATAAGCCCACTATATTTTTACAGGAATGAGAGATGGATCGTATTTTTATTGAAGAATTAGTGGTCTTCACACAAATTGGCGTGTATGACTGGGAACAACAAATTAAACAAAAAGCTTGTTTTTTTGATTTGGAAATGGCGTGGGATTGTCAAAAAGCCGCAGAAACGGATGATGTGCAATACTGCCTTAATTATGCAGAAGTGAGCCAATTTATTTTTAGATTATGTGCAAGCTAAGCCATTTTTTTATTGATTGAGCGCGTAGCTTATGAAGTAGCAGAGCAATTACAACAACGTTTTGGGATTTCATGGTTACGTCTCAAATTAAGCAAAACCCAAAGCGGTTGCTCAAGCAAGTAATGTCGGAATTATTGTAGAACGAGGTGAGTGGAAATAATCGTTGAAAATTGACCGCACTTTTGGAAATATCAAACCAAAGTGCAGTTAATTTTTTAAGTGTTTTTAATGCCAAGCGAAATGCTCCAATTCCGCTTTTTTTAGCACAAGAATACTCAATATCATACTGGCTAAGGGATCAACCCATAACCATCCCAGAAAATAGGCACTGATACCCGAAAGTATAGCAATACGGAACCAAATAAATCGGTGAGTACATGTAGATACGCTGCTTTAATATTGAGATTATCATGATCGCTGTTCAACATTATCTTTGCAACGAAAAAGATTCACCAATAATCCTAGAGATGCTACGCCAAGCATTGGTAATGCCATCATCTCGATGGGATTTTGCCAGCGTTGAATCAGCTTCAACTAAAATCATCAATGCCACAACAATCAATGAGCCGCTATTAAGTAGGGCAATGTATCTTTGTTTTTGAGTAGATAGAAACAACGCTAGCAAGGCTAAAAATAACGATAAACTATCATTTTGCCATGTGTCCCGCATCAGCCATGAGTGCCAAGCTGTTAAACCAATAGCCACCAATAAATTCGACAATCATAAAGCCAGTAATGATGGCAAAACTGAGCGCTAAGATTTTTTTATCCTGTGGAATATGCTCATGAGATGAATGATCATGATGTTCATGGGAATGATGTTCGGACATACGGCTCCTTATTGTCTATTTGATTAACTTGGGATAAAGTATAAAGTCCGTAGTAACTACAAGGTCAAGGCTTAATTTTAACAAGATGAAGATTCACGAATTGAGCAAGCAAAGCGGTATTCATTTAGAAACCATTCGTTATTATGAAAAATGGGTTTAATGCCGGAGCCTAAACGGCTGGCAAATGGTTATCGAGATTATGATGAAGCCAGTTTGAAGCAATTAAAATTTATTAAAACCTGCCGGGCATTAGATTTTAGCTTGGCCGAAATTAAATTTTTTTAATGAGATGAAAACGCAGCAATCTCAACATTGTGAAGTGGATAGTATGTTGGCAAAAACATTTGGTTTCAGTCGAAGAAAAAAATTGCCGAACTGACTGAAATTAAACATTTTCCTACAAAGTTTAATTACCGAAGATGATCATCAAGCTGCAGATTGTAAAGCCATGGCACAATTAAAAGCTTATTAAGTGCGGTCTAAAAAATATAAAAAATCCGCACATTGATGTGCGGATTGGTCATTATTCCGGATCATCTGTAAAGGCATTGTTTCGGAATATCGGCACAAAGGTTGCGAGATACAGCACAAACACAATGGCAATTAAAATAGCGGGAATCGTGATAAAAAACAGCTCGTCCACATACATCAAACAGGCTCGGGAAAGCGCCGCCGTGAAAAGGCAAAGTACGGCAAGGCGACAGAGTTTTGGGTAATCCAGTTTCGTAAAGCCACTATGCCATAATCCCGCAGTGAGCCAAATCATCATCATACTGCCGAGAATCCCGCCGAGTGTCACCATGTGTAATGGATCGGCGGTAGGCTCATCAATTAATTTATTTATGCCAATCCACAAATAACCAATCGCGGCGAACAGTTGAAGGAAATAATAAGTGCGTACGTAATGTTTACGTAGCAGTTCGTGATGATGTAATTCGCGTAACTTGGCAAGCAAGATAAAGCCAACGGCAAAGGCTGTAAAAGCGGCTGTTTGCGCAGGCAACCAAAGCTCTGCTGCGGTATGAAGTAATAAAAATGTAATCGCGATATTTTTATACACGACATTCGGGATAAATACGGGATCTTTCAATGTACTTTCTTTCAGTGCCTCTGCGCCTAATAGAATGCTGACTCGAATTGATACAAACATCACTGCCGCCATATTCAAATGCACCTGTGCCCGCAATAATTTCAGACTATCAGTCATGGCGTAAGCAGTCTGACAAACCGTAAATGCTGCAAGTAACATCAGTAAAGTAAAATTGTCGGTATTGCGATCCAACCAAAATAGCCAAGCACAAAAGAGTAACAACGCGAGCCAATAAGCTGCCACTAAAAACGAGGCGGTTTGCGGGGAAAATGGCAATAATACCAATCCTGCAAGTAAGAGCACCGCTAAAATCGTTGCAATAGGTTTTAAATTACCTTTGTAATTTGTCCATTCAAGCATAGAAGCCGTCAGAAAACCACCGTATGCGGCTGGTAGCATAAATTCTAAGAAAATTTTGCGGTGTAGGATGAGATCATCGGGGCTGATGAAAAAGCTCAAGGCGCCAACAATCGCAAGAATGGCTGCACCAACAAAAAAGGGTCGCATCGGATGGGTAAAGAAATTATTCATAGTAATGGATTCCTTTGAAATTCGCGTGCGACTACAGTTTCTTCAAAGACTGAATTACGTTCGGATAATGGCGTTGGCAAGGTAATCACATTTTGCACATCCATCCCTTTTGGAGAAAGCTGCATAATCTCTCGGCTTAATCGAGCTGCTTCAAAACGATCGTGCGTCACTAAAATGCAAGCCATGCCTTGGTGCTCAATTTTTTCCACTAACATGGCGGCTAAAATATCCCGTAAATCGCGATCCAAACCGACAAAAAGGTTCGTCCAATAAGGCTAAATCACAGCCACATAGCAATAGACGTAAAATGCTACGCGTTTTGCCATTCCGCCCGATAATTCGGTTGGGTATTTATTCAAATCACCCGAAGAAAGCCCGATCTTTTCTGCCAGCGAAATGATTTCATTTTCATTAGGATTATCCATAAAAATGGCGATATTCTGCATAGCAGTGAGATTTTCTAATAGACGATTTTTCTTGAAACAGAAAGCCCGTTTTACGGAATGTATTCTTGATTTCGCCCGATTTTGGTGTTTCCAAACCTGAAATCAAACGCAGTACCGTAGTTTTACCACAACCGCTTGGGCCGAATAAAGTTTTCACTTCGCCTGGTTGTAAATCCATACTGAAATCCCGCACGATGGGATCGCGGAGAATTTCAAAACGCACATTTTTTAAACTCAGCATTATCTTCTCCACGGCATAAATAGGATTTCCAATGGCTTGGTAATCAAATATTCAAAGAGGGAAACAAACACAATCACCAACAACACATAAGCCATGACCGTTGAAGTATCTAACATGGCTCTGGCATCGGCAATCTGTGCTCCCACCCCTCATTGGCACCCCAAAAAGCTCTGCCATAATTACCACTTTTACGCCCATCGCAACTGCGACGCCAATGCTGGAAATTACATAGCCCGTGAGATGGGGAACATATAAATAGCGGATTTTTTCCACAATCCAAGTTTGTACGCATCAAAACAATTCTTCATGTTGTTTGTTTACACTTGCCATGCCCATAGCAGCACTGGCAAAGGTCAGCGGGGCAACTAAAACGATAATGGTAAATAGCACACTTGGATTACCAAAAAGCCAAACCAAAATAACGCCATCACGACCCAAATAATTGGCGGCATGGCTAACAAAATCGTAATGACGGGTTTAAGCAATGCCATAGCGGTTTTAAAGCTGCCCGCAATCAGCCCTGCGGCTAAAGCCAGCGACTAATGCAATGGCAATACCCACCACAGAACGCCATAATGAAATACCGATTTCGTTTTGTTGGAAATGATCGAGCAGCTCAAGGGCTTTTTGAAAAACATCCGAGGGAGTAGGCAGCATAAATTCACCAAATACTGAGCTGCCCCAAGCCCACAAGGCAACTACCATCATCGCCACACTCAAGCCAGTAAAAACCGCTCCAGAGGTAGTCGATAATGTAAAACAGGACAGGTTGTGGTTTACGGATTTTGTCAGTTTTAATCATGTTATGTGATTCAGTTTCAAATTAAGCCAAGAAGAATTTATCATCTGGTAATTTACCACCTAAGAGTTTTGGATTGAACTCCATCAAGGTTTCATAGAATTGCATGATTTCATTTTTCAGTTCACTGGCTTTGGTTACCGTTAAGCGCGCACCGTCTAAGCCCATTTCAATAGCGGCTTCTGGTGCTGGTAGATAATTAGCGCCAATTTCAGCCGCACTTTTGCGGTTAGCCATAATCCAGTTTAACGCATCACTTAAATCTTTGTGAAGTAGATCAAACTCTGCCTTGTGTGCGTGGAAGTATTCTTCGTTAGCAATAATGCCTGCCATTGGAATAAGTGGTTTGGTGTTAAACGCTTGTCCCCATTCTTTCACTAAATCAAAGCCGCGGACAATCTCCGTACCGACAATTTTAGCTTTCTGCACAACGGCACTTGCCATTGGTTCTGGCAAGATCGCCGCATGAAAATCTTTAAGCAAGAACAAACCAATCGCCCTCAGTTGGTGTGGCTGCATAGGTGATTTCCACTTTATTAATATCAATATTCAGTTTTTTCAATAAGGCCTGCAATACGATGTCAGGCATATCGTTTTTAAATGGCACAAGGATTTTTTTACCCACCAATTCTTGCGGTGAAGTAATAGCACCACCTTTACACATCAACTGCGTAATGCCATTGGTGAGAATATTCACCATGCCAACTTGTTGTCCTTGATTACGTAAATTTACGCCCACATTACTTGGGCTCATCATGACTTTAAATTGTCCACTTGCCACGCCTGCGCGCAACTGATCAGGTGAACGCCAAATTTCTAATGCTACATCCGCTTGTTTGGCTAATTTACCTTGTGCTGCCGCCACTGCAATGGTCACACTTGGCATCGCGGGTGCGCCATAAATGGTAAATTGTTCTTTTTGTTGTGGCAAAGAGCGAAGGCGACATGCCCGCTGCCGTAAGTGCTGCGCTCATTCTTAAAAAATCACGTCTATTCATTGTCATGGTTATCTCCTTATAATGAAACAGACCCAATGCCTGTATTTTGATAATAGTTTTTTCATTTATTATCTTACTAGCCGTGACTAAAGTAAAGAAAGACAAAAGTGCGGTTAGATTTTTAGGCGTTTTTAAATTTCTTTAAATTTTAACCGCACTTTAAAGCGAGTGTTATTCCTAATAAAAAGAGAGGATTATTGTACGAATGTCGTGTCATATTTTACGTGGTATGATTAGATTGAAAGATATCTCAAAGGTGAGTCAAAAAAATGAAAATACAGAATTTGTTTCTTGCTAGTGTTTTAACGTATTCCTCTTTAGCGGTAGTGTCGATAGCCAAACGCAACTTGTGACGGAAGAACAAGCTTTACAGCTAGCTGAACGTTATGTCACGCAGCATTATGGAAATCAAACGGCTCAAGCACAAAAAGCCATATCAGATTAAAAGAGGGAGAGTATTGGATTATTACCGGAAAACCACCCCAAGCACTGGGCGGCAATTTTCGAGTGATTCTTGGTGAAAAGGGGAAATTAGAAAAATTACCCATACCAAGTAGAAAACGTGAATTAATTTAAGCCCAAAAGTGACCGCACTTTGCAATATAAAAGGAACAAACTATGCGCTAAGCACAACAGATAATGGATTACGCGGCGAATCACTATGCCACACAGCCCGAGTACCTTTTGGGCAAAAGTTTCCGGACTATGCGATCTTGCGCCACAGCAATGCAAAAAGGAAAATGGTATGCCCTTATCGGCAAAAATTGCTAAAACGAAACTGGGTTTTAAAAGAAGAAGGGGAAACGGGTTTTATCAATCTTAAATGCCCGCCTGATATGGTGAGTATTTTGCGACAATCTCCGCCTTTTTACCTGCCTATCACATGAACAAAAACACACTGGCTGACAATTTTGTTAGATCATGGTGTAGAAAGCGAAGAAATTTTTAAATTGCTCGATTGGAGCTATGATTTGACGAAGTAGAAATAAGAGAAATTTTTACGCTCCCCCTTCCAAAAATAGGTCGTTTTTCATACAAAAATTTACACTTCTTTAAGTTTGTCGCAAAAATTTTCAAAAATCTTTACATATATTTACATAACTCGAATTTTTCCTTAATTAATTGTAATTTTTGGTAAATCCTTTTTGCCAAGCTTTTCTTTTTATATGAGGTTGACATAAAATAAAGTGTTCAGACCAGAATGATGTCGGAAACTATTGGGTAAATCCATTGTCATCCCTCTCCTTCTGCTATTGAATTTTTGGTGCAGTCACATTAGTGATTGCTTCTAACAATCCTAAATAAGGAAAAACAATATGAACAAGGTGTTTAAAGTTATTTGGAATCATGCCACCCAAACGTGGACGGCAGTTTCTGAACTTGGGCATGCAAAGGGTAAAACCAAATCAAGAAAAATCGTTAAACTGACCGCACTTGCGGGAGCGGTGATTGGTTCTTTAGCTGCTACACAAACTGCACAGGCTGTGGTTGATGTTAGTCTCAAAAAAATTAACATTTCTCCAGATGCTGAACCGCAGAATACCTATTTGAGTCCAGGGCGCAATAATACCGATAATACTATTATGATAGGTTATCAAAATAGCGTTCGTCGAGGTGATGATGGCTCTGCTAATGCGTGTAATTGCACTTGGTGCAAATAATAACTCAGATGGTGATAGTGTCTCAACATTAGGTAACCAAAATAAGGCTAAGGGTGGCGCAGCGGTAGCTATTGGGGCAGGGTTCTAAAGCTGAAGGTAACGCTGCTTTAGCTGTAGGTAATCTAGCTAATGCAACTGTTACTCGTGCAACAGCAGTAGGTAATAATGCACAAGCACTTCAAGATAGTGCAAGTGCATACGGTAACCGTGCAAATGCAACTGCTCAATTTGCAACAGCAGTAAGTGCAGAAGCAGAAGCAACTATGCAATCTGCTAGCGCATTTGGTGATCATGCCAAAGCTACTGGGCTGAGAACTACTGCGATCGGTAATGGTGCAAAAGCAGCAGAATATGACACAGTAGCAGTTGGTTCTGAAGCTAATGCGTCAGTGGCTGCTGCGGTAGCAGTAGGTAATAATGCAAGTGCATCAGCTCAATCTGCAGTTGCTCTAGGTCAGAATGCCGCAGCGAGTGGTCAAAATACCTTTGCAGGTGGTAGAGATGCTAAAGCAAGTAAAGATCATGGGGTTGCTATCTCTACAAACGCTAATGCAAGCGGCGTTCAGCTATTGCGATTGGTACAGACACTCAATCAAGCGCAGATGCAACCGTGGCTATTGGTAAGACTGCATTGGCTACAGCAAATGCTGCGGTGGCAGTTGGTTCGGATGCTCAAGCGACAGCTCAAAAATACAGTAGCAGTTGGTATCCACTCTAAAGCGACCAATCAGCGTGGCGTTGCAGTTGGTACATATGCTAACGCGACTGCAGATAATACAGTAGCTGTAGGTGGTTTCTCTAATGCTCAAGCAGAAAAAGCAACTGCCGTTGGTATATTGTCTAATGCTAAGGTCAGGATCATTTTGCCGGTGGTGCATCAGCCTCGAGCTTTAGGTAAAAATTCTGTTTCTATTGGTGGTAATGTAGACTCTAGTTCTTCGATGTTACAGCTGCAACTACAGCAACAGGTACGAATACGACTGCGATTGGCTCAGGTGCAAAAGCCGTAAAAAGAGAATTCTGTTGCAGTTAGGGTTCTGAATCTACAACTTCAGACTTTGTTCCAACCGATACAGCGAAGGTTAAAGCAAAAGGCGCGGATGGTGTTGAAGTAACTTATAGTGGTTTTGCAGGCAAAACTAGTACATTCGGTGATGGTGCAGTTGTTCTCTGTAGGTAAAGCAGGTAGCGAGCGTCAAATCCAAAACGTAGCAGCAGGTCGTATTAACGAAACTTCTACTGATGCGATCAATGGTTCACAGCTTTATCATAGTAGCTAAAGCGATTGTAGACAATCCATTTAAATTCGAAGGTCTCCAAGGTTCTTCTAAAGTTGGTACAACCTACAACTCATACGCCATCAAGCGCGGCAAATGCTATTCTGCAATTAGTCGCTGGTAACGGTTTAAAAATGACCGAGTGAAATCACTACCGATAGTGCGGAAACAAATATCATAAATTCGTATTAAGTGTTGATCCTGATTATAAAGGCGGCCCTGGTGGTAAAGGTGACACAGGGGATAAAGGTCCAACAGGTGATGCAGGTCCTAAAGGTCCAACTGGTGATGCAGGTCCTAAAGGTCCAACTGGTGATGCAGGTCCTAAAGGTCCAACTGGTGATGCAGGTCCTAAAGGCCCAACTGGCGATGCAGGTCCTAAAGGCGCAACAGGTGATGCAGGTCCCTAAAGGCCCAACTGGCGATGCAGGTCCCTAAAGGTGCAACTGGTGACGCAGGCGAGAAAGGTGCAACCGGTGACAAAGGTGCAACTGGTGACGCAGGCGAGAAAGGTGCAACCGGTGATAAAGGTGCAACTGGTGACGCAGGCGAGAAAGGTGCAACTGGTGATCAAAGGCTGCAACTGGTGACTGCAGGCGAGAAAAGGTGCAAACCGGTGATAAAGGTGCAACTGGTGATGCAGGCGAAAGGGCAACCGGTGATAAAGGTGCAACTGGTGATGCAGGCGAGAAAGGTGCAACTGGTGACGCAGGCGAGAAAGGTGCAACCGGTGACAAAAGGTGCAACTGGTGACGCAGGTGAGAAAGGTGCAACCGGTGATAAAGGTGCAACCGGTGATAAAGGTGCAACTGGTGATGCAGGCGAGAAAGGTGCAACCGGTGATAAAGGTGCAACTGGTGATGCAGGCGAGAAAGGTGCAACTGGTGACGCAGGCGAAAGGTGCAACCGGTGACAAAGGTGCAACTGGTAGACGCAGGTGAGAAAGGTGCAACCGGTGATAAAGGTGCAACTGGTGACGCAGGTGAGAAAGGTGCAACCGGTGACAAAGGTGCAACTGGTGACGCAGGCGAGAAGGGTGCAACCGGTGATAAAGGTGCAACTGGTGACGCAGGTGAGAAAGGTGCAACCGGTGATAAAGGTGCAACTGGTGATGAGGTGAGAAAGGTGCAACCGGTGATAAAGGTGCAACTGGTGATGCAGGCGAGAAAGGTGCAACCGGTGATAAAGGTGCAACTGGTGATGCAGGGCGAGAAGGGTGCAACCGGTGACAAAGGTGCAACTGGTGACGCAGGCGAGAAAGTTGCAACTGGTGACGCAGGCGAGAAAGGTGCAAACCGGTGACAAAGGCTTAACTGGTGACGCAGGCGAGAAAGGTGCAACCGGTGATAAAGGTGCAACTGGTGACGCAGGTGAGAAAGGTGCAACCGGTGACAAAGGTGCAACTGGTGACGCAGGTGAAAAGGTGCAACCGGTGACAAAGGTGCAACTGGTGACGCAGGTGAGAAAGGTGCAACCGGTGACAAAGGCTTAACTGGTGACGCAGGTGAGAAAGGTGCAACCGGTGACAAAGGCTAACTGGTGACGCAGGCGAGAAAGGTGCAACCGGTGATAAAGGTGCAACTGGTGACGCAGGCGAGAAAGGTGCAACTGGTGATAAAGGCTTAACTGGTGACGCAGGCGAGAAAGGTGCAAACCGGTGACAAAGGTGCAACTGGTGACGCAGGTGAGAAAGGTGCAACCGGTGACAAAGGTGCAACTGGTGACGCAGGTGAGAAAGGTGCAACCGGTGACAAAGGTGCAACTGGTGACGCAGGCGAGAAAGGTGCAACCGGTGACAAAGGTGCAACTGGTGACGCAGGCGAGAAAGGTGCAACCGGTGATAAAGGTGCAACTGGTGACGCAGGTGAGAAAGGTGCAACCGGTGACAAAGGTGCAACTGGTGACGCAGGTGAGAAAGGTGCAACCGGTGATAAAGGCTTAACTGGTGACGCAGGCGAGAAAGGTGCAACCGGTGACAAAGGTGCAACTGGTGACGCAGGCGAGAAAGGTGCAACCGGTGACAAAGTGCAACTGGTGACGCAGGCGAGAAAGGTGCAACCGGTGACAAAGGTGCAACTGGTGACGCAGGTGAGAAAGGTGCAACCGGTGATAAAGGCTAACTGGTGACGCAGGTGAGAAAGGTGCAACCGGTGATAAAGGTGCAACTGGTGATGCAGGCGAGAAAGGTGCAACCGGTGATAAAGGCAACTGGTGACGCAGGCGAGAAGGGTGCAACCGGTGACAAAGGTGCAACTGGTGACGCAGGCGAGAAAGGTGCAACCGGTGACAAAGGTGCAACTGGTGACGCAGGTGAGAAAGGTGCAACCGGTGACAAAGGTGCAACTGGTGACGCAGGCGAGAAAGGTGCAACCGGTGATAAAGGTGCAACTGGTGACGCAGGCGATAAAGGTGCAACCGGTGACAAAGGTGCAACTGGTGACGCAGGCGAAAGGTGCAACCGGTGATAAAGGTGCAACTGGTGACGCAGGTGAGAAAGGTGCAACCGGTGACAAAGTGCAACTGGTGACGCAGGTGAGAAAGGTGCAACCGGTGATAAAGGCTTAACTGGTGACGCAGGCGAGAAAGGTGCAACCGGTGACAAAGGTGCAACTGGTGACGCAGGCGGAAAGGTGCAACCGGTGACAAAGGTGCAACCGGTGACAAAGGTGCAACTGGTGACGCAGGCGAGAAAGGTGCAACCGGTGACAAAAGGTGCAACTGGTGACGCAGGTGAGAAAGGTGCAACCGGTGATAAAGGTGCAACTGGTGATGCAGGTGAGAAAAGGTGCAACCGGTGATAAAGGTGCAACTGCGATGCAGGCGAGAAAGGTGCAACCGGTGATAAAGGCTTAACTGGTGACGCAGGCGAGAAAGGTGCAACCGGTGACAAAGGTGCAACTGGTGACGCAGGCGAGAAAGGTGCAACCGGTGACAAAGGTGCAACTGGTGACGCAGGTGAGAAAAGGTACAACCGGTGACAAAGGTGCAACTGGTGACGCAGGCGAGAAAGGTGCAACCGGTGACAAAGGTGCAACTGGTGACGCAGGTGAGAAAGGTGCAACCGGTGACAAAGGTGCAACTGGTGACGCAGGCGAGAAAGGTGCAACCGGTGATAAAGGTGCAACTGGTGACGCAGGCGATAAAGGTGCAACCGGTGACAAAGGTGCAACTGGTGACAAAGGTGCAACTGGTGACGAGTGCAACTGGTGACAAAGGCGAACGCGGTGATAAAGGTGAAAAAGGTGATCCAGGCGATACAACTTGGAACATTAAAACCAGTGGCAATGTAATTAAAGAATCCGATAAGGATCCTAAAGTTATTGCTCACACTAACACCGTAGATATGTCAGCAGGTAAGAACTTAACCGTTGAGAAAACTAACGATCCTGATGGCGTCACAGGGTGCAAAAAGTTGAATTTGCCTTTAAACAGCAATGTAAACTAACTTAGATAAAGTTGTTGTTAATGGTAAGAATGGTAAAGACGGTGAAGATGGTGTAACCATTACAGCACCTACACCACCTGTTAAAGCTGAACCTGGTAAACCTGGTAAAGATGGTTCAGACGGCAAAAGTTGGAATCAGCGGTAAAGACGGCAAAGATGCAGTATCTATCTCTGGTAAAGACGGCGTAGGTCAAATCGGCTTAACCGGACCGAAAGAGGTAAAGATAAAGACGGTTCATCTATCAACATCACTACCGATAACGGTAAACAAACTCTTGTTAACCGTGAAGCTGGCGCTGATGGCAAACCAGGTGAAACTGCACAACGTATCACTTATGTACCAGTAGACCAAAATGGTAAACCTCTCAAAGATGAGAATGGTAAAGAGATCAAACGTGAAGTTGCAACCATGGATGATGGTTTAATCTCGGTGGTAATACTGAGGACTACACACAAAGCAGCACTGTAGCACCAAGTGAATGTTAAAAAGGTGAAACTACCAATACTGATTGGAACAAGTTTGATGCTGGTAAAAACATTATGACTAAGGTTATTGGTAATACCATTACTGTGGGATTAGCGAAAGACTTAGAAGTTGATAATGTAAATGTAACTACTAACGTAACTGCTGGCAATGTAACTGCGACTGGCACAATCTCAGCACCAACAATCAAAGCTGGTGACACCACCATTAAAAATGGTGTAGTGACTAACTTTAACACATCACATTGAAAACCCAACAAATAATGTTGTGGATAACAGCGTGTTAAATATCTCTGATGAGAAGAAAAAGAAGCAGCGACAGTTCGTGATGTATTGAACGCAGGCTGGAACTTACAAGCAAATAGTAAGGCGGTTGATGCGGTAACACACGGCAACACTGTGAACTTTGCAAGTGAGAAAGGCACAGTAACAATTACACCAAAATCAGATGGTAATACATCTACAATGAACCTTGATGTAAATGTTGATAATAAGACTATTACTGTTGAAAAATGGTAAATTAGTCTCAACCTCAACTTTACTGTTGCAACTAAAGACGGTGGCGATAAAGTTGCTAGAAAGGTGCAGGTTCAACTACGATTACCAATGGTAAAACCATCACTTATACTGCTGGTAAAAATATCGTAATTGAACAAAAAGATGGCGAACTCCTTGTTTCAACTACAGAAGATGTAACTCACAACAATGTGACAGCAACAATATTGTTGCAACAAATGTGACTGCGGGTGACGTAACAGCTGAAAAATGTAACAGCGAATAACGTGACTACGAAGAACATCACTGTTGAAAATGGTGGTAACATCGATATGGGCGGTAACCAAGTGCATAATGTTGCTAATGGTACAAACCCAACTGATGCAGTGAATATTAGCCAATTAAAAGCTAATACGACTAAAGTGATTTCTGGTCACCAAAAAGCAATGTAACTTTAGTTCAAGATGATGAAAATGGTAAAGTTTACAAAGTAGATGTAAACACCACAACGTTATCTCCAGTAACTAACACTGGTAAGATCACTGTACCTGATGCTAATACTGAAGGTAACAAAGGTTTAGTGACAGCAATTGATGTAGCTAAAAGCAATCAACTCAGCTTACTGAAAGTTGCAGATAATGCAGGCGCAGTTAAACACAATGTTACTGCAGGTAACCAAGTTAACTTTGTAAACGGTAAAGCAACAAGCTCTAACGTTACTGCTGGAAGCAAATGGTGTAAGCAAAGTTAGTTATGATGTAAATGCAGGTGACGGTTTACATATCGACGGCAATAATAAATTAGTTGCTAATGTAACTGATATTAAACAAGGCGATAATGTAGTCGTGAACAAGGATAACAAAGGTGTTTACACCATCAGCGCAAACAATACAAGCAAGCGTAAGCACTGATCCAAATAAAGGTATCACTGTTACACCAACTGTTAATGCAAATGGTGCAACTAACTATAAAGTTACTGTTAATGCAGATAACGACACTATTACTGTGAACAACCAAGGCCAGTTAGTATCGAATGGTTCAACCAACTTTTAATGTTGCAACTAAAAGATGGTGGAAACAAAGTTGCTAAGAAGGCGGTAGCTCAACAACGAAAATTACTGGCGGTAAAACACTCACTATACTGCAGGTAAAACATCGCACTGAGCAAAATGGTGGAGACATCCTTGTTTCAACAACAGATGATGTAAACCATAACAGAGGTAACCACTAAAGACTTAACCACTAATAACCCAACAGTGAAAGAAGGTGGCAATGTTGATATGGGTGAAACCAAGTTCACAATGTAAAAGCAGGTACGAAAGATACCGATGCTGTGAATGTTTCACAATTACGCAGTAATGTGACTAACTTGAATAACCGCATCAACAAAGTAGGCAAAGAAGCACGTGCGGTATCGCAGAAATGCTAACGCAGCAACAGGTTTACCACAGGTTTACATCCCAGGTAAATCAATGGTTGCAGCTTCTGCGGGTACTTTTCAAAGGTGAAAGCGCTGTAGCAGTTGGCTACTCACGTTCAAGTGACAATGGTAAAGTTATCTTCAAACTTCAAGGTAACGCAAATACCCAAGGCGACGTAGGTGGCTCTGTGGGTGTAGGTTACCAATGGTAATTTAACTTTCCGTTAAAATAGATAAAAACCCAGCTTCGGCTGGGTTTTTATATTCAAATGGGAATATGGAATGAAAAAATTTACGCACATATAACAATATTAAATTTGTTATATGTGCGTAAATTGTTTAAATTGACAATATATAATGATGTTTGTCAGAGATATTCTTTTTACAAGTGTTAGATTTTCCTGGATACGTTGTTTATCTCGCGCTGGAATTGTTGGATTTTCTAATAATTCAACACAGAGCGCATAGCAAATATGATAGTTTTTAACCCAATAGGCACTTACAGCCAGCTCATCTTTAGCTTTCCATTCATAAATAGTATAGTTTACAAATAGTTTATCTGTACTAAGTGGAATACTTATAGCTGCCATTGCATAGATATAGGCAATTTTATACGATTGTTAAGGCGTAAATAGCGCGCTAAGAAATATAAACTTTCGGCACGTTGTGGACGATATTCATAGGCGGTAAGAAATGCTTGTTGTACCTCATCTAATGGATAATTTAATTGGGCTTTTAATCTCGCAATTTGTAGTAGTGAGTAATAAACTTCCTCAACCCAACCACCAAGAGCGACGCGTTTTTGTATGTATCTAACGCTTTTTTAGGCTCATCAGAGTCTCGTCAGGTTTGTGCTAAATAGAATGTACAACGTTGGATGAGACTTTCTCTACGATCCCAGAGACCTTCTTCCATTGCCTTTTTGTTTTTGCTTCACTGGCTTTTTCGAGTGCTTTCAGTTTTCTGATTTCAGCAGTTAGCAGTTTAGCATCGCGTTCGTATTTATCACTTTTGGAACCGCCGTCTGTAAAATCTGGAAGTTCGATACCAGTTAATAAAAGTGGAAAGTGCTATTTTCCTTCAATAGAATCACAGTATTCATGGGTTTGCACCCTCAACGATAACGCTGACGACCAGTTAATCGACCATTTACTAGACGAATATTGGAATATCTTATAGAGTCATGGATGACAGAGTACGCTGGCGCGCCTTTGTAATTGTGATTTCCATTCTGGATCGATCACTTCTAATGTCATATCTGCATCGCATAAGAAAAATATAATCTGCTTTATTTTTCAGCTAATTCTAATGCTTCGCTACGGTTGTGGGAAAAGTTGACCCAAGGTCGTTCAACTCATTCACCAGGGATTTTTATGTTTTGCCATAAAATCTTTAATGATTTGTTGGGTGCCGTCGGTTGAGCCGGTATCTACCACAACCCAATAATCAATTTGACCAACCATGGAACTCATACAGCGTTCGATGATAGCAGACTCATTTTTACGATAGCATTCCAGCAAATCGTTTTTGATCAGTTCTTTGAAGCATTGATAATATCTCTTTCTTTTTGGTTATGTTTTATCGCTTAGTGGGATAGTTTTTTGTGTTTTTAATTACTCAGTGACGTAGAAAACTTGTTTTTCAAATTCGTGTTTACCAATTTTCACAGTTAGCACATATTTTTCCGGCAGGATCCCAACGACCAAATTCCCAACAGTTCATCATATATTTGCCGTTGTCTATAGTTGGTCTTGTATAAGTGATAGTGTGGAGTTTTTATTTGGTGATGAGACTACCTGGCATTTTCGAGACTTGTCGTCTTAAATTCAACTTTTGCCTGAGCCTTTAAAGGTTTCACTTACTGTGGCTTTTTACCAAAATTACCGAAAGCTGCCCAGCATACTTTTTCTGTTTTATTTGAGCGAGTTTCTTTTTTGAGTAAGTCAGAGATGGATCCTGTGTTTTATCAAAAAAACAGAAAGATAAATCGATGGCTCATTTGCCTTTTCTTTAGATGTATCCTTTGCTTCTGGAGCTGTAGCCAATGCGCCAGCTGAAAACATAGTAGTGATTAAAGATAATGTGAAGATTTTTCATGTTAGATTCCTTTTTATATGATAATTTTATTGAACAAGCATTATACCAAGGCAGCCCATATCTGCCAGCATTAAATTGGATGAGCCAAATAAGAATGGATGAGTGATTTGACGAAGGTTGTTCAAATTTTACTAAAAATTTGTACTTTCTTTTTCACCCAAACCGTGTCTTTCCAAGCAAGTTCCGACGCATCGACGTTAACATCATCTTGAGCTTTCAATAACAAATTTAGCGCCTGAATGGTTAAACCAACAGGCAGAGAGCTGTTGATAATCCAACGTTCGACAGTACCTACTTTAGCCGAAACATCAACACGACGCGGGTCAAAGCGTTGTTTGTTGATTAAAGCCATTCGTGCACATCCAATTCAAAGGTGCGTTCTTGGGCGATTTTGCTCTTAAGCATAGCGGTAGCATCAGTATTGAATGACTCATTCATTTTTTGCTGAATGCAGAGATATCACCTTGTGGGCGAAGTTCTAAAACGAGTGTTATCTGCAAAATCATTACCTGAGCTGAACACATTTTTGATTTTTGTCGAAGAAATCATGTTTAGCCCCAGAGATGAGCGATACGCCTTCTCCTTCGCTTAAATTGACTAACACTTCGGCACGTTCACCTGGTGCAAGAATAAGAGAATTAATCGCTTTACCTTGTGGTAAAACCTAAATCCCTCGCAACGAGTAACATCTCTTGTTCGTTATCTAAACGGAGATCATAGCTCTTGCCAATGAGAGCGATTGAGTAGCGTAAACGCACCCAACCGCGAGGAGCGTCAAGATAAGGCGCTTCTGTCCATTAACAAGAAGACGATTACCGACAAAGTGCGGTTGATTTTGCTTAAATAATTGTAATCCGTCACCGTTAAATTCCATGTCTTGTAAGATTAATGAATATCATCCACACCGTATTTATGAGGTAGCTGAGATTTTTAAGCTTTTGATCATCTTCAATCAACCACATCCCGACGATGCCGCGATAAGTTTGATAAACCGAGTTTGCCAGGGTGGCAGAGCGATACCAGCAAGTCGCAGCAGGTTGGTCTATTGGGATAATCGGTGCCCAAGATTCCCCTTTTTTGAGGACTTTTGCAGCACCACCAAATAGTTCACCACTGGGCTTTGCAATCCTTGAATGGAGAGGGCAATGCTTTGTGGCAAGTTATTATGATAATTGAGCTTTGCAAAAGAACCCGATTTGATGCGAATAGTCGGCCCAAGATAATTTCCCATTAAAGCCCCCAACACACTGACGCTATGGGAACCATCTAACTTGTAGCCGGTTTCTTCCATATTAAGAATAATGGGGCGACCACGTTTTGCTTCCATCAACGGCGGAATGGTTAATTTTTCGCGGGATGCCGCTAATACTGATTGAGGTGTGGCAGCGCGCGGTTGAAATTGCGGTAGTTTTTAATAATTGGCGACGAGAAAGACGCAACATATTATTTTTCATGTGTAATTTCCGCATCGAGTTCAGCGATGCGTTTTTCCATCAAATCGTGGCAGTAAGTAGCAAGTTCGCGAACATTGTCTTTTGTGTGATGAAATATCAATTGGCTCCATCATTTCACAAATCACTTTCACCGTTATCCCAACGACTTTAAATCAATTTTGTTATGTGTCGTCGAGCACCACAGGCACGATTGGTACACCAGCTGCAATCGCGGCATGAAATGCGCCTGTTTTGAATGGCAATAAACCACGACCACGGCTACGAGTGCCTTCAGGGAACATCCAAATTGACAGGTTGTCTTTATTGATACGACGAGCAAGCTCAGTCATGGTGCTGTGTGCTTTAGAGCGATTTTTCACGATCTCAAGAAAATATTGCCCGTTACCCAATATAAAAATGCCGAAAAAGGAACCCAAATTAAAGCTTTTTACCTACACTTACCGTGCAGCATATACCATGTAAGAGATGGTTACCATATCGAAATTATTTTTGGTGGTTACCAATGTAAATACAACGTGCATATTCTCTTTATTTTTGGGAAGCGGTGTTCTACATTTAAGCCAAATAAAGGGTATAGACGACCAAACCAGCGAGCCATAACGCCCACATTGCTTGGATTTTTGAAACGAATAAAGGAATAGATTGTACCGAGCACACAAATTAAAAATACAACAAAGTGCTACGATGAGAATTCTGGCGATTTTTTTAACATAGAAAAATACCTAATTAAAATTTTTGGAAAGTATAGCAAATTACACAAAAATGTGTGCTAATCTAATGAAAATGACGGAATAGTTATGAAACCCATTTATTTTATTGCAGATCTTCATTTAAGCGAAACCCATCTGGAATTAACCGCACTTTTTAATGATTTTATGAAAAAGCAAGGCACAAGAAGCACAAAGCGGTTTATATTTTAGAGATCTTTTGATTTTTGGATTGGTGATGATGAGACCTCACCTTTAATCTCAGCTAGAAAACAGTTGATTAAAAACCCGACAGAAAAGGGCATTGCTTGTTATTTCATTCATGGCAATCGAGATTTTCTCGTCGGGAAAAAATTTGCACAAGATTGTGGTTTAACGTTATTGCCTGATTATCATGTGTGTTGATCTTTATGGCGTAAAAACCTTAATTTGTCATGGCGATACCTTATGTGTTGATGATGTGAAATATCAACAATTTCGCCGAAAAGTGCATCAAAATTGGCGACAAAGACTGTTTTTATGTTTGCCACTAAAAGTGCGGTTAAAAATTGCAGAGAAAATTCTCGCGAAGAGTAAACAAGATAAGCAATATAAGTCGCTGGATATTATGGATGTGAATTTAGCATTTACGGCACAAACGGTAAAAGCATTTGGCGTTGATCGGTTAATTCACGGTCATACACATCGAGAAGCCATTCATCAGGAAGAAGCATATACGCGAATTGTGTTAGGCGATTGGCGAAAGGATTATGCCTCACTCCTGGAAGTAACAGAAAACGGTTATCGGTTTATTTAATCAAAAGCACAGGATTAAACCTGTGCTTTTTGTCTTAAAAGGTGCTGATTTTCAACCGCACTTTATTCTACGGTTACCGATTTCGCTAAGTTACGAGGTTGGTCTACGTCGGTTCCTTTAATTAATGCCACATGGTATGACAATAATTGCATTGGAACAGTGTAGAAAAATTGGCAATACATTTCATTCACTTTTGGCATGGTGATGATTTTCATGCCTTCGCTGGTGTGAAGCCCGCTTCTTTATCGGCGAATACATAAAGTTGACCACCACGTGCGCGCACTCTTCAATGTTTGATTTCACTTTTTCAAGCAACTCATTGTTTGGTGCGACCACGATAACCGGCATATCTGCATCGATTAAGGCGAGTGGACCGTGTTTTTAATTCACCTGCCGCATAAGCTTCAGCATGGATATAAGAAATTTCTTTTAATTTCAATGAAGCTTCCCATTGCGATAGGGTAGAACTCACACGACCCAAGAAAAGCGCATGGTTTTTCTCTGCGAAGTCTTCTGCTAATGCTTCGATGTCTTTATCAAACGCAAGGGCTTTTTCAACTTCAGCCGGAAGTGATTGTAACGCTTTTACAATTTTCCACTTCTTGCTCGTTTGAGATATTGCCTTTACTTTACCAATTGCAGTGACTAACATTAATAATGCTGCTAACTGAGTGGTGAATGCTTTGGTTGATGCCACACCGACTTCTACGCCTGCACGAGTCATGAATGCAAGATCCGATTCACGCACTAAAGATGAACTTGATACGTTACAGATCGTTAAGGCTGCCATGTAACCTTTTTCTTTTGCAAGACGGAGTGCTGCAAGAGTATCCGCCGTTTCACCTGATTGAGAGATAGTCACTAATAAGCTATTTGGTCGTGTGACAAATTTACGGTAACGGAATTCAGACGCAATTTCAACATCACAGCCCACGCCCGCTAGTGCTTCAAACCAGTAACGAGCGGTCATACCTGCATTATAAGAGGTACCACAAGCCACAATTTGAATGTGTTCAACTTTTTTTAAGATTTCTGACGCACCATTACCGATAGCATCAACAATCACGTTATTGTGAAGGATACGACCTTCCATAGTGTTGATTAATGCATTTGGTTGCTCATAGATTTCTTTTTGCATGAAATGGCGGAATTTGCCTTTTTCTGCTGCGTCATTTTCAAGGTTAGATTCGTGCACTTCACGTTCTACTTTCTGACCATTTGCATCATAAATATCCACGGTACGACGTGTGATTTCTGCGATATCGCCTTCCTCTAAATAGATGAAACGACGAGTTACGCTTAATAGCGCAAGTTGGTCAGATGCAAGGAAGTTTTCACCAATTCCTAAACCAATTACTAATGGGCTGCCTGAACGCGCTGCCACTAAATGTTCTGGATGTTCGCGATCTAATACCACCATACCGTACGCACCAGTAAGTTGTTTTACAGTTTTTGTACCGCTTCAGCAGAGTAGCGGCTGACGCATTTCCCATTCAACAAGGTGAGCGATTACTTCGTATCAGTTTGAGAATTGAACACATAACCACGAGATTTCAGTAATTACGTAATTCTTCGTGATTTTCGATAATACCGTTATGTACTACAGCAAAGTTACCCGAAGTATGCGGGTGAGCATTGGCTTCAGATGGTTCACCATGAGTTGCCCAACGCGTGTGTGCAATCCCTGTACCACCGATTACTGGTTTTACTGCACTTCATCAAGAGCTTTTACTTTACCCAGCAGCGCACGCGGTGTAATTCATGGTTTGGATCCACGACAGCAACACCCGCAGAGTCATAACCACGATACTCTAAGCGGTAAACCATTAATTAAAAATTTCTGCTACATGCACGTTAGCTACCGCACCAACAATACCACACATAGTTTTTCCTTATTTACTAAAATTAAAAGTCTTATTTTTCTGACCGCACTTATGTACCATCCATCAAATTACTTCTACGCCTTTGCGCCATTATGGCGTCTTTGTCGACACCGAGATAATTTGTTATCGGTAATCAGCACATCAATTTGCTGCCAGGTTAATTCCACATTTGGCATTTTCTGCCAATTTTTGTGATTCCACCATCACAATCACTTCGCGAGATACCTCAGCCATCACTTGGCTTAAGCGAACCAACTCATTAAATGTTGTTGTACCACGTTCTAAATCGATGCCATCGGCACCAATCAAATAATTGGTCAAAATCACAAGAACGTAGCACTGCTCGGCTAATATTGCCTTGGAAGGATTCGAACGCTGTCCGTGCGCTCCGTCATTACAGAGTGTCGGTTCATTTCGAGTGAACGTATGTCTGCAGCCACCGAAAGCGAATTCGTCATCACAACCAAGCCTGTTACGATTAAGCTGTTTAATCAATGCGGCGGTTGTGCGCCACTATCCACAATAATTCGATTGTGATCACGAGGCTCGTTCGGCAGCTGCCTTTGCTAAGACCAACTTTCGTTGCGAAAGTTCATCATCTGTTCTTCTTCGATGATTTCTTGTGGCATTAAAATGGCGCCACCATATTTACGAAGAAGGAAAACCATTACTTTCCAAATCGGTGAGATCTTTTCGAATCGTCACTTCAGAGGTGTCAAATAACGTACGAGTTGTTCTACACTGACTTCACCTTGCTCTGCAGTAGCTGCATAATAGCATGTCTGCGTTGTTGGTATTTCGGTGTTGAATGTTTCGTTTCATTATTTATATTCCGTAATAAGTTTCGGTTCGAATTATATCGACAAAAATGATGAATGTAAAAAGCTAAAATTTAGGCAACAAAAACCCTGACAAAGCAGGGTTCAATTACAAAATTCGTTTAAGACCAATGTGATTGCGTCTTTTAATGTTTTACCAGATACGAACGCTGGAACTTTAGATGCTGCGAGTTTTTGATTTCGCACCGGTTTGTGGGTTACAGCCAGTACGTGCAGCACGTTGGTTTACTTGAATGTACCGAAACCGATTAATGGCACAGGTTCACCTGCTGCCGCATGATAGCTTTCTAAAGTTGCTTCTACTGCGGCTTTAGCTTTGTTTTTGTTTAATCAGCTGCACTTGCACATTGCATCGATTAAATCTGTCTTTTGTTCATAAATTTGTACCTTCTGTTAAATTAAAATTTGATTCTATTCAAACAAGCGTGCTTGGCTGCTGCGGCTAGCAAGAGTCTAATCGAACGAGCGGAACATAAAAGCTGATTTGCAAAATTGTGACAAAATCTCACGTTGTGCTCCAATTTTTATCACCAATATTGGAGATTCTCCTCGTTTGATCTCGTTTCCGGAAGATCAAAATCAAGTCTATCGCGTTTTCACAGTCTTTGGTAAGCGATAGATTCTGCTATTGAAGGTCATATAGTCTTCTTCAATTTCTTCACGGCTATTTCAGCTCGCTTTCAGAAAAGATCACGATTTTCTGTGTTTCTAACAAAGAGCAAAACCGTACCTAACGAAATTTGGCCCATGATTGGATAACCGCTTTTTCAGCCGTCTCTGCGATAATGGCATGCAATAATTCACCTAACGTACAAGCATCGAGAGCGGTACCACCAAAGAAGTCGTAATCATCATCAGGAACAATTTCTTCGAGCTTCTCTAATTGGTTTCAGAAATTGATTTTCGCCTTTAACCGTTAAAATTTCACACTAAATTTAAAATGTTTTGATAGGTCTTTTTCTGCTTGCTCCTGTTCGGTCATTTGACAAAAACAGGGCAGATTCGAAACCATAGCGTTCGCATAAGCAGGCCATGTTAGATGTTGCCAGCTTTCCAACATTTTTCGGGCGCTTGTAATTGGGTTTCGCATCTCGCTTATTTCATGATAGGCTTTGAGAAATTCGTGAGATGGCATCTACGAGATTTTTAGCACCGGTACGTCTTGGTGAATACCATGACCTAAAGTAACACATGGTCGCTGCCTTGACCAGAAATCAGCTAAGATTGACCGACTTCTTGCTCAATACGCTCTGCAGGTGCATATAACACACTTGGATCCATATTGCCCAGGCCTACTTTATAGCCCACACCGCTGCTCGCATCAGCCAAATTAACCGTCAGTCTAATCCTGGTGCATCACAGCCCGTACTAGCCATGGCTTAACATAACCCGCCGCCTTTGGTAAATAAGGTCACCGGCGCTGCACATCATCGTGTTCACGAATTAAACCATCAACGATTTTGCTACCTGTTGCAGAGAGAAGTCCTATCACGATGACCACACCGCCCCAAGTATCCATTACCATGACGGCTTGCGCACCTGCTTTTGATTTGCGCGTTTGAGTATAAAATCACGGAATCCTTTACTTTATCTAATAAGATGCAGCGTTTGCGGTTCGGCATACATCATTTTTGATTTTATTGAAGGTCTTGCTGCTACCACCTTCAGCCATATAAGTCGCCAGTGTCCAGGACTACAGAGAGCCAATGAGTGGCACTTCGCCTCTTTAGTTCGCGACGAGTGTGCAACAGCATTCATCACATATTGAAGTTCGCCTTCAGGGTCAGGAATGGGTAAATTTCGACCGCACTCTTTGTTTTCAGTGGACGGACAAATTTCGGGCCTTCGCCTGCACCAAGCGCAATCTGCCCATGCGCATCAGGAATAGTCAGAATATCTGAGAAATAAAATAGCCGCATCTAAAAGCATAGCGACGAAGGCGGCTGTAAGCTTTCGACAAAATCCGCATTGCGACAAAGAGACATAAAATCGCCCTCGCTTCTGCGCGTGTTGCTTTTATATTCAGGCAACTGGCGTCCCGCTTGGCGCATCATCCATACGCAGCGTCATATCCACTGGTTCACGTAATAAGCTTTTAAATAACGATCATTTTTAATTCAGACATGGGCTTTCCTTTATTTATTTTGTTCCG
>BNJU01002601.1_pt1 | contig 111547 bp, 121 predicted proteins | sample 8539281 | NCBI WGS metagenome assembly BNJU01 (sample SAMD00202456, study PRJDB9452) | human saliva metagenome | isolation source: human saliva | place: Japan
TAGGTCCTCGCTCGGTGTCCGGTGCGCCTGGGGGCGGCTCGTCTGGTTAAGCGAGGCTCTCTCCGGCGGCTTGCCGGTAGCAGCGTGACGCCTCGGTGACCTGGCTGATCAGCGTCGCCAGGGTCTTCAGGTCCCTCTCTCCGATCTCCTGGCCGACGGCATCGGCCCAGGCGTGCTGCTCCGCAGTCAGTGCCGCGATCGCTCGCCTTCCCTTGTCTGTCAGGACGAGCAGGTTCTGACCGCGCCGCCCGGGATTGGGCTGCCAGTGCGCCCATCCCTGGGCGACGACGTCATTGGCCACCCGTTGCACACTCTGCCGGGTCAGTCCCACCCGACGCGCGATCTCGGCACCGGCAGCGGTTCCTCCAGGACGGCGCCCAGTACCTGCCACCGGGCAGGGGTCAGCTCATGTGGGGCCGTGATCACCGCAGCCGCCTCCAGGAGCTCCCCGTTGAGCGCGAAGACGGGAAGGACCAGGGCAGTGAGTGCGTCCCCTTCAGGCGTTCTGCCAGGCACTGGTCGCCTCCATCAGAGCCATGTAGTCCCTCTCCCGGCCGTTGAGAAAGACCTGTTCCCAGGAGTCGACCATCGCATCGGGCACAAGCCCGGTGATCCGCATGATCTCCGCGGTGAAGGGGATCGCGTGGATGCCCGAGGCGGTGGTGACGCCCCGGTTGGTCACCACCGGGGCCTCCTCGTAGCGCGTACCACCGCGGTATCCACTGGCCTCCAGGTACGAGGCGGCATTCGAGGTGTGGCGGCGCTCGTCCAGGAAGCCGCCGCGGGCCAGCAGGAGCGTGGCGCCGCAGATCGCCGCCACCGGAATTGCCTTGTCCACGAGGTGGCCGACAGTCTCAATGAGTCGTTCGTGCCCGACCGCGTAGTGGTCGCCGCCAGGGACGACCAGGGCCTGAGTAAGTCCTCGTCTGCCAGCGCATCCAGGACATCGAGGTCGGCCTCCGGCGCCAGCAGCGGGTTCCCCGAGTGTGCGTACGGGTTCAGAGCCCGTCGCCCACGAGCAGCAGCCGGAAGCGCCCGGGCTTGAGCCGCTCCCGCGCCTGCGATCTGAGTGGTGAGATAGGCGTACTCCCAGTCCGCCATGGTCTCGGTTGTGTATAGGGCGATGGTCTGCATCTCGGCTCCTCTTCGGTTGCTCTGCCATCTATCGACAGTATGCTGTCATTATTGACAGCGTGCTGTCAATGTCGGGTTGGGGTGGAGAAGAATACGGAACGCGTCGGTGCCCTGGCCTAAGCTTGGCCTCACGATGAACGCGATGAACTCCCTCTTCGGTGCCTTGCCCATGCCCGGCTCCGGCGGTGCGGCACGCCGCCGCGAGGCCGCGCTACCGCCCTCATCCCCACCGAGGCTCGCTTCGACGACGACTCCTGGGCCGACGTCGAGGCGCCGGAGGAGGACTGAGGACCCCGAGGACGCCCCGCCGCCCGAGGACGAGGCCGCCCGCGGCCCCCACCTGGGAGGCGCGCAGGACGAGGTCTCGGCCTCGTCGCCGCGCCCAGGCCAACGCCGCCGCTGCCCGCGCCCGAGCCGGCGGCGCCACGCCCGTCGGGCCACGTCCCCGGCCCCGCCTGGGGCGTGACGGTCTCAGACAGCCGAGCTGCTCTCCGGCCTCAACCCCGCCCAGGAGGCCGCCGTCACGTCACTCGGGCACGCCGCTGCTCATCATCGCCGGCGCGGGCTCGGGCAAGACCAGGGTCCTGACCCACGCATCGCCCACCTCATCGCCACCGGCCGCGCCTGCCCCGGCGAGATCCTGGCCATCACCTTCACCAACAGGCCGCCGCCGAGATGCGGAGCGCGTCACCGCCCTGGTGGGACCCGCCGGCGAGCGCATGTGGGTCTCCACCTTCCACTCGGCCTGCGTGCGCATCCTGCGCCGCGAGCACGAGGCCGCCGGCCTGCGCTCCACCTTCTCCATCTACGACGCCGCCGACTCCACCCGCCTCATCACTCTCATCGTGCGCGAGCTGAGCATCGATCCCGAAGCGCTTCACCCCCAAGACCTTCGCCCGCCGCATCTCCGACCTGAAGAACAGGCTCATCACCCGGCCCCAGTTCGCCGAGCGGGCCGTGACCTCAACCCCTCGAGCGCCACCTGGCCGAGGTCTACCGCCTACGCCGAGCGCCTGAGCGCCGCCAACGCCCTGGACTTCGACGACATCATCATGCGCACCGTCGCCCTGCTCCAGAATCGCCCGGCCGTCGCCGAGATGTACCGGCGCCGCTTCCGCCACATCCTGGTCGACGAGTACCAGGACACCAACCACGCCCAGTACGTCCTCGTGCGCGAGCTCGTCAGCGGGCCCGGCACCTCAGGGCGGACTCGGCCCCTGCCGGTCAGTGAGCTGACCGTCGTCGGCGACTCCGACCAGTCCATCTACGCCTTCCGCAGCGCCACTATCCGCAACACTCGAGGGAGTTCGAGGAGACTATCCCTCGGCGCGCACCATCCTGCTGGAGCAGAACTGCCGCTCACCCAGAACATCTCTCCGCCGCCAATGCCGTCATCTCCCGCAACAGCGCCGGCGCGAGAAGAACCTGTGGACCGCCGCCGGGGACGCTCCCATCACAGGCTATGTTGCCGACTCCGAGGACGACGAGGCCCGCTGGATCAGCCAGGAGGTCGACCGCCTGGTCGACGATCGCGTGCACCCCGCGATGTCGCCGTCTTCTATCGCACCGCGCGGTCCGCGCGCTCGGAAGGGCCTCATGCGCGCCAGCCAGCCCTAAGGTCATCGGCGGCACACGCTTCTACGACCGCCGAGATCAGGACGCCATCACCTATCTGCGCGCCGTCGACAACCCTGACGATGACGTCAGCCTGCGCCGCATCCTCAACGTCCCCAAAGCGCGGCCTGGGGACAAGGCCGAGGCGCCCCTGGCCGAGCACGCCGCCCGCTACGCCGTCTCCTTCCGGACGGGCGATCGCCGCACGCCGCCGGAGCCCCACGAGGCGCAGGCCGACGAGGCCGCAGTGATACCGAGGCCGACGGGCAGGGACCTCGTCCTCCGCCGAGGCCGGCGAGCCGCCCGAGGTCGAGGGCCTGACACCCGGGCCCGCAACCGGGTGCGCGGCTTCACGAGCTGCTCACCACCCAGCGTCACATGGTCACCGCCGGCGACGGCGTCGCCGACCTCCCGACTCCGCCCTGGACGCCTCAGGGCTATCTCGCCGAGCTGCGCGCCAGTGAGCGACCCCCAGGACGCCACCCGCGCGGAGAATCCTCGCCCGAGCTCCACTCGTGGCTAGCGACTTCCAGGCCACAGCCCAGACGGAACCCTGGCCGACTTCGCCGAACGCGTCTCGCCTCGTGGCCGACTCTGACCAGCTCCCGCCCAGCGCCGACCTGGAGGATGAGGGAGGCCCGAGGCCGAGGAGCAGGGCAGATCACCCTCATGACCGTCCACACCGCAAGGGACTGGAGTTCCCGGTCGTCTTCGTCACCGGCATGGAGGACGGGAACCTTCCCCACACCCGCTCCCTGGCCGAGACCGAGGCTCGCCGAGGAGCGCCGACCGGCCTACGTTGCCCTCACCCGCGCCCGCGAGCGTTTTCTCTCACCCGCGCCGCCGTGCACTCGGCCTGGGCGCCGCCAACGCCATGCCCGCCTCCCGCTTCCTCGACGACGTCCCGGGTGAGACCATCGACTGGAAGCGCCTGGCCTCCCGATGGAGCGCTGCGCGGCGGCGGCACCGGCTGGGGAGCAGCTGGGGCGAGGGCGGCTTCGGCTCGGGAGGGCGTCGCTCAGGCTCACGGCAGGATTTCCTCCGGCGGCTACTCCGACGACGATGACTTCGCCCCACCCGTGGGAGGCGCCAGCGCTCAGGCAAGCTGGGGCGCGTGGAGACCGCCCAAGACCGGGCCGCCAGCGCGCCTCCGCCCGCCTTGAGCCCGCGGAAGCAGAGCGCCGCGTCACCGGCCGGCGGAGCCGCCGCCTCGGAGAGACCTGCCCGCGGGCCGTGGCCGGGCTGAGGACCAGCGACCAGGTGCGCCACGACTCCTACGGGGTGGGCACCGTCGTCGGCCTGGAGGGCAAGGGACGCTCCCTGACCGCCCGCGTCGAGTTCGTCATCGACGGCGCCCCCGCCACCAAGCGCCTCATTCTGCGCTACGCCCCGTGGCCAAGATCTGACGGTCCAGGCTCCGACGGTATCCGGAATTTTCCTGAGTGCTGGGCTACCCACTATCGCGGTCTTGCTGAGCATGGTGGCCGGACTGGCTACGCCTGTAACGGTCCGCAGAAGCGGTTTATCTGCCCGTCCCGCTAACTCTACCTAGGGGGAGACTCTGAACAGCCTGAATGCTGATCGTGGAGCTAAGGTTGCGGTCAGTACCCAGGTGAGATTTTGGTAGGTGTTCACGTTAAAAATAGCGACTTTCTGCAAAGCCTGCAGAAATGGAAGCTAACTTCTGTTTGTTTGTTATTATTTTAAGATATTTCTCATATCAGATTGTTCTGTGTTTGTAAACCTGATTAAGTTAAGGGGTTTGATTGATTTGGTTTGCTGTAGGATATTTTACATGGAATTAGGGAGTTTGGCTGAATGGTGCGGGGCGATAGCGTCGATCGTTACTGGTATCTTTGCTATCGTAATCGCTTGGATGGCAAACAGGGAGGCCAGGAAGGCTAACGATGAGGCCGCTAAGGCTAATGAAGCGACTAAGGTGGCGCAAGAGCAGGCTATGTCGCTCGAAAGAGACTGAGATCTTCGCCTTGCGGCAGGTAATTTGTTGGCGTGGTGGGCGATTTGTAATGGTAACGAGTGGGGTGTGCTCGTTACTAATACCGGAGCGAATCCATCGATGCTTCAAGATGTTGCTGTTAGGGTTTCGGGGAATGAGAACCAGATAAGGGCGTCAGTGCTTCCTCCTGGTGCATATTTCTATTCGAGCCCCATAGATAGGGGTCCATGGGGTGTTCCGGAGATTGTTACAATTCACGAGCGGTATGAGCCGGTCACGAATAGTCCAAATCATGAGGTTGAAAAATTACTTTCAGAGATCTGCTAGGTAGTTCTTGGGTTTGGGATCCAAGAAATGGAACTAGGCGCCTAAAAAATTCATTGAATTCTTAGGGTTGAATGTGTTATTCGAGGCTTATGGTTTCTCTCGGATTTTTTTTGAGGGTTATTTGCAGGGGCAATGAGGCTTATCTGTAGGGATTCGCGGTCGGTTCCACCGTCCTGCTGTGACACGCAAGTGACTCAGTGTCCACGCAGCGGACATGGCTGAGTCTTCAGTCGATGCGACCGATGGGAATCCTTGAAACTCAGCGGTCGCTTGTTCGGCGTCCGATGTTTCCTGCGGTCTTCATGTCCGCAGCATGGACACCTGTCCCTCGCAGAGCCAGCACCCTTCGCGCCAGCAATACTTCAAAACCTTGTGAATAAGCCTCGATGATCTTCGTGTTTGTTCAGTTCAGAGACTGTTCGTCCCGCCCTGCGGATTAGTTTCTGGGGATTTTTCTTTTGCGGGGCGATAAATATCGGGTTATGTGCGAGTCGGCACCAGGCGCACGGCCCGCCGCTCGGCCCGGAAGTCGTTGACCAGGGGCGTCGGAGGCGTAGCCCAGGGCGAAGCCGGTGATGAGACGGTAGTCGGCCGGCGCCTCGAACTCGGCGTCGAAGGGGCGGCGCCAGGTAGCCAGGACTCCCAGGGGCAGGAGTCGACACCGTGGGCCTGGCCGACAGGAACAGGGTCTGGAGCATGATTCCGGCGTCGAGCGCGGCGAAGGCATGAGGCCCTGTGGACCAGGACGAAACCGATGACCGGTGCGCCGAAGGCCTCGCAGTTGCGGCGGACGGCCGCATCGCGGGCCTTGCGGTCCTGCCGGGCGATGCCCATGTGAGCGTACAGCTGACTGCCGACGGCCTGGGAGTGGGGCAGCAGGTCCGCAGGGTGGGGCGCCCAGGTCCGGTAGTCGCCGTCAGGTGCCTTACCGCTCAGGGCCAGGCGGACCATGGCGCCGCGCCCTTGTGCTGGACCGGGAGGGTCACGTCGAACTCGGCGATGTGGGCGGCGCGCAGCCGGTCTGCCCGCTCCCTCGGTGGCTAGCGCCAGCATGAAGGGGCCGAGTGTTCGACCAGCTCGGGGCCTGACGGGTATCCTCCAGGATCTCCTCGACGATCTCAGTCGGTACGGGATCCGGTCGGAAGTCCCGCACGGAGTACCGGGCGGCGGCCAGGTCGGAGAAGGCATCAGGATTCATGGTGGCGGCTCCTGAAAAAGGTGCACTGGTGCTCGAGGGCCGATTGCGGCACCGCCCTAGTCTCGGGTGTGACGCGGCGTCGTCCTCAAGCGTGACGACCGAGTTCGAGGCCCGAAGGTGGAGTCGTCCAGCTGGCGCAGGACCCGGGCCGGGTTACCCACCGCGAGGCTGCCGGCGGGAATGTCCTTGGTGACCACCGAGCCCGCGCCGATGACGCAGTTGTCCCCTGATGGTCACGCCGGGGCAGACGATGACCCCGCCACCCAGCCACACGTTGTCGCCGATCGTGATGGGGTCGGCCGCCTCCAGGGAGCAGGCTCGCGGCGTCGGCTCCAGGGGGTGGACCGGCGTGAGCAGCTGGACGTTCGGGCCGATCTGGCAGTGGGCGCCGATACGGATCTCCACGACGTCCAGGGCCACCAGCCCGTAGTTGGCGAAGGTCCCCTCGCCCACGGTGATGTTGTCCCCGTAGTCCACGCGCACCGGCGGTAGCAGGCGCACCTTGTCGCCCAGGCCCGGGATCGCCGAGCGCAGCAGATCCCAGCAGTCCTCCTCACCCTCGGCGAAGGCCCGCTCGAAGCGGTAGAGCATCTTGCGGGCGTGCGCCGCGATCCTGGCGCTGTCCGGGTCGTCGGAGACGTACCAGTCACCGGCGAGCATGCGCTCGCGGTTGGTGCGGTCGTCGCCGACGAAGTAGGGCTCGGCCTCGGGAAAGCGCGGAGAGGGAATCTCATTCATGACCGACAGCCTAGCCGCGGCCTGTGGCACCGCCGGTCAGCTCGAGCCGACTCGCCAGAGCCGGCCCTCGCGTTCTGCTCAGGAGTGGGGAAGCACCTCGGCCACGGCCGAGCGCAGCGCCTCTGGCAGGCCCAGCGACTCCATCTCACCCAGGAGCGCAGTCCCGCTCATGCCCCGCTCCACGGCGGCCCAGGCCTGGTCCTTGGCCGCGTAGGCCACACGGGCCGCATCCAGGATCGCATGGACCTCGTCGTGCCAGTCGGCCGGTGCCTGCCGCGCACCGCGCAGCACCAGCTCGACGCCGTCAGCCAGCTCCTGGCGACTCAGCTCGCCTAAGTGCACCAGCGTCCCGGCCCCCAGGGTGAAGCCGTCGCCGTCGACCTCCTCGACGACGAGTCGGCATGCCTGATCGCCCAACCCCAGCCAGGCGCCCGTGGCCCGTCCGGCCAGAAGCCTCACCCTCACCTGCCGTGAGTCCGGAACGACGTCGGCGGCCCCTCCAAGCGGATACGCAGCGCCGCGTCCCCGCCGTGCTCCCCTCGTTATCCGGCCAGGTCGGTGCCAGGCGGGTGCGGGCGACCCGGTCCGGGCCCTGGCTCGGCCGAGCCGTCGTCCTCCTCAGGGTGAAGACCCCCGAGCCGCCGGGCACGACGACGATCTCCAGCTCGTGCGGATTGTCTCCGGCTGCCTCCGTCAGGTTCCCGGTCAGCGGGATGACCGAGCCGGCCCGGGCCAGCACACCGATGCGGTCCAGGGGACGCGACAGGCTCAGCATCCGCCCGTGCCCGCCGGTGGTGGCGTCATAACGGCGCCCCGTGGGCAGGTCGTACCAGACGCCGTCGGGCAGCCAGGCAGACTCCCGTCCCAGGCCGGTGGTCTCGTCCAACGGCGAGGTGAAGGGCACCACCAGCAGGTCCCCGAAGCAGAAGCTGCTCCGGTGCTGGTAGGCGGCCATCTCCCGCGGGTGGTCGTGGTAGACCGGGCGCACCGGCCCCACGCCCTCGCTCACCGAGCGCCTCGCCCACGTGTACAGGTAGGGCACCAGCCGGTGACGCAGCCTCAGGTGCGCCTCCATGGTGGTGCGCGCGTCACGCGAGTAGCGCCAGGGCTCCTTGGAGGTGAAGCCCGAGTTCGACGAGTGCAGGCGGTTGATGGGGAGAAGCATCCCAGCTGGAACCAGCGGGCCGCCATCGCGTCGTCGCTATGGCCCAGCATGTGCCCGCCGATGTCGTTGGACCACCAGAAGTAGCCGATGTTGGCGGCCGTGGCCGTGAACATCGGCTGGAAGCGCAGAGAGTCCCAGCTGATGATCGTGTCCCGGAGAATCCCACCGGCGTGCGGTGGTCTCGAGGCGTCGGCGAAGCGCGAGAACGTCGCCGGCCGACGCCGCTCCACACCACCTGTCGCCATCAGGGCGCTCCCGGCCCGAGTCGAGGTAGTGGACATGGCTGAGCATCCACAACGGGTCCAGGCCGGGAACCGTCGTGGAGCCGCCCTGCTGCCAGTCCAGCCACCAGAAGTCCACGCCCTCATCCTCCAGCCGGTGGTGGAGCCGTGAGAGGTAGGAGGCCGCGAAACCCCGGTCGGCGATATTGAAGGGCACATCCTCCCCGCTGCCCGCGTCCAGGCCCAGGTCGGCACAGACCTCCTCGTAGGCGTCTCTGGCGCCGCACCCCCTGGGCTGGTGGACGTTGAGCGTGGTGAGCATGCCCGCTCGTGCAGACCGGCCAGGAAGGCGGCAGGGTCGGGGAAGAGGTCCCGGTTCCAGGAGTAGCCGGTCCAGCCCGTGCCGATCGCCGGGTCGATGTCGGTGACGTGCCAGTCCATGTCGATGACGGCCACGGAGAAGGGCAGCTCGTGGGCGGCGAAGCGGTCCATGAGCGCCAGGTACTCCTGGGCGCTGTAGGGGTGGTAGCGGCTCCACCAGTTGCCCAGCAGCGCCCGGGGGATCAAGGGGCTCGAGCCGGTGAGGCCGAAGAAGTCGCGCAGCGCCTCCCGGTAGTCCTGGCCGTAGCCGAAGACGTAGAGGTCCTGCGCCCCATCGCCGACCCGGTTGCCGGGCTCGCGCGGCCGGACCCACTCGTCCTCGGTGAGGAGCAGGGATGATGAGTCGTCCAGGGCGGTGATGCCGCTCAGGCTCAACAGCCCCGGACTGAGGGCGACGGCGCCGTCGGCCTCATCGAGGGTGCGGGTGGTGCCGCCCAGGTTCGTCAGGAAGGTCTCGTCCGGATCCCAGACGTCGCCGTGGTGCCAGGTGCCGCCGTGGGCGTGAAGCGCCGTCGAGCGCAGCCTGACACTGAGCCCGGACGGGGAGAAGCCCAGCGAGGGGACATGGGTCAGGTGCAGGTGCTCGGTGATGATCTCCAGGCGGTCCTCGCCCCGTACCACCCGGAACGACGGCGGTTCACCGAGGTCCCGGCTCACGACCAGCTGGGTGGCGGCGTCGGTGAACACGTCCGTGGGGGAGTGCTCCATGCGGATGAGTCGGGAGGTCAGCACCGTGAACCGGTAGTGGGACTCAGCCGGTGAGGATCCGACCACGACGGCCTCGGGGCGTGCAGCGGCCAGACGCGGTGTCGGGAGCATCGAGAGAGGAGAAACCAAAAGTCGGCCTTTCACAACAGGGTCGTCACAGGGGATGGTGGAGGTGGCGCCCGGCCGAGGCGCGGGCAATCATCATAATCAGCCGTGGCCCGGCGTGCCGTCTCGACACAATCGGTACGGGTTCGCGGAGCGCCGTCGGCCCTGGCGGTGCAGTCGGGACAAGCCGCGAGCTCCCGCCCCGTTACTGCCGATCTGCGTCCCATCCGTGTCGGACCCCCTCGTATCCGTCCCTGTTTCCCTTCATGCCGGTAGGAAGGAAGTCGCCCGTGACCCGCCCCGCACCCTGGCTGTCTCTCACCACCACGTCGGCGACGAACCGGACTGGTGGCGCCGCGCCGTCGTCTACCAGGTCTACCCCCGCTCCTTCGCCGACTCCGACGGCGACGGGATCGGCGACATCCCGGGTCTGACCGGCCGCCTGGACCACCTCGACGAGTTGGGCGTCGACGTCGTGTGGCTCAGCCCTGCCCTACCGCTCCCCCGCAGGACGACAACAGCTACGACATCTCGACTACCAGGACATCGACCCCTCTTCGGCACCCTGGGACGACCTCGACGCCCTCATCGACGGCCTCCACGCCCGCGGCATGCGCCTGGTCATGGACCTCGTCGTCAACCACACCAGCGATGAGCACCCTGGTTCACCGCCAGCCGATCCTCGAAGCAGGACCCCCAAACGGGACTGGTAGGCGTCTGGCGGCCCGCCCGACAGATCGACGGACTGGCCCCCAGGGCAGCGGGCACCGAGAGCCCACCAACTGGGGCTCGGCCTTCTCAGAGATCCGCCTGGGCCTGGGACGAGGTACCCAGGAGTTCTACCTGCACTCTTCTCACCCAAGCAGCCCGACCTCAACTGGGAGAACCCCTGAGGTGCGCCGCGCCATCCACGAGATGATGACCTGGTGGCTGGACCGCGGCGTCGACGGCTTCCGCATGGACGTCATCAACTTCATCTCCAAAACCCACCCGCTCACCGATGCGCCCCAGGGCGAGGGAGACCTTTACGGCAACGCATTCGCCGCGGTGGCCAACGGCCCGCGCATCCACGAGTTCCTCCGCGAGATGAACCAGCAGGTCCTCGCGCTGGCCCGCCACGTCATCACCGTCGGGAGATGCCCGAGCCACGCGAAGCGAGGCCGCCCTCTACACCGATCCCGCCCGCGCCGAGCTCTGACATGGTCTTCCAGTTCGAGCACGTGAGCCTCACCGACGGGGCCCGAGGCAAGTTCGACCTGCAGCCCCTCGACCCTCGTCACCCTCAAGACCAACCTCGCCGAGTGGCAGGGCGCGCTCGCCCCTCGTCACCGACCCCTCCGGCGTCGTGACGGCGGAGAAAGGGCTGGAACTCCGCCTACTGGGACAACCACGACCAGCCCCGCGCCGTCTCCCGTTTCCGGCGACGACGACCCGGCCTGGCGCATCCGCTCGGCCAAGACCCTCGCCACGATCCTCCACATCCACCGCGGTACCCCCTACGTCTACCAGGGCGAGGAGCTGGGCATAGCCAACACGGTCTTCCGCGGCATTGAGACTACCGGGACCTGGAGTCCGTCAACCACTTCCATGAGCGCGTGCGCGCAGGCGATGACCCGGCCGCCGTCCTGGCCGGCCTGGCTCCCCATCTCCCGGGACAACGCCCGCACCCCCGTCCAGTGGGACGGCAGCGAGAAGGCCGGGTTCACCACCGGTGAGCCCCTGGATCGACCTGGCCCCCGACCACGGCACCGTCCACGCCGCAGCCCAGGTGGGTGTGCCCGGCAGCGTCTTCGAGCACTACCGCTCCCTCATCGCCCTGCGGCACGATGACGACGCCCTCGCCCTGGGTACCTTCCGGCTGCTGGCGGCCACCCACCCCACCGCCTGGGTCATCCTGCGCCAGTGGCGTGCCCCGCAGCCGGGTGAGGGCCGCCTCGAGCAGCTGCTGCTCATCGCCCAGTGCGCCCGAGAGGACCTGCCCCTGGCCGGTGAGGGCGGCCTGCTAGCGGATCTCGCTGCCGAGGGCCTGGAGCCGGAGGAGTGGGCCGAGGCCGAGCAGCTCCTGCGCGCCGGCGACCCGGACGTCCAGCCCGGCTCCGGGCACTTCGGTGTGCCGGAGGCGCTGGCCGGCTGGGACTCGGTGCTGCTGCGCCGTCGGGCCTGAGCGGGTGGGTGCTCGCCGCGCCAGCCGAGGGTCTCGTCACTGGAATAGTGCGGTCAGGTTGGCTGTTCGCCTCACCGGGCAAGCCCGTGAACACCGGAATAGGAGAGCGCCATGGAGTTCAGCCAGGTCGTCGCCAATCGTCACTCGGTGCGAGACTTCACCGACCAGCCCGTCTCCCGGGAGGACCTGGTCGATGTCGTCCGCACCGCCCAGCAGGCGCCGTCGTGGGTGAATTCCCAGCCCTGGCGGGTCTATGCGGCCACTGGGGCCACTCTGGTCGGGATCAAGAAGCGCCATGCCGCAGACGTCGCCGCCGGCAGGAAGGGAGGCTCCGACCTTCCGGTGAAGCCTCGTACCGAGTGGTCTCCGACCACCCAGGAGAACATGGCCGCGCTCGGCAGAGCAGATCGGTGCCCAGCTGGGCGAGGGCGTCCAGGAGTTCCAGGCATCGCAGGGACGGTTGTTCAACGCTCAGGCGGTCCTGTACGTGACGATCCCGGTCGAGTCCACTCCGTGGTCCTTCCACGACCTCGGGGCCTTCTCCGCCATGCTCGTCCTGGCGGCTGCTGACAAGGGGCCTGGCGCCATCAACGCCTACGCCCTGGTCATGTACCCGGACGAGGTGCGCGAGGCCATGGGAATCGGGGCCGATGAGATCGTGGCGGTCGGGATCGCGCTGGTCACCCGCTGACTCGGCGCTGGCGGCCTTCGCCCCCGACCCGCGTCAACGCTGACGAGATCCTCACGATCAGGGACTGAGTGCAGAGGGCTGCTTCTGTCGTCGGCCCAGGAGGTAGATGAAAGCGGCAGCTACGGCCGCGCCGACGAGCAGGATCGCGGCGTTGAGCCACGAGATCTCGAACTCGGGCAGGTTATCGCTCTGGAGCTGGCCGATGAACAGGCCTCAGCGCGTTACCGCTGACGTGCAGGCCCAGGGCGAAGAAGACAGACGCAGCCGCACCGCCGACCAGCCGGCGAGCAGCCCGAAGAGCACCTTGTGGAGAATCTGCCAGGCGTAGCCCCGGGCTGGTCTCCGAGGACAGCCAGGTCGGCAGGTGCAGGGCAGTGAAGGACGCCGTGGTCACGGCTACGGCGGTGGCGGCCCCGAAATGCGCTTGCACCGGCGCCAGCAGAGTGCGCCGCAAGGTGATTTCCTCGGGAATCGCGTTGTACGACGCCGATTGAGATGGCGAAGACCAGGGGCGTGGAGCACCGTGGATGCGGTGATCTCCGGCTTCCACAGGGGGCCCGTGCCCGTCGGCCCCATCCAGGCGTGCAGGCCCCCGAAGGTGATTCCGGCCAGGGCGCCGGCGATGAAGAGCACGGTTCTGCTGCGAATGCCGCCGCCGGACAGCAGATCGCGCCAGGTGCGGTGGGCCGGCCGAACCAGAGGACCATCCCACCGAGGTGAAGGACCGCAAGCATGATGACCCACGGCCCTGGAGGAGCGCCAGCGCGGTTCCCAGCGCCGGGGCGCCGGCCAGCAGGGGCGAGGGGCGGCAAGGGCGGCACCCCACGAGATCCCCGACCGTCCGGTGTCAGAGGTGTCAGCACCGTCGGCCGCGGACAAGGGCCATACCGCGTGGCGAGGTGGCGCGGCGTCGCTGTGACGATCCATAGTGGTTCCGATGAGACGTGGCTGCCGGCTGCGATCCGCGCAGGAGTATACGTTCAATCGGAAGAATTAATGACCCTGACACGTGGCAGGAGGTTGACGCTATCGATGCGGCTCCTGGTGCCGTGGCCGGCACTGCGATCGTCGGAGCCGGTCGGCCACGGTGCGCAACCCGGAGGGTGTAGTCAGTACGGTGACCGCCAGGACGACCGCGATCAGCGCCGCCAGCGTCCAGACTCCGGCTCGGGCCAGCTCCCAGGTGAAGACGATCCCGAAGACGGGGGCCTTCTGGGTGGTGGCGAGCACCGCGCCCGCGCCCGCCATCGTCAGCACCGAGATACTGGCCTCCACCCCGCCGGCCTGAAGCGCGATCGCCAGGGCTGCCCCCGCGCTCGAACCCGCGGCCAGGAGAGGGCCAGGCGTCCGCCGGTGGCTCCGGCCCCGAGCGTCAGACCGGTGAGGACCGGCTTGAGGACGACGACACCCAGCAGCATGAGTACGGCAGCACCCGGAGTGCCGAACGAGGCGTCCGAGGCGGCCGGATCCGTGGTGGTGCCCAGCGCCACTTCCATGGCGTCGCGTCCGTTGCCGACGATAGCCGGGACCCAGAGCTCACCAGCCCGGTGACCAGCCCCGCCGCCCCGATCGCCGCGGGAAGCCAGCGAGTGGCGCGCACCCGGTGCGACATCATCCAGGACCATAGCCGCCTGGCTCCCACGCCCAGCGCGGCGGCCACGGGCACCAGCAGGACCAGCCCGAGGACGGTCCCCGACGACGGCCCCTGGGGGGCGACCTCGAAGGTGGGCCGTCCGTGGGAGTGCAGCCAGGAGACGAGTGCGGCGAGGACGCACACCGGGACCGCCACGACGGCTCCGCGTCGCCGCATCCCGGTGACCATGACGAGCTCGACGGCGTAGGCCCCCCCGCCCAGCGGCGCGTTGTACATGGCGGCCAGGCCCGCCCCGGCGGCCGAGGCGATGAGGATCGCGCCCTCGGTCCGGCCGATTCCCAACGACATGGTGAGCTTGGCCGCCACGGCACCGGCGGCCAGACGCGGGGCGCCCTCGCGGCCCACCGAGTTGCCCGAGCCGACGGTGAGGACCTGGTTGACGGCGTCGACGAACGGACGTGCCAGTCCCATCCGGGTGGCGGCCCTGCCGGAGTGGTCCGCCACGGCGGCCTCCACGCCAGTGATCCCGCCGGTCGTGCGCAGCCACCACCACACGCCACCGGCGACGACGCCTCCCATGGCCGGGGCGAGCACGCGCCGCCAGGGCGGGGCAGTGGCCAGGCGCTCCAGGAGCCCGCCGTGGGCGACGCCGTAGAACAGCGACTCGAAGAGCTCCAGGAGCAGTGCCATCGCGATCCCGATGAGGGCCCGGCCGCGCTCCGCCAGGCGGCGGCCAGAAGGAACCGGGGTCGGATCAGCGCGCGCACGCCAGGCACGATACCCGGCCCCACGGCTCAGGTGCGGTCAAGCACGTGGTTCGTCGCGGACGCATCCCAGCCCTCGACGACGGATGTCGCGGGTACGGTCCGTGAGGCCTGCTGTGCGTCCGCGAGACCCCGGGCAGTCTCGAGTCCGACAGGCTTCCGCAGCCCGGCCTAGCGGTGGAGTGTCGACTTGCGGCTCGGGCGTCCCAGGTACCAGACGGCTGCGGCCGTCACCAGCGTCTCGGCGAGCATGGCGATAACGGACGGAGTGGTGAACCGGCTCCATCCGGTCAGGGTCTCCTCCCGGCTCAGAGAGTCCAGCAGGACGCCGGTGAAGTTGCCGCCCACATGCATGCCCAGGGCGAAGGCCAGGGAGTCCAGGCGCAGGACGGACCAGGCGGCCACCACTCCGAAGAGAAGCTTCTCGGGGACCTCAGCGGCGTAGGTGGAGGCGGTGGCGTGAGAGGAGATCCAGGTGGGCAGGTGCATGACGACGAAAGCCAGGGCCGTGGTCCACAGGGCGAACCCGTCCCCGAACTGCGCCCGCAGGGGCTCGAGCAGGCAGCGGCGCAGCGAGAACTCCTCGGGGACGGCATTCATGAGCACACCGACCCCCAGTGCCATGGCCAGGGCGGACAGCAACCCGGTAGGTGTCACAGGGGCGAGGGCGGCTCCCGGGTTGTCGATCGGGTGGCGCGCCACGGCGCTGAAAGCGCACAGGCCCGCGCCGACGGCGAAGAGCAACCAGAAACTGCGAGGCCCCGCGGAGCTCAGCGAGTCGCGCCAGCCGCGGCGCCGCACGAGGAACCAGATCGCCAGAGCCCCCAGGTGCAGGACGGCGACGACCTGCCAGGGGCCGCCCACCAGAGCCAGAACGACACCGATTGACAGGCCTCCGACGAGCAGGACCAGGGTCGCCCAGGCAGTCCTCCGAGTGCGGGCCGCGTCTGCCCCGGCGGCGGTTCCAGCGGCCCCGGGTGGGACCGCCGTGCGCCGCGGGCCGGGGCGGGCAGTCACCTTCTGCTACCTCTGATCGCCGGCCGCGTCGTCGACCGCCTCACCGAAGTCGGGGACGTCCTTGAGCGCCAGCGTGCCGCTGTTGTGGCTGACCATGCCGACGGCGGGGCGCAGGCCCAGCCACCACTGGTGACGGGGGCGACGGTGGTCGCGGTCGAGCTCGTCGTTCATGCGGTCCAACGGGTGGTTGGAGACCTTGCCCCCCATCAGGCCCACGTAGGAGGCCGTCGGCTCGCCGCGCTTGAGGGCATCGGCCAGCAGGTCCAGGGAGTAGGCGACGAGCTTGGTCGCCATGATCCGGTCGAAGGCCGTGGGGTGCCGCCCTGCTGCTGGTGGCCCAGGATCGCCTCGCGCACGTCGTGAGGTCCTTGCCCTCCTCGGCGAAGATGTGGGCCAGGACGTCGGTGGTGTAGTTGACGCTGGCCCGCTCGTTGCGGATGACCAGGTAGAGGCTGCGCCCCGAGCGGAAGGACTCCACCATCCGCTCGGAGTCGGCGGCCAGGCCCTTGAGGCTGATGCCCTCCTCGTTGAGGTAGACCTTCTCCGCACCGGTGGCCAGACCGGACATCAGGGACAGGTAGCCGCACTTGCGACCCATGACCTCGGCGACGAAGCAGCGGTGGGGAGGCCGCCGCGGAGAGCTGATGGAGTCCAGTGCCGCCACCGCGTTGTTGAGGCCGTGTCGGTGCCGATGCTCAGCTCGAGAGCCGGGCAGGGTTGTTGTCGATGGATGCCGGCACGCACACGATCGGGATCTGGAAGGCGGGGTAGCGGTCCCGCTCGGTGACCAGGCGGTAGGCACTCAGGTAGGCGTTGTAACCGCCGATGACCAGCAGGGCGTCGATCTCCTGGAGCTCGATGGCCCGCCCCAGCGCGTAGAGCTGCTCGATGGTGGGCACCTGCGGCGCGTGCCCAGCTGGGCGCCGCCGTCGCCGACCCAGCCCTCGACGTCGGCCCAGGTCAGCTCGTGCACATCGCCGTCGAGCAGGCCGGGGAAGCCCCCGTGGACGCCCAGCATCGTGAAGTCGTGGTCAATGCCCAGGCGCACGGCCGCGCGCGCCGCCGTGTTCATGCCCGGGGCCAGGCCGCCGGCGTGGATGATGGCGACCCGCTTGGGGCGAGCGGCGGACGACGGCGTCGAGCCGGCACCAGGAACCGGATCGGCTGGGGAGTGGACATGGTCTCGAACAGCTCGAGCATGTTGCCGAAGCTGGCGCCGCGGGCCTGGATCGCCCCGAGGTAGTCGTGGGCGGCCACGAGGTCCTTGACGGCGCGGGTGGCCGCGATCTGCTCCATCATCGGCAGACGGCGGATACGGTTGTGGCGCTCGGCGATGATGACCGGCTCGCTGCCCGGCTCCATGAGCCACCACCTCGCGGGCGGCGCGCAGCCCTAGCAGCGTGGACATCCAGCGGTCGTAGGCGCTGGGGCGGCCACCGCGCTGGACGTGGCCCAGGATCGTGACGCGGGCGGCCTCGCCCAGCTTTGTCGGCGATGACCTGGCGGACGTCGTCGGCGCTGATGCGGTTGCCCTCGCGGTCGGTGGCGCCCTCGGCGACGATCACCATGGACTCACGGCGCCCGGCCTCCCGGCCCGCCTTGAGGCTTGGAGCACATGTCCTCCTCCCAGTCCTTGCCCGGGGAAGCTCGGGGACCAGGACGTAGTCGCAGCCCCCGGCCACGGCCGCCATGAGAGCCAGGTAGCCGCAGTGGCGGCCCGCGACCTCCACGACGAGGTGCGCTGGTGGGAGGCCGCGGTTGAGGAGATGTCGTCGATGGCCCCCAGGATGCGGTGGAGGGCTGAGTCGGTGCCGATGGTCATATCGGCGCCCACGAGGTCGTTGTCGATGCTGCCCACCAGGCCGGTCACCGTGAGGACGGGATGGGCGGCGGCAGTCTCCCGCGCTGATGTCGCCGCTGGAGACAAGCTCCTCAAGCAGGGAGGGCCAGTTCTTGCGGAACTCGTTGGTGCCGGTCAGAGACCCGTCCCCGCCGATGACCACGAGCCGGTCGATGCCGTGCTCCAGGAGGTTGCGGGCGGCTGCCAGCTGGCCGGCGCGCTCGCGGAACTCGGCTGAGCGGGCGGTGCCGATGATGGTGCCGCCGCGCTGGAGGATGGAGCCCACCGAGTCCCACTCCAGGGGGCGGATGCCATCGCCGCCGGCCACGGCTCCGGCCCAGCCCTCCATGACCGCATACGGCTTGGCCCCCAGGCGGATGGCGGTGCGCACTACGGCCCGCACGGCCGCGTTCATGCCCTGGGCGTCACCGCCGAGGTGAGGACCCCTGATGCGCAGGGCTCGCCGTCCAGGCCGAGGATCGGGCCGGGTGACGAGCCGGTGGGGGAGGGACGGTGTCTGAGGACATGGCGGCTGGCGTGGGGTCCTTCCTGGGGTCGCCGGTGGGCCTGGCTCCCGGCGTCGGCCGGGAGGACATCGGTCCTTATTGTTGCTGGTGAGCGCCGCCACGTCATCCGCCTGTGGTCCCAGGAGCGTTTCCCTAGGAGCGGCTTTCGCGCGTTGTCGGTTCCCGGTCAACCCACGGCTGAGGAGTTAAATATCCTCCTGTTTGGGGAGCAGGGGCCGGCAAGGCCATGGCCAGGGATCTACCTGTCTCGGCGAGCGCGGAACCTGCGGGCCTCGGCGTCGATGACGCGTTTGCGTCGGTGTCCCCACCGCCTGCCGCTCCAGAGGTCGAGCAGCACCACGGCGCCGACCAGTTCGCTCGTGGCCGTCGGTGCGGGCATGACCGTCTCCCCTCGGAGTCCCTTCGCTGGTGTTCATCCATGGTGATTCGCGTCGTGGCGCGCAGCGCAGGATTGGGGACGTACTTCGTGATCGGGGACTGCGTTTCGTATCGGGGACGTACTTTCCTTCAGGATGACTGCGTTCTGGTCCCAGTCATCTGCGACAGAACGCAGTCCTCGTGCCGAAAGTACGTTCTCGACGGCGCTCACGGCCGAAGGCCTTGTGCCGCGATCCTGGGGTGGTTCCGTCAGGGCCTCTTATATGAGCGCTCTGGTGAGTGCCGCCGCGTTGGTCCTCAGATAGTGGATGTCACGCAGATAGGCGGTGTCATGGCCGTCGTCGAGGTGGGACTGGAAAGCCGCGTCGCCCTGTGCCGCCTGCGACCGCATGTAGCTGACCAGATCGAGCAGCCGTTGGCACATGGCCTCGATGACCTGTGTCCGGTCCACCTCGCCGTACTCGTCGCAGAACAGCCGGGCCCGCCGAGCCTGCTCGGCCAGAGAGCCGAAGCCGACCGCATTTTCTGGTGCGGTGAGCGGGGCGAACCGATAGATCGCGTAGGCGACGTCGCGGATGCGAGGGCCCGGGTGCGCGGTGTCGAAGTCGATGATGCAGACCATTCGGCTTCCATCGAAGACGCAGTTGTACGGCGCGAAGTCCCCGTGGCAGACGACCTCATAGGGCTCAACCGCAGTCAGCATCCAGCCGTCCACCACTTTGGTCGCCAAGTCGCTGGTCGCCTCGTGCAGTGAGTTCAGCGCTCGTGCCGCCGAGACGAGCACCTCGTCGCTGCGCAGTTCCTCAGACAGCGGGTAGGAGCCGGTCTGGCCCTCAATGAACCCTGAGGACCCTGCCGGTCGTCGTCGGACAGACCAAGAATCTCGGTGAGTACCTGAACCCCCGGCACTCCAGCACGGTGAGCAGCCACTCGACATTGGCGCTGCCCTGGCGCCGACTACGAAGTACTCTGCCGCCCACCTTGGTGACCTCGGTCGACCCGCCCCGAAGGTCCTCGGGAACCTCGCTCATGACACCTGCTCCATGCCTTGTCATCCTACGCTGTGGACGACGTCGGGCTCGAAGCGTAGAGGTTGGAGCAGGTGCCGGGAACGTGCTTTGTGATCGGGGACTGCGTTTCGTGTCGGGGACGTACTTTCCTTCAGGATGACTGCGTTCTGGTCCCAGTCATCTGCGACAGAACGCAGTCCTCGTGCCGAAAGTACGTTCTCGACGGCGCTCACGGCCGAAGGCCTTGTGCCGCGAGATGAGCCCGACCGGGCGGCCGACCAGCAGCACATCGGTCAGTCGTCAGGCCCGCCGGGCCACAGCGGCCGCACCCGCCCGCCCGCCTCGCCGTGAGACGTCGCGGCAGCCCTACGTGAGACGCCCGAAGTCAGCCTCGTGTCCAGCCCGTGTGGAGCGTCCTGGGACGTTAGGCTCACCATTGGCGCCCGCCCGGAGTTGGCCCTGCGCCCTCAAGCCATCCACATGCCCCGAGAGGATCAGCTGCACTGGATCTCTACGAGTACCAGGCCAGGAACCTGTTCCGCCAGCACGGCGTCCCCGTGCTCGACGGCGCCAGTCATCGACCCCTGAGGAGGCGCGGCAGCGCCGCGCAGTCCCTCCTCGATGCGGGCAGTGAGCTGGTCGTCGTCAAGGCCCAGGTCAAGACCGGCGGCCGTGGCAAGGCCGGCGGCGTCAAGCTCGCCCGCACCGCCGATGAGGCCGAGGCCCGCGCCCACGACATCCTGGGCATGGACATCAAAGGGCCACACCGTGCGCGCCGTCCTCATCTCCGACGGCGTCGACATCGATGCCGAGTACTACTTCTCCATCCTCCTGGACCGAGCCGAGCGCCAGTACCTGGCCATGTGCTCGCGAGAGGGCGGCGTGGACATCGAGACCCTCGCCGTCGAACGCCCTGAGGCCCTGGCCCGCGTCGGCATCGACCCGCTCGAGGGTGTCACCCCCGAGGTCGCCCACCGGATCGTTCAGGCCGCCGGTTTCGCCTCCGGGTCCCCTGGCCGACGACGTCGTCGCCGTCATCGAGCGCCTCTGGGAGGTCTTCACCGCCGAGGACGCCACGCTCGTGGAGGTCAACCCCCTGGTCAAAGCCGCTGACGGCCGCATCATCGCCCTGACGGCAAGGTCACCCTCGACGACAACTCCCGCTTCCGTCACCCCGCCCACGCCGAGCTCGTCGACAACGCGGCTACTGACCCCCTCGAGGCCCGCGCCGCGAGGCCGGCCTCAACTACGTGCGCCTCGAGGGCCAGGTCGGCGTCCTGGGCAACGGTGCCGGCCTGGTCATGTCCACCCTCGACGTCGTCGCCGGGGCCGAGTGAGCGTCACGGCGGCATGAGGCCCGCCAACTTCCTGGACCTGGGCGGCGGGTCGTCGGCCGAGGTCATGGCCACTCGGCCTGGAGATCGTGGCCTCCGACCCCCAGGTGCGCGCCATCCTCGTCAACGTCTTCGGCGGCATCACCTCCCTGCGACACCGTCGCCCAGGGCATCGTGGCCGCCGTTGAGGCCCTGGGCAGGTGCTCAGCCCGTCGTCGTGCGCCTGGACGGCAACAATGCCGAGACCGGCCGCGCCATCCCTGGCCGAGGCCGCCATCGACGGTGTCACCGTCGTCGACACCATGGACGGGGCCGCCGACGTCGTCACCGCCATCGCCGAGCAGATCAGCGGTCAGCCCGCTGCCAGAGGCCTGAGACATGAGCATCTTCCTGACAGAGACCGACCGCGTCATCGTCCAGGGCATGACCGGCTCTGAGGGCCTGCAAGCACACCACCCGCATGCTGTCGGCCGGCACCAAGATCGTCGCCGGCGTCAACCCCCGCAAGGCCGGCACCACCGTCACCTTCGACATCGCCCCCATCGGTCCTGGAGCCGGCGAGGTTCAGGCCGGAACCGTGGAGGTCCCCGTCTACGGCACCGTCGCCGAGGCCAGGCGGGCCACCGGCGCCGAGGTCAGCGTCGTCTTCGTCCCGCCGGCCTTCGCCAAGGGGCGCCGTCGTCGAGGCCGTCGATGCCGGAGTGCGCCCCGTCGTCGTCATCACCGAGGGCATCCCGGTGGCCGACGCGACCTGGATGCGCGCCTACGCTGCCGCCCACGGCGTGCGGATCATCGGCTCCCAACTGCCCGGGCATCATCTCGCCGGCCCGCTCCAACGTGGGCATCACCCCGCCCGACATCACCGGGCCCGGCCCCCTGGGCCTGGTCTCCAAGTCCGGCACCCTGACCTACCAGCTCATGCACGAGCTGTCCGACCTGGGCTTCACCACGTGCATCGGCATCGGTGGGGACCCGGTGGTCGGCACCACCCACATCGATGCCCTGGCCGCCTTCGAGGCCGACCCCGACACCCGTCTGGTCGTCATGATCGGTGAGATCGGGGGCGACGCCGAGGAGCGGGCCGCCGCCTACATCCGTGAGCACATGACCAAGCCCGTTGTCGCCTACGTCGCCGGCTTCACCGCCCCCGAGGGCGCACCATGGGCCACGCCGGCGCGATCGTCTCCGGCTCGTCGGGCACCGCCGACGCCAAGAAGACCGCCCTGGAGGCCGCCGGCGTCCGGGTGGGCCGTACCCCCAGCCAGACCGCGGAGATCGCCCGCGAGCTTTACCGTCAGCTGGGTGGCGAGGTGAGCGCTTGAACCTGTCGCGGTCGCGAGTCGGTGCCCTGACGTCCTGGGCCCTGTGGTCCCTGCGCGTCGGGATCGAGTCGGTCGGCCTGGGCTGGCTGGTGGTGGTGCTGCTGACGGTGGCCGTGTCCATGGCGACCTCGAGCCTCAGTGCCGCGGCCGCCCTGAGCGCCGGTGAGGCCCTGCGCGCCGGAACCGCCCTGTGGGGCCTCGGCTTCGGGGGAATGGTCACCTCGTCCTCAGCCGACCAGGGCACCCTCGGCCTGCCGCTGCTTGGACTGACCCTGGCACAGGTGGCCTGGACCTGGAACTGCGTGCGGAGGGCCCGCCCCACGCGGCCTCTGGCCGGGGCGGCCATCGTCGTCGCCGCGACCACCGTCGCGGTCCTGGCCTGCCTGACCGGTTCCCAGGGGCTGAGTACCTGGCCGGCGGTCGGCGGCATCGCCGTCATCACGAGCGTCGTCGTCGCCGTCCGGCTCCAGCGCTCCGGCAACGGCTGGCCGGCCCTGACCCTGATGGTGGGCTCGCCGTCCCCACTGGGCGGGCCCGGCCCTGTCACTGGCCTACGGCGCCGCCCGGGCCTTGGCGCTTCTGAGCCTCCTGGTAGGGGTCGTCGCCGTCTTCATGGGAGCCGGCCGGGTCTCGGTCCTGCACGACGCGCTGTCCGGGGGAGGTGTTGTCGCGATGGCCGGTCTCGTCCTGCTCCAGCTCGCCTGGGTGCCGACCATGCTCATCTGGGCCTGCTCCTGGCTCATCGGCGCCGGCTTCTCCGTGGGGACGGGAACGGTCTTCGCTCCCGACCGCGTGGTGGCCGGCCCCGTCCCCACCCTTCCGCTGCTGGGGCTGCTACCGACGGCGCCGCTGAGCACCCTGGGCCTGTGGCTGCCGCTCGTGGTGACGGTCGGCGCCATGGTGGCCGCCTGGAGACGCCGGGCGGTCCTCAACTCCCTGCGGGTGCGCCACGCGGTCAGTGCCGCAGGGACCGCCGCCCTCCTCGTGGCGGTCGGTGTGGGCCTGCTGTGCCTGGCGGCCTCCGGCTCCATGGGACCCGGCCGCATGACCGACGTCGGCCCACAGGTCCTCTACACGGTGATCCTCGTGTTCGTCGAGGTGGGGGTCGGTCTGGCCGCCATGGCGATTCTGGCCCATCCTTACACGCGCACCTGGGCCAGGGGAGCCCTGCCCGAGTCGAGGCTGCCCGTCTCCCGCCGTGCTCAGGAGGCGACCGAGGCCGACGGCGATCCGCAGGACGCCGGGGCATAGCCCCGAGCGCTCCGCCCCGCCCGACGGCGTTACGGGGACGCGAGCCGCCTGCTGGGCTATCGGGCCCGAGCATCCGTGCTGCTCAGAGCCCTGATCGCCGCGTCCACGGCCTCGACGAGCTCGGGCGTCACCGCGAGGGCCGCCGACCCGGCCCGGTAGGTCATCCCGGGGATGGGGGTGTAGAGGACGTTCGCCTCCAGGCTCGCGCGCCCCTCCTTGAGGGCCTGCCACAGGTCGGGTGTGCGTGGAGGAACCGCGTGACGCGCCTCGTCGGAGGCCAGGTGCTCCAGGACGTTGTCGGCCGATCTGTGCGCCGCCCGGCCAGGCAGCCTGCGGGGAGGAATGTCGGTCTCGTCGTCGTCATCGATGGTGGGGCCGCCCCCTGGTACTCGACGACGACCAGCTGGTCCCCGTCGGATGAGAGCGCCAGCGCGTGGACGGGGCTGTTGACGGGCCGCTGGTCGATGGCGCTGCCGCGGAAGGCGTCGGTGATCCGCAGCCCCTCCAGGATGGCGAACTGCTCGCCGTTGCCGGTGCTGAGCCGGCGTGAGAGGTCCAGGATCTCGGCCTGCTGCTCCGCCACCGAGGCAGCCAGATCGCGCATCTCGCCGACCACGCGTGAGTCCGCCCCGGAGGCGGCCAGGTCGGCGACGGTCTCATCGAGCCTGCTGGGCTCGAGGGCATCGACGCCGACGACGCCCAGGGACTCGGCGAGCTTCTGGAGGCGGTCGATATCGGCCTCGACGGCCACTTGTCGCTTGGTACGCGCCGTGAACAGGTCCTGGCTCTCGGAGAAGCTCTCAGCGGTCCGGATCCGCCGGTTGACCGAGAGCTCGGCGGCCAGGTCGGTGCCGCCGCCCGCCGGGCTCGCACTCAGGGGCCGAGCGCGGCATGTAGGTCGTCGCGAAGTCCAGCAGGCTCAGGGCCGCCTGTCCGGGCGTGAGGGTGAGCAGGTAACCCATGAGACTGGTGGACGAGGGCGCCGTGCTGATGCGACGGCCCGGTGCTCCTAGGGTCAGGATGAGGGAGAGCCCCATGGCCACCGCGGCCAGCGCCCCAATCGCGTAGAGCAGCCCGTGGGTGCCGCTCAAGCCGTCCCACCACTGGGAGAACAGACGCGGCAGCGCCGAGAGGAACAGGTCGTCCTCGGTGTCCTTGAGCTCGGGGGCGAGCTGCCAGACGGTACGAACCTCGTACATGCAGCACAGGAGGAACAGCACGACGCTGACCACCAGGATCCCCAGACGGAAGCCCTGGCGGGCATTCGGCTCATCCCCCGGCGTCGTGGCCTCCATGGCATCGGCCCGCACGCCGCGCACCTGCTCGGCGGTGGCCCGCCCGGCCCGCATGGCGTAGAGACGCCCCTGGCGCAGGTCCCCGTAAGCGCCCCAGGTGACGGCCAGGTCCCCCCAGGTGAAGTTCGCCAGTGCCACCACTGAGACGATGAGGGCGCGCACGAACGGCGGAGCCTCGGTGAGGTTGGGGTAGCGGGGTGCCGGCGCTCCGGCCACCGTCCAGCCGTGCACGCCGGCGTAGGCGCGGCGGTGGGCGTCCAGGAGCAGGCAGGCGGCCATGAGGATGACGGATAGGGGGATGGCGCTCAGGCCTCCGCCATTGATCCGCCACAGGAACATGAGCAGCGCCGGGAAACCGCCTCCGGAGTCGCCCTGGCCGAGCTGCTGGGCGATCCTGGCGATGTAGGTGGCGTGGTCGCTCACTGACTGCAGGATGACCAACGCCGGCAGTATCCAGGCCACGACCCGCAGCCACACGAGGTTCTTGGCCCCTTCGAAGGCCGGCGAGTCCTTGAGGCGCCACAGCGTGATCGCCAGCGCCACCGCCATGGTGATGTTGGCGGTGCTCACCTGGTTGCTCACCGCCAGGACGTTGCTGCCCTCCTGGGTCATGGACCCGGAGGTCCACGGATTGAAGGAGAACGGCAGACGCCCGTTGCCCAGGACCGAGGAGAGCAGGCTGCTCTCCTCAAGAGCCCGGATACCGTCCTTGACGGCCGTCAGGCCGGCACCGGCTGCGAATCCGAGCAGGGCCCAGTCGGAGGCCGCCAGGCGGCGCATCCGGCCTGGGGCCAGGAAGACCACGAGGACCAGGGGCACCAGGGGACTGAGCACGTCGAGGGCGATGGTCAGGGCGATGCTCATCCCGTTGCCCATGACGGACAGTCCTGCGCGGGTGCGTACCGCGCTCATGATCATGGCCACGATGAACGACCACACGGCGCCGACGCCGTACACGAGGACCACCGAGCGCCAGTTGATCGTGCGGGTGCGAGCCAGCAGGGCCACCACCATGAGGCACACGGCCATGAACGCCGCCGGGACCGTCGCGTAGGCCAGCCGCGGCACCATCACCAGGGCGGCGATGAGCAGCGGGATCATGAGGGCGTAGGCTCCGCGCACCACCAGGTTCAGAGCGCTGGATAACCCCGGGTGGCGGCTCCACCAGCGCCGGTAGGCGGAGGCGGCCTCCTGCCACCGCTCAGGGGGAGTCCCCCGATATACCGGTGTTGCTGCGATGTTGATGGGCGCAGTCATGTTGCGGACTGTATGCCGTATCTAAAGCCGCTTGCAAGGAAACAGGCCATTCGGTTGGGTGGTTCGCCGGCAGCGACACGGCCGGCAGTGACGTGGGTGCCGGACTGCCGATCCTCAGGCGGTGCAGGTCTTCCCGGTCAGGGTCTCCACGCCAGGAGCCTCGGCGCGTTGGCCGCCAGTGGGGCGTCGCCGGTGAGCGGGAGACGGTCGTGGTTCACATGGCCGCTCACGGAGTCATGGGCGATGGTGAGGCCCTGCTGCTTGAGGCGCTCGGACGCAGGACCGGGTGTGCGTCGCAGGCTCGCCGACCGATCCCGGTCGCATGACCGGATCCACCCGATAGGATGAGGGCGGCCGCGACTGGCGAGGGTGGGGCACCACCGGGGAGTGGCTGAGGCCGTCCACGTGCGGGACGTCGCCCGCCCGGGCGTCCCGCCCACCGAACGCCGCACCAGGAGCAGCATGTCCTCCCCAGCCCGCCCAGTCAGATCAGACCTCCTGCCAGACCGCCTCCACCCCGGTGCCCACCGCCCACGTCCCCACCGAGGGCCTCGTCAGCCCCCGACCGCGTCCCCGTGCGCCGCGCCCTCGTCTCCGTCTACGACAAGACCGGCCTCGTCCCGCTCGCCCGGGCCCTGGCCGACGCCGGCGTCGAGCTCGTCTCCACCGGCTCCACCGCCGCCACCATCGCCGCCGCGGGCCTGGCCGTCACCCCGGTGGAGGAGGTCACCGGCTTCCCCGAGTGCCTTTGAGGGACGGGTCAAGACCCTCCATCCGGCGGTCCACGCCGGCATCCTCGCCGACCGCCGCAAGCCCGACCACCTCGACCAGCTCCAGGCCCTGGGCGTGGCCCCCCATCGACCTCGTCGTCGTCAACCTCTACCCCTTCACCGACACCGTCGCCTCCGGGGCCCCCTTCGACGCCTGCGTCGAGCAGATCGACATTGGCGGCCCCGCCATGGTGCGCGCCGCCGCCAAGAACCACCCCGCCGTCGCCGTCGTCACCAGTCCCGGCCGGTACGACGCCGTCGCCGCCGCTGTGCGCGAGGGCGGATTCACCCTGACCGAGCGCCGCCGCCTGGCTGCTGAGGCCTTCGCCCACACCGCTGCCTACGACGCCGCCGTGTCCACCTGGCTGGCCGGCCAGGTCGAGGCCGACGACGCCGCGGACGAGACCGGTTCCGGCGAGCCGGCCTCCCTGCCCGCCTACGTCGGCGTCGGCTACGAGCGCCTGGCGAGCCTGCGCTACGGGGAGAACCCCCACCAGCGCGCCGCCGTCTACCGCACCGCCGGGGCGAGTGGGGGAGTGGCCGGTGCCCGCCAGCTCCACGGCAAGGCCATGAGCTACAACAACTACACCGATACCGACGCCGCCGTGCGTGCCGCCTATGACCACGGCCAGGCCGTCACGGTCGCCGTCGTCAGCACGCCAACCCCTGCGGCATCGCCGTCTCCGCCTGCGGTGACGTCGCCGAGGCCCACCGCAAAGGCCCACGCCTGCGACCCGGTCTCCGCCTACGGCGGCGTCATCGCCACCAACGCCACCGTCACCGCTGAGATGGCACGCCAGATCAAGCCGATCTTCACCGAGGTCGTCGCCGCTCCCGCCTTCGAGGGCGAGGCCGTGGAGATCCTGTCCACCAAGAAGAATCTCCGTCTGCTCGTCGTCGAGCCCCCGCTGCGTGAGGGCTATGAGATCAAGCAGGTCTCCGGCGGTGCCGTCATCCAGGAGCGTGATGTGCTCAGCGCCGAGGGCGACGACCCAGCCACCTGGACGCTGGCCGCCGGGCCGGAGGCCGACGACGCCCTCCTGGCCGAGCTGGCCTTCGCCTGGCGCTCGGTGCGCGCCGTGCGCTCCAACGCCGTCCTCCTGGCCCACGACGGCGCCACCGTCGGCGTGGGTATGGGACAGGTCAACCGTGTCGACTCCTGCAGGCTGGCCGTCGAGCGCGCCAACACCCTGGGTGCCCGATCCACCGGAGACGCCGCCGCCGACAGCCCCCAGGAGGAGAAGGGCGCCGTCGGCGGGGCCGACGCCACCGAGGTCCTGGGGGACTCGACTGGTGACTCATCCGCCGTCCCGGAGCGCGCTCGCGGCGCCGTGGCCGCCTCGGACGCCTTCTTCCCCTTCGCCGACGGGCTCCAGGTGCTCATCGACGCCGGGGTGCGCGCCGTCGTCCAGCCCGGAGGGTCCATCCGCGACCAGGAGGTCATCGATGCCGCCCAGGCCGCCGGCGTCACCATGTACCTCACCGGCACCCGCCACTTCGCCCACTGACCCTCCGGCGGCCTCGTGCCCGGAGGTGGGAGCGACGGGCGCGAGGCCGGTTGCCCGGAGGAAGGTCGTGGACCGACGCCCCGCGCGCCGATAGGCTCATCACCGTGACTCACGACCCGCATCCCCAGCAGGCTCGAGCACAAGGAGCCCTACCGCACCATCTGCGTCGTCCTCGTGGCCATCGGCCTGGCGATGGTTCCCGCCATCGCGCTGCTGGGACACCGCCGCATCGCCGTCCTGTGGGCGGCCACCGGGATCCTGGCGCTCGCCATCGTCAGGATCCAGCGTCCCTGACGGCACCTGGCTGGCAGCGCGCAGTCGCCTGTTCGACGTCGTCTTCGGCATCTGTCTGGCCGCGGTCCTGTTCCTCCTGTCCCCCTACGTCAACCTGCCCCGCGTCATGTGACCCGGTTCGCCGGTTGTCTTCGGTAGGCCTTCGCCATTGGCTCATCCCACGATCCGCTGTGATCTGTGTCGGCCCGTGCCCATTTGCCGAACCGAAGCGGCGTTGTAACCGGCCGGTATGGCACGCTGGGCCCATTCACGACGTTTTGTCACATTGCTTCACACACTGAAGGTCCCCTATGTCACGCAATCCCTCGGCATCGCCCTCACTGGGTTATCGTCTCAGCCACAGCATCCTGACCTGGGTCATCGGCGCCATTGTCCTGGCCCTGCTCGTGGGGTCCGTCCGGATCGGTGGCCACCCGATCATCCCCAAGGCAGTCGGCAACGTCTTCGCGACCTTCTCCGACCTGTTCGGCCAGTTCCTCAACTTCGCGATCCCGCTCATCATCATCGGTCTGGTGACCCCCGCCATCGCCGACCTGGGACGCGGCGCCGGCAAGTGGCTCGGCATCACCACTGCCCTGGCCTACACCTCCACCCTCTTCGCCGGCTTCCTCACCTTCCTGGTGTGTGCGGCCACCTTCCCCCGCCTGCTCGCCGGGACCTCCCTGACCGACGTCGCCAAGCCCGAAGGGGCCCTGAGCAGCTACTTCACCGTGGAGATGCCCCCGCCGGTCGAGGTCATGACCGCCCTGCTGCTCTCCTTCATCCTCGGGATCGGCCTGTCCATGGTTCCCCGAGGAGTTCTGCGCAAGGGCTCCATCGAGTTCCGGGCCATCATCACCCGACTCATCGAGCGGATGATCATCCCGTTGCTGCCGCTGCACATCTTCGGCATCTTCCTCAACCTCACCTACACCGGCGCCGCCGGCTCGGTCATGAAGGCCCTCCTGAGGGTCGTCGTCGTGGTCCTCATCCTCGAGGCCGTCATCCTGGCGATCCAGTTCGTCGTCGCCGGGGTCATCGGCCGCAAGAACCCGTTCAAGGCCCTGCTCACCATGGTCCCGGCCTACCTCACCGCCCTGGGCACCTCCTCCTCGGCGGCCACGATCCCGGTGACCCTGCGTCAGACGAAGAAGAACGGCGTCTCCGACGCGGTGGCCTCCTTCACCGTCCCCCTGTGCGCCACGATCCACCTGGCGGGGTCGACCTCGAAGATCTTCGCCTTCGCCTTCGCGATCGTCCTCACCCAGGACCTGCACGTGAGCACCGCCCAGTGGGCCGGGTTCATCTTCATGCTCGGCATCACGATGGTGGCCGCGCCGGGCGTGCCCGGAGGCGCCATCATGGCGGCCACGGGCCTGCTGTCCTCCATGCTCGGCTTCAATGACCAGCAGGTGGCCCTCATGATCGCCACCTACATCGCTCTGGACTCCTTCGGCACCGCCACGAACGTCACCGGTGACGGCGCCATCGCCATCATCGTTGACCGTATGGCGGGCGGCTCCGTCAATGACGAGGGCGACCCGGAGAACGTCCGCGAGCTCTCCTTCGACGGCATGGCCTACCTCCACGCCGTCAGCGTCGAGGGCGTCGTCGGTCCTGAGGGAGCTGGAGGCGTCCGCTGCCGCCGCCCGTTCCGGCGAGTAGGTTCGAGCAATCCCGAGTGGGCTCGAGTGAGGCCCGAGCAGGCCTCAGTCAGACACCGAGGGGGCGCCCGGAGTCACCGAGACTCTGAGCGCCCCTCGGTGTCTGTCTGCATCCGTCAGCGTCCGCGGGCGGTGAGTGTGCGCAGCGGTCCAGGAGCGGCCAGCAATTTGGCCGGTGGGCCCGCCTGCACCACCGTGCCCGCATCCATGACGACGACGTGGTCGGCCTGCTCGGACCACTGCAGCCGGTGGGTGATCTCGATGATCGTCGCCTGCGGCAGATAGGTGCGCACCCCGATCCGCACCTGCTCATCCAGCTCGGGATCCAGGTGGGAGGTGAACTCATCGAGGATGAGTACGCCGGGGCGGGCGAGCAGGGCTCGCGCCAGGGCCAGACGCTGCCGCTGACCCCCGGACAGGGACTGGCCGCGCTCACCCACGAGAGTGTCGTAGCCGTCCTCCAGGGCCTCAATGTCCTTATCGATGCAGGCGGCTCGGCAGACCCGGCGAACCTGGGCGTCACTGGCCGACGGCGCTGCCAGGCGCACGTTCTCGGCGATCGTGGCTCGCATGAGGTGGATCCTCTGGTCCACCATGCCGACCTCCTGGTAGAGGCTGATCGCCTGCAGGTCGGCCACGTCCCTGTCCGTCGATGAGGATGCGGCCCGACTCCGGCTCATCGAAGCGCACGGCCAGCTGGGCCAGCGTCGACTTGCCCGAGCCCGAGGCCCCCACGATGCAGGTCCACTTGCCGGCCCGGGCCCTCAGGCTCACGCCGCGCACGGCCTGCGTGGCGGTGCTGGGGTAGGAGTAGGTGACGTCCTGCCACAGGACCTCGTGGGAGATCCCGGCGGTCAGTTCCTGATCGCCGTCGCGCACCTCAACCGGGGCGGTGGCGATCTCCCAGACCCTCTCAGCCGAGGCGAAGGAGGCGTTGAGCGCCCCCGAGAGCTCCTCGACGCCGCGCACGGTCTCGCTCATCCGCAGCACGGCCGCGGCTGCGGCCGCTAGCAGGGGCACGCCCGCTCCGGATCCGGTGGTGGGCAGCATCGCCCCCACCATGACGACGGCGATCGGCGCGGTCAGGCCCGCCAGCTGGTTGATGCCCCGGCGCACGGAGGCCCACTGGCCAGTGGGACGGGAGGCGCCGACGAGCTCGGCGTCGATCCTGGCCATCTCATCGAGACGCTCCTGGTTGCGCCCGTACCCGACGACCTCGCTCATGCCCTGGACGGTGTCGGTGACGTGCTGGGTGAGGTCCGCCCGTGCCGCCGAGCTGGACCGGGAGGCCTCCAAGGAGGCGGTGAAGCCCAGGCGGGGCACGATGAGCAGCTGGAGCACCACGAAGGGGAGCGCCGTCATCGCCACCAGCCAGGACACCTTGAGACCGATGACCGCGAGCACCACGACCGGGGTGATGGCGGCCGAGACCGCCGGGGCGAAGGTGTGGGCGAAAAAGACCTCGATGCGGTCGACGTCCTTGGTGGCGCGAGACAGCAGGTCGCCCGAGCGCGACGTCGCACTGACCCGCGGCGAGCGGGGGATGAGAGAGCGGAAGATCTGCCCGCGCAGCAGCTCGAGCGCCTTGAAGGCCACCAGGTGGCCGAGGAACTGCTCGGCGTATCGCAGAGCCGCCTTGAGCAGCGACAACCCTGCCATGACGGCCAGTACCGTCCAGACGGCGGGCATCGGCGCGCCAATCATCATCGCCAGCCCCATCGAGGCCACGGCATAGGCCCCCAGGAGAACAGGGCGATGCCGCTGAGCATGTCAGTGACGCGGCACAGCGTGGAGCCCAGCAGCGGCGACAGGACTGGGCGGGTGACGTGAAGCAGCCAGCGCACCAGCACCGCGCGCGACGGCCGCTCCCGCACCGGGGCGCTGTCGCACTCGCCCGCTCCGGCCCCACCGGCTCCGCCGACGACGCGAGTTCTGTGTGACGGTGAGCGTCTGGTTCGGATCATGACCGCACCTCCCCGTCCTGCGCAGTGGCCGCCTCACTGGCGGCGGCGTCCTCGGAGTCGCCGGTACCGGTGGCCGCGTCGTTGCGGCCGGAGCCTTGGCCGGACCCACCTCGTGAAGTCCTCGGGCCTCGACCCTGACGGTCCGGTCCGTTGCGGTCAGCGCCCCGCACGGTGCGAGATGGTGACGACGGTGCGCCCTGGGCCAGCTGCTCGATGGACTTGACGATGGCCGCCTCGCTGGCCAGGGTCCACCTGGCTGGTGGGCTCGTCCAGCAGCAGCACGGGGCGGTCGGCCAGGAACGCGCGCGCCAGGGACAGGCGCTGGGTCTGCCCGCCAGACAGCCCCAGCCCGCCCTCACCGACCTGCGTCTCCAGTCCCTCGGGCATGAGGGCCACCTCCTTGTCCAGACGGGCCACCTCCAGGGCATGCCACATCTGCGACGGCGTCGCATAGGGCTGGGCCAGGCGCAGGTTGTCCGCAATCGTGCCGGTGAACAGCCACGTCGTCTGCGCCACCAGAGCGGAGGCCGCCCGCACCTCGTCCTGGGCGGCAGCGGTCAGCTCGGCTCCCTCCACGTGCAGCGAGCCGGCGCGGGGCAGCAGGTTGCCGGCGAGCATCGCCATGAGCGTCGACTTGCCCGCACCAGAAGGCCCAACGACCGCCAGGTGCTCACCACGGCGCACGGCCAGGCTCACTCCCTCCAGCACCGGTTCGTCGCCCCAGGTGGCCTCGACGTCGTCGAGCACGACGGCGGCCCGTGCGGCTGGACCTGTCGAGGTGCTCGCCCGGGGCCTGGGTCGCGGTGCGGACCGGGGCAGGGGCCGAGCCAGGATCCGGCGGATGGCGCGCTGGTTGGCCATGCCACCCATGCCTACATAGAAGAAGGCGCCCACGTGGTCCAGCGGCTCCAGGAGCACGAAGGAGGTCAGCATGATCGCCAGGGCGTCGCCGACGTCGATCGCGCCGGCCGACAGGCGCACCAGGGCCAGGCCCGCGGCCACGGTGATGAGGAACAGGGAGAAGAGACCGTCAGTGAGCAGGATGACGAGCTGGTTGCCCGCCAGCAGGCCCATGACCGCGCGCCGGTTCGTCTCCCCTCCAGACGCAGGCGGGCGCTGGTGCTCCGCGGCCCGGGCCAGCGTGAGGGTCCGCAGTCCCTGGATGGCATCGAGGTACTCGGCGGCCAGACGCATGCGCGCGCGCCGCGAGTTCGACGACGAGGCCCGAAGCCGCGAGTGGGCGAAGGCGATGAAGGCCGGTACCACGACGATGGCGATGGCCAGCACCAGGGCGGGACGACATCGACGGCCGCGGCCAGCTCAATGAGCACCAGCAGGGGCGCGGCCGCAGCGGCCAGGGTCGGGGCCAGGAAGGTCTGCCGGTAGAGGGCGACGCGCTCGGCGCCGTCGGTCAGCAGGGAAGCGGTGGCGCCACTGCGCACGTCGGCGGCGCGCGCGGGGCCCAGCCCGAGCATGTGGGCCAGCGTGAGCCGGCGCAGGTGCGCCTCCTCACTGAGCGCGCTGGAGCGGGCGACCCTGCTGGGCGAGCAGCTGACAGGCGGCGCTCAGGACCGCAGCGGCCAGTGCCTGGGCCAGCAGACCGATCCTGGGTGAGAGGCCAGCAGGGCTCCCAGGGCGCGTCCGGTGGAGATGAGGCACCAGCCCGATCCCAGGGCGCCCAGCAGGGTGAGTCCGAAGGAGATGGCGCCCGAGCGGCGCCCGGCAGGTGAGGAGACCCGGGGCGGGGGCGTGGATCCGCGACGCAGAGGCGCCGGGAGGGGAAAACGGGATCGGCGTGAGCTCATCACGGTCCTGGATACGAGAAACGGGCTGGGGGAGGACCCCAGGGTATCGACCGAGGCTGGGTACTGTCAGGACCGGGATGGATCACGCTAAGATCACCGCGGATCGGCATGATCTCCACCAAGGACGGCCAGGGAGTGGTGAGGGTCACGAAACGTGGTGGATCGGTGTGTTCACCTGCGCAGACGTCATAGCGTTGTCCTGCCGGGCTGCCGCCTGCGGCCCGCGACGACACACGTCTCGAAGGAGTCCTCGATGGCAAACGCTCCCGTCAATATCACCGTCACCGGTGCTGCTGGCAACATCGGCTACGCACTGCTCTTCCGTATCGCCTCCGGCGCTCTGCTCGGCCCGGACCAGCGCGTCAACCTCCGCCTGCTGGAGATCCCGCCGGCCGTCAAGGCTGCCGAGGGCACGGCCATGGAGCTGTTCGACTCGGCCTTCCCGACCCTGGGCAGCGTCGACATCTTCGACGACGCCAAGGCCGCCTTCGACGGCGCCAACATCGCCTTCCTCGTGGGATCGATGCCCCGCAAGGCCGGCATGGAGCGCGCCGACCTGCTCTCCGCCAACGGCGGCATCTTCGGCCCCCAGGGCGAGGCGCTCAACGCCGGCGCCGCCGACGACATCAAGGTGCTCGTCGTGGGCAACCCCGCCAACACCAACGCCCTCATCGCGGCCTCCCACGCCCCCGACATCCCCGGCTCGCGCTTCACGGCCATGACCCGCCTGGACCACAACCGCGCCCTGGCCCAGCTCGCCACCAAGGCCGGCTGCCACGTCACCGATATCGACAAGGTCACCGTCTGGGGCAACCACTCCTCCACCCAGTACCCCGACCCTGACCCACGCCACCGTCAAGGGCGCCCCGGTCACCGACATCCTGGCCGACCGCGCCTGGGTCGAGGAGGACTTTATCCCGACCGTCGCCAAGCGCGGCGCCGCCATCATCGACGCCCGTGGCGCCTCATCGGCCGCCTCGGCCGCCTCGGCCGCCATCGACCACGTGCACGACTGGGTGCTGGGCACCTCCGGGTCCTGGACCTCCTCCTCGGTCATGTCCGACGGCTCCTACGGCGTGCCCGAGGGCATCATCTCCTCCTTCCCCTGCACCTCGGAGAACGGGGAGTGGAAGATCGTCCAGGGCCTGGAGATCGACGACTTCTCCCGCGGCAGGATCGACGCCTCGGCGGCCGAGCTCGTCGATGAGAAGAACACCGTGGCCTCCATGGGGCTCATCTGAGCTCTTCACAACACCCGGCTCGGTACCTGGGGCCGGTCTGACACCGTGCTCGGGCCGCCCCGTCCGTCATCTGGTACGGACCACCCCCGGGTCGCCGTACCCGGCCGGCTCTCACACGGGTCCTCGCCGCCCCAGCCGGGCGGCGAGGACCTTTTTCCTGCCGGCGCATCGGGGGCGTGCAGGTGAATCGCCGTCGTTACTGGTATAGACATATGCTGACTGACCAGAATAATGATTGTTACCGCAACATATGTTTGAGTTTCGCTCATTTTAGGTCTACTCTTCCGTGTCGAGACCAGATGACTTCTCGTCATCTCCGCTCACCTCCCGCGGCAACGGTGCCGTGGACATGAGACAACGTCGTTTCTAAGGAGCAGTCCCATGCGCCCCACCCACTACCTCTCCCGCCGTGCCGTGCTGGCGGGTCTGGGAACCACTGCAGTCGCCGCCACCCTGGCCGCCTGCGCCACCTCCGGCAGTTCCGACTCGACGTCTGGTGGAGCCGCCGGTGAAGGGGACGCCAGCCAGGTCGACGTCGTCACCTGGTGGTCGGCCGGCTCGGAGAAGCTTGGCCTGGACGCCCTGGTCAAGGTCTTCAACGAGCAGTTCCCCAAGACGAAGTTCGAGAACAAGGCCGTCTCCGGCGGTGCCGGCAGCCAGGCCAAGCAGAAGCTCGCCGCGGACCTGGCCGCCAAGAACCCGCCGGACACCTACCAGGCCCACGCCGGCGCTGAGATCAAGGATCACATCGAGGCCGGCTACCTGCTGGACGTCGCCAGCCTCTACGAGGAGTTCAAGCTCAACGAGGCCTTCCCCGCCACCCTCATGGACCGCCTCAAGGACTCCGACGGCAAGATCTACTCAGTTCCCTCCAACATCCACCGCGCCAACGTCGTGTGGGCCTCGGTGCCCGCCCTCAAGGCCGCCGGGCTCGACCCGACCAAGCCGGCCACCACCATCGACGCCTGGATCGCCGACATGGAGAAGGTCAAGGCCGCCGGCCTGACGCCCATCACCATGGGCATGGCCTGGACCCAGCTCGAGCTGCTCGAGACCATCCTCATCGCCGACCTGGGCGTGGACGCCTACAACGGGCTCTTCGACGGCAAGACCGACTGGGGCGGCGCCGAGGTCACCAAGGCTCTCGGACACTACAAGACGATCGTGGGATATACCGACTCCTCCCTCTACACCGAGGACTGGGAGCCCGCCATGAAGCCCATTATGGACGGCAAGGCCGCCTTCAACGTCATGGGCGACTGGGCCGTGGCCGGGTTTGACGCCGCCGGAAAGAAGGCCGGAGAGGATTACGTCTACTTCCCGGTCCCGGGCACCGACGGCGTCTTCGACTTCCTGGCCGACTCCTTCACCCTGCCCGACGGCGCCAAGCACCCCGGCGGAGCCAAGAACTGGCTCAACACGATCTCCTCCAAGGACGGCCAGATCGCCTTCAACACCGTCAAGGGCTCCATCCCGCCCGCACGGACCTCACCGACGAGGAGAAGGGCAAGTTCTCCGAGTACCAGCGCTCGGCCATGGAGTCCTTCGCCAAGGACACGATCGTCTCCTCCATCGCCCACGGCGCGGCCCTGCCGGCCAAGGCCACCAACGCGATGAACGATGCCCTGACCAAGTTCGCCCAGGGGCGCCTCCGACGTCGCCGCGCTCCAGGCGGACCTCAGGGCCGCTGCCGCCTCCTGATCGGCCCTCCCGGGGGCGGGAACGGACCGCGCGTCCGCCCCGGTTCGTTCCCGCCCCCGGGCCGCTCGCCCACCGGATGACCGGTGGCCACGACCATTACGGGCCGATCCGCCCGCCACAACGCATCAGGAGAAACACGTGAGCACCAAGAGCGTCCCAGCGCTGCGCCGTCGGGCGAGCTGGAGGCAGTGGGGGCCCGGCCTCCTGCTCATCTCGCCCTCGATCCTCCTCGTCGGCGTCTTCGTCTACGGGATGATCGGAATCAACATCAATACCTCCCTGCTGGACATGCACACCGCCGGGCAGGTCTCCGGCCGCAAGGGGACCACCGTCGTCGGGCTGAGCAACTTCACGGCCCTGTTCGGCAGCCCGGACTTCAGGCACTCCTTCATCAACCTCATCCTGTTCACCATCACCTTCCTGGCCGCACTCTCGTCGTCGGCTTCCTGTGGGCCTGGCTCCTGGACCGCCCCATCAAGGGCGAGGGGGTCTTCCGCTCCATCTTCCTGTTCCCCATGGCCGTGTCCTTCGTGGCCTCGGGCGTGGTGTGGCGGTGGCTGCTCAACTCCGCCCAGGGCGAGCAGGCCTCAGGGCTCAACCGGCTGTTCGAGATGACCGGTCTGAGGTTCCTGGAGAACTCGTGGACCCAGAACACCACCTGGGGGATCCTCGCCATCGCGCTGCCGGCCGTGTGGCAGCTGGCCGGCTACGTCATGGCGCTCTTCCTGGCCGGTTTCCGCGGCATCCCCGACGACCTGCGCGAGGCGGCCCGGGTCGACGGCGCCAGCGAGTGGCAGCTCTACAAGTCGATCATCTTCCCCCAGCTGACCCCGATCGCTCTGAGCGCCGTCATCATCATCGGGCACATGTCGCTGAAGTCCTTCGACCTCATCATGTCGATCACGGACCAGCGCACCCTACTCCACCAAGGTCCCGGCCATCGACATGTTCAACTTCACGACCGACAACGACTACTCCAACGCCGCCGCCGTCGGCACGATCCTGCTGGTCCTGGTCGCCGTCGCCGTCATCCCCTACCTCATCCACGACGCCAAGGGCAGGAGGTGAGCGGTGATGGCACAGACTCGTCCGACCCGGGCTGCCAACCGTCCCGGCTGGGGGCAGACCGTGCGGTTCATCCTGCTGCTGGTCTCGGTGATCCTCGTCCTCATCCCGGTCTACGTCCTGCTGGTGACCTCCTTCAAGGGATCCGCCGACGCCGACCCCTCCCGTACCTGGTACCTGCCGGAGGTATGGGTCACCAAGAACTGGTCCAACGCCTGGAACCAGCTCAGTGGCGGGCTGCTGCGCTCCTTGGCCCTGGTCATCCCTTCCTCGATCATCTCGGCGATGCTGGGCAGCGCCAACGGGTTCGTCCTGTCCAAGTGGCGCTTCCCCGGCGCCAACGTGGTCTTCACCCTCATCCTGTTCGGCATGTTCATCCCCTACCAGGCCGTCATGATCCCGCTCATGCGGCTGGTGACCAGCGCCGACCTGGGCTTCGGGATCCACACGCTCATCCTCATGCACGTGGTCTACGGCATCCCGATCACCACGCTCATCTTCCGCAACTACTACGAGACGATCCCGGGCGAGCTCGTCGAGGCCGCACGGTGGACAGGGGCCGGGATGCTGGCACCTACGTCTCGGTGGTCCTGCCCATCTCGGTGCCGAGCTTCGTCGTCGTCCTCATCTGGCAGTTCACCTCCGCCTGGAACGATTTCCTGTTCGCCCTGTTCTTCGGCGGCGGGGCGCAGTCCGGGCCGGTGACGCTGGCGCTGAACAACCTGGCCCACGGATCGATCCTGGCCGACTACGGTGCCTCGATGTCCGGCGCTCTCATCGCCTCGGTGCCCACCCTGGCGGTCTACATCCTGCTGGGCAAGTACTTCGTCGGAGGACTCATGGCCGGATCGGTCAAGGGCTGAGACCGGCCCCAGCCATCGGCTCCGCAGAGGGCGGCCCCGCCCGCTGCCGCATCCGGCTCCCGTCCCCGGCTTTGGGGGCGAGAGCCGGATGTGATGAGATCGGGGTATGGCGCGACGCAGATCCAAGCGCCCCTACGGGCAGGGGCACATCCCCCTGAGCATGGACCGCCTCGCCTCCGTGCCGCGCACCCAGACCGGGCCCGGCGGGGCCGACTTCACCGTGCGCTACCTGCGCGGTGGGGACAAGCCCTACACCTGCCCCGGCTGCCACCGCGTCATCCCCGCGGGCACCGCACACGTGGTGGCCTGGACCAATGAGTCCCTCTTCGGGGCGGACCGGGGCCTGGAGGAGCGACGCCACTGGCACACCTCCTGCTGGGAACGCCGCCTCTGGTAGCCGGGCCGGGAGGACAGCGAGAGGGCAGGGGCGACGCCAGGCGGGTCACACGAGTGGCTCGGGGGAGCGCTCCTCCCACCCCGGCAGCAGACGGTCCAGCGCGAAGCGCAGCGGCACGATGTCGCCGTCGCGCCCGCCCTCACCGATGGTCATCGGCACTGGCTGGTCCTGGGGCCTCACCCCGCGCAGACGCTGGGGCAGGCTCAGTGGCGTCGACAGGACGTAGAAACGACCTTCAGTATCGATGCCGACGGTCTCGTCGGCCTCAGGTACCAGCCGCGCAGCTGAGTGCGGCACTGCCGCCGCAGTAGCCGCGCACCCGCAGCGGAACCGGTTCCAGGCCCTCATCGCGGGCGACTCCGAGGAAGAGGTCGACGATGCGGGCCGCCCGGGCGTGCTCGGCGTCCTGACGCTCCTGGAGCATGCGGGCCCGCTGCGCCGCGGCCCGACGACGCGACGCCGCCCAGTCGGAGTCCGCAGAATCAGAGCCAGCAGTGCTGGGTGACTCGTCCCCGAGCCGGGCGGCGCCGTCGTCTGTCACGAGCGTGTCTCAGCGGCGCCCCTTGCCCTGACGGGGGTGGCGGTTGCCGGTGTTGCCGGACCCGCCCGAGCGCCCTGGCCGGGGCCGGGACTGGTCTCGATGCGGCCGGCAGCGGCCTTCTGGTTGCCCTTCGGGGTCGGCTGCGCACCTGCGCGCTGACCGCCACCCGAGGCCGTACCAGTCGCGTTGCCGGAGGGAGCAGGGGCCGAGGTGGCCGACGGCGCCGAGGTCGCCGACGTGGCAGAGGCCGCACTGCCCGAGCCGGTGGCGTTGGCTGTGTTGGCACTGTTGGCGCTACTGCCGCTGCTGCCGCTGGTCGCCTGCTCAGCCGATGCGGCGGAGGACTGCTCCTGCGCCGGCTCCTGGGCCTCCTGGGGCAGGGCCGCGACGTGGTCGTTGAAGGTGGGGGCCTGAGGCAGCACGCCACCCAGGACACCGCGCATCTCCGTGAGGTAGGCCGAGACCGAGTCACGCTGACGCTCGAGCTCCTGGAGCTGGCGGGCGGCCACCTGGGCGGTGACGTCGGCGTCGGCCCGGGCGTCGCTGATGATCTGCTCGGCCTCGATGCGGGCCTGCGCCAGGGTCTCCTCGGCCTGGGCGACGGCCTCCTCCTGACGCTTGCGGGCCTCGGCGTCGGTGCGGGAGCGGACCTCCTCGGCCCGGGACAGTGCCTCCTGCAGGCGCTCCTCGGCCTCTTGGGCCTGGACCTGGGCCTGCTCCTGCATCTCCCGGATGCGCTCGCGGGTGGCCTCGTGGGCGTCGGAGTCCTCCTGAGCGGCCTGCTCGTGCGCCGCGGCGATCTCCAGGGTGGCCTGCTGGCGCAGCTCGGTGGCCTCGGAGCGGGCGGCGGCGGCCTCGTCGGTGGCCGAGCGGCGCAAGGTCTCGGACTCGTTGCGCGCGGAGTGAGGATCTCCTCGGCCTCACGCTGCGCCTTGCCGACCGTCAGCTCGGCCTCCTGCTTGGCGGCCGAGAGGATCTCGTCAGCCTTCGCCGTGGAGGTCTTGTGCAGCTCGTCGGCCTCAGCGGCGGCGGCCTCACGGTTGGCGGTGGCGTCGCGCTCGGAGGTGATGGCGATCTCGGCCGCCTGCTTGCGCGCCTGGGACAGGACCAGTGCGGCCTCGCGTTCGGCGGAGGCCCTCATCTCGGTGACAGCCGCTTCGGAGTCGGCGGAGATCTGGGCTGCCTTGCGCGAGGCGGAGGAGACAAGTTCCTGGGCACGGGCCTCGGCGTTGGCCAAGGCGGTGGAGGCCTCCCCTGGGAGCGGGAGCGCAGCTCGCTGGCCTCGCGGCGGGCGTCCGCCAGCAGGGTCGCCGCCTCCGAGGCGCTGCGCTCGGAGAGGTTCTTGGCGTTGGTCCGGGTACGGGTCAGCAGGGCGTCGGCCTCGGCGTTGGCCTTGGACAGGACGGATGCGCTCTGCTCCTCGGCGCTGCGCAGCAGCTGCTCGATCCGTGAGCCCAGGCCGGCGTAGGTCGGCTTGTCGGACTCCCGCAGCCGGCGCTGAGCGTCGGCCAGCTCGCCGGCCAGCGTCATGGCACGCTGGTCGAGGCTGGCGACCTCACGACGCGCGTCGGCCAGCTGACGCGAGCTGCTCCAGCTTCCGATCGACCCTGGGCGCGGTCGTAGCCGCGCATCGTGATGGCAAACTCGCTGTATTCCTCAGCCACGTCGGGTTCCTCCTCCTGGCGAGCCGGGGACGCTCGCCGCCAGCCCTAAGCGTAACGATTGGGCGTGATCGGACGGTGGTCACGAAAGAGTGACGATACGCACAATCTAGCAGGTGGGGGCCTGGTCTCGAGCGGCTTGAAGGCGGCGGGCGGGGCTGTGCTCGGTGCTCGGCCGAGCGCGACCCGGGCCCGGTGCGCCGTTTCTCCGATCGTTCATCCGGTTCCCGTCCGACAACGGAGCGCGGCTTGGTCGGTGATGACAGTCATTTCTGCCGGCAGGATCTCGGGAGAGATCACTTCGCTCAGCGCGTGCTCCGTTGTGATTTTTGCGCCGAGGTCGGTGCGTTCGTGGGGTCCGTCATGCGATTCTGGTCCCTGTTGAGCGCCTGATGAGCGCTCGCAGCGATGGACGGCGCCCGTAGCCGACCGTCGGCAACCGTGTCCGCGAGCATAGGAGACCCGCGTCGTGAGTCGACGTATCTTGAGCGTGGTGGTGACCGTCCTTGGGCTGGTCCTCGTCACCCTGGCTGTCTGTTCGGCCACCATCTGGAAGCCCAGCTCCAAGGTCGAGGCGACGCTCGCCTCCGCTCCTTCTCAGCCCTACATCATCACTGCCCCCGGAGTCCTCAGCGGTACGGAGTCCGACATCTCCTTGACTGCGAAGTCCTCCGACGGCAAGGACGTCCACCTCTTCGTCGCACGCGCGGCCGACGCCGAGGCCTGGCTGAGCCCCGACGCCGACAACGCCCTTCCCTACACGACGGTCACCAGTATCGACGCCGATGCCGGCACCCTGGCCTCCAGGACGAGACCCAGTACTGCCCCGCCCACTCGGCAACCCCGGCGGCCTCCGCCTCGGCCCAGGCCAGCGCGACGCCGTCGGCCTCCGCCTCCGCCCAGGCCAGCGCGACGCCGTCGGCCTCCGGTTCCCAGTGCTCGCAGCGCAAGGCCGGCGCCGTGAGCGCCTCGGGATCCGACCTCTGGCTGGGGAGAAGACCGGTGGTTCCTCGGTCACCTTCAACACTGCCGACTCCGCCGACCGCGCGCTGCTGCCGCGCAAGAGCGTCGACGAGCAGATCGTCGTCATGGCGATGACCGACGGCAAGGCCCAGGCCCCCAACCTGACTGTGAGCTGGTCGCGGCAGGTGGAGACTCCCTGGTACTTCTACGGCGGGCTGGTCCTGGGAGGCCTGTTCGTGCTGGCGGGTGTCTTCCTGTTCTTCCTCGATCTCCAGCTGCGCCGCGCCGGCGTCGAGCGGCGGACCCTCTCGGCCGAGCGCGCGGCCCGCATCGCCAACGCCGACGGCGTCTCCACGGAGGGCATTCCCCAGGTGGATGATCCCGACCGGCAGCTGACCCGGCGGGAGCTGAGGGACAAGGAGCGCGCCGAGGCCTCCGGTGAGGCCTGGACGGACCCGCGCACGGGCCGCGTCTACCTCGACGGCATCGAGGCCCCCGCCGTCCCCCAGGCGCCCGAGGCTCGTGGTGGCGATGGTCTCGGTGGTGGACTCGATGGCGGCTTCGGTCATGGTGCCGGTGGCGGTTTCGCCGGGCCGGAGGACCAGATGGCGGCGGGCGTGGCCCGAGGCTCGGCGGTCGTTCCCGGTCTGGACGAGGCATCCACCCAGCAGTACCGGGACGCCCGCGGGCTGGAGAGCCTCCAGGACGGCCAGGCGCTGGCGATCGCCTCTGATGACGCCGACGCGTCAGGTGCTCGCGGATACGCCGACGCGCCCGGAGGTGCTGAGGTTCCTCCCGCACCGGCCATGTGAGCCACCACAGCCACGTGGCCCTCGAGCGAGGGCCTTGCCCCTGGGCAGCGCGATGGGATCCGTGATGAGGCCGAGGACTACTCCCGCTTCGCCCCGCAGGAGCATCGCGCCAGCCACATGGCCGGTGAGCCCGTCGCCGGACAGGCCTTCGAGGGCGATACCGCCGAGATCGAGAGGTTGGCGTCGTCGGCCCCGTCGTCGGTCCCGTCCCAGGACCCGAGTCTTCAGATACCCACCGACTTCGCGCAGCCGCAGGCGCAGTCCTGGCAGCCCGCCGACCAGCCGCAGCCGGATGCACGGACCCGGCCGGTTGCTGACCAGCCGGAGATGACCGCCGCGCCCGAGGGACCCGGTACCCAGGCGGGGAGCACCGGCGAATCCTCCTCCCCGGCCGTCTTCACAGATCCCTCCACGACTCCTTCTACGACGTCGACCGTGTCGTGGCCCAGCTACTCCGGTGGCGTCGAGCTGCCTCCCGCGGCCGACCCCGCCGCCGTCCAGGCCGCTGACGCCGAGCCTCTCGGCGAGCCCGACCCCACCGCGGACCCCCACAACCAGGAGCACGCATGAAGTCCACCCGTCGAGCCTTCCTGAGCGCGGGCGGCGCCTCCGCCCTCGCCCTGACCCTGGCCGCCTGCTCGCGGTCTCAGTCCAAGAGCGCCGAGACGCAGGCCTCCGGCACCCCTGATCGCCGAGCCCGTCCTCAACGACAAGCAGCTCTCCGACATCCTCCAGCGCATCCAGACCGGCCTGGAGACGGCGGACAAGGAGAAGAACGCGGACAAGCTCAAGGAGATCATGTCGGGTCCGGCGGCGCGGATCCGCGCCGCCGAGTACGCCACGGCCTCCGCCAGCGGGAACAACGATTTCATTCACCCCCTGACCACCACGATCCAGGGCGGGGGAGTGGGACAGACCGTCGGCTTCCCCCGCAACGCCGCCGCCGCCTCCGAGGGGGCCAACCCTCGATCCTGTCCCTGGAGCAGAACTCCGCCCGTGACCAGTTCAAGCTGTGGGCCTGGGTGCAGGGATTCTCGGAGCAGAAGAACATCCCCGTCCTGACCAAGCAGACGGCCCAGCGCGCCAAGCAGGTGACCGCCGACTCCACCGGACTGGTCTCCACCCCTCAGGCGGTCCTCGCCGCCTACGTCGATGCGCTCAACAACCCCGAGGGGGACAATGGCAAGGCCTTACCGGACGACCTGCTGCGGCAGAAGATCCAGGCTACCCGCGCCGTCGACCCTCAAGGGCCTGGGAGAGGTCACCGTGACGGCGTCCCCCGGTTCGGACGGATTCCAGGGCCTGCAGGTGGAGGAGGGGACGGCGGCGCGCTGGTCTTCACGACCCTGACCTACACGGTTGTCTACAAGCGCACGGTCGACGGCTCCGATCTCACCTTGCAGGGCGACGTCGCCGCCCCTCGCGGGCGGCAACCAGAAGATCGTCGGCACGGTTACCGCCACCTACGACTCCATGGTCGCCTTCGCCATCCCCAAGGAGGGGAGCAGCGAGAAGGCGGCGATCCTGGGAGCGGAGACCGCCCTGATGAAGGTGGACCGGAACGACTCCCAGACGCCGGCCCCCACGGCCGCTGCCTCGGCCAGGCCGTCCTGAGACACGATGCTCCTCGGCCCGGCTCCGGTGACCACCCGAGTCGGGCCGCCGGTGCGCCCAGGCGTCCGGCCAACGAGCGATGCCCCCTGGCAGGCCGGGCCCTGAAGGGCCCTGAAAGACACTGAAAGACACTGAAAGACTCCGACTACGAAGCAACCGGGCTGGCAGCCCGAGGAAGGCAGCTGTCATGAGCATGTTCGGCGCCGTCGACCTGTCCACTCGCCCCCGCCACCAAGCCGGCCGGTCCTGCCGGCGGGGCCTCGGCCCCCACCGCCGGCGGCCCCGGAGCCGCTGGTGGCGGCCTGCCGGTGCCGCTCGTGGTCGACGTCGACGCCTCCAGCCTGCGTGACGTCGCGGAGGTCTCCACCCGGGTACCCGTGATCGTCATCCTGCACAGCCCGCGCAGCCAGGCCAGTGCCGATCTCGCCGCCCTCCTGGAGGGCCTTGCCACGAGTTACGCCGGCCGGTTCCAGCTGGCGCGCGTGGACGTCGACGCCGCCCGGAGGTCGCCCAGGCACTCCAGGCGCAGGCCGTTCCCACGGTCGTGGCCCTCATCGCCGGACAGCCGGTACCCATGTTCCAAGGCCCGGTCCCCGAGGAGCAGCTGCGCTCGGTCGTCGACCAGCTGCTGGAGGTGGCGGCCGCCAACGGCGTCAACGGCACCATTGCCCTCGACGCCGCGGCCGGTGCCGACTCGCAGACCGAGGAGCCGGAGGAGACCGAGGTCGAGCGCGCCGCCCGGGAGGCCATCGAGGCCGGTGACTTCGCCGCCGCCGAGGAGGTCTACACCACGCCATCGCGCAGAACCCGGGCGACGACAACCTCAAGGTGGCCCGCAACCAGGTGCGCCTCATGGGCCGGCTGGACGGCCAGGACCCTCCCACGAACTCATCGCCGCGGCCGACGCCGCCTCCGCCGACCTCGAGGAGGCACTGGCCGGGGCCGACGCAGCCCTGGCCCTCGGCGACGTCAACGCCGCCCTCGGCCGCGCCCTGGAGGCCGTGCGCACCCACCAGGGGGAGGAGCGCGAGACGGCCCGCCTGCGTCTGCTCGAGCTCTTCGAGGTCATCGGCTCCACCTCGCCGGAGGTCGCCCAGGCCCGCCGCCGCCTGGCCACCGTGCTCTACTGAGGAGCGGTTTGTCAGACACGAGCGCCCCTCACCGCGATGGTGAGGGGCGCTCGCTCACACCTTCAGATCAGGCGATCGGCTCGGGGCCGATCTTCCAGACCTCGCGGGCGTAGTCGCTGATGGTGCGGTCGGAGGAGAAGCGGCCGGAGCGGGTGATGTTCACCCAGGCCTTGCGCTGCCAGGCGCGGGTGTCGGCGTAGTCGGCGGCCATGGCGTCCTTGGTCTCGCGGTAGGCGGCGAAGTCGCCCAGGACGTAGTAGACGTCGGCCGGCTCGTAGGAGGGTTCCAGGAGGCTGCGGCGCAGGTCGGCGAACCAGCCCGAGCCGTTGTCGTCGAGAGTGCCGTCGGTGAAGGCGTCCAGGACACGCTTGAGGCCGGGGACGTTCTCGTAGTGCCACACCGGGTTGTAGCTCTCGCGCAGGGAGGGCAGCTCGTCCTCGGTGGCGCCGAAGATGTAGGCGTTGTCATCACCCACGACCTCGAGGATCTCCACGTTGGCGCCGTCGAGCGTGCCCAGGGTCAGGGCGCCGTTCATCATGAACTTCATGTTGGAGGTACCCGAGGCCTCCTTGCCGGCCATCGAGATCTGCTCGGAGATGTCTGCCGCCGGGATGATGTGCTCGGCGGGGAGACGTTGTAGTTGTGGACGAAGACGACCTTGATGGTCTGGGAGACGACCGGGTCGTTGTTGACCAGCTCGGCGATGGCGTTGACGAGCTTGATGACGCCCTTGGCCCGGATGTAGCCGGGAGCCGCCTTCGCCCCGAAGATGAAGACCCGCTTGGGGACTTCCAGGTTCGGGTCCTGCTTCATGCGGAAGTAGAGGTCCAGGATGTAGATGGCGTTGAGCAGCTGACGCTTGTACTCGTGAAGGCGCTTGATCTGGACGTCGAAGATGGCCTCCGGGTCGATCTCGACACCCTCGCGCCGGGCGATCCAGGCGGCGAAGTCGACCTTGTTGGCGTGCTTGACCTCGGCCAGGCGGTCGTAGACGGTCTCATCGACGGTGTCGGTGTAGTCCCCCAGGACCGAGAGGTCCTTGACCCAGGCGTCCGAGCCGGTGACCTCGTCCAGGAGCGCCGACAGCCGCGGGTTGCACTGGCGCAGCCAGCGGCGGGGGGTCACACCGTTGGTCTTGTTGTTGAATCGCTCGGGCCAGATCGCGTGCCACTCGCCCAGGGTCTCGCGCTTGATGATCTCGGTGTGCAGCGCGGCCACGCCGTTGATGGAGTAGGAGGCGTAGCAGGCGATCCATGCCATGCGCACCTTGTCGCCGGAGACGGGGGCCATGTAGTCGATCGTGCCCTGGTCCAGGCCGCGCTCGGCCATCTCGATGCGGAAGCGGCGGTCGATCTCGCGGACGATCTCGGTGATACGCGGGAAGAGGCGGTCGAAGATGGAGATCTCCCAGGTCTCCAGGGCCTCGGCCAGCACCGTGTGGTTGGTGTAGGCGAAGGTCCTGGTGACCACGTCCCAGGCGGCCTCCCAGCCCAGGTGGTGCTCGTCCATGAGGATGCGCATGAGCTCGGGGATGGCGAGCACCGGGTGGGTGTCATTGAGCTGGATGGCGTTGTAGTCGGCGAAGCCGGACAGGTCCTCGCCGTGGTGCTTCACGTAGTTCTCAACGATCTGCTGGAGGGAGGCCGAGCAGAAGAAGTACTGCTGGCGCACCCGCAGGACCTTGCCCTCGTAGGTGGTGTCGTTGGGGTAGAGGACACGGGAGATGTCCGAGGCGCGCTCTCGCTCGACGATGGCCTCGGTGAAGCGCTGGGAGTTGAAGGCGTCGTAGTCGAACTCCTCGAGCGGCTCCGCCTTCCACAGACGCAGGTTGCCCACGTTCTTGGTGCCGTAGCCGGTGATGGGCATGTCGTAGGGGATGGCGCGTACGGTCATGTCCCGGTAGCGCACCAGGCGCTGGGCCTCCTCGTGGCGGATGACGAAGGGGTAGCCCTCCTCCATCCAGGGGTCGGGGTGCTCGGTCTGGAAGCCGTCCTCGAAGACCTGCTTGAACAGGCCGTAGCGGTAGAGGATGCCGAAACCGTTGACCGGCAGGTCCAGGGTGGCACAGGAGTCCAGGAAGCAGGCGGCCAGGCGGCCCAGCCCGCCGTTGCCCAGGGCGGCGTCGGGCTCCTGCTCCAAGACATCGGTGAGGCTGACGCCGAAGGAGCCGACGGCCTCGCGAGCCTCGTCGACCATGCCCAGGTTGGACAGGTTGTTGAGCAATGCGCGGCCCATGAGGAACTCGGCGGAGAAGTAGTGCTCCTGGCGTCCGGCGCTGTACTTCTGCTCGGTGGCGTACCAGTCGTCCGCGATGGTGTCGACGACTGCGGCGGACAGGCCCTGCCAGACCTCCATGAGCGTAGCTGCGGTGGCGGGTCGACCGGATACAGCGCGCACCTGTGAGGGGGCGCTCGTGACCAGGTTCTGTGTCATTCTTCTTCCCTTGTCAGGCTTCGTGGTCGCCGACTGCAAGGAGGTTGCAGTGGACTGAAAAAGCGTACATCGACGAGAGCCGGGCCGCCCAGCCTGTATGGGGACACAGGGCAACGGTGGCCGCGCCCCAGTGCGAGACAGGCTCAGACTACCGGTTCATAGACCGTAGTGCCGGGTGGTGCTCAAGGTTGTGATCACCTCGGTGCTCGTCTCCGCCCTGGGGCTCGACACCGTCGCCGCCGTGCCCCGATCACAAGGGCACTCGTCACGACGGCGTATGTCAGACCGAGCTATCCGGATCAGGTCCGGGAGAACATGGTCGGACGACGCAGCGGGGGTGGGAGAGTCCTCAGTCTCCCACCCCGCCGGGGCTCGCCGCCTCAGGCGGGCACAGCCGGGCAGCGCGCCCGTATCAGCCCGTCAGTCCCTATCAGTCCCGGGCGGGGCGCAGGAAGACCGCACCCATCGGGGGGACCCGCAGCCGCACCGAGGCCGGGCGCCCGTTCCAGGGCAGGTCCTCGGCCTCGACCTGACCCAGGTTGCCCACGCCGGATCCACCGTACTCCTCGGAGTCGGTGTTGAGGACCTCCTCCCAGTCCCCGGAGAAGGGCAGGCCCACCCGGTAGCCCTCGTGCGGGGTCCCGGCGAAGTTGATGATGCAGACCATGAGGTCGGCCCTGCCGTCGGCGTCGGTTCCCTTGCGCAGGTAGGACAGGACGTTGTGGTCGCCGTCGCCGGCCTCGATCCACTCGAAGCCCCGGTGGGAGAAGTCCTCCGACCACAGGGCCGGCGACTTCCGGTAGAGCTGGTTGAGGTCGCTGACCAGGGCGAGCAGGCCCTGGTGGCCCGGGTCGTCCAGGATCCACCAGTCCAGGGAGCTGTCCGCGTTCCACTCGGTTCCCTGCCCGAACTCCTGGCCCATGAACAGCAGCTGCTTGCCGGGGTGGGACCACTGGTAGGCGTACAGGGCTCGCAGACCCGCCAGCTCCTGCCAGGGGTCTCCGGGCATCTTGGACAGCAGGGAGCCCTTGCCGTGGACGACCTCGTCGTGGCTCAGGGGCAGGATGAACTGCTCGGAGAAGGCGTAGACGAGGGAGAAGGTCAGCTCACCGTGGTGGTAGCGGCGGTTGACCGGGTCCTCGGAGAGATAGCGCAGGGTGTCGTTCATCCACCCCATGTTCCACTTCAGGCCGAAGCCCAGGCCCCCGTACTCGGTGGGGGCGGTCACGCCGGGCCAGGCCGTGGACTCCTCAGCGGCCATGATGATGCCGGGGTTCTTGCGGTAGGCGGTGGCGGTGGCCTCCTGCAGGAAGCTGATGGCCTCCAGGTGCTCGCGGCCGCCGAACTGGTTGGGGTGCCACTGGCCGTCCTGGCGCGAGTAGTCCAGGTAGAGCATGGAGGCCACGGCGTCGACGCGCAGGCCGTCGGCGTGGAACTCCTGGAGCCAGTACAGGGCGTTGGCGACCAGGAAGTTGCGCACCTCGTTGCGTCCGAAGTTGAACACGTAGGTGCCCCAGTCCGGGTGCTCGCCGCGCTGCGGGTCGGGGTCCTCGTAGAGCGGAGTGCCGTCGAAGCGGGCCAGGGCCCACTCGTCCTTGGGGAAGTGCGCGGGCACCCAGTCCAGGATGACACCGATGCCGGCCTGGTGGAGCTGGTCCACCAGGTAACGGAAGTCGTCCGGGGTGCCGAAGCGCGAGGTGGGCGCGTAGTAGCTGGTGACCTGGTATCCCCAGGAGCCCCCGAAGGGGTGCTCGGCCACGGGCAGGAACTCGACGTGGGTGAAGCCGGCCTCCTTGACATAGGGGACCAGCTCGTCGGCCAGACCGCGGAAGCCCAGTCCCTGGCGCCACGAGCCGACGTGGACCTCGTAGATGCTCATCGGGCCGTTGTGGGGTCGGTGGTGGCGCGCTGGCCATCCACTCCTGGTCCCCCACTCGTGGAACTGGTCGGTCACCACCGAGGCGGTGGCCGGGGGACCTCGGTGGCGCGGGCCATCGGGTCGGCCTTCTGGTGCCAGGAGCCGTCGGCGAAGCAGATCTCGAACTTGTAGCGCGCACCCACGCCGACGCCGGGGACGAAGAGCTCCCACACGCCCGAGGCGCCCAACGAGCGCATCGCGGTGGCGGTGCCGTCCCAGTAGTTGAAGTCGCCGACGACGCGCACGGCGCGGGCGTTGGGGGCCCACACCGCGAAGGCGGTTCCCTCGACCTCGCCCATGGGGCCGTCGTAGTGCTTGACGTGGGCTCCCAGGACCTCCCACAGCTCCTCGTGGCGGCCCTCGGAGATGAGGTAGGTGTCCATCTCGCCCAGGGTCGGCATGTAGCGGTAGGGGTCGTCGACGGTGGTGGTCTCGTCGCCGTAGGTGACCTTGATGCGGTAGTCGGGGACCTCCTGGCCCGGCAGGACCGCGACCCACACGCCGTCCTGCTCATGGGCAGCCGGGTAGGTGCCGTCCTTGGTGATGATGACGACGTTGTCGGCCAGGTGGCGGACGGTGCGGACGGTGACCCCGTCCTCGCCCACGTGGGCCCCCAGGACCTCGTGCGGGTCGTGGTAGCGCGCGTAAGCGACGTCGGCCAGAACCCAGGGGTCCACGGGGGCAGGGGCGAGGTCGGCCGGGGCTGCGGGACTGGGGTCGTTCTCAGGTGTGTTGGCGCTCATACAGCAACTCTTCCATGCGTCGGTGATTAGTGGGTGCTTTTGGACGTCGAACCGTTGGGGATGATGGGGACAAGAGATCTCTCCGTGCTCAGCCCTCCGTGGAGTCGTTCAGGACCGACTCGATCCCTGCCACGGGGATGCTCAGCCAGTCGGGACGATTGCGGGCCTCGTAGACCGCCTCGTACAGCGCCTTGTCGAGCTCCAGGCAGGTCAGGACCGTGCGGCGCGAGTCGGTGTCCCGTCCCTCGGCCGGTGAGGCGGTCTCGGGGGAGGGCTCTTGACGCGCCTGGCGGTAGCCGTCCTCGAAGGCGGTGCGTACGGCCGCCAGCCAGTCGGGGTGAGACGCCTCGCCGACGGCGGCGGCGTAGTCGAAGGAGCGCAGCATTCCGGCCACGTCCCGGGCCGGCAGGTCGGGGTCCGATCGCTGGGCCAGGGGGCGCAGGGGCTCGCCCTCGAAGTCCAGGACGTACCAGCGCTGCTCGCCGTCGACCTCGTGGAGCACCTGCCCCAGGTGGTAGTCGCCGTGGATGCGGGTGGCCGGCTCCAGGGCCGGCAGCGCCTCGAGCCGCGCGAGGACCTGCTCCACCTTGAGCTCCAGGGCGTGGATGTGGTCGGACAGCCCGGGCACCTCGTCCATCGCCCACCGGGCGCGCTCGCGCAGGGCGGCTGCGAGCTCAGCCGGTGAGGGGGGTCTGCTGGTGCCCAGGGAGGCGGCCAGGTGGTGGTGCATCTGAGCGGTCGTGCGCCCCAGGTCGCGGGCCAGGTCCACGGCGCGGGCTCGCACCGGCCCGTCGACGTCGTCGGTGGAGGCCAGGGAGCAGAACAGCTCGAAGCCGTCGTCGGCCCGGGGCACGAAGCTGCACGCCACCGCCGAGTCGGTGGACTCCTCCAGGGCAGGCTGGCCGCAGCCGCCGGTGCGCGTCCATGACAGGGTGGACCAGGCCACCGGGGTGCGCACCCGGTCCCAGCCACTGCGGGCCAGTGCCACCGAGATCTCGACGTCGGGGTTGCGTCCGTCCTCCAGGACCCGCAGGAGCTTGACGATGAGGTCACCGGTGGCGGCGTCCTGCTCACCGAGGCATCCGGCGTCCGCGTCCTCGCTGGTGGGGGCCGGCAGGACGACGGAGGTGTTGGACTGCTCCCCGGTGGTCACCCGCAGCCTGGGGGCGCGCTGGGCGATGGCCAGGGCGCCGTCCTCACCGAGCACGGTGCCGGACTTCAGGGCGCTCAGCGCCCAGGCGCGCCAGAAGGCGGGGTGGTGGGCGCCGTCGACCAGGGCGACCGGCCCCGATACCTCACCGGAGGCGGCCTCCAGCAGCAGCCCGTGGTTGCCGGGCGCCTCACCGGGGGTCGCGAAGGAGTCCAGCGCGTCGGCGGCCTCCAGGACTACGGGGACGTGCAGCAGCACCACCCCGTGGCTGCGGCCGGAGCCGTCGCGGTCGCCCCTGGGCGCGGCGATGACGAGGTCCCGCACACCTGTCTCCGGCTCCCAGGAGGCGATGACGCGCAAGGAGCCCGGCGCCGGGGCGGCGTCCCCCTTGAGCGGGAACCAGCGGCGCTCAGCATCCACGGGCCCAGGGCCGCCAGGATCTCGGCATCGTTGGGCCAGGTCGACGGCGCGTCGGCGCTGCGCAGCGACCTCGGGACCGGTGCGGTCGGCGCCTGCTCGGAGGCGGGGGTGGGCTCGATGGGCATCAGGCATCCTCGGTCGGTTGGTTCTCGTGGTCGCCGCGGGAGGCGTCAGTCGGGGGCTGGGGTGACTGCGAGTCTCCTGGGTTCTCCGAACCCTCACAGTCCTCAGCGTCCTGTGCGTCCTTCGGGTCCTCCCTCTCGACCGACAGCCAGTAGTAGCCGCGTGCGCCCAGCGTCAGGGTGAGGCGGCCGTCCTCACCGACGGCGGGGAAGGCACAGCCCCCGAACAGGTCGGTTGTGCAGCGGCCCGCCAGCTCGGGCACCTCGATCGTCACCGAGCGGGGTGTGGCCGAGAGGTTGGCGACGCACAGGAGGCTCTCGGCGCCGGGCAGCTGCGGGTCGTCGCAGCGCGTGTGCGCCAGGACGGCGTCGTCGCTGGTGGGGCGCAGGCGGAAGCCGCCGCGTCCCAGCACCGGGTGGGCACGGCGCAGGTGCAGGATCCGCCGGGTGAAGTGCAGCAGCGAGTCGGGCCGGCCCATCTCGGTGGCCACCGTCAGGTGCGCGTAGCCCGGAGCCTGGATGAGCGGCAGGGTCAGCGCGCCGGGGTCGACGACGGTGGAGAAGCCCATATTGGGGGAGTCGTCCCACTGCATGGGGGTGCGCACCGCGTCGCGGTCCTCCAGCCAGATGTTCTCACCCATACCGATCTCGTCGCCGTAGTAGAGGCAGGGGCTGCCCGGCAGGGACAGGAGCAGGGCGTAGGCCAGCTCGACCTCGGCGCGCGAGGCGTCCAGGAGCGGTGCCAGGCGCCGCCGGATGCCGATGTTGGCGCGCATGCGATCCTCGGGGGCGTACCAGGCGTACATCTGGTCGCGTTCGGCGTCGGTGACCATCTCCAGGGTCAGCTCGTCGTGGTTGCGCAGGAAGGTGCCCCACTGCCCGTGGGCCGGGATGTCGGGGGTTCTCTCCAGAACCCAGCGGATGGCCTCGGCCGAGCCCTGGCGCAGCGCGTAGAAGATGCGGGGCATGACCGGGAAGTGGAAGCACATGGTGCACTCGGGTGCCTCCTCGGTGCCGAAGTACTCCACGACGTCGTCGGGCCACTGGTTGGCCTCGGCGATGGTGATGGTCCCGGGGAACTCCCGGTCGAGCATCTCGCGGATGCCCGCGATGATCCCATGGGTGCCGGGCAGGTTTTCGCAGTTGGTCCCCTCCGACTCGGTCAGGTAGGGGACGGCGTCGAGGCGGAAGCCGTCCACCCCGGTGCGCGCCCAGAATCGGATGACGTCGTGGATCGCGTCGATGACCGCCGGGTTGCGGTAGTTGAGGTCGGGCTGGTGGGAGAAGAAGCGGTGCCAGTAGAACTGGCCGCGCTCGACGTCGTAGGCCCAGTTCGACTCCTCGGTGTCCACGAAGATGATGCGGGCGTCGTCGTAGCCGGAGTCGTCGTCGGCCCACACGTAGAAGTCCCCGTAGGGGCCCTCGGGGTCCGAGCGGGAGGCCTGGAACCAGGGATGGGCGTCCGAGGTGTGGTTGACGACCATATCGACGACGATCCGGATCCCGCGCTGATGGGCCTGGTGGACCAGCTCGCGGAAGTCCTCCATCGTCCCGTAGCGCGGATCGATGGCCGTGTAGTCGGAGATGTCGTAGCCGCCGTCGCGGATGGGCGAGGGATAGAAGGGCGGGATCCACACGCAGTCCACACCCAGCCACGCCAGGTAGTCCAGACGGGAGATGAGCCCGCGCAGGTCACCGATCCCGTCGCCGTCGGAGTCGGCGAAGGAGCGCAGCAGCGCCTCGTAGAAGACGGCCGTGCGGAACCACTCGGGGTCCGCGCTGATGCCGGGGCGGGCCTGGGCGGGCAGGACCGGAACCCGGGGATCGGCGGCGCGACCGTCATCGGCATGGGGATCCCGCCGCTGGGCGTGGGGATCGCCGCCATCTGGGCTGCCACCGGGGCCGTCGCCGGGGCTGGCTGAGCGAAGGGGCCGGGCTGGCCCGGCTGCATGGGCGTGACGGCGGGCGCCGCAGCCGGAACCTCGCTGCCGGTGGGCATCGGGTCCGTGCTCATAGCGGCTCCACGGAGAAGACGTGGGCGACCTGCCCGGAGAAGGGATCAAGACGCACGTAGTTCTGCCCCGACCACTCGTAGGAGTCCCCGGTGAGCACGTCGGTCACCCGCACGACCGGGCGTGAGGCGTCGACCCAGCCGGGCAGGCCCAGGGCCTCCAGGTTGAGGTAGACCTCGCCGGCCCGGGCCCCGTGCGGGTCGAGGTTGACGACGGTCAGGACGACGTCGTCCTTGCCCGTGGGGCTGTGGAAGGCGTCCACCCGCTTGGAGTAGGCGATGATCTGGTTGTCGCTGGTGGGGTGGAAGTAGATGTCCCGCAGCTGACGCAGGGCCGGGTGGGCGGCCCGGGTGGCGTTGAGACGGGTGAGCAGGTCCTCGATGCCGTTGCAGCGCGCGGCGGCGAAGTCGCGTGGCTTGTACTCGTACTTCTCGTTGTCGATCTGCTCCTCGCAGCCCGGGCGCGGAGTGGACTCGGCCAGCTCGTAGCCGGAGTAGATGCCCCAGGTCGGTGAGAGTGTGGCTGCCAGCACGGCGCGCAGCTTGAAGGCCGGCACCTTCCCGTTGGTCATGAAGGGCGGAGAATGTCGTGCGTGGTGGGCCAGAAGGCCGGGCGCAGCAGGTGGGCGGTGTCCTTGCTGAGCTCCATCATGTACTCGATGAGCTCTTCCTTGGTGTTGCGCCAGGCGAAGTACGTGTAGGACTGGTGGAAGCCGATCATGCCCAGGGTGCGCATCATGGCCGGGCGGGTGAAGGCCTCGGCCAGGAACAGCACGTCTGGGGACTCGGCGTGGATCTCGGCGATGAGCCGCTGCCAGAAGGCCAGGGGCTTGGTGTGGGGGTTGTCCACCCGGAAGATCGTCACCCCGTGGGAGATCCAGGTGCGCACGACCTCCAGGATGGCCTGGTAGATGCCCTCGGGGTCGTTGTCGAAGTTGAGCGGGTAGATGTCCTGGTACTTCTTGGGCGGGTTCTCCGCGTAGGCGATGGAGCCGTCGGCCAGGACCGTGAACCACTGGGGTGCTCGGCCACCCACGGGTGGTCCGGGGAGCACTGGAGCGCCAGGGTCCAGGGCCACCTCCATGCCCAGTTCGCGCGAGCGGGCCACCAGGGCGTCGAAGTCCTCGAAGGTGCCCAGGTCGGGGTGGATGGCGTCGTGGCCGCCGTCGGGCGAGCCGATGCCGTAGGGGGAGCCGGGATCCCCGGCCGGGCCGTCAGGGTGTTGTTGCGGCCCTGCAGGTTGGTGGTGCCGATCGGGGAGATCGGCGTGAGGTAGAGGACGTCGAAGCCCGCGGCCGCGATGCGGTCCAGGCGCTCGGCGGCGCTGCAGCGTCCCCGAGTGCCAGGTGCCGTCCTCACTGACCCCCGAGCCCAGTGAGCGCGGGAAGATCTCATACCAGGAGCCGGTCAGGGCGCTCGCGGTCCACCTGGAGGGGTACTCGGCGGTGGGGAGACGGGATCGCGCAGCGGCAGACGCTCCAGGGCCGCCTTGACCGAGTCGGCCAGACCGGCCGCCAGGCGGTCGCTCACGGGCTGAGGGGTCGCGCATGATCCATACGGCGTCGTTGAGGGCCTTGACGCCCTCCTCGTCCCGGCCCTCGACGGCCACTGCCCGGTCCAGGACCCGGGCGCCCTCCTCCAGCATGAGCTCGACGTCGATGCCGGCCGGCACCTTGATGCCGGCGTCGTGGCTCCAGGTGGCGTACGGGTCCGACCAGCCCTCGACGCGGAAGCGCCAGTCCCCGGGGGCGTCGGGCGCCAGGGAGGCCTCGTAGCGGTCCAGGCCCCGGGGCGATGTCGTGCATGCGGGCGCTGGGGCCGTCTGTGCCGTCGGGGCGCACCAGGACTGCAGTGGCTCCGTAGCGGTCGTGCCCCTCGCGGAAGACGGTGGCACGGATCGGGATGACCTCCCCGACGACGGCCTTGGCCGGCCAGCGCCCGTCCTCGACGACGGGGAAGACCTCGATGACCGGGATCCGGCCGATCAGCGAGTGCTGGGCCGGCTGCGGTCCGCTCGCCACGGTCGGTTCGGCCGATGCGGGCGCTGCATCCGTCACGGACGCTGACTCAGGCGCCTGGGCGGGCGCCTCGGCTTTGGTGCGGCAGCGGACTTGGAGGGACGGGTGGACTGCTTCTTGCCGGCCTTTGGGCGTCGTGTTAGGAGTCACAGGGCAAGACTACGGTGAGAAACGACCCGAGTCACATATCCGACCGCAAGACGCCGATCGGCCCGGTACGCGCGTCGCGAACCGGGCCGATCGGGGCGGTTGAGCCGCGGGCTCAGTGTCCGTCTGCGGCCGTCAATGGCCGTCAGTAGTTCATGTGCATGGCGGTGCGGACGTCGTCGAGCGTCTTCGCAGCGACCTCGTTGGCTCGGGCGTTGCCCCTGCCCCAGGACCTCCAGGAGGTAGTCCTCGTTGGCGGCCAGCTCGGCGCGACGGGCCCGGACGGGGGCGAAGAACTCGTTGACGGCCTCCGTGGTGACCTTCTTGAGCGTGCCGGCGCCGCCGTCGCCGATGCGCTCGGCGATCTCCTCGCGTGTGCCCGCCCCGCACAGGGAGGCCAGCATCAGCAGGTTGGAGACCTCCGGGCGTCCGGCCGGGTCGTAGGTGATGACGCGGTCGGAGTCCGTCTTGGCCTTCTTGAGGAGCTTGGCGGTCTCATCGGCACTCATACCCAGCTCGATCGTGTTGCGGCGGGACTTGCTCATCTTCTCCCCGTCCAGGCCCAGCAGCATCGGGGCCTGGCTGAGCAGGGCCTCGGGACGGCGGAAGACCGGGTGGTCCTTGACGGCCCGCCCGTAGCGCTTGTCGAAGCGCTGGGCGATGAGCCGGGCCTGCTCCAGGTGGGGGAGCTGGTCCTTGCCGACGGGGACGAGGTTGGCCTGGCAGAAGAGAATGTCGGTGGCCTGGTGGACGGGGTAGGTGAGCAGCAGACCGCTCATGGCGCGCCCGTCGGTGGCCTCCAGCTCGGACTTCACCGTGGGGTTGCGGTGGAGCTCGGACTCGGTCACCAGGGACAGGAAGGGCAGCATCAGCTGGTTCTGGGCCGGGACCGCCGAGTGGGGCGAAGATCGTCGAGCGCTGCGGGTCCACACCCACGGCCAGGGCGTCGGTGACCAGGGACAGGACGCGTTCGCGGATGGGGCCGACGCCGTCGCGGTCGGTGATGACCTGGTAGTCGGCCACGAGGATCCAGGTGTCCACGCCCGCGTCCTGGATCGTCTTCCAGGAGTGCATGGTGCCGAAGTAGTGGCCCAGGTGCATGTTCCCTGTGGGACGCACCCCGGTGAACATCCGGTAGCGGCCGGGGTTGACGGCGATATCGGCCTCGATCTCGGCGGAGCGGGCGATCGATCGGGCCAGGGAGGCTTCATTGGTGGCGTTGGCCAGGGCCTCCTCGGCCGCGGTAGGGGTCTGAGTCATGCCCTCATCCTAGGGGTGCGGTCACAAGGCCTTGACGGTGGCGGTCTGGCCCGTGTCTCAGCCGTCGGCGGGCTGGGTGGCCATGGCCCGCTCCAGCTCCTGGCGGGCCTGGGCGACGCGTTCGGCAGTGAATGAGCTGTTGTGGCCGACCAGGGCCAGCCCGTCCAGGATCTCGGCTCCCGTAACGGTGCCCGTGCCCCGCGGGCACGTTCATCGCGCGCGGTAGATCAGCACTCACCTGGAAGAAGGTGATGTAGGGCATCCAGCGCATGGTGGGGGAGCGGTCCCTGCCCGGCCGCTCCAGCAGCCAGTCGGGATTCTTCCGGATGAGCCGCGGCGACCACCACACCACCGGATCGCTCGCGTGCTGGATGTAGAGGATGCGCTGATCTCCCCAGGTCGTGTCGCCCGCGAAGGCGTTCATGTCCGCCTCGTCCTGGGCGAAGCGAATCGTCAGGCCCGCCGAGTAGGTGGGATCCACCTCCCGGGTGCCGGGATCGCGCCGCGTCACCAGATCACGCCACAGCCTTTGAGGAGTTGGGCGGCCCCACCCATAGGACGCCGTCGACCGAGTCCAGGACGTCGGCCAGGTTGCTGAAGGCCGCCTCGCCGGCCAGGACCCCCATCGACTCCCCGTACAGCAGGAGCCGGGGACGGCCGGCCTCCGGAAGCGTCTTCCACCAGGAGACGACCGCAGTCACCAGTGCCTTGCCCGAGGCCCGAGCCTTGTCCGTATCGGCGATGAACTGCACACCCGAGGGCAGGTAGGAGTACTGAGCGGCGGCGATGGCCGTGTCGCCGTCGTACAGCACCTCCAGGGACAGGGCCGCCACCGGGTCCACCCAGCCGGTCCCCGTCGTCGGGGCGATCATGATCGCCGAGCGGGTGGCCGCCCCGGTGCGTTTGAGCTCCTCGACCACCAGCGCGGCACGTGCCTCGTCGCCGCCGGCGCTCTCCAACCCCTGCGTAGACGCGGATCGGCTCACTGGCAGGCCGGGAGGTCACCTCCTCAAGGCCCCTGGGCGCTCAGACCCCGGCCCACAAAGCGCTTGCCATAGGCTCCCAGGGTCTCCCAGCCCACCAGCGAATTCGGAGAGCCCGAGCGCTCGGCCGCCGTCGGCCGCGGCGTCGAGGGCGGATCGGCGCTGTTGCGCACGGAGAAGGCCGACTCCGCACCCCGGATGATGACGCCCGGGATCGCCTGGTTGACCAACGCGAAAACCAGCACCAGCACCATGATCCAGGAGAACCCGGACCGCACCGGCAACGGCAGCCGCTGGGGCAGGTGACGGCGCAGCCAAGTCTCCAGACGCAGGAAGCCGCGTCCCACCATCACCAGGGCCATCCAGATGCCGAAGCCCACCGGGAACACCGTCAGGTACTGCGCCGGCGTGTAGGCGCGGGAGTCGGTCAGCGCGGCGACCTGCTGCTGCCAGTGGACCGCCCGCAGCAGGATCACATTGAGTCCCAGGACGACCGTGACGCCTCAGCGCGACCTCCACACGCCGCCTCCACCGGGGCACCCAGGACGGCAGGCGCTGACCACTGGTCTCCCCACAGGACCCGCACCACTGTGCTCACCCAGGTGCGCCAGTTCCACGACAGCCAGACGCCCACGAGGTAGCCGGTCGCCGCGCACAGCCCGCAGGCCACCCCCTGGAAGAGGATGTCGCGGGGGATGAGGGAGGGTGTCAGGGCCAGGACGAAGAAGACCGAGCCCAGGACCATCCCGGCAGGATCAGGGCGCAGGCGGTCCCAGGCGCATTCAACAGGAGGAGGAAGAGCCGGCATCGGGCACCAGCCTATGACTAGACCCAGCCTCAGTGAGCCGCGACCTGTCCACTGCGGTCAGCCTGGGCGCCCGCCGTCAGGCTCTCCAGGGGCTCGCCGGAGAAGTAGACCCGCAGGGACAGCGGCTCCAGCATCGTCGTGTCTCCCGGACGGTCCTGATGGCATTCCGTGAGGTCCTCGTTGGCGTGAGCGGCCGGGATGCCGGCTGCAGCCTTGACCGCCTTCACCTCGCCCGAGCCATCGGTCTCGACGACGACGTCGGCCTCTATGTCCTGCGGGCTGCGGCTGACGCGGCGCGCCTGGGAGAAGGGAGCCGTGTGGGGCTGGGGGACCGCCCAGGTCGAGTCCCAGGCCAGGTGCCAGTCGGTGCCGCGGCCCTCGGGCAGGACGACGTCGACCTGGTCCAGGGCGCCGTTGATGACCACGAGCATGTCGTCATCGTTCCAAGGCTGCCCCGAGCGCAGCATCTGGACCACCCGGGTGTGCGGATCGTGCCAGGAGTCCCCGTCCATCGGGACGGCGTCAGCTCGGTACCAGGCCAGGTCCGGGATGATGTCGCCCTCGAGGACCTGCCCGGTGGCGAAGCGCGAGGGGCGCACCACCGGGTGGGTCTGGCGCAGGTGAATGAGGAAGCGAGTCGTGGCGACCAGGTCGCGCTGCCAGACCTCGAGGTTCCAGTCGACCCAGGAGAGCACCGAGTCCTGGCAGTAGCAGTTGTTGTTGCCCTGCTGGGTGCGGCCTATCTCGTCGCCGCCCAGCAGCATGGGGGTCCCGGCGCTCAGCAGCATCGTGGCCAGCAGGTTGCGCATGGAGCGACGGCGCAGCACCTCGATCGGCCCGCCGTTGATCCCCTCGACGACGTTGCCCTCGAAACCGTGGTTCCAGGAGCGGTTGTTGGAGGTGCCGTCGCGGTTGTCCTCCTTGTTGGCCAGGTTGTGCTTGTGGTCGTAGACCACCATGTCGCGCAGGGTGAAGCCGTCGTGTGCTGCGACGAAGTTGACCGAGCCCAGGGGGCCGCGCCCACCAGGGAACTCCCCGTGGCTGAACAGGTCCGCGCTGCCCGACAGGCGCGTGGCCAGATCGCGCAGGTCCGAGCCCAGGCGCCCCTTGGAGATCTCCGAGGCGTCGTGAAGCCAGAAGGAGCGGGTGGTGTCGCGGAAGTGATCGTTCCAGTCCTGAAAGGGCTCGGGGAACTGACCGGTGCGCCAGCCGCCCGGTCCCACGTCCCACGGCTCGCTGATGAGTTTGACGGTGCTGAGCACCGGGTCGGTGGCGATTGCTGTGAGCAGCGGGTGGCGTGGCGAGAACTCCGCGGCATGACGCCCCAGCGTGGTGGCCAGGTCGAAGCGGAAGCCGTCCACACCGACCTCGGTGACCCAGTATCGCAACGAGTCCAGGACCATCCGGATCGCCCCCGTAGCACGGAAGTCCACCGTGTTGCCCGTGCCGGTGACGTCCATGTACTGCGCCGGAAGGTAGGGGGCGTGCAGGTAGTAGTCCAGGTTGTCCAGGCCGCGCAGGTTCAAGGAGGGGCCGTCGACCCCGCCCTCACAGGTGTGGTTGTAGACGACGTCGAGCACGACCTCCAGACCGGCCTCGTGGAGCATGGAGACCATGCCGCGCACCTCGTCCAGGACGGCCTGCGGGCCGGCTGCGCGCGCTGCGGCCGTGGCGTAGGCGGGCTCCGGCGCGAAGTAGCTCAGTGTGGAGTAGCCCCAGTAGTTGGTCAGCTCCCGCTTGGTCAGAAAGGGCTCGGTCACCGAGGCGTGGATCGGCAGCAGCTCGATCGTGGTGACCCCCAGGCCCTTGAGGTGCTCGACCGTCACCGAGTGGGCCAGGCCCGCATAGGTGCCGCGCAGCTCCTCGGGCACTCCGGGCAGCTTGTAGGTCAGGCCCTTGACGTGGGCCTCATAGATGATGGTGCGCTCGCGGGGCACATGTGGGCCCGGCACCACCGGAAACGTGTTCCCGGTGATGACGCCGACGACGGTGTGGCCCGCCGAGTCCAGGTGGGAGGGCTGCCACGGCTCGGCCGCGGGAACCAGGTCATCAGTGACCTCGTGGGCGTAGACGGCCGGGCCCAGATCCACCTGTCCGTCCAGGCGCGGGCGTAGGGATCCAGCAGCAGCTTGCGGGGGTTGTAGAGCAGGCCCTCGTGGGGGTTCCAGGGCCCGTGGGCGCGGTAGCCGTAGCGCTGACCGGCGCCGATGCCGGGGACGTGGGCGCTCCAGACGCCGCGCTGAGGGCCGTGCATCCCGATCCGGGTCTCCTCCGCCACCGCGCCGTCGGCGCCCATCGTCAGCAGGCACAGGTCCATGGCCGTGGCATGCGGGGCGTGAACGGCGAAGTCCGCGCCGTCACCGGCGAGAGCGACGCCCAGTCCGTGGTTGGGAGCTGCTGGCAGCTCGGCGCGCGGTGCTGGAGCGGGCTCTGGCGTCGAAGGCATGGGTACATTGTCCTAGCGGCTGCTGGTCGCTACCACTTGAGGGGCAGTGAGGTCTCACTCGTGCGAGTGCGCCGCGTCGCGTTTACCAGTCGTGCCGATGTGGCAGGGCCGGTGCCATGCCGGTGCCATGCCGGTGCCATCGACGCGCTGACACCGTGTCAGGGTGACTCAGCGCTCAGTGGCGAGATGCTGCTGTTATGGCAACCTTGAGCCCATGAGAATCGTGGTCTGCATCAAGCACGTTCCCGACGTGCAGTCCGAGCGCCGCCTTGAGGACGGCCGGCTCGTGCGCGGTGAGGAGGACGTCCTCAACGAGCTCGACGAGAACGCCGTCGAGGCCGCCGTCACCCTGGCCGAGGAGGCCGACGGCGAGGTCATCGCCCTGACCATGGGACCCGAGGACTCCGAGGACGGGGTGCGCCGCGCCCTCCAGATGGGAGCCGACTCCGGGATCGTCGTGGCCGACGACGCCCTGGCCGGAGCCGACGTCGTCACCACCGCCCGGGTCCTGGCTGCCGCGATCGAGCGCATCGGTGAGGTCGACCTGGTCGTGACCGGCATGGCCTCCCTGGACGCCATGACCTCCATGCTGCCCGGCGCCCTGGCCGCCGCCCTGCACCTGCCGGCCCTGACCCTGGCCAACCGGCTCGAGGTCGACGGCGGCGCCGTGACCGTCACCCGCACCGTGGGCACCGTCCGCGAGGTCGTCAGCGCCCGCTGCCCGCCCTCGTCAGCGTCACCGACCAGGCCAACGAGCCCCGCTACCCCAACTTCGCCGCCATGCGAGCCGCGAAGAAGAAGCCCGTCGACTTCTGGGACGCCTCCGAGCTCGGCCTTGAGGTCACCGAGCCGGCCGTAAGAATCATCGACGACGAGGCCCGACCCGCTCGCGAGGCCGGCATCATCCGCACCGACGCCGGGGAGGCGGGCGTGAGCTCGCCGCCTGGCTCGTGGAGAACAAGCTCGTCTGACGATGAGCCGCAGCGCCCGCCCACTTTCCTCGACACCGCCCTCAGTCAGGGCGCATGAGCTGGGCGCGCCCCACCCGCCTCACACCACCCGCGAAAGAAGCTGATTCCCATGCTCGATGCCCCCCTCCTCGTTCTCGTCGACCTCGAGACCACCGAGGCGGCGCCCGTCCCCACCGGCCCCAGCCTGGAGCTGCTCACCGCCGCTCGGGACCTGACCAGTGGCGACGTCGTCGCCCTGGCCCTTCAGCCCCTGGACGATGCAGTCTCCGCGTCCCTGGCCGGCGCTGGAGCCACCCGCCTGCTGACCGCCGACCTGGGCGAGTCGGCCCACCTGCCCGCCGCCGCGGCCGACGCCGTCGTGGCGGCTGTCGGCACCGTCCAGCCCGCCGCGGTCCTGGTCGTCTCCGACTACCGCGGCAAGGAGCTGGCCGGGCGGGCCGCCGTCCGGCTCGGCTCGGCCTGCGTCTCCGACGCCACCGCCCCTGGAGGCGGCCGGTGCGGGGGGCGACTCCGTACTGCGCGCCTCCAAGCTGGTCCTGTCGGGCTCCTGGTCCACTACCGTCGCCGTCGGCTCGGCCGGCGGAGCCCCGATCATCGCCGTGCGCCCCGGGATCACCGAGGTCGCCGCAGCCGACGGCGCAGCGCTGACCGCCGAGCCCTCGAGGTGCCCGTCAGCGCCGAGGCCGCCGCCGTGCGCCTCGTCTCGCGCGAGGCCGCCTCCGTCGCCACCGGCCCGGCCCTGACCGAGGCCCGCACCGTTGTCGTGGGCGGCCGCGGCGTGGACGGCGACTTCGACCTGGTCCGCTCCCTGGCCGAGCCGCTCGACGCCGCCGTCGGCGCCACCCGCGTCGCCTGCGACGAGGGCTGGATCGAGCGCAGCGCCCAGATCGGCCAGACCGGCGAGACCATCTCCCCGCGGCTGTACATCGGCCTGGGCGTCTCCGGCGCCGTCCACCACACCAGCGGCATCCAGGGCGCCGGGACCGTCGTGGCGATCTGCGACGACTCCGAGGCCCCCATCTTCGAGATGGCCGACTTCGGCGTCGTCGGCGACGTCACCGACGTCGTGCCCCAGCTGGTCGAGGAGCTCGGCAGTTGCGCGGTTGAGCGGCTTCTCCCACAACAATGCGGGGGTGCACCGTCTCATCGGCGGTGCACCCCCACAACGCTCACGGGGCGTCAGCTGCCCGGGTGTCCCAGTCCGGTGACCTTGAAGCCCTCCTCACTTGGAGTGATGATGAGCCAGGCCCCGTACTCGAGCTGTGAGGTGCGGGTGGGAACAGGCTGCATCCAGGGCTTGGACTGATCCTCCGAGGTGATCGGGCAGAGGATCGACCCCGGCGCCAGGTCCTCAGCGATCACCATTGACGCGAACGTCGAGTTCTTGGGGCCCGCCAGCATGCAGGTGGCCACCTTGCCTCCCTTCGGCAGGTAGGCGCTGCGTGCTATGGCGTCACCTGCCTGCGTGGACCCGGCCGGCTGATCCAGGGAGGAGAGCACCGCGGGGTCGACCTGGTCGGTGACCTTGTTGTCCTCCTTGGCGGCCAAGGCGTCGTAGACGGTCTGAACCTTGACCAGCGACGGGCGGTGGATGTCCTGGGTCGGAAGGTGGTAGACGACGTCGAACAGCTCCAGGGAGTCACCGTCCCACTGAGCGGCGACAACGGCTGTTCCCGAACCGGTGCAGGCCTTGCAGTCCATGTCTCCGGCGACCATGAACTGAGGCATGTTGAAGAGCGCGGTTCCGCCCACGACGCGCAGGTTCTCCATATGCGTTGCCGGGGTGTAACCGATCTCGTTGGCGCCCTCCATGATGAGGGAACCGACCATCTGCTTGTCCTCGTCGTAGGCGGCCATGACGTCGAAGGCCGCAGGGGTGCCGCTGTTGCACTCCAGAACCGCGACCGTCACCGGGGAGGAGCCGAAGAATCCGGTTGCGCCTCCTTCAGCGCGACGGTGGAGTTGCTTCCGCCAAGACCATTGGCCCCCGCCCCGGTCGCGGTTCCATCGGAGAAGGTGACGCCGGTCTTCTCATCCTTCATCTTCTCGGCCACCTGCGCCTTCGTTGTGCCTCGGACCACGGAGGCGAATCCGTCCGCACAGACGGTCGGGATGTCGAGTGGGGCGCTGCCCAGGTCCCTCAAGGCTGGGAGCGGGCGTCCGTGGAGGTCGGGGTCGAGGTCGGCAGCGCCGTGGTGCGGGTCGAGCTCGAGCCGGAGTCGAAGGCCAGGACTGACGTCGTCGAGCCGTTGAAGACCACGACGTAGCCGTCACCGGCCGCCCAGGAGGTCACCGGGGAGGAGACCTGCCAGATCGCGGTGCCGTCGATCGGGTCGAGGGCGCGCAGCGAGTCGGGGTGGGGCGACGATGGCGCCTTGCTCATCTGCCAGCGTGGCGGTGTACGCTTCCCAGGCCGCTGAGGGCGCCCGCACCATCGGGCAGCTTGTTCGACCACAGCACGGTGCTGCCATCGAGGGCAGCCACACTGACTCCGTCGCTGACGACCCAGACCTCGCGGCTCGACGGCAGGTTGACGCCGACGATCTTGCGGGGTGCCTCAACCCTGGCCGCCCATACCGGCTTGGTGCCGTCGAGGGTCAGTCCGGAGACCTTGTCTTTGTTGACGCTCACGGTGCCGTCCTCGCTGACGGACAGCGGCACGTCGGCAGTGGGCGCGTGACCCAGTCGCACCGAGGTGGGTGCTGATGACGAGGACGGGGCATCCGATGCCGAAGGTGCGACGGAGCCGGTAGGGGAGGTCGTCGTGGAGGCATCGGGAGACGGGCGGTGGATGCGGGTGGAGGAGGCCTCCGAGGCGCGCTCAGAGAAAGCATCAGCGGACGGTGCTGTCGATGAGGTCGGATCACCGGCCGACGCGCGGGAGCCGCCCGCTCCTGCGAGGGGCGGTCGGAGCTCGGCGGCCGAGAACGTTGACGGCTTGGCGGGGCTGCTGATCCCGGAGGCCAGGTCGATGCTGATCCGCTCTCCGCAGTCGAGGGTCTTGGTGCTCATCGTGCAGTTGAGGTTCTGTCCCGCCAGCTCGTCGGGGACGGGGGCCTGCCAGGCGGCGTGGGAGGCCGAGGAACTCAGGCTCAGGGCCACCAGGGTCTCGCGGCGGTCCGCGATCACCCGCAGGATCATCAGCTGCTTGTTGACCAGGGCCGTTGTGCCGCTGGAGTCGAAAGAACCCGACGTGGGCTCCTGGCCGAGGTTGGACAGGTCCTGCTGCGCCTTGAGGATCGGGGGCCTTGACCAATGAGAGCGGGTCGGAGCCGCGCGTCAGCGCCCAGAGGCCTCCTGTGCCGAGCGCGAGAACCAGGGCGATGACGACGCCGAGGATGATCAGACGTCCCCTTGCCGCGTCGTGCGGGCGTTGGTGGAGCGATGGGAACGGAGCCGGCTACAGAAGGTGTGGTCGGGGATGGGATTCAGGGGAGTGGGATGTGGGTGAAGGAGATTCGAAGACGGAGACATGGGCACAGCGTAGAAGGAAACGAGCTGAACGAAAGGCGAATTAGATGATCGATCAACTGGTGGATATTCAGCAATCACTTTTCTTGGTAATTCTCAGGGGAATATTTGTTCTCTTTTGTTTCTCGGCTCGGAGGGCGTCTGCTGCTCGTGCGGCTGCATGTCGTGTGCGCTCGAGTCGGTGCGGCAGGTCGGGGGTGATCCGACTTGACGTCACTATCCGTCTGTGTCACTGTATTAGTGCAGTAACACAGACGGTTTGATGAGGTCGCCTGTGCTGCGCTCATGAGCAGTACCCGTCCCCGAGCACCAGGAGAGCCATGGATCTCGACGACTCCCGTCCGATCTGGGTCCAGCTGGCCGATGACTTCCGCCGTCGGATCGTCTCCGGCCAGTGGCCCCCGGGCTCCAAGATCCCCAGCGTGCGCGAGCTCGCTGCGGACACCGGAGTCAACCCCAACACCGTCCAGCGAGCACTGGGCGCGCTGGACGGTGAGGGGCTCACCGCAACAGAACGCACCGCTGGACGCTTCGTCACCACGAGGGCGAGCACCATCGACTCTGTTCGTCGGAGCCTGGCCTCGGGGGCCACGGACGCCTACATCGACACCCTCACCGCCATCGGCATGGACCTGGACCAAACCACGGCGCTCCTCACCGAGCGCTGGTGGGCTCCGGACCGCCAGGGCCGCCAGACAACAGGAGATGCGTCATGAGCGCACAGACCCTCAGCAAAACCCACCACTATTCCCTCTCTCGACGGCGCCGAACCACTCGTTGTCGTCGAGAACCTCACTAAGGCCTTCCAGGGGCGGCCCGCGCTGGACTGGCTGAGCCTCGAGCTCCCGCCCGGGCGGATCGTCGGCCTCATGGGCTCCAACGGATCGGGCAAGACCACCCTGCTCAAGATTCTGGCCGGAGTCCTGGCCGACTACGACGGCCGGGTCCGAATCGCCGGGCACGATCCCTGCCCGAGTCCAAGCGCGCTCGTCTCCTTCCCTGCCGGATACGAACTTCCCTGGCCACCAACCTGACCGTCCCGGCCGCCATCGCCCAGTACCGGCGGTTCTTCGCCGACTTCGACTCAGGCAAGGCCGCCGAGCTCGTGCGCTTCTTCAACCTGCCGACCGACCGCACCCTGAAGGAGATGAGCAAGGGCATGGGGGAGAAGCTGCGCGTCAGCCTGGCCATGTCGCGCCGGGCCCGCGTCTACCTCCTCGATGAGCCGATCTCCGGCGTCGATCCCGCCGCCCGCGACGTCATCCTCAGCGGCATTCTGCGCGACTTCGACTCCGAGGCGCTCATGCTCATCTCCACCCACCTCATTGCCGATGTCGAGTCCATCATCGACTCCGTCGTCTTCCTCAAGGACGGTCGTCTGCTGCTGGCAGGCGACGCCGACGATCTGTGCCAGGACCGCGGTATGAGCCTGGACGCCCTGTTCCGGAAGGAGTACCGCTGATGTTCGCCACACTTCTCAGGGAAGAGGTCCGTACCCAGGCTCGGCGCAATGCCGGAGCCGTGGGGATCGTGGCGGTCATCGCCGTCGGCTTCACGCTCCTGAGCCTGCTCGACCTTCCCGCGGTCTCCTCGCTGCTGCTTGCGGGCGCGTTGGCGGCTCTCGGGGCCATGCCCGCCGTTGTGAGCGTCCAGGTCGGTATCGAGTACTGGGCATCCATGTACGGTGCCCGCGGCTACCTCACCATGAGCCTGCCGGTGAGGGGGCGCGTGATCTTCGCTGCCAAGACGCTGTACGCCGTCATCGCCGGGCTGGTGTCGGCCGCGGTGGCCGCGCTCCTCGGTGTCGGCTGGCTCACTACCTACGTGCACCTGCGCGGTACCACGCTGGAGGAGCTTCTTCAGGCGGTACGTCAGATGATCAGCATGTTGGGAGCCGGCATACTCGTCTTCTACGGGCTGGCCGTGGTTGGGGGCGCCGTCGTGACGATCATCGAGGTCGCAGCGGTGATGAGCATCGGAGCGCAGGGTCGCTGGAACCGCCTCGGCTTCGGGGCGCCCGCAGTCGGCTTCGTCATCCTCTACGCGGTCAACCAGATCGTGTCTCTGGTCGCCGCGCTGCTGCTGCCGCTGTCGCTGGATCTGACCAGCGGGCGGATCGTCACACGCATGATGCTTCCGCAGTTCATCGATGCTGTCCGATTGGACCAGGAACCGCAACTGGTGGGAATCGGTTCCGTCGTGGTGGCGCCGATCCTGGCCGCGATCCTGGCCTGGTGGGCGGTGCGCGCGATCGAGCGGCACACCTGCCTGCGCTGAACAGGGGCTGCAGGAGCCCGGTGCCCGGGCGCCCGGGGCCACGGCGGTGACTATGCGCGGCCCTGGCGTCGCTGTGCCGCCGGTCTTGGGCGCGGCCGCGTCGAAGGCGGCGGCGACGACGTCGGCATAGTCGGCCGGGTTCACCAGGGCGATTCCATGGGTGCGGTCTGCCAGAAGGGAGCAGGCTGTCCCCTGGGGCCAGGTCGAAGATGTCCCGGACCTCCTTGGGGATGACGATCTGCGACTTGGGACCGAGCTTGACGGTGGCGATGTAGCGCTCCGGATCCTGGGCGGGGAGGTCAGGCGGGGAGCCGGGCTGTGTGTCCGACGGAGAATCGGCGGGCGTCTCGGCTGGCATGCTGGAGGATCCCTTTCCTGCTGGTTCTGCTGGGCGCGGGGTGTCTCAACCCTAGCCCTTTTGCGCAGCGACGGCGCGACGGGAAACCGAGGATTGGAGCCTGATTTCAGGCGACGGCACGACTGGGGGCCTGCGCGGAGGCGACGGTCGCCTGGGCGAGGACCTGGTCGCCGTCGGCGCCTCCGTAGATGACCAGGCTCTGGCCGGCGGCGACGCCGCGTAAGGGGGCGGCCAGCTTGGCGTGCAGGAGGCCCTGTGCCTCATCAACGCAGACTTGCGCCGGGACCGGGCGACCGTGGGCGCGCACCTGGACACCGACCTCCTGCCAGCCGACGGCGGGGGAGCCTCCGAGGTCGGAGTTGTCGCCAGTCAGACCACCGGCGAGCGGCTCGGGATCGGCCAGCAGGACGAGTCCGTCACCGTCGACCGTGGTGCGGCTGAGCAGCTCCTCGGGGCCGACGACGACCTCATTGGTGGCAGGGCGGGTCTCGATGACGTAGCGCGGACGTCCGTCGTCGGCCGGGCGGGACAGGCCCAGGCCCTTGCGCTGGCCGACGGTGAAGCCGAAGTAGCCCTGGTGGCTTCCCAGCGACCTCGCCATCGGGGGACCAGAGCGCCTCGTGGCGCCGAGCGAGCGGTGAGGAAAGCTGCGCGCGATCGCCGTCGGCCACGAAGCAGATGTCGTAGGAGTCCGGCTTGAGGGCTACCGGCAGGCCGCGGGCCTCGGCCTCGGCGCGCACCTGTGCCTTGGAGGGCGCGTCGCCCAGCGGGAAGAGAGCCCGCCAGCCCTCGCGGCCGGAGACCGCCAGGACGTAGGACTGGTCCTTGGCGGTGTCGACGGCGCGGCGCAGGATCAGGCCGGAGGTGTCCCCGGGCGGCCGGAGGATGCGCCGCCGCTCAGGCGCGCGTAGTGGCCGGTGGCGACGGCGTCGAAGCCCAGGGCCAGACCGCGCTCCAGGAGGGCGTCGAACTTGACGCGCTCTGTTGCAGCGCACGCACGGGTTGGGGTGCGCCCGGCGCGGTACTCATCGAGGAAGTCTGCCACGACGCGCTCCTCGAACTCCTCGGACAGGTCCCATACGTAGAAGGGGATGCCCAGGATCTGGGCGGCCCAGCGGGCGTCGGCGGAGTCCTCGATGGAGCAGCAGCCGCGTGAGCCCGTGCGGGTCTGGGCGCGGTTGCGGGTCAGGGCCATGTGGACGCCCACGACCTCGTGGCCGGCGTCGACGGCGCGCGCCGCGGCGACGGCGGAGTCGACTCCGCGCGGACAGGGCGGCCAGGACGCGCACGAGGGTCTCCTTCAGGCAGGCGGGTAGCGTTGCTACAGCCGTGGCAGGCTACCGCAGGTCGACCGCGACGGGGCAACCGGGAGAATCCAGGAGACGTTGTGGTTCCCGGCATAGGGTGACACTGAGGAAGGAGTGGTCATGACTGACGAGTACACCACTGATGCCCGCAGTTTCGCCCAGCCCTTGCGCGATCAGTGCCGATGCTCGGCGTTCTTCATTGTCCGTCGGGGAGCACAAGCGTGTTCCCAACATGGTGGGCGGACACGAGGCGGTAGCGCCCGAACATGTTCCAGCAGTGCCTGGACAACGGCATCATGCCGTTCATCGTGCCTCGACTCGAAGGCCTTCTACTACCGGGGCCTGAGCGAGTACGAGCAGGAGACGGGATTCCTGCGAGAGACCTTCAGATCCCTCCAGGACGACTACGATCGCTTCGCCAGACTCGTTGAGGTAGTGGGCACGAGGAGCGGAAGGGTTATTGTCCGGGAGTAGTTGTCCGTGTCATGGTGTTCATGCCTGTTCGTTCACGAAGGAGCTGCAATGTCTGATATCTGGTTATCTTTCTGGCCATTACTGCCATGCGCTGTTCGTCTGAAGCTGGCAACGGGCCACGAGCGCCCGATGACGAAGCGTGAGCAGGAACGAATGTTCTTCCGACAGGCATTATCTGTCGATCGATCGCATGCCTGAACCCTGCTGATCGTGTTGGAGGTGCGGCGCTGCGCGACTCCGGGAGACGGAGTCGCGCGCGCCATCAGTTACGTGACGAAAAATGGACCTCGTCCTCAGGAGATCGCCGCTCAGTTCGTCGATCGCGTGAGCTCGGACCCGTGAACAGATAGTCGATTGAATGGTGCCGTTGCGCTGTTGAGGGCCGATCAACGGGCGGCGAACCGTAACCGGCACGAATGAGGTCTCTGAGCCAACCGCTCTGCGCGGCCTCCATCGTCTTGACGACGACGTGGTGGTTCCACCTGTTCGCGCTGATCTGGCCGACGCGATGGAAGTGCGGATCCTCCAGGGGTCGGTCGAGCCTCACGTTCAGGAACAGGGTGCCATCGGATGTCTTCTCATAAACCCATATCCACAGGAACTTCCGGTTGACGGAGAAACTCACCTGGGCCGTCAGGTGCTTCTCGGCGGAGCCGAGCGAAATGACATAGGACTCAATCGCGGTGTACATGGCGGCTGTTGCCGGCTTGCCGCTGAAGTCGCCGATCATCTTGTTCGAGGCGGTTGGCATGTGATGCTCCTCGGCGCGAGAGGCGCTGTACGACGGGCGGCGGTCTCTTCGTTGTTCCCCTGTACGGGAGGACGTCGGGATCCTGAGATACGGAGGACAGGGTCTACATTACCCCGGTCGTCGGTAACCGAGCATACCCGTGTGGGCCTGACTGATTGTCAGGCCACTGTGACTGCTGGTGCTGCAGCGGAACCCACCGCCACCAGGTGACGCACCGCCACGCCCACTCCAGGGGGCCGTAGGCGAACCGGGAGAGCCAAAGACGGCAGAACACCCATTGAGGGGCAGAACCGCGGCAGCGACGATGAGACCAGAATCACGTCGCGGTGGAGCGCGAATCGAGCAGCACCCCGCCGGTACCATGACGAGCGAAGCGGTGATGTGAGCAGGTCAGCGCCATGCGGCCCAGGGGCTCGAACACCGTGCTCAGGCCCGCCGCACGGGTGCGCAGACAGCGCCAGAAGGGAGATGTAGGCAGGCCATGAGGCCACCGGCAATACCTCCCGGCGTGGAGAACCTGGGATCACCGCCCTCGGCGGCCTGCCAGGGGACCGCAGCCGCGCTGGCGGCTGTGAAGATGAGCGTCGCCGCCCCGATCCGACGGTCGGCGTGCCGAAGCCGCCGGAAGGCCGTAGGCCTCGGGCCGCCGATCCCAGAAGGAACAGCCCGGGCAGCGATAGTGCCCTCCTCCTGTGAATGCGTAGGCGCCGACTCAGCCAGCAGACCGAGTACCAGACGCACGGAGCGCGGGACCTTGAGGCGAATGGCAGGAGGATGGCTCCCGCAACCGCCGTAGTCGCGCAGGATCTCACCGGGATAGAGGATCGAGTGGAGTAGCCCAATCACCGAGCGCGGCTGGGCGGCGCAGCAGGATCTTCCAGGCAGGGCGCCCGGCGGATCGCGGAATCGATGACGAACCCCATGCTCATTCCGGACGTGAAGGAGAAGATCGGTACGAAGCGGGTCGCCACCAGGAAGTTCAGGACGTTCTCCGCCAGCGGGACGGCTTGGAAGGGCAGGACCGGGACGTCATGTCCCAGGCACATGAGATCGGCGGCGTTGACGAGGAGAATGCTCGCGACGGCGAAGCCGCGCAAGGAGTCGAGGAAATGGGAACCGGTTGCTGGAACTCTCTGGAGCCGACCGTAGAGCCCGACGATGGTCATCGTGACCGATGGGGGCCAGTTTCCACCCGGGGTTGCAAGGTGTCGGGGCGATTTCCAACTCGGGGACGCGCAACCGGTGCGTCTCATTCACCCACGCGCACGAGCCCGCTCTCGTAGGCCAGCACAATGAGCTGGGCACGGTCCCGCAGTTCCAGCTTGCAGGATTCGATTGAGATGGGACGACCGTCGACTCGGCCAGGACGAGGTGCTGGGCGATCTCGGCGTTGCTCGTCGGCGCGTCCGACCAGCGTGACGATCTCCTTCTCCCGATCGGATAGAGCATCGATGGACTCTGTATGTACGGTGCCGGCGCCGGGCTCCGAGGGGCCGGCTGGGCCGGCGGTGGAACCGGCGGGGGCCAACCACCGCTTCAGCAGCCGGCGTGTGGCCGATGGTGCCACCACCGAGTCCCCTCGGGCCACGGCGCGGATCCCGGCCAAGAGTTCGGGCGCCGTCGTGTCCTTGAGCAGGAATCCCGAAGCTCCGGCTCGCATTGCTGCCACGAGATAGTCGTCCACGTCGAAGGTGGTCAGGATGAGCACCTTGAGGTCGGGGTCGGTACCCAGAACTGCACGAGTGGCGGAGATACCGTCCAAGGTGGGCATCCTGATATCCATGAGGACGATATCGGGGTGAGTGGCCTTGACCATGTCCAGGGCGCTGACGCCGTCGGAGGCCTGACCGACCACGCACATGTCCTTCTGTGCATCGAGAATCATACGGAAGCCGGAACGGACCAGGTCCTGATCGTCCACCAGTGCGATGCGCAGTGGTCGGGTCATATCAGCTCACCTCCGAGAATGTGAATGTCGACTGCGAGGTTTCGGTGGGAATACGGGCGCGCACGATGAATCCCCCATCGGGGTCGGGGCCCGCCTGAAGGGACCCTCCGACCGCTGCTAGGCGTTGGTGCAGATTCACCAGCCCCTGGCCTCCGCCGGTGACTGTCGGTATCGCCTCAGACGAGAGGTGAATGCCGACTAGCGGGGGAGAGATCTCACTACTCGTTCCGGGGTGATCGGTAATGGTCAGGACCACGTCCTTGTTGGGCGCGTTGTCACGGTACTCCAGCCTTACCTCGGCCGTGGCGGCCTTCGCGTGCTTGAGTATGTTGGTCAAGGACTCCTGCGCTGTCCGGTAGAGAGCGAGCTGTGCCTGCGCGCTGAGCAGGCTGTGGCCTCCCGTCTGCTCGTCCTCACTGATCAGCCGGTCGTCCACTGACAGGGTGACTGGCAGTCCGGTCGCCCGGACGTCGTCAACGAGTTCGGGAAGATCGGCGATCCTCGGGACTGGGTGCAGCGGTTTCTCAGTGATTGGAGAGGCGGGTCGGGCACCGTCAGGCTCAGCGGAATCCGCAATGCCTGGTGGTCCTCCCGGTGTGGAGGAGAGGCTAGGGTCTGGTGAGATCGCGGGTGTCGGCCAGCGCCGAGCGCGCTGTCGCCCGGATCTGCCCGGAGCGCCTGGGCCGCTTGTTCCAGTCGCTCCGTGGATGAAACATCAATGTCCTCCGAGCCGGTCGCCAGGTAGTGACCCGCTTCGGCCTGCACGGCGATCAGCGCCAGGGAGTGCCCGACAACATCGTGAACCTCCCGGGCGATCTCGTTGCGCAGTGCGGCGTCATGCGCCGCCTGGCGCTGCTTCTCCGTGGCCAGACGGCTGGCCCGCAACTGGCGGCGCTGCGTCATCAAGCTGCCCAGGCCCCAGGAGACGGCGGCGATGCACAACTGCGCGAAGATCGCCTGTGCCATGTCCTGAGCCCACAGGGAGGTTGGGACGATGCCCAGTTCATCCCAGTTCCAGTCCCATGCGCCCAGTGCCGCGCCGACGACGACGGCCGCCGCCCATGCAGGTATGAACTCGCGTCTACCCCACCGACCGACCGCGTAGAAGGACACGGTGGCCGCGAGGTCCGCTGGACGCGGGGAATCGACGACGCTCAGCTGAAGTGCGCACAGGACAAGGTGGGCGCCGAGGACGGCATCGGGGCGCTCGCGGCACCAGCGCAGGACGATGAAGGCCAGGGCTGCGCCCGCTGTGATGCTCCAGGAACCGGTGACGGACCAGGTGCCCGCGATCGAGACAAGTCCCAGGGCTACGGCGCCCGGGACCTGCGCGCAGCGGATCACAACGCGTTTGTTCTGCCTGAGCATGTCCCCACTATGACAGAGAGCACCGGTCTGTTTTGCGTTTTCTCTAGGACGATGACAGCGACCGCCTCTTTAGGCTCGTTAAGAGGCCAATGGAGGCGTGAGGTCTGGTATCGCTATTGGTGTTTCAAGGAGGGAACCCGATGCCCGGACAATCACGCGTCACGATGCAGCCTGTGCGTCACCTTCCAGGCGCGTCTGGCACTCGCCCAGAGCGAGCGCGGTGAGCGGCGGCGCTCGACGTCGCCGAGCCAGTCTCCCGGCCTGGGGAGCAGCTGCAGCGTGGAGCGGCCGGACCTCCTCGAAGCCCATCGCCAGGGCAGCACACCTGGCTGTGGCGATCCCCGGCGTGCAGGCCGATCCCGCTGATGCGTCGATCCCCGCCAGGTCCAGGGCCATGGCAGCGCCTCGGCGTCGGTCTCCTCGAACACAGGTGCGCCGTGAGGCTACGCATGATCGGCGTCCTCGGGCGGCGTGGCGTAACCTGAAGCGCCCCGGCACTTCCAGGAGTCGGCGCCCGCAGCACGCCAGCTGGCCTCCTGCTCTGCTGGTCGGGCCACTGCACAGCTCACCGCCAGAGCCAGCGCTCAGGCCGCCACCACGTCCTGCGTGCCCAGGGAGCGGATACCCCTGCTCTGACGGCCCCCGCCTGTGGCCGGCGTCGCAGCAGGTCGCGGCGAGCCACCAGTGCCCCCACCCACCGCGCCCCAGCGTGCCTGTCAGGCTCATCGCATCCGGGCCCCAGCCGTGAAGTCCACGGAACCTTTCCCAGGGCCGCGAGCGTCAGGTGAACGGGCACGTGGCCCGGCCTCAGGGCGTTCCCGGCCCGCCGCTCCCTGCACGCCCGCACCAGCGCCGCCATGTCCTGAAACCCGCCGGTCTCTGTTGGCCGTCGCGACCGAGACCAGAGCGGGGGAGTGGTCGACGTCGGGCACCACCGCCCAGGCCACGAGGTCAAGCCACCGTCAGCGGCATCGACTCCAGCAGGCTCAGCTCCGCGCCCAGCTCGGCCGCGGCGGTACGCGCCGAGTCCAGAGACCGCCAGGTGCTCGATCGGCAGACCACCAGCCGCCCGCCCTGCACCGCAGCGCCCGGCCCCGAGACCACCAGGCATCGGCCTCGTCCCGCCGGAGGTTAGAGACTCACCTGGGCGTGGCCCGAGGGGCCTGGGCGATCGGGCACGCGCCTGGGCGGCGGGCCGCAGCGCCGGCCCGCAGTGTGCCGCGCGCTCAGATTCGCCAGCCGCCGAGCCTGGCGAATCCCCAGCGACCTGCTGGGCACCTCGGGACGGACCGGGGGCGTGGCGGAGTCAAGATAGGTGCGCGCGGGGCATGCCTCACCCTAGTTGCATCTTTGGATCGGGGCTGACGGGATCAGGCGGACAGCTCCGGGGTTGGCCGGGCCAGAACCCGCCTGGAGATGCGCAGCAGGGGCGGGGCGGGCGGTAGGCCTGGGCGGGCTGGAGCGGGGGCACCAGCGCGGGAGAGCAGACATGACGCATATGCGCCAGCTGTCGGCCAGGGAGGTCAGGCCCTGGATGCGGCCAGCCTACTACGCCAGGCTCAGCCGGCCAGCGGAGGTCGCCAGCGCCTGCACGTCTCACGGCCCACCGTCTCAGCTGCTGGCCTCTACGCCCGCCGGCGCGGCTTTCGTGCGCATCGAGATCACGAGCCCCGCGAGCAGGATCCATGCTCCTGGATACCCTGCGCGAGCGCTTCAACCTGCTCGACGTCCGGCTGGTCAGCCCCGTCGGCCCGGGGGAGGACCTGCTGCGCGCCGCCCTGGGCCGGGAGGGCGCCCGCCTGCTGTCCTCCCTGGTCCGTGACGGGGATCGCATTGGGGCCGTAGGTTTCCGCACTCTGGTCAGAGCTCAGCGATCCCTGGAACCCGTGCACCGTCACCACGTCGAGCTCATCCAGATGGCTCGCGGCCTGCTGCCCGCCGAGCGGGGGCTCGATGAGGAGGCCTGCCTCGTGCGGATGGCGCAGGCCTTCGACGCCCATCTCCCCCTCCTGGACATGCCGCTGGTGCTGGGGAGCATCGCCGAGCGCAACGACCTGCACCGCACACCCGGGGGGCGCCGCGTCATGGAGATGGTCGACCAGGCGCGCATCGCGCTGTTCACCGTGGGGGAGATCCACTCCGACCTCCAGCACCTGGGGCACGAGGTGCTCCAGCGCCGTCGAGCGCGAGGCCCTCATCGAGCGCGGCCGGGGACCCTGTGCTCGCACTTCATCGACGTCCCACGGCCGGATCTGCCTGCCCGACCTCACCCACCGCACCACCGGCATCACCTGGGCCGAGCTGCAGCAGGGCGAGAGGATCCTCGTGGCGGGGGCGGAGGCCAGGCGCCGGTGATGCAGGCGGCCTGGCCAACGGCTATATCAACCGGCTCATCACCGACGTCTGCCGCCACGCGGCGTCTGCGGATCGTACGACGCCATGGCTCCCCCAGCAGTCGGGCCTGCCGGCCTGCGCGGGCACGCCCGCGACCGCGGGCACATATGTTCAAGTGAGCACCTCTGCCGCCCAGAGCCCACCCCTGGGCGCCTGCTAGGTCGATATTTCGCTGCAATAGCAACAAAATGTCCGCGGAACATTTCGTTCACTGGGGCTCAGTGCAGGCGGTGGATTGCTACCTTCCCTTACGGTTCCCATCGCCCGGCAGCGCAGAAGGCGCCGCTGGGGCGGCGTCATCGGCGTCATCGAGGCGCTGCTGTGCATTCGGACAAAGGGTTCCCGTGGTACCACTGTCGCGCATCATCGAGTCACACCTGCGCCAGGGTCGCAGGCGACCACTGCTGCCAGCGCACCGGCCACTCGGCGAGCCCTGACGGGAGGCGGTTCATGAAACAGCACCACGACCGCGCCCAGCGCTGCCCGCCACCACCGCCGTCCAGGGGTTCATCGAGACCCCACCACCCAGCTGTCCGACGGCTACCTCGATCCCGCACCCCTGATGTTCCAGTACGATCCTGCTGTCGATCTGCTTCCCCATGTGGGGCGCCGCCGCTAGCCTCAACGACATCCTCATCACCCAGTTCAAGTCCGTCTTCACTCTGTCGGACTTCGCCTCGGCCTTCGTTCAGTCGGCCTTCTACGGCGGCTACTTCCTCATCGCCATCCCCTCCTCGCGGATCATCCGGCGCACCAGCTACAAGACGGGGCTGCTCATCGGCCTGGTCGTCTACATCGTGGGCTGTACGCTGTTCTTCCCGGCCTCGCATGTGGCCACCTACTCGGTGTTCCTGGCGGCCCTGTTCGCCATCGCGGCGGGCCTGTCGTCCTTCCTGGAGACCTCCCGCCAACACCTACTCCTCGATGATCGGGCCCAAGCGCTCCTCGACGCTGCGGCTCAACATCTCCCAGACCTTCACGCCCCTGGGCTTCCTGGCCGGCGCGGTGCTGGGCAAGTACCTCATCTTCACCGGCGGCGAGTCCCTGCACAGCCGCCTGGCCTCCCTGACCGGGCTGGAGCGCCCGGCAGGTGGCCGAGGCAGCCCTGCAGCGCACCCTGGCGCCCTACCGGGTCATCATCGTGGTGCTGGTCATCCTGGCCGTCGTGGTGGCCATCACCCAGTTCCCCCACTGCGCCCCTCAACCATCGCCATGAGGAGGCCAAGGCCACCATCAGGGAGACCCTGTCCTACCTGGCGCGCAACGGGCGATTCCGCATGGGCATCCTCACCCAGTTCCTCACGTGGGGCATGCAGACGGCCGTATGGTCCTTCACCATCCGTCTGGCATTGAACCTGGATCACACGCTCAACGAGCGCACCGCCGCCAATTTCGTCATCGCCGCCTTCGTGGCCTTCTTCGTGGGCAAGTTCATCGCCAACGTCCTCATGACCCGCTTCAACGAGGATCTGGTCCTGGTGGCCTACTCGATCCTGAAATTCGCCACCCTCCTGTGGGTGGTCCTGGCGCCCAATATGTCCTCCGTCTACGCCGCGGTGCTCCACCTCCGGGCCTGTTCGGCCCGTGCTGGGCCACCATCTACGCCCGCACCCTGGACAGCATCGAGGACAAACGCCACACCGAGACCGGGGGCGCCGTCATCGTCATGTCGATCATCGGCGGTGCGGTCGTCCCGGCCATCCAGGGCCTGGTCTCCGACACCATCGGCTCCCTGCAGGTCTCCTTCCTGGTCTCCCGCTGTGCTTCGCCGCCGTCCTGGTCTCACTTTCCTGTCCGAGTACCGCGCCTCAGCGCGCCGATGAAAAGCCGAGTGAGAACATGACCACCATTCCCCTGCACCCGGAGCTGTTCACCACCGAGCCGCGTACCATCCTGCGCTCCCGGGACTTCGAGGCCCGGGCCCTGCGCTACCCCTCCGGCGTGGCCTCGTTGAGGCTGACCAACTCCCGGGGCCTGATCGAGGTCCTGCCCTTCATGGGCCAGATCATCTGGGATGTCCAGATGGACGGCGTGAGTCTGCGGATGGACAACATGTTCTCCCAGCCTCGGCCCGCCCAGGAGATCGTCGGCACCTACGGCTGCTTCGCCTTCCACTCGGGCCTGCTGGCCGCCGAGCTGCCCCTCACCGCAGGATGACCACCCCTGCACGGGAGTTCCCCTGCGCCCCGATGGACGAGGCCTGGTTGGAGGTCGAGGGTGACGCCGTGCGGATCGTCTCCTCCTACGAGTACGTCATGGGATTCGGCAGCCACTAGCGGGCCCAGCCCCATGTGGAGATGCGCGTGGGCTCCTCTATGATGACCATCGGCATGCGGGTCGCCAACCTCTCGGCCTACGCCCCGATGCCGCTGCAGTACATGTGCCACATGAACTATGCCTTCGTGCCCGATGGCGTCATGAGCCAGTCCCTGCCCGAGGGCTCCTTCCAGCTGCGGCGCACCGTACCCGCGCATGTGACCCCCAATCCCGAGTGGGACAGGATCAACGAGGACATCCTGGCCGGGAAGATGGACGCCGACTCCCTGGAGGGGGCTACCGCCTTCGACCCCGAGATCGTCTACTTCGCCGATGGTCTGGAGCGCTACGACGACGAGCTCGTCTTCGAGCTCGCCTCCCCAGGGCATGTCTTCCAAACCCGCTTCTCGGGCAAGGATTTCCCCGCGGCCACGCGCTGGATCCTGCACAATCCTGACCAGAAGGTGGCCTCCTTCGTCCTTCCGGGCACCTCCCGGCCAGAGGGCTTCATCGCCGCCCGAGAGGCAGGCACCCTCATCATGCTCGGGGCGGGCGAGAGCCGGTCCTTCACTGTGACCACGGGACTCAAGGAGAACTGACATGGCAGCCGATCGCACCAACCTCACAGACGCCGCGAGCAGCGCCGGCGGGGCGGCAAGGACATCGCCGTCATCGGTTCCAGCAACATGGATCTCATCACCTATATCACCCGCATGCCCAGCGAGGGCGAGACCGTGGAGGCGCCCGACTTCGCCATGGGCTTCGGCGGCAAGGGCGCCAACCAGGCGGTCAGCGCCTCCAGGCTGGGCTCGCGAGTGCTCATGCTCACCCGGGTCGGCAATGACCCCTCTTCGCCGAGAGCACCATCGAGAACTACCGGCGCAACGGCATCGATACCACCCATGTCCTGCCCACCGAGGCCGCCAGCGGGGTGGCGCCCATCTTCGTCGATGAGGAGTCGCGCAACTCCATCCTCATCGTCAAGGGGGCCAATGCCCTGCTCAGTCCGCAGGATGTGCGTCGTGCTGAGGACCGGATCGCTGCCTGCCGGCTCATCGTCCTGCAGCTCGAGATCCCCCTGGAGACGGTCTACGAGGCGGTGGCCCTGGGCAAGCGCCACTCCATCCCCGTGCTGCTCAACCCGGCCCCGGCCCAGCCCGACCTGGAGCTGGAGAAGGTGCGCGACTGTCAGTACATCGTGCCCAATGAGAGCGAGCTGTCCCTGCTGACCGGCATGCCCGTGGACAGCCTCGACGACGTGCGCAACGCCGCGGCGGTCCTGCTGGAGGTGGGCATCGCCAATGTCATCGTCACCCTGGGCTCGCGCGGCGCCCTGTGGATGACCCGCACCGAGGACCGGCTCATCCCCGGCGTGGCGGTCGAGGCGCGCGACACCACCGGTGCGGGGGATGCCTTCATCGGCTGCTTCAGCCACTTCCTGGTCTCCACCGGCGATACGGCCACCTCCCCTGGAGATGGCCAACCGCTACTCGGCGGACTCGGTGACCAAGCGGGGCACCCAGTCCTCCTACGCCTCCAAGGAGGAGTTCGAGGCCATCCTCTCGGACTGACTCCGGTACCGTCAGGGCGTCCGGGCGGCACTGCCGGGGGCCGATACTTTTCTCCTATCGGTATAGGTGTGCCCATGTGCACGTCGCACCACAGGATGGGAGAGCGAGGCCATGCGCACCGACCAGCTCGCGCCTGTCCGCTCCGCCACCGACCGCGACGCCGAGCGGCGCAGCGAGCCCGGGCTGCTGGAGCGCCTCGCCGCCGACGCGAGACCCGCCTGCTGCTGGTCGATGCCCGCGGCGCGTCGCCCTGACCGGCCCGCCATCCACCCTGATCTGCCCGACGACGGCCTCACCCCACCCAGCCTCATCGGCAGTCCCGGCGCCACCGCCTGGGAGGGTCCCGGCACCCGCAGCGGCTGGGGCCCGCCCGATCTGCGCGCCGGCTACCTCGGAGCCTCGGCGCCCATCTACCCCCGGACCTGACCGTCCTCTACATAGGGCCGCGAGCTCTCCGACGACGGCGCACCCGCCGGTCCCAGCTGGATCGCCGTCGTCGTGCCCTCGGCCCTGGGGTCCCCTGCGCCCTTCGAGACCGCCCGCCACCGGTTCCGACGCCGAGGGCACTGCTGTCGACCACCCCGGACCTGCGCCGCCTGCTGGAGCGCTACCTGCTCTCCGCCCTGCGGGCCGCGCGGCGCCCAGATGACCGCCCGCGACGCCGGCTGGCCACCACCGCCGCCTCCCTGGCCGCCTGGCACGCCTGCCCGCCTCACTGCCCGGCCTGCGGCGGGCGACTGAGACCATCGAGGCCGGCTGGGCCTGCAGGTCACCGACTGCGCCACCGTCCACTTCCCGCGTACCGACCCGGCCGTCATCGGCGGTCGTCGACGAGTCCGACCGGCTCCTCCTCGTGCGCGCGGTGCCGCCTGGGCGCCCCGGCGCTACTCGGTGGTGGCCGGCTTCGTCGAGGCCGGAGAGTCCGTCGAGGCCGCCGTCGCCCGCGAGGTGCGGGAGGAGACCGGCTGCGCGTGGCCGAGGTCGAGTACGCGCCTCCCAGCCCTGGCCCTTCCCGCGCTCCCTCATGCTCGGTTGTCGGGCGCGCCTGGCCCTCCAGCGAGGACGCCCCTGCCCCGATGGCCAGGAGGTCGTCGAGGCCCGTCTCGTCTCGGAGACGAGCTCACCGCTGGTGTTGGCGACGGCAGCATCCTTCTGCCCGGTCCCACTTCCATCGCCCGTCTCCCTCATTGAGGACTGGTACGGCGGCCCCATCGTCAGTTGACGTCTGCTGAGCCGACCGCACCGACCCGACCGGTCTTGGCCGTCCGGCCCTCGCCGACCGGTTCATCGCGGTCTCCTCACCGCCGCCGATTCTGTCACCGACCCGTGGCAGGCTGGTCCCGATGAGCCTGACCACCTCCGCCCCGAGCCCGATCGGCACGCGCCGACCCGCCGGCCCGGCGCCCAGCTGGATGCCGCCGGCCTTCTGGAGGCCCCTCGACCTCGACCAGCGCGAGGTCGCCGAGCACCTCGAAGGTCCTTCTGTGCGTCTGCCGGTGCCGGCACCGGCAAGACCGGCCATCACCTCATCGGATCGCCCACGGCGTGGCCACCGGCGCCTACCAGGCCGCCCAGGTCCTGGCCGTCACGCTTCACCGCCCGCGCCGCCGGCGAGATGCGCTCGCGCCTGGCCGACCTCGGCGTCCCCGGCGTCCAGGCCTCGCACCTTCCACGCCGCCGCCCTGCGCCAGCTCACCTACTTGGCCCACCGCCACGGCGGGCGCCGCCCCGACATCCAGGCCCACAGGCGCCCTGTCGGCGCCGCCGCCCGTCGCCTGGGCCTGCCCACCGACCGGCCACCGTGCGGGACCTCGCCGCCGAGGTCGAGTGGCCAAGGTCACCATGACTCTGCCCGAGGACTCACGCCCAGGCCGCCGTGCGCCGCCGGCCGCACCGGGCGTGGCTGGCAGTGAGTCGGCCACGGTCGCCCAGGTCTGGCCTCTACGAGGAGGCCAAGAGCGAGCGCGGCGTCATCGACTTCGAGACGTGCTCCTGCTGACCATCGGCATCCTCCTGGACCGTGGGGACATCGCCTCCTGGGTGCGCGGCCAGTACAAGCACCTCGTCGTCGACGAGTACCAGGACGTCTCCCCGCTCCAGCAGCGCCTGCTGGACCTGTGGCTGGGCAGGCGCCGACAGCTGTGCGTCGTCGGCGACGTCTCCCAGACCATTTACTCCTTCACCGGGGCCACGCCCGCCTTCCTCACCGGCTTCCCCACCCGCTACGAGCGCGCGCGCACCGTGCGCCTGAGCCGCGACTCCCGCTCCACCCCGCAGGTCGTCTCCCTGGCCAACGGGTCTCTCCTGCTCGCGGCGCGGGAGAGGCGGCCTGCACCTGCCCGCCGGCGCCGTCGAGCTGGTCGCCCAGCGTCCCAGCGGCCCCGCTGCGCCTTCGAGACCCTACGACGACGACGTCGCGAGGCCGAGGGCGCCGTCGCCCAGGTGTGCCGCCTGCAGGCCGCCGGGGTCCCTCTGAGCGAGATCGCGATCCTGTACCGCACCAACTCCCAGTCCGAGGTCTTCGAGCAGGCCTCCGGCCGGCGCTCAGATCGGCTACCTCGTGCGCGGCGGCGGAAGCGCTCTTCGAGCGCGAGGAGGTCAAGCGCGCATGGCCGTCATCCTCGGTGCCGCCTGCACCCAGAGGGCGAGCGAAGCGACCTCGGGCAGGAGCGTGCACGCGTCCTGTCCCGCGAGGGATGAGCGAGCCGCCCGCCCCCGCGGAGCCGTGCGCGAGCGCTGGGACGCCCTCAACGCGCTGGTGGCCCTGGCCGACGAGATGTCCCAGACCCGCGGCGCCGACCTCGACGCCTTCCACACCGAGCTGCGAGAGCGCGCCGACGCCCAGAACGCCCCCACCGTCGAGGGCGTCACCCTCTCCTCCCTGCACGCCGCCAAGGGCCTGGGTGGGACGCCGTCATCCTCGCGGGCGCCTGCGAGGGCCTGCTGCCGATCTCCTGGCCGAGGGACAGGCCGCCATCGAGGAGGAGCGGCGCCTGCTTTATGTGGGCGTCACCCGCGCCCGAGAGCACCTCGTCATCTCCTACGCGCGCGCCCGTCACGCCGGAGGCCGGGCCGCCCGGAAGCCCTTCCGCTTCCTGGACGGCCTGTGGCCCACCGCTCACGGAGCCCGAGACACCTCCCGGCGTCAGGGCCGGCAGTCCGCCAGAGAGCGATCCCGGCAGTCCGCCGCCGACTTCGAGGCAACAACGAACTCGCACCATCGCCCTGTTCGAGGAGCTGCGGGCCTGGCGCTCTCAGATCGCCAAGGAGCGCTCCAAGCCCGCCTACACAGTCTTCGCCGACGCCACGTTGCGGGACATAGCCGTGGTCAAGCCCACCAGCCTGCCCCAGCTCTCCCTCATCCGAGGCGTGGGAGCCACCAAGCTCCAGGAGTACGGCGGACCGGTCCTCGCCTCCTGCGGGACTTCGAGGCAGGAACTGACCGGGTGCGCATCTGAGTGGCTCGGCGCCGCTCACAGCTGGGAGCACAGGCACTCGGGGTGGCGCTCCCAGGACCGGCACCGTCCCAGGGGCTCCTGGCCGGTGACCTCCACCGAGTGCGTGGCCCACCAGGTGGCCGAGCACCTGGTCGGCTCGCTGCCCGGGTCGGCGTCGTCCCCGTCGGCGTTGATGCCAGCCGCATGTCCCAGGACCGTGTCGATGACGGCCCGAGCCGTCAGCGCCGCCGACTCGTGCAGGACCAGGTGCTCGACGTCGGGCATCGCCAGGGTGCGCATCTGCGTGGCCAGCGCAGGCCAGCACGGATCGGCGTCCCGTTCCCACAGGTCCAGGCAGGTCGAGCAGGGGCCGTCACCGCCCAGGACCGGGCCGATGCGCACCCCCGCCTCACCAATGACGACCGGCAGGTGGATGATGCCCTCCTGTGCGAGCCTGCGGGCGAGCAAGGGCTCCACCACGTGCGCATCCACCGTCACCATCACGTCGGGGCGGGTGCGCAGCGGCGCCCGCGTCCTCAGTGCGGGAAAGCGCGCCGACAGGAGCGGCTCCAGGCCGCCGTCCTTGGGGGCCCGCGTGGACAGGATCGTCCCCACCCCGGCCTCCGCCAGCCACAGGGCGGCCTCCTGCGCCAGGGCGTCGACGCCGTGCACCGCCAGAACCGCCTGGGACAGGGCGGTGCCGCGATCCTTGGCGTCAACGCCCAGCCGGTCCCAGTAGACGCCGTCGGCCCGCCGAGCTCACTGGTCGCCGAGGAGACCAAGGCTCCTTGGCGCTCCAGGTCCTCGACGATCTGCCGCGCCCGCACCACCGGCACCCGGCTGCGCCGAGCGGCCCGGTAGACGCCACCGGTCTCCAGGGATCGCGCGAACTCGTCCAGCAGCCGCTGCTCGGCCAGGCTCAGGTCCTTCATGATGGTGCGCCGCCCGGGGGCCGTGCCGATCTGGCTGACGCCCTGCTGGCGCCACAGGACGGCGCACCCGCCTCGAATACGCATCGTGCCTCCTCAAACCCTCCCCGGCGCCCGCGTGAGGACGCAAGGAACCCGCGGCCCCGACTACCGTGTCAAGACCTGAGCCCGAGCGTGGCACGCCCCGGCCCGCGGCGGCCAGAGGCAACCGCTCACCTGTGGATAACCCTCCCGAGCCTGACCTCCCAATGGTCTGCTCAATCCTCGTCATCGGCCCCGGTCAGCAGCCGGCCATCGGGCGGGGCGGAACAAGGCCGGTGAGGCTACCAATGAGGCAGGTGGCGCATGGTCAACATGGTCATTGAGCGGAGCAGGTGGCCAGGCCGGACGTGTTGCCCGACGCGATCGCCTCGGTGGCGGTAACGGCCTCGTGCAGGGTACTCACAGCGAAGACCTGCATCCCCTCGGGCTCATGGCCCTTGACCTCGTCGCAGTTGCTCGCCGGGGCCAGGAAGAATGTCGATCCGGCGTTGCGGGCCCCCGCCATCTTCTGCTGAATGCCCCCGATGGGACCGACCTGACCATTCATGTCAATCGTCCCGGTCCCGGAGATGTCCTTACCCCCGGTCAGGGAACCGGGAGTGATCTCGTCAACGACCCCCAGGGCGAACATCATCCCGGCGCTGGGCCCGCCGACGTCGGACAGGCCGAAGGTGGCCTCCACCTGGCTGTCCACGGAGACCCTGAGGCTCAGCCCCAGCAGCGAGCCGGTGGTTCCCCTGCTGCGGTGCGATCGTGGTGAGCGCGGCCGGTACCTGCTGCTCACCACGGCGCACGCCGAGCGTGACCCGCGTCCCTCCGGGATCGTGGTCATCAGCTCGCGCAGCTGGGAGAAGGAGGTGATCGTGGTGGTCTGGCCGCCCTCCGGCGTGATGGTCTCCAGGACGTCGTCGGCCTGGATCTCGGTGGAGGTCTGCTGCCCGGTCACCCTCGGTGACGGTCAGGTGCATGGCGCCGGCCATGCCGGTCTCGATGAGCGCGGCGATGACAGCCGAGTCCTGCTGAGGCGGTCATCTGAGGGCTTTACCGGTCTCCTCGACCTGCTCGGCGCTCTGGTCCTGGGGACACACCTCGTTGCGGTCCACGATCCGCTTGTCCGACGAGAACCAGGCGGCGATGAGATCAGCGGTCGTCACCGGGTAGCCGGGGCAACCCGACACCGAGACGGTCGTCATCCGCAGTGCCCCCTCGGTCGGATAGGTCTCGGTGCCCGACACCTTCAGGACGTCCTGGTCCGACGACGAACCGTTGTCCAGCACGTTCCAGGTGGGGCCGGGGGCCTCGATGACCGCGTTGACCGGCACCATGAAGACGGCGACGACCAGGGCAACAAACCAGGATGAACGTCCGGCTGCCACGGATCGCCTGCAGCCTGCGCCGACGCCGGTCCTCTCCGGAAGGCTCCACGTCCTGAATGCCTGTCTGCTCGGCCTGGCCGGGCAGACCCTTCTCGTTCGCCCGGGCTGACGTGGGGCGTCCGGAGCCGACTGAGACAGCCGCGTCGGCGGCGCCGTGCTGATCTGGGTGCGTCACGCGCTCATCATGCGACATCTTCCTGGGGAAGAGAGACAGTTATCGATACGAACTTGGCACGAAGTTGACACAATGACGACACGGAGGAGACCGGAGGCATGCCGGGTCGCCGGCGGGCACGCCGTCGGCGAACAGAACATGGCCCCGGCACAGGAATGGGTGCGACCATAAGGCCGTTAGAGACAGTGTCCAGACGATGTCCCAGGACGACCCGGTGAGAGGAAACCCGTGAGCGAGGACGCCTTCGACGAGCTCGAGAAGATGCTCGCGTCACTTTTCGGCGAGCAGATGGCCTCTGACGCCGTCGGAGCCCTGCGCTCGTCAGGGGTCGATCCCAGCTCCATCGCCCAGATGCCGGGCGTGGGCGACATCTCCCAGCTCAGCCCCGCCCAGCTGCTGGCCATGCGCGCCCAGTTCCAGCAGATGTTCTCCGCCTCCACCGCTGAGCCGGTCAACTGGCAGATGGGCCAGGAACTGGCTCTCCAGCAGGCCCGAGGCGACGGCGACCCCACGGTGACCGCCGCGGTCGCGGATTCCACGCGCCAGGCCCTTCAGGTGGCCGACCTGTGGCTCGACACCGCCACCGAGCTCATGCCCGCCCCCGGGCAGCGGGAGGCCTGGAGCCGCAGCACCTGGGTCGAGCGCACCCTGCCGGTGTGGAAGGACGTGCGCCCCTCGTGGCAGAGGTCACCACCTGCCCCTGGCCCGCACCCTGGAGAACCAGATCCGCGACATGCCGGCAGAGATGGAGCAGGCCGCCCAGCAGATGGGGGCGCTCGGATCCATCATGCGCACCATGGCCGGTACGGCCTTCGGGCCCAGATCGGCCAGGCCATCGGCGAGCTGCTAAGGAGGCTCTGGGGGCCACGGACACCGGCCTGCCGCTGACCCGGGAACCGGGAACCGCACTGGTGCCCTCCAACGTGGCCGCCTTCGCCGAGGGCCTGGAGATCGACGAGGACGAGGTCCGCATGTTCCTGGCGGTTCGAGAGGCCGCCACCGCCCGCCTCTACGCCCACGTGCCGTGGCTACGCGGACAGGTGCTGCAGGCCGTGCCGCCTACGCCAGGGAGATCCGCATCGACACCGAGACCCTGGAGTCGGCGGTGGCGCAGGTGGATCCCAATGACCCCGACGCGCTGCGCGAGGCCCTCGAGAGCGGACTGTTCGCGCCTCAGGAGACCCCGGCCCAGCGGGAGTCCCTCGAGGACCTGGAGACGCTGCTGGCCCTGGTCGAGGGGTGGGTCGAGGTCGTCACCGCCCGCGCGGCCGCACCTCACCTGCCCCACCTCATGGCCCTGGTCGAGATGATGCGCCGGCGCCGTGCCCAGGGCGGAGCTGCCGAGCAGGTATTCGCCCGGCTCATCGGACTGACCTTCCGTCCCCGCCGGGCCCGCCGAGGCCGCCGAGAGCTGTGGTCGCACCTGGGCGCCCAGGCCGGCGACGCCGAGCGCGACGCCTTCTGGAACCACCCCGACGTCATGCCCACGGCCTCCGAGCTCGCCAACCCCAAGGACTTCCTGACCATGCGGCGCATGGCCCAGGACATCGACGCGGAGATCGACGCTGACCTGGCCTCCCTCCTGGACGGCACCCTCAGGGTACGCCGAGGGAGCGAAAGAGGCCGACGAGAACAGCCCTCAGGGACCGGGGACAGGATCCCCGGGGACGCCGACGCCGCCTCCCAGGACTCGGTGAGGCCGGTGAGTCCGCGAGTCTCCGACGGCACGGACCGCGATGACCGTCTGACGACTCCGGCGACCCGGAGACGGACTGAGACAGGACAGACCCCTGCGGCGGCGTCGACCGAACGAGGCGGCTCCAGACCGGGACGAGGCCGTGGAGCCACCAGCCCGCTGGACTCCCCGCCGGTGACAGCTACAGGAAGGTGGTGGCCAGCGCCTCGACCAGGCCGGGCACCAGTTGCTCGCCCTGGTAGATCGAGGCGTCGTCGTCATGGGTGCGTGAGCGCAGCGCGCACCAGGATTCCCCTGCTGCGCAGAACCCCACCACCATGCGGATGTCCTCGCGGTCGGGGCGCGCCTGAGGAAGGCGAGACGCTCGGCGGCGTCGGTGATGGCATCGGCCTCCCTGCGCCGCAGAGGGCAGCACCAGGCGCTCGATGCCGATAGCCACGCCGTGGACGGACTCCGGGCCAGGTCAGCTGAGCCAGCAGGGTGCTCCAGGTCCGCGGCGGCCGGCAGCCCCTCCTGCTCCACCACCATGAGCAGCTCGGGATCTCTACGAGCCTCCTCCACAGTGGCGGCCTCCAGGAACCCGGCCACGTCCGGGTCCGCCTCCAGGGCGGCGGCGATGCGCACCAGAGCGAAGACGCGCACCGGCTGGTCCCAGCCGGAGGCGGCCACGCTGGACCTCCGTCTCCGTCACCGCCGGGCCAGGGCCCGGAGGCGAGGGAGGCATCCTGCCCGCGTCGGATGCGGAGTCTCGCAGGCGAAGACCCGGGGACGGGCGGGCGCGAAGCAGGGGTCCGGGGCGGACATCGAGTCAGTCACTACCCTCATCGTCTCACCGGTGGTGCTGCCCGCCTGCATGGCACGGACGCTGCAGATTGCGATGTTACCGGATCGCACTGCCGGCAGAGGTGGGTTTCGTCGTCTGGGAGAAGGTTATGGCGCGTGTCGGTGGTGTGTGGACGATGGCGCGGCCCTTCCGGCCGATGATGCCGCGCGGGCAATGTGCGACGCAGCGCCACCACGTACGTCAGACAGGGGAGCAGGATCGTGAGCACCACGCCCGACGACGAGTCGAGACACGTCCTCCGACGAGTCCTCGAGCAGGCCTGCCAGTTCGTCCAGGCAGAAGAGAACGGAAGACAGGACCGGGCTGTTCGGTCTGGGACGCATGGGCAGAGGCGGAATCCGCCCTCCCCGTAAGCCGCGCGGCAGGACCGGGGGCCGTCGCCCCGGGCCCCTGGCTCTGACCATCTCGATCATCGCCGCGATCGCCGCCATCATCGCCATCATGTCGCAGGTGTGACCGAGGTCCTCTGGTTCAGCCAGATCGGCTACGCCCGTGTGCTGTGGACGCAGTGGATCGCCGCCATCGCCCTGTTCCTCGTGGGCTTCGCCGTCATGTTCGGGGCGGTCTTCGCCTCGATGACCACGGCCTACCGGGCCCGGGAGATCGGGGTGCCCGATGACGAGGCCACCCGCAACCTCGAGGTCTACCGCACGGTCATCGAGCCTCTGCGGCGCCGTCTGACCTGGGCGGTGCCGGCGGTGCTGGCCCTGTTCGGCTCGGCCTGGCAGCTGGCACCGAGCTGGCGCGAGGTCCTCCTGGCTTCAGCTCGACAGTCCTTCGGCATCAAGGACCCCCAGTTCGGGATCGACATCTCCTTCTACGTCTTCGTCCTGCCCGCCGTGCTGACGCTCGTGTCCTTCCTGTCCGGCGTCGTCCTGTTCTCCGGGGTGGCCTCCGTCGTCGTGCACTACCTGTACGGCGGCATCTCCGTAGTGCAGGCCCACTTCACCAAAGCGGCACGGATCCACCTGGCGGTCTTCCTGGCCCTGTGCGCCGTCATCCGGGCGGTGGGCTACTGGCTGGGGCGCTACGGCGCCCGTGCGCCTCAACTCCAAGTTCGACGGCGCCAACTACACCGACGTCAACGCGGTCATCCCGGCCAACGCGATCCTCGCCGCGATCGGGCTGGCCGTGGCGATCCTGTTCATCGCCTCGGTGCGCTCCAGCTCCCTGGCGCCTGCCGATCATCGCGTGGCAGTCATGATCGTCTCCTCCCTGGTGGTGGGGACGGCGTACCCGCTGGTCATCCGAGAGTTCGTCGTCGACCCCAACGCCCAGCGCCAGGAGGCCAGTACACCAGCGCAACATCAACGCCACCAAGGCCGCCTACGGCCTGGAGAACGTGGAGACCACGAACTACGACGCCACGACGACCGCGACGGCCGGCCAGCTGGAGAAGGACGCCGAGTCGACCGCCTCGATCCGCCTGCTCGACCCGGGCCTGGTCTCACCGACCTTCCAGCAGCTCCAGCAGAACAAGCAGTACTACTCGCTCGCGGACCGCCTCAACGTGGACCGTTACAGGGTGGACTCCACCAGCCGGGACACGGTCATCGCGGTGCGTGAGTTGAACCTGTCCGGTCTCGGCCAGGGGCAGCGGACCTGGGTCAACGAGCACACCGTCTCACCCACGGCTACGCGTGGTGAACGCCTACGGCAACACGGTGACCTCCGGCGGCTATCCCTCCTTCTGGGAGCGGCATCCGTCCAAGGGGACCTGGGCGAGTACGACCCTGGATCTGCTTCGGCCAGTACCGCCGTCGTACTCCATCGTGGGCGGCAAGGACAACGGCTCACCGCGCGAGCTGGACTACCCCGACGACGAGTCCAGGACCGGTCAGGTCAACACCACCTTCACCGGCAACGGCGGACCGAGCGTGTCCAACCCGCTCAACCGGGTGCTCTACGCCGCCAAGTTCCAGGGCCCAACATCCCTCTTTCTCCCAGGAGGTGCGCAGGGCTCCCAGATCCTCCTGACCGGGACCCGGCCAAGCGCGTCTCCAAGGTGGCCCCTGGCTGACCCTGGACAACAGCCCCTACCCGGCCGTCATCGACCATGACGACAACCCGGCCACGCCCAGGCGGGTGATGTGGATCCTCGACGGCTACACCACGACGAACAACTACCCCTACGCACAGCACGAGTCACTGGCCAGGGCCACGGCCACCGCGGACGGCCAGGGCGGGCTGCTCGGGGCGCCGGAGGAGTCCAACTACGTGCGCAACTCCGTCAGGCCGTCGTCGACGCCTACGACGGATCGGTCAAGCTCTACCATGTGGGATGACAGGGACCCGATTCTCAAGGCGTGGCAGAAGGTCTTCCCCGGGTCGGTCACGCCCATGCAGGCCAGATGAGCGCCGACCTCATCGCGCACATGCGCTACCCGGAGGACCTGTTCAACGTCCAGCGCACCATCATGGCGAGCTATCACGTCAACGACGCTGCGAGTTCTACTCCGGCGGTGACTTCTGGAGATCCCGGATGACCTGACCACGCCCGGACAGGGACCAGCAGGCCCCCACTACTTGACCCTCAAGATGCCGGGACAGGAGCAGGCGAGCTTCTCCTGTCCAGCGCCTACATCATCGGCGGCAACACCAACCGCAACGTGCTCACCGGCTTCCTCGCGGTGGACTCCGAGACGTCCCCCGGCACCGGGAGAAAGGGGGAGCGCAGCTCGAGCTACGGCAAGCTGAGACTCCTGGAGCTGCCGAGGTCCTCGAACGTCTCCGGACCGGGCCAGGTGCAGAACATCTCGACTCCAACCCGGCGGCCTCCACGACCTCAACCTGCCTCTCTCAGCAGGGCTCGCAGGTCATTAGAGGCAACCTGTTGACGCTTCCCGTGGGAGGCGGTCTGCTCTACGTCCAGCCGGTCTACGTCCAGTCCTCCTCCGGTACGCAGTATCCGCTGCTGCGCAAGGTGCTGGTCTCCTTCGGCGACAACGTCGGCTTCGCCGACACCCTCTCCGAGGCGCTCGACCAGGTCTTCGGCGGCAACTCTGGGGCGACGACGGGGGAGCAGGCCGTCAATGGCGACTGCCGGCGCGGCAATGACGCAATGAGTCCACCGACGGTCAGGATCCGACGGCGGGTGGCGGAGCGGCATCGCCGGCGCCCAGCACCGACCCCACGGCCTCCGCGAGCGCGCCGGCGTCTGCGTCTACGGACCCGTCGGCCTCCGGAGCCTCGGATCCGAAGGCGAGCTCGACCAGGCCCTCTCTGACGCCCAGACCGCGATGAGTGACTCGGACACCGCCAGGAGCAAGGGTGACTGGGCGGCCTACGGCGAGGCGCAGAAGCGCCTCAACGACGCCGTCAACCGGGCCATCGCCGCCCAGCAGAAGATGGGCTGAGCGCACTCGGGCGGCATCATGAGGGCGTGCCCTGCGACCCGCCTCACCGGGCGGTGAGCAAGGGCACGCCCTCGTGTTGCCTGAGGGCGGCGCGGCGCTTAGAGGTTGGGCTCTCACCGACGCGGGGTGGAGCAGTTCGGTAGCTCGCCGGGCTCATAACCCCGGAGGTCGCAGGTTCGAATCCTGTCCCCGCTACCACTCCAGAGGAGCCCGATCCTTCCCAGGATCGGGCTCCTCTGCTCTGTCTGCGCGGAGATTGTCGGGTTGTCTGCGCACTCGGGTGGGATCTGTGCCAAACTCACAAGCATGGCAAAGAAGCACCCCACCATGGACCGTCTCCTGTACGAGGCCGAGCTGCTGAGGCTGCAGGCGGAGCTGGTCGAGATGCAGGAGTGGGTCAGGGCCACCGGAGCCCGCGTCGTCGTCATCTTCGAGGGGCGCGACGCGGCAGGCAAGGGCGGGGCGATCAAACGCATCACCGAGTACCTCAGCCCGCGTGTTGCGCGCGTGGTCGCGCTTCCCATGCCCACCGAGCGCGAGCGCACCCAGTGGTACTTCCAGCGCTACATCGCGCACCTCCCGGCGGCCGGTGAGATCTGCCTGTTCGACCGCTCCTGGTACAACCGCGGCGGCGTCGAGCACGTCATGGGCTACTGCACCCCTGAGGGGCACCCGGCGCTTCCTCCAGCAGTGCCCTGGTCTTCGAGAGGATGCTCGTTGATGACGGCATCCTGCTGCGCAAGTACTGGTTCTCCGTGCCCCAGAAGGAGCAGTACAAGCGGTTCAAGTCGCTGGATGACCGATCCCATGCGCCGCTGGAAGCTCTCACCGACCGACCTGGAGGCTCTGCCCCGCTGGGAGGACTACTCGCGCGCCAAGGACGAGATGTTCGTCCACACCGACATCGACTCCGCGCGTTGGCACGTCGTGGAGTCGGCGGACAAGCGCAAAGGCGCGCATCAACATGATCCACCACCCTGCTGGAGTCCATTCCCTACGAGCACGTGCAGCGCCCCGAGCTGAAGTTCCCGAAGAAGCCCTCGCTGCCGTCGTCGGGTTACCGCCGCACTGACCGAACCCTCCAGCACGAGGTGCCCGACTACGCGGCCACGCTCAGCGAGGCCGAGGGCGCCTCGAGCGCTACGTGGACCTCGAGGACCAGGGGATCGGCTGGGGCCGCTGCCCCAGGCGCTCCAGCTCTTGGAAGACCTGGCCGACCGGCTCGCGGACGATGAGGTCGGCGCAGGGAGTCGTAGGGTGTGGGGTCGCGTTCATGAGACCAGGCGCTCGCCGGTGTAGTAGTCGATGAGGCCTGCCGCCGGGTAGACGACCAGGCTCGTGCCGGCCACGATCAGCAGGTCCGCCTCCGCGATCGCCTGGACGGAGCCCTCGATGACGTCTCCGTCCAGCATCTCCCCGTAGAACACGATGTCCGGTCGCAGTATCGAGGCGCAGGCGGGGCAGTGGGGAACCGCGCCGGAGCGGGCGTCGTCGACGCCGGAGGAGAGTCGTTCACCGCAGCCGGTGCAGGTCAGGCGCGACCAGTTGCCGTGCAGCTCGAGGACCCACTCGGAGCCCGCCTGCTGATGGAGACCGTCGATGTTCTGCGTGACCACGGCCGACAGCTTCCCGGCCCTTTCCAGGTCGGCCACGAACCTGTGGGCCGCGTTGGGGGCCACGCCCTCGCGGGCGTTCTCCTGAGCGAACCACTCCCAGTACGCCTGCGGGTTCACCGTGAAGAAGTCGATGGAGAGCACCTGCTCCAGGGGAATCTCACGATCCTGGTGGTAAAAAGCCCTAGCGCCCCGGAAGTCAGGATCCCCGACTCGGTCGAGACCCCGGCGCCACTGAAGAAGACGATGCGCTGCGACTCCGCGATCCACTGAGCGAGCAGGGCCCCATCCACTGTCCTGTTGCTCCATGCACCTACCCTAACGCTGGGTGCTGATCCCGCTGAGCATACGGCGGTTCACGGTGGTCATCCGGTTGGTTCTCCGAAGGCGCGGTGCTGACGACGGCACGTAGAACGGCGCCGTCTCTCGGCTTAGAAGACGGCGCCGTCGGCGAGAAGAAGAGGCTCAGATACCGAAGCCGACCCGGCGGGGCTCGGCCTCACCGAGCTCGACGTAGGCCAGGGAGCCGGCCGGGACGAAGACCTTCCTACCCCTGTCATCGGTGAGGGTGACGGCTTGGTCTCGGCGTCGGCCACAGCGGCCAGCACCTTGTCCTGCGAGTCGGAGGTCTCCAGCGAGAGCTCGCGGCTGACATGCTTGATTCCGATCGTGACCTGCATGGGACTCCTTCACATCGTCTGTGTGCCGTATTGAGCGGCGTGCCGCCCATCAGGGGAGAGGCGGCATGAACCTGCACCGATCCTAGAGGCGCCCGGGGCGCGCCAGACGTCCGAGCACCCCGGAACCGCGCCGTTTCGCGCCACGCGGACACGTGTGCCATCGGCTTCCGGAGGGAGGCAAGGGGCTGTCGCCGATGACGATCCGTTAACGGCGTGCGTTTCATGTCAGTGACTCGTGGTGAGATGGTCCCATGTCCCAGGACCCGATCCGTCTCCTCCCACCTCCTGAGGTGCCGGAGCTCCCCACTGCCGACGCCGACGGCCGGAGAGTCCTGGATCACGCCGCCGAGGGCACCAACATCGTCGTCCTGGGGGCGCCTGGGACCGGTAAGACCTCGCTCGCCTTGAGGCTGCTGTCGGAGGCGGTCGCCGGCGGCAGGGACGCCCTGCTGCTCGCGCCCACCCGCGCGCGTGCGGACGGGCTGCGCCGCCGAGCCGCCCACCTGCTGCGTGAGGGCTACGGCGACGGCGTCGTGCGGGTGCGCACCCCCGCGGCCCTCGCTCTGACGATCCTGACCACCTCGTTGACCAGGCGTCCCGGCCCACTGCCGCCACCGGTCCTCCTGGCCGGTGCGGAGAGGACTCCGTCCTGGCCTCGATGATCAGCGCCATCAGCTGGCCGGGGCTCCCCGCCGAGGCGACCGGTTCGCGGGCCTTCCGCTCGAGCTGCGCAACCTCCTGGCGCGTGCCGGAGCTCGGCGTCACCGCTGACGAGCTGGCCGATCTGGGGCGCCGGCTCGACATTCCCCATCTGAGGGCCGGCCGCCCAGCCCTGCGCACCTGGGACGCGCAGGGCAGGGCCCAGCGCGGAACGCAGGCGCAGACCCGCAAGATGGACACCGCCCGCCTCCAGGACCGGTCCGTCGAGGCCCTGCAGACGTGGGGCGCCGACGGCGTCACCGTCCCCCGTCCCGTCCCGGACCTCGTCATCGTCGACGACTACCAGGACTGCACGGCCGCCACCGCCAGGCTCCTGACGGCCCTGGCCACCCCGGACCCCGATGGGCACCGGGCGCAGGTCGTGGTCCTGGGAGACCCTGACGTCGCGGTGGAGACCTTCCGCGGCGGCACACCCAGCCTGCTCATCGCCGCCGAGGACCACTCGGGGCTGGGGGCGAGCCGCCTGCAGCTGAGCACCTGCTACCGGGGCACCCCGGTGATCGCGGCGGTGGTCGCCGATCAGAGCGCCCGGGTCCCGGTGACGGGCACGGCCACCCACCGGCAGCCGACCCTAGCCCCCCGTACCGCGGCATCGCGCGTCTCCGGGGCGTCTGACGAGGACTGGCGGCGGCACCGACCGGCGTCGAGGCGATCCTGGCCTCCAGCACCTGGCAGGAACGTGCCCACGTTGCCCGGGCCCTCAGGCTCGAGCACGTCCACCACGGCACTCCCTGGTCGCAGATGGCCGTCATCGTCCGCAGCGCCGCCGACGCCGAGTCACTGGCCAGGGACCTGCGCAGACGGGCGTGCCCCTGGCTCCCCGCACGCCCGCGGTACTCCTGCGCGCGGAACCCGCGTCGGCTGCGCTCCTGGACATCGTGCGCGCCGCCGTCCGCGACCAGCTGGGGGACGGCGGTGAACCGCCGCAGCGGGAGGCCTCCGTCAACCTGCTCACCAGCCCCCTGGTGGGACTGACCACGATGGACCTGCGCCGACTGCGCCGCAGACTGCGCCAGGGCCCCGCCGTCGTGGGCAGCAGCGATGGCCGAGCTGAGTCCACTGAGTCTCCTGAGCCCTGCCGAGTCCACCACGCCCACCGAGGCCACCACCAGGCCCGGTGCTCGAACCGGCCGACGCCGCCCTCCTGGCCCCTGCTGGCCGACGTCGGTCAGACCGCTGCCTTCGCCCGGTCCCTGGACGGGGAGTCCCTCGGCACTCAGGCGAGCCAGCTCCTCACCGCCGCCCGGATCATCGAGGCCCTGCGCACCTGCCTGAGCGGCACACCCGCCCACGCACCCCGTGATGTCGAGGCACTCCTGTGGGCCGCCTGGGCCGCGTCCGGCCAGGGCCGAGGCCTGGAGGTCCGTCGCCCTGCGCCCCTCCGGCAGCTCCGTACGCTCTGCTGCTGTCCGAGGCCGCCGAGCACGATCTCGACGTCGTCACCACCCTGTTCAAGCGCGCGGAGGTGTGGGCCGAGCGCCACCCGGGCCAGGACGCGTCCAGCTTCCTGGCCGAGCTCGACGCCGAGGTCCTGCCCTCGGACCCGTCGCCCCCAGGGGCGGCGCCCGGGGGGCGTCGCCGTCATGACACCGGCGAGCTGCGCGGGCCAGGAATGGGAGCTCGTCGTGGTCACCGGGCTGGAGCGCGACCGCTGGCCGGACCTGCGCCTGCGGGACTCCCTGACTCGCACCGGCCTCCTCGTCGACGCGGTTACCGACCGTCTGCCGGCAGGAGGTGACGGCCCGGAGGCCGCAGGTGAGGCAGTGGGGCCATCGCGGCCGCCCGGGCCCAGGTGCGCGCCGACGAGCGACGCATGCTCATCATGGCCCTCTCCCGCGCCACCCGCCGTCTTCTGCTGACAGCCACCGCCGACGCCGAGCACGCCCCCTCACCGTTCCTGACAGAGATCGCCCAGGCCACCGGGATCCACCTGACCGACTCCGACGGCGCCCCGATCCTCACCCCGGATACCGGAGACCTCACCCTGCGCGGCCTGGTCGGGGAACTGCGCCGTGCGGCCGTCGCCGAAACCTGGAGACGGCCACCCCCACCGAATACCGGCGCGGCCGAGCCGCCGTCAAGCTGCTGGCCGATCTCGCCCGCCAGGACGTGCCCTGGGGCCGACCCTCCACCTGGATCGGTGCGGCAGGTCCCACCTCCACCACCCCGCTCGTCGCGGAGGGGAGGATCCAGGTGAGCCCCTCCGACGTCGAGGGGCCTGGCCGCCTGCCCGCTCAGGTGGTTCCTGAGCCGCAACGGCGGTTCGGCCCCCGCCAGCGACGCCCAGGCCCTGGGCAGCCTCATCCACGAGGTCGCTGAACGGGCGGAGAGCGAGCACCTGCGCGGCGCCGCCCTGCGGGAGGCCTTCGAGGAGCGCCTGGATGACCTCGGCTACCCCCGACACCTGGCTGGGGGGCCTGGCCGCTGACCGCGCCCGCGCCACGATCGAGCGCCTCGATGCGTACCTCAGCGACTGCGACGCCCTGGACATCCGCGCCGACGTCGAGCAGCCCGTTCGCGCCGACGTCGACATCCCCGTGCAGGTCCTCAGCCCCGAGCTCCGAGACCGGGCCGGGGCCCGGATACCCACCGCCGGGCTCGGCGTCGTCCCCGTCATGATCTCCGGGCGCATCGACCGGCTCGAGCACCTGGCTGCCCACGGGGGACAGGACGAGGACCACCCGGACTGCCCGGACAGGAGCGGCAGCGTGCGCGTCATCGATCTCAAGACCGGGCAGCGCGTCCCCAAGGACGTCCAGCGCCACCCCCAGCTGGCCACCTACCGGCTCGCCCTGGCCTCGCAGGGCCGCGACGTCGTCGGCGGAGCCCTTGCGCTCCTGGGCAAGGAGCCCTCCAAGCGGTCCGGCGACGGCTATGTCCTGGCTCCGCCGGGCGCCGCGCTCGACCCCAGCCCCATGGTCTCGGAACCCGCGGACGGGCCCGGAGACGAGCCCAGCGACGGAGGCCTGGACGGCTCGGCCGAGGGCTCCAGCCAGTACTGGGCCGAGGACCTCGTGGCCGGCGCAGCGCTGGCCGGCCTGGGTCCCCTGCTCGAGGCCCGCACCGGCGATCACTGCCGCACCTGCATGGTCAAGGACTCCTGCCCCGTCCAGGTCGAGGGAAGGAGAGTCGTCTCATGACCCCCACTGCCTCCCGCGAGCTCACCCACGCAGGCGCTTGCGGCCTCGCTCGGGATCCACACCCCCACCCAGGAGCAGGCGCGCGTCATCTCCCACCGACTGAGCCCGCTCCTGGTCGTCGCCGGTGCCGGCTCGGGCAAGACCGCCACCATGGCGCAACGAGTCGTCTACCTGGTCGCCACCGGGCAGGTCCGTCCCGACCAGGTCCTCGGCCTGACCTTCACCCGCAAGGCCACCGCCGAGCTGGATCAGCGCGTCACCTCCCGCCTGGCCAGCCTCGGCGCGGCCGGCCTGCTCCCGACCGCCCCGGAAGATGACGGGAGCGCCGGGGACGCCATCGATGTCGGCGAGCCGATGATCGCCACCTACAATTCCTTCGCCGGCTCCCTGGTGCGTGACCACGGCCTGCGCATCGGCGTCGATCCCGACTCCGCCCCTTATCACCCAGGCCCGCTCTGGCAGATCGTCACCTCCCTGCTCGAGCGCGCACGCTCCCGCTCCCCAGCGAGAGCCTCATCCACAACGCGAGCGCCGCTCTGGTGCTGAACGACGCCCTGAGCCAGAACCTGCTGACCATCGATGAGGCCGCCACGGACCTGGCCGACCTGACCGAGCAGTTCACCCGCGCTGGCGGCCATCAAGGGCTGCAAGACCCCTGGTCGACAAGGCCCCTGCCATCGCGAGCGAGTGGGAGGCCCTGCTCGACGTCGTCGCCGAGCTGCACGACTCAAGCGCCGCCACGGCCTGCTCGACTTCGGTGATCAGATCGCCCTTGCCTGCACCGTCGCCGAGTCCGTCCCCGAGGCGGCCGCCCAGGTGCGGGCGCAGTACCCCGCCGTCCTGCTCGACGAGTTCCAGGACACCTCGGTGGCCCAGGTCCGGCTCCCGTCCGCCCCTCTTCGCCGACTCGGGGTGACCGCCGTCGGCGACCCCCACCAGGCCATCTACGGGTGGCGCGGCGCCAGCGCCGGGGCCCTGGACACCTTCCACCAGCGCTTCAATCCCACCGGTACCGCCCGCCTCGCCTCCGGGGCGCCGTCGGCCGACGTCGCCCCCGTCCCTAGAGCTGTCAACCTCCTGGCGCAACGATTCCACCATCCTCGAGGTGGCCAACACCGTCTCCGAGCCCCTGCGCTCCGGCGTCGTCCGGGACGGCGACCCGGTGGGGGAGCACATCGCCGTCGCCCCCCTGCGAGCCCGACCCGTCGCCTTCGGCCTGGAACCCGGGACGGTACGGCGCCTTCCTCAGGACCCCGTCGAGAGGCCCGTACCGTGGCCGCCTTCCTCGCCGAGCGCTGGTCGCCCAACGCCGAGATGGCCGTCCTGTGCCGCACCCGCGCACAGATGGAACCCATTGCGGCCGAGCTGGAGGCGGCGGGCCTGCCCTACACGATCGTCGGCCTGGGCGGGATGCTCTACGTCCCCGAGGTCGCCGATGTCCGTGCCCTGCTGACCGCCGCCTCCAACCCCGAGCGCGGTGACCGGGTGGTCAGGCTCCTGACCGGCTTCGGCATCGGTGCCGGAGATCTGCGCGCCCTGGCGACGCTGGCCCGCGAGGTCGTCCGCTCCGCCCCCGGAGACGAGCCGGAACGGTGCTGAGGCCGAGTCCCCAGGACGAGGCCGACTCCCACTGCTCAGCGAGGCCCTGGACACTTTGCTGCGATGGCATGAGGAGGGGAGAGAGGGCGCAGTGCCCGCTGCCGTCGAGCTGACGCCGGCGGGGCTGGCCATCGCGCTGCGCACCGCACGAGCGATCAGACGCGTCCGGGAGGCCATCGCCCTGCCTCTGCCCGACCTCGTCGCCCTGGCCGAGCAGGTCCTCGACCTCGACATCGAGATCGCAGCCCGGGTCGGCGACCCCATGGGGCACCGGGCCCTCGACTCCTTCCAGGAGACGGCCCTCGCCTTCGCCGCTGACACCGACGCCGCCACGCTCACCGGGTTCCTGGAGTGGCTCGACGCCGCCGAGGAGCACGAGGACGCCATGACCGCCCCCGAGGTCGATCCCTCGCCCGGAGCGGTCCAGCTCCTCACCGTCCACGCCGCCAAGGGCCTGGAGTGGGACGTCGTCGCCGTACCCGGCATGGATGAGCAGGTCTTCCCCTCCTACACCAGCGGCGTCAAGGATGATCTGCGCGTGGTGGAGACCGGCTGGATGGGCAGCACCTCGACCTTCCCCTTCCCGCTTCGGGCCGACGCCGACGACCTTCCCCCCTTCACCGTCGGTGACCTCAACCCTGCGGTCACGGACAAGCCCCTCCTGACCGAGACGATGAACGCCTACAAGGAGGCCCTGGGCCGCCAGAGCCTGCGCGAGGAGCGCCGCCTGGCCTACGTGGCCTTCACCGGCCCGCCACGAGCTCCTCCTGACCGGTTCCCACCTGTCCAAGACCGCCTCCAAGCCCCGCCGGCCCTCACGATTCCTCACCGAGCTCCGCCGGCGTGACCTGCTCTCCCCCTACGGAGACGGCTGGGTCGACTTCGATGAGTCCCGCCCCAACCCGCTGACAGCCCTCACCCAGGTGGGCACCTGGCCCCTCGACGCCGACGAGCCGAAGGCGCTGGGTGCTCAGGAGCCTGGCGCTGGGGGATCGCGCGACGGGGGGGCGGATACAGGCCGCGCTACCGCCTTGCGCCGAGCCCGGCGCGCGGCTGCCGCCCAGGTCGCAGCCGCCATGGGCGGGGCCCGCCCCACTGAGCAGGCCACTGAGCAGGCTCCTGCCGAGCCTGAGCCAACGCGCCCGGGCCTGGGACTGGAGACGACTGATGAGACCCTGCGGCGCTGGCAGCTTGAGGCGGGTCTCCTCCTGGCCGAACGCGCACGCGCCTCAGCCGCTGTCCCCACCGTCCGGCTTCCCGAGCACCTGGCCGCCACCCGCCTGGACGACCTGCGCGCCGACCGCAGGCGATTCGTCCTCGACCTGCGTCGGCCGCTTTCCACCCTGAGCCCCGCGCCGCGGGCCGGCTCGGAACCGTCTTCCACGACGCCGTCGCCCAGCGCCCTGAGCGCACGCGGCACCCTGTTCGGCCTGACGGAGGCTGGTGTTCCCGACAACCTCGACCCTCTGGACCGGCAACGAGTTGAGCGCTGGCTGGAAACGGCCGAGAACCTGCCGCTCCTGGCCGACTACGTCCTGGTCGACACCGAGATCGACAGGGAGATCACCATCGGCGCCACAACTCTGCGCTGCCGCATGGACGCCGTCTTCCGCCGCCTGGATGGGACCGGCTGGCTCATCGTCGATTGGAAGACCGGGCGCCGCCAGGTTCCCGTGGACCAGCTCAGCGTCTACGTCCACGCCTGGGCGGCATCCCAGGGCGTCCCCACCAGCTGCGTGTGCGCCGCCTACGTGTACGTCGACTACCCCGAGGGCCGCGTCGACGAGCTCACCGCCGCGGGCCTGCTCGACCTCGACCAGATCGAGTCAGCTCTGACACCGGGCTCCCCACCCGACGAGATGACACCTCTTCCCGCACCCGAGCAGCAAGGCTAACGTCAACCTCAGGGCCGCCCTGGCTCGGCCGCTCGACCAGAAGCACAGCCGGTCCTGGCCCGGCGCACCGACTCTTCGCACCCGACGCCGCAAGGAGAACCCCACATGCTGGTGACCTGGTCGATTGTCGCCTTCCTCATCAGCGCCCTGTGCTGGATCCTCGGCGACGCGCTCATCGTCGGATTCCGTCGGCCTGACCGGCACGAGCACGGCGAGTTCATCGACCTCATGGGGGACGACGCCTACGCCTTCTACACGCGCGTCAACGAGCCTCGCCTGCGATGGGGCGCGCTGGTCGCTAACTACTCCATCCCGCTCATGCTCGCTCGGCCTCTATGCGCACTGGGTGCTGTTGCGCGGATCGCCGGTGGGGATGGCGGGCGCGGTGCTGCTCGGCGTCGGGTTCAGCCTCTCACCCCTGGCCCACGCCTCCTTCTACCCGCTCGCTCTGGCCTCGGAGCGCGCCCACACCGCCCATCAGGCGTACACAGCCGCCAGGGCGGCGAGCAGCGGAAGGAGGACAGCGAAGGCCCGACCCCGCCGCCCTGGAGCACGCGCGCAGGCTCACCGCTTCCTCATGCAGGCCTGGGGCCCCGCCATCGGGCTGACGGCGCTGGGCTGGCTCCTCGTCCCTGCTGCTCTGGGCTCAGGAGCCACCGCCTTCCCTCGATGGTCGCTGCTCCTGACCCCACCGGTGCAGGCCCTCCCGTGGTACGCCCTCACCCGCCTGCCCTATCCCGGCAAGCCACTGCTGGACGGGGCCCTGTTCAACATCGTCAACCTGGTGTGGGCCATCGCCTTCCTGGCACTCATGAGCCACAACCCGCTGACCTGATCCCGGGCGAGGCGCCGACGCGGCGTCAGTCGTCCTCGTCGTCGACGCGCACCATCACCACCGGGTTGGTGACCGCGTCGGGCTCCGCGGGCTCGCGCTCCCCGGGCACCGGCGCCAGCCGGGGCGAGGCCTGCTCCACCAGCGGGGCGTCACCCACCTGTGCGGCCAGGTCCTCCAGCATCGCCACCGCGTCATTGATGACCGGCTTGTCCCCGGTCCTCACCCCGTGCAGCAGCCAGCGCGCCAGGCTGAGCTCACTGACCAGCTCGGCCCGCTCACGCAGGTGCCGGTCGACTCCCTCGGAGCGGGCGATGTCGTAGGCGTCCTCAATGGAGTCCAGGCAGTCCACCGGCGCCGAGGAGTACACCCAGGCCAGGTCCTCGGCCGGGTCGCCCACGTGCGCCTGCGACCAGCCGCGCACGGCCACCACCGAGCCACCGGCCACCAGCACGTTCTCCTCGGCGAGGTCGCCGTGGACCACGGTGGGGCCGAAGCGCCACAGTGCCGTGTCCTCCAGGGCCTGCTCCCAGCGCCCCAGCAGGGTCGGCGGGGTCTTGCCGGTCGTGGCGGCGTCGTCCAGAAGGCTCAACCAGCGCCGACGCACCTCCTCAGCGTCGTAGACCGGCATCCCCGCCTCGGAGATCACCGTCACCGCCAGCTCGTGATCTCGCCCAGGGCCTTGCCCAGCCCCGCCGACATCCCGGGCCCCGGGACGGAGCGTCTCGACGGGGATCGGCTTGCCCTCCACGTGGGAGCGGACCTGGATGTGGGCGCCCTGCTGACGCAGGGACCCGCTGACGCGAGGTACGTCGAAGGAGAGGCGCCCGTCGTCGATGACTCGGCCGATGCGGCGCAGCACCTCGGCCTCCGCCTCCAGGGACGCGCCGACGGCGTCGGTGCGCGCCTCATGCACCTCCCAGTGCCGCCCCTGGGTGTCGATGACCCCGGTGATGTGCCGCTCCGGCGTCTCGGACTGCGGCAGCGCCAGCCGAGCCGGGTTGAGGCCGGTGACGGCGACCGTCGCCATCGCGGCCAGCGCGAGCGCGGAGTGATGAGGGCGAGGGCCGGCAGCGGGCTGGGCGGCCGGCGGGACCGGCTGACTGTCCTTCCGGGGACCGGCAGACGCGCCGGGTAACGGGGCGACAACGACGGGCGCACGATACTCGCCGTGGTCGTCAGCACTCGGAGCCGCAGCACGCTCGACGTCGGAGGCCGCCTCGTCGGTGAGGCTGTTGGCGCCAGCGGCGACGTCGGTGATGTCGGGGTCGTCCGGGGACTGCGGAGGCTGTGACATGGTCCAACCGTAGGCGACAGGTCCTACATCCCGCAGGACAGCCGCGCACGTCCGCTGGCGGCAAACGTCGAAGCCTGTGGGAACCGGCCCGACGAACGCCCAAGGCCCTCCGAGTTATCCACAGGCACTGCCGAGGTAGTGGCCATTTCGTGATCAGGTGCTCTAGAGTTCATTCGTGACACCGGTCACCGACCGTCCGGTGCGTAGGAGTTCACCGCCGAACACCTGCGCCGACCCCGCGAACATCCTCATTCGCCCTACTCATCCCATTCGCACAACCACACGCGCTGAGAGGCATCATGGACGCTGCCGATCTTCTCCTGACGGAGGTTCGTGAGCTGGTTCGCGCTCGCGGAATCGACCCCCTCAGGGACATCTCCGCCCTGGAGCAGCTCGTCACCGAGGCCGAGACGACTACCTGAGGCGCTCCGACGCCGGACTCGTCCCTCCGCTCATCGACCCCGCCGGCGCCCGCTCCCACGTGCTGGACTCCATGGCCGGACTGGGGCCGCTCCAGAGCTACCTCGACGATGAGTCCATCGAGGAGATCTGGGTCAACGCCCCCGGCCGTGTCTTCTATCGCCCGCTCCGGGCGTCCCTGAGCTGACCACCCACGATCCTGGAGAGCGAGGACCTCGCGGTCCTGGTCGAGCGGATGCTGAGGGCCTCCGGTCGCCGTCTGGACCTGTCCAGCCCCTTCGTCGACGCCCAGCTGGCCGGAGGGCAGCGCCTTCACGTCGTCATCCCGCCCATCACCTCCCAGCACTGGGCGGTCAACATCCGCAAGCACACCTCCCGGGCCTCACGCACCAGCGACCTCGTGCGCATGGGCTCACTGACCAACCAGGTCGCGGCCTTCCTGGACGCCTCCGTGCAGGCCGGTCTCAACATCCTGGTCTCGGGGGCCACCCAGGCGGGAAAGACCACGATGGTGAGGGCCCTCGCCGGCGCCATTCCCGGTGGGCAGCGGGTCATCTCCTGTGAGGAGGTCTTCGAGCTGGCCCTGAGGAACCGTGACTGCGTGGCCATGCAGACCCGGCCGCCCAACCTCGAGGGCGTCGGTGAGATCAGCCTGCGTCGTCTGGTCAAGGAGGCCCTGCGCATGCGCCCCGACCGTCTCCTCATCGGAGAGGTGCGTGAGGCCGAGGCCCTCGACCTGTTGATTGCAACTAACTCTGGACTTCCTTCCATGTGTACGGTCCACGCTAATTCCGCGCGAGAAGCGGTCATCAAGATCTGCACGCTGCCGCTGCTGGCGGGGAGAACGTCTCCAGCGACTTCGTGGTCCCCACCGTCGCCAGTGCCATCGACCTGGTCGTCCACCTCGACCTGGACCGCCACGGGCGCCGCACCGTCAGAGAGGTCGCGGCACTGTCCGGCCGGGTCGAGAACGGTGTCATCGAGCTCTCCGACGTCTTCCGCCGCGACCCCGCCGGCAACCTCGTGCGTGGTCCGGGCGCGCCCAGCGGCGCTGAGCGCTTCAGCCGCGCCGGACACGATCTCACCGCCTTTGCTGAACCGCCACCCCTCCAGCGGCGAGGAGGTCTACTGATGGGCGCGATCGCCGGGCTCCTGGCAGGTGTGGGGATGCTGCTCATCTGGATGGCCTGCACCTCCGACCCGCCCCAGTGGCGCTCGAGGCGGTCCCGTCTCCTGGCCGACATCCTGGTCCAGGCCGGCGCCGGCCGTACCAGCCCCACGATGTTCGTCCTGGGCCTCGATCGGACTGGGGCTGCTCGTCGGCATGGTCTTCCTGGGGATGTCTCGGGCGTGGCCGGTGGCGGCCTCCTTCGCCGCGATCTTCACCGCGGTCCCGTTCCTCGTCATCTCCTCCCGCGCCCGCGCCCGCCGCACTCGCCTGCGCGAGGTGTGGCCGGAGGCCGTCGACACGCTCGTCTCCGGCGTCCGAGCCGGCATGAGCCTGCCGGAGGCCCTGACCAACCTCGGCGAGCGCGGACCGGAGGCCGTCCGCCACCAGTTCCGGGCCTTCGCCACCGACTACGCCGCCACCGCCCGTTTCGACAGCTCCTGGACCGGCTCAAGGCCCGCTTCGCCGACCCCGTCGCCGACCGGATCGTCGAGGCCCTGCGCCTGGCCCACGAGGTCGGCGGCACCGACCTGGGCACGCTGCTGCGCTCCCTGTCCCAGATGCTGCGCGAGGACATGCGCACCCGTGGAGAGCTCGAGGCGCGCCAGTCCTGGACGGTCAACGGCGCCAAGGTCGCTGTTGCCGCCCCGTGGCTCGTCCTGGCGCTGCTGTCCACCCGCCCGCAGGCGGCCGCCGCCTACGCCACCACGACCGGCGCCGTTATTCTCCTGGTCGGCGCTGTCGTCTCGGTCATCGCCTACCGGCTCATGCTGCGCCTGGGGCGGCGCCTCGAGGAGGAAAGGATGCTGCGATGAGCGCCGATGAACGTGATGACTCGCCGGAGGGCCTGCGGACCTGGTCGGAGCCATGGGGGTCCTGACCATCATCTCGGCCGTGCGCCGACGCCGCCCCACCCTCATGGCCCGGCTGGAGCCCTACGTCCACCAGCAGCCCAGCACCTCGGGGCTCCTGACCGCTCCGGCGGGCCTGGCCTCCGACGGCCGCACCGTCGTCGGCCTGCTCATGGCCACCACGGCCGGCGTTCTCAACCTGGGCAGGCTGATGGACTCCCTGGGGTCCTCTGCCGAGTCGGTCCGTCGACGTCTGACGCGCTCCGGCTCGCCTCTTGGCCTCGACCAGTTCCGCCTCCAACAGGTCCTGTGGTCGACGACGGCGCTCCTCCTCGTCCTGGCGGTCGGTGGCCTGGTGGCCCTGCTCAGATCCGTCAACGTGCCCGCACTCGTCGTCCTGTCCGCCATGGCCGTCGTGGCCGGGGCGGCCGCTCGGGACTGGTGGCTCAGCCGGGCCGTGGCGAAACGGCTCTCACGCATTGAGGCCCAGCTGCCCGACGTCGTCGAGCTCCTCGCCCTGGCCGTGGGAGCCGGTCAGGGGCCGGTGGCCGCCATCGAGCGCGTCGTCGCGCTCGGGCACGGTGAGCTCATCGACGAGCTGGGCGTCACCCTGACCGACATCCGTTCCGGCACGGTTCTGTCCACTGCCCTGGACCATATGGAGCGCCGGGTCGGCTCCGTCCATGTCACCCGCCTGTGCGAGGCGATCGTCGTGGCCCTGGAGCGCGGCACGCCGCTGGCCGAGGTCCTGCGCTCCCAGGCCACCGATGTGCGTGAGGCGGCACGTCAGGACCTCATGGAGGAGGGAGGCAGGCGTGAGATCGCCCAGATGGTTCCCGTGGTCTTCCTCGTCCTGCCGATCACCGTCCTGTTCGCCCTGTTCCCGGGGCTGTTCGTCCTGCGGCTGGGGGTGTGAAGCGTATCCGACCTCCTTACCGCCGAATCTCCTCGCCCATCGTCCGCTCAACCAGATTCCCGCCTGTCAACAAGGAGTAGCCATGAAGCGCACCATCCTTCCCCCGTCTCGCTCGCCTCGTGTCGGCTCCAGGCCGCGGTGGACCGGCTGCCTGACCCGGATCGACCTGGGTGACGAGCGCGGTGACGTTCCCGGCTGGGTGCTGGTCACCCTCATGACCGCCGGCCTCGTCGTGGCCCTGTGGACGGTCGCCGGCAGCACGCTGACCGAGGTCTTCCTCAACGCCATCGCGAAGGTGACGAGTGCTATCTGACCGGTCTCGGCGCCTTCTCCCGATACTGCGCATGAGCCGCACCACCTCCCGACACCGCCATCGCGTGATTACTCGGGAGGTCAGGCTCCGCCGTCGTCGACTTCGTCATGGTCGGCGCGCTCGTCGTCTTCGTGTTCGTGGCTCTTCTCCAGGTCACCCTGGGCGTCTACGCACGCAACGTTCTCACTGACGCCGCCGGCGACGGAGCCAGGCGAGCCGCTCTGGTCGGGGGCACGGAAGCCGAGGCGCAGCAACGGGTTAGGGGTTCTGTCCGACGCCGCGCTGCGCCACGGCTACGTGGACACCGTGACCGTCTCGCGTGTCCCCTCCGGAGACCTGATCATCGTTGAGGTCACGGTCAAGGCGCCCTTCCCAGTTCTGGGTCTCTTCGGCCCCGGAGGGACCCTGACGGTGACGGGGCACGCGATCGACGAGTCCTCCCTGGTCCGAGAGAGGTAGCCGCCGTGGCCGCGCCGAAGGTCCTCGGACAACTCGTCCCAGCGTTACCGGGAGAAAGGTCTGTACCAACGGCCGCTCAGCGGGGACGGCGCGCTGCACGCCGACTCCGAGACGCTTTCACAGACTCCATGCACGACGCCGGGCGGCTCCTGAGCCGGGAGGAGGGCAACGCCATCGTGGAGTTCATCGGGTGGAGCGCCGTTCTGGTGGTGCCCGTCCTCTACCTCGTGGTCACCCTCGCCCAGATCCAGGCCACGACCTTCGCCGTCTCCTCTGCGGCTGATGCCGCCAGCCGCGTCCTGGAGGTCGATGACTCGCCGTCAGCAATGGACAAGGCCCAGGTGGCGACGGAGCTGTCACTGTCCGATCAAGGGCTCGACGCCGACTCCGAGGGCTCCCTGACCGTCACCTGCGCCCACGGCTGCGCCAGGGGACAGGCCGCGATCGTCAAGGTCGCCGTCGGTGTGGACCTGCCCGGCTTCGCCTCCCTGGGGATCGGCCGCGACGTCGTCGTGGTGGACACCGAACGAGCCATCACCTTGCCGGGCAAGGAGGAGCCATGAGAACTCGGCCGGTTCCAGCGATGACTCTTCGACGGGCCCAGGAGCTGGCGCGGCGCCTGCGCCGGAGGAGGATGTCGACGCTCCTGCTGGGTGTCGGCCTCATCTGCGTGGTCCTCGCCCTGCTGTTCGTCGCGGCCTCTGCGACGGCCATCTACCTCGACCTCAAGACCCTCACCTCGCTGGCGGACTCGGCTGCAGCCGCAGGCGCCGACGGCCTGGAAGAGGACTCGTACTACGGGGGCAACGGAACAGACACGGCGCCCACCGCCTCTGACCGACGCGCGGTGCGAACCAACGCCGCTGCCGATCTGTCCGCCCAGCCCTCTGCGGCCAGGGCTGGCGGGGGTCACGATGATCAGCGCTCGGGCCGCTGATCACCAGACCGCCGTGGTGACGTTGCAGGCCCGCTCCCTGCCCGCCCTTCTTACCCTGGGGATTGTCCCCGCCAACGGCTTCACCATTACCGCCACCGGATCGGCCTGATGACGACGACGCAGTGAGTCTTCAGGACTCACTGCGTCGAGACGGGCGGATGATTGATGGTGGGCGGGAGGCGGCGGCAGGTGGGCGCCGTCAGGCCCTGCTCGACGAAGCTCGTCGAGATGGCGGGGAGGGCGTCGGTGCCAGTGCATTCGGGCCCGTAGCTCCTCCTTCTGCCGGCGCGAGAGCTGGGCGATGTAGGCCCGCTTCACCGTGAACAGGATGTTGATGCCCACCAGCAGGGTAGAAGGCGTTGGCGATGACGCTGGGCCAGGCCCCGGAGCTCGCGCAGTTGATGGTCAGCAGCACGGAGCCAATGATGTTGAGGGCCTGGTACTTGAGTGAATCTCCCGCGATCGTGCCCTTGGAGACCAGGAGTAGGCCACGAGGAGCGCACGGCACCGATCCAGCCGCCGAGAGAGATGAGGGGAGAGCGCGTCGTTCACGGAACTGATTCTTGGCCCGTCCTCCGATGAAGGTCAATCGCATCTCTCTGCATGAGGGATGTCGATTTACTTCATGCGCACGTGCTACCTCAGAGGCTATCGGTTCTATTGGCCGTTCACCGGGCCGGAGGAGTCGTCGCAGCGGCGGATATCCTTCACATCACGCCGTCCGCGGTCTCAGCAGATTCGCCTGCTGGGCGCGAGTCTGGCGCCTGGGTCCTGACCGAGCGCCCTCCGAGCCGTGCTCACCGCGGCCGGCAGAGGTTCTGTGCGGAGCGGCTGAGCACTGAGGATGAGTCGACCACCGTGCGCCGTGAGCTGGCGGACCTGGACGACCCATCCCCTCGGTGTGGTGCGGTGGGCAGCTTCCGCCGCTCCGCCGTCGCGCTTCTGCTGCCCCTAAGCTGACCTCGTTGAGCGACCACCAGCCCCGAGCTGGAGGTCGTCGTCGAAGAGGTCGAGGCGCAGTGCCCCGTCCAGGCTGCGTCGGGGCGAGCTCGACCTGGTCCTCATTGAGCGTGACGAGCACACACCGCCGGGCCGCACGGGTATGGCCGACATCCCTTGCTGGACGAGTCCTGGCTCGTCGTCGTGCCGGACGAGCAGGCCGCCCCTCGACTTTGGCGGACCTGGTGCGGGCCACCTGGATCGACCTGGCTCCGGAACTGCGGGAGCCTTCGCCCTGGACCGTCTGGAGCGCCAGCTGGGACCTTGTAGCAATACGTAACTGA